>ERZ773014.1262-NODE-1262-length-16355-cov-45.643620_pt1 | contig 16355 bp, 19 predicted proteins | sample MGYA00580841_ERZ773014 | MGnify/ENA primary metagenome ERZ773014 (study PRJEB29015, sample SAMEA2737989) | human oral metagenome | biome: human oral; feature: human-associated habitat; material: dental | place: China | collected 2067 ...
TCGCGCCAACGACAGCGCCTGCGATGGCGGCCGTAGTCATGCTGCCCTGCGAGTAACGCTTGCCGCCGCTCTTGCGCCGTCCGCCCCATGCGAGCTGCTGAACATCATCGCGTCCGTCAAAGCTCGTGTACGATGCGCGCTCTGCCGGCACGCTGAGCGCGTGCGCGGATACCTCGGCCACGCCTGCGGCACCGTAGCTCATGGCGCCGACAATCGCGGCGATTGCAGTCCGCTTCATCATCTTTGTTGTCATCATGTGAACCACATCCTTTCAAACGGCTTTGCCGCTGTGCACTTCTTTGGTACAAGTAGAGCATACGACGCGCGCATGGGAAACACATTCGAACGGAATTTAATTTTCGTTAGGAGTTGCTCCTAAATTTTATCGCTGTATGAAAAAGCACCCGTTCCCGTGGGATTGGGTGCTCTGCCGAACGGGACAGCTCATATGCTCCTCGCAATGATCGCACCGATCACGGCGCCGGCGATCACAGCGGTGTTGATGCTGCCCTGCGAGTAGCGCTTGCCGCTCCGGCGGCGGTCATTGCGGTGATCGCGGTCACGGTCGCGTTCCCAACGCTCCCGATCGCGGCGGTCACGATCACGTTCCCAGCGGTCGCGGTCACGATCACGCCGGCTCTTCCACGCGAGCTGCTGGACATCATCGCGTCCGTCAAAGCTCGTGTACGATGCGCGCTGCTCCGGCACGCTGAGCGCACTCGCAGAGACCTCAGCCGCACCTGCAGCGCCGTAGCTCATGACGCCGACCAGCGCTGCCATCGCAGTCCTCTTCATCATCTTTGTTGTCATCATGCGGATCGCATCCTTTCAGACGGCGCTGCCGTCAACCTGTCGCTGTTTCTGGGGACAGAATACGATGCGCATATGGGAAATGGATATAAGATGAATTTAAGTTCTGTTAGGACTTACTGCTAATTTTTATGGCTGCATAAAATGACGGGAGGACACGGCGTCAGTTCATCGCGTCGCCCGCAGCCAGAAAGGGATCGAGCAGAGAGGGCAGGCAGAGGTCCATTGAGCGTGAGGCGAACGCCATACATGCGCTCAGTATGACGAGGAAGGAATACCTGTGTTTTGTTTGTTCCATGATAATCCCTTGATTTCTCTAATAAAATGACCGCCGGTCATATTTGCTGACGTTATATGACTGACGGTCATTTTTATCGAATCGATAGGATTTTGTGGGATACCGTGATCGTATATGAGGATCCTCTCTGCCCTGGCAGGACAGTCTATTTGTACTCCCGATACCACTGTGCCTTTCCTCGGAGCACGTCGCCGCCGCGCGTGCCGTCCTCTGCCCAGGGGCGAAAGGCGGGGCTCTCGTGCGTGCCGAGGTACTCGAGGTCCCATCGCTCGCATGTCGAGCGCGGGCCGTAGGGGGCATGGGCGCGCACGCCGTCCTCGTTGTCCGCTGCCTCGCCGTGCGTCAGGATGCGCGCCTTGTCGATCGTCAGCCAGAGGCTGTCCGCAAGCGCCGTCACCGCCATCGCCATGGCCTCGATCTGCGCGGCCGTCGGCGGCTCCGCGCCGAGATGTTCCGTCGTTGCACCACAGGCTCCGAGAACGGCAACGCTCACACTCCCGCTGTTGCGCCGATAGGTCGCGGCGAGCAGCGCATCGAGCGCACCATCGCCGATCACATAGAGCGTACCGTCCGCGTCGATCTGGACATGATAGTCCGCGAAGAACTGCCCGTAGTGCCCCGCCGTCCAGTGGAGGTATATCTTCGTCTCACGCGCGCACTGCGCAGCGGCATAATAGAGGGCGGGGCGGTATGCCGCGGCAAGGTTTTTTAGTTCCGTGCAGGTCACGCGCCGCATGGCCGATGCGGGCAGCACCGCGCTCATCGCGGCGCCTCCTTCTCGCCCCGCATCATGACCGTGCGCCCGAGAAAGCCGATCAGACCCGAGGCGATATTGCTCGTCAGCTCCGCGCTCCCATAGAAGACGGACAGGATCGCAACGACGACGAGCCCTGTCCCGACCATCCAGTCCACGCGCGGCAGATAGTTTCGCATAAAAATTCTCCTTTCCGATCTTACAGGTTTTCCTTCCATAGAAGTAACTGCTGCAAAGATCGAAAAGGAGAGGTTTGTTTGACCGTTGGAAGTGCCCTACTTTTTCATCTTCTCCAGATATGTCCGCGTCTCACGCACCACGATGCCCGAGAGCGCGATGAGGGCGATGAGGTTCGGGATGGCCATGAGGCCGTTGACGATATCCGCGAGTACCCAGATCGCCTCGAGCTTCAGGAACGCGCCGCATGCGATGAGCGCAATGAACACGAGCCGGTACGGCAGGATCGCGCGCATGCCCGCCAGATACAGCACGGCGCGCTCGCCGTAGTAATTCCAGCCGAGGATGGTCGTAAAGGCAAACAGCGCGAGCGAGACGGTGAGCAATGCTCCGCCGATCGAGCCGTAGAGGCTCGTAAACGCCGCGCCCGTCATCGCCGCGCCCGCCGCGTCGCCGTGCCATGCACCCGTGAGGACGAGCACCAGCCCTGTCATGGAGCAGATGATGATCGTGTCGATGAATGTCCCCGTCATGGAGATGAGTCCCTGCTCGGCCGGCTCCTTCGTCTTTGCCGCCGCCGCCGCGATCGGCGCAGAGCCGAGACCCGACTCGTTCGAGAACACGCCGCGCGCAATGCCGTTCTTCATCGCCATCATCACGGTCGAGCCGGCAAATCCGCCCGCCGCCGCTGTGCCCGTGAATGCACTGTCCAGGATGAGCGCGATCGCCGCAGGGATCTCGGAGAGGTGCATGAGGATGATCCCCGCACAGATGACAATGTAGAGTACGGCCATAAAGGGAATGATGCGCGCGGAAACGTGAGCGATGCTCCTCAGCCCGCCGATCGTGATCGCCGCGATGAGCGCCGTGAGTACGAGGTCGGTTGCGATGCGCGGAACGCCGAAGGACAGCTCCACCGAGTCGACGATGGCATTGACCTGCGGGAACGTGCCGATGCCGAAGAACGCAACGAGTACCGTCGCCGCTGCGAAGAACGTCGCAAGCGGACGATATTTCTCCCCCATTCCGTGCCGGATGTAGTACATCGGGCCGCCCGCGATCTCGCCGCGCTCGTCCGTCGTGCGGTATTTCACCGCGAGCAGACCCTCGGCATACTTCGTCGCCATGCCGAAGAACGCCGCCATCCACATCCAGAAGATCGCGCCGGGGCCGCCGACCTTGACCGCGGTCGCAACGCCGACGATGTTGCCCGTGCCGATCGTCGCGGCAAGCGCGACGCACAGCGCTTTAAAGCTCGAGATGTCGCCTTCGCCGTGATTCTTTGCGCGCAGGATCAGCGCGAGTGCACGCGGCAGATGCACGACCTGGATGAGCGAGAGCCGGATGGTCAGCAGGATGCCCGTCCCGACGAGCAGCGTGATGAGCGGCACGCCCCAGAGGAACGAGTCGACCGCGTTCAGCATGGGGAGAAATGATTCCATATCCATACCTCCAATTAAGATAAAATTTTCAAAAATGAAAATATGCGGGTATTTTACCATGATAAAGCATGAAAAGTCCATGTATACATGAATGATCCGCACTTTTATTTTACACGCGCGTCAAAATGCAGTACAATGAGCCATCGGATCAAAACGGACAGAGAGAGGTTGTGAAGGTCATGCCGGGCATCGGAATTCTTGCGAACGTAGCCGCCGTCATGCTCGGAGGAATCTTGGGGCTCGGCTGCGGCCGCCTCATCACCGAGCGCTTTCAAAAGACGATCATGAGCGCCTGCGGCCTCTGCGTGATCTTCCTCGGTCTCGGCGGAGCGCTGCGCGAGATGCTCCGGATCGGGGCGGACGGGCAGCTCGTCTTCGTCGGCGTCAACATGATGCTCGCCAGTCTCATCGGCGGTGCAATCATCGGCGAAATCCTCAATATCGAGGACCGCATGACGGCGTTCGGCGCATGGCTGAAACGCGTCTCGGGCAGCAGCGGCGATGCGCATTTCATCGACGGGTTTGTCAGCGCGTCGCTGACCCTCTGCGTCGGCGCGATGGCCGTCATCGGCGCGGTGAGCGACCGCCTGCTTTCCGACCCGTCCATCCTCTTCGCCAAGAGCGTCCTGGACGGCATCGTCGTCATGCTGCTCACTGCGGCACTCGGGCGAGGCTGCATTTTCTCCGCGCTCTCGGTCGGCATCTTCGAGGGGGCGATCTTCCTCGCCGCCGGCGCGATTGAGCCGATCATGACCCCCGCCGCGCTCCAGAACCTCAGCTACGTCGGCAGTATCCTCATCTTCTGCGTCGGCACGAACCTCTTCGGCCTGCCGTACATCCGCGTCGCAAATTTTCTGCCCACCCTTGTAATCGCTGTCCTCTGGGGTGCGGCGTAGCTTCTCATGCACCCAGAACTCTGCTGTACCATAGAAATGGGGCGGATGCGCAAAGCATTCGCCCCATTTTTCTATGAAGTTCATACACGTTTCGTCTGTGCATCAAGCAAATGCGTCCAAACACAGCATGTAGTGATACGGACGGCTGCTCCGATGCTGAATCATATGCTCTTCAGGAATCGATTTCAGCTTTGCATAGACCGTTGTCTCTGTCTGATCAAGAGCCTCCGCAATCTCGGCAACCGTCGCCCCGACATCCGAGAACACCGCCGCCTGGAGCAGGATATCATACACATTGCGCAGCTTCTTATCATGCACCGCGTTCATCACACGGCCTTTTGCCGCCGCAGAATCAATCCATTTTTGCAGGAGCTTCGCGCTGTACAGCGAATACATAATAGAGATATGTCGAGAGGAGGAGTCTCATGTCCATATTGGCAGCCTACGCCGTTCCCCATCCGCCGCTGATCCTGCCGGAGATCGGGAAAGGCGAGGAGAGAAAAATACAGCTGACCGTGAATGCCTATGAGCGCGCGATGAAGGAGGCCGCCGCGCTGGAGCCCGATACGGTGATCGTCGCGAGTCCGCACACGGTCATGTACGCCGACTACTTTCACATCGCGCCGGGCGAGGAGGCATCGGGCAGCTTTGCGCAGTTCGGCGCGCCGGAGGTCACGGTCGAGGCGCACTATGACGCGGTGCTCGCCAAGGAGATCGAGATGGAGGCAGGAGCCGAAGGCATCGCGGCGGGTCCCGTCGGGGGACGCAACGCTGCGCTCGATCACGGCGTCATGATTCCGCTCCGCTTCCTGCACGCACATACGCGGGAGTTCCGCCTCGTGCGCGTCGGCATCTCCGGGCTCTCCCCGCTCGCACACTACAATTTCGGCAAATGCATCGCGCGTGCCGCGGAAACACTCGGACGGCGCGCCGTCTTCATCGCGAGCGGCGACCTCTCGCACAAACTCACACCCGAGGGTCCCTATGGATTTGCACCGGAGGGGCCGCGCTTTGACAAGGCATGCATGAAGCACCTCGAGGAGGGCGACTTCCTGAAGCTCCTGCGCATGGATCCCGCGCTCTATCAGCCGGCGGCGGAATGCGGTCTGCGCACGTTCTGGATGATGGCGGGCGTGCTCGATGCGAAGGCGCTGAAGATCAAGAAGCTCTCCTACCAGGGACCGTTCGGCGTCGGCTACGGTGTCGTCTCGCTGCGGGTGACGCGCGAGGACCCGCGCCGCAGCTTTGCCGAACGCTACGAGATGCTCGAGCAGCGTGCGATGGAGGAGCGGCGCGCCGCCGAGGACGACTTTGTGCGGCTCGCGCGCAGCGCCGTCGAGGCGATTGTCACCGCAGGAGAGCCCGCCCCGCTCCCGTCCGAACTCCCGCCTGAGATGACGGAGCGCGCCGGCGTCTTCGTCTCGCTGAAAAAGGACGGCGCGCTGCGCGGCTGCATCGGAACGTTCGAGCCGACGGCAAAGAACATCGCCGCGGAGATCCTGCAGAATGCCGCAAGCGCCGCCCTGCGAGACCCGCGGTTCCCGCCCGTACAGGAGGAGGAGCTGCCCGCCCTCGTGTACAGCGTCGATGTGCTCACGGAGCCGGAGCTGGTCGGCGGCGCAGACGATCTCGACGCAAAGCGCTACGGCGTCATCGTCGAGTACCGCGCGCGCAAGGGTCTGCTCCTGCCCGACCTCGACGGCGTGAATACAGTCGAGGAGCAGCTGCGCATTGCACGTCAAAAGGGAGGAATCCCCGCCGATGCGCCGATCCGCATCTGGCGCTTTACCGTCGAACGGCACCGCTGAGATGAGCACCGCAGCCGCATATCGAGATGATCTCGCGCAGACAGGCGCCGCCCCGCGCGGCGGAGATGAACGTGCCGTCTGCGGTCTCTGCCCCCATGCCTGCCGCCTGCGCCCGGGCGAGACGGGATTCTGCCGCACGCGCGCGAACCGCGCGGGCACAATCCGCCCGCTGAACTACGGCCGCTTTACCTCGCTCGCGCTCGACCCGATCGAGAAGAAGCCGCTGCATCATTTTCACCCCGGCAGCTTCATCCTCTCCGTCGGCAGTTTCGGCTGCAATCTCGCCTGCCCCTTCTGCCAGAACGCCTCAATTGCAACGGCAGACGCATCGGCTGCGACGGAGGACATCTCGCCTGCACGCCTTGCCGCGCTCGCCGAGGAACTCAGCCGCCGCACACCCGGCAACATCGGCGTCGCATTCACCTACAACGAGCCGTTGCTGAGCTTCGAGTACATCATGGACGCAGCCCCTCTCCTGCACGCGGCGAATCTTGCGGTCGTCCTCGTCACGAACGGCACGATCTGCGCCGCGCCGCTTGCGCGTCTCCTGCCGCACGTCGATGCGATGAATATTGACCTCAAGGGCTGGCAGGAGAATTTCTACCGCTGGATCGGCGGCGATCTCGGGACGGTCCGGGAGACGATCGCACGAGCCGTCACGCACGGCGTACACGTCGAGGTGACGACCCTCATCATCCCCGGCAGGAACGACAGCGCGGCTGACATGGACGCCGCGGCGCGCTGGCTCGCCTCCCTCTCCCCCGAGATTCCTCTGCACATCAGCCGCTATTTCCCGCGCCACCGCGTAAGCACTCCGCCGACGCCCATCGCGTCGATCGACCGCCTTGCGGAAATCGCCCGCCGCCATCTGCGCCATGTACACCGCGGGAATTGCTGAATTTATCCATGTTCCAATAGAAGCTAAAAAACAGAAAGAGTATGCGAGTATGACAAGACTACTACAATCCGCTCATCCCAGAGATCATCAAAGAAGCGCACACATGGTAAAACTGATCGACTATGGCGATAAACCTCTCGCACACGGAACGGTATTTCGATGTACAAAAGCAGAATGGCCATACGAAAACAGTGTCGATTATTTGCTCTGTAACCTCCCCGGGGGACTGGGGTTCGTCGTCTGTTCTGGATACAAAGCCGGGCTTGTATATTGCATTTTCCCCAGCGAGGCATATGCGCCGGACACATTAATGCTGAATCCAAAATGGATCAGAGATCATTGGAAGGAGTGGGGATATGACGTTTGTCCTCTGGAGGATGTCTACATTGGGGAGATCGCATCAATGGAATTAATTGGCCCTAGATAAGGGAATATCCAAGAATAAAGGAGAATGAACATGACACAGAAGAAGACGTCACGTCTGCGCACCGCCATCGCCGCGCTCGCCGCCGCAGGCCTGATCGCGGCACAGATGCCGCACGCCGCCGCCGAATCCATCCACGACAACCCGCTCTACACGGGGATGGGCATCCTGGTCGACCGCGGGCAGGAGCCGTCCGCCGCCGTCCATGCGGCACCGCTCGCCCTCGTCAAGACCGCAGGGAAATGGGGTGCCGTCTCGACGACGGGCACCGCCGTGATCGCAGCGGAGTACGACGAGATACGCCCCTACGCCGAGGGCTATCTTCTCGTGCGTCAGGGGAAGAAATGGGGCGTGTTCCGCGCGGACGGCAAGCAGGTCGTCCCCGCCGCCTATCGTCACATCGAGGAGCTGACGGAGGATCGCATCGTCGTACAGGATGCGGACAAGAAATGGGGCTGCTATGGGACGGACGGCACGCTGATCCTCCCCGTCACGCAGCGCGACGTCGTCCCCTATCATGACGGCGCTGCCCTCGTGCAGGGCGCGGACAAGCGATGGAGCTTTTACCGCGCGGACGGCTCGCGCCTGACGGAAAAGACGTACGCCTATGCGGGGATCTTCTCCGAGGGGCTGGCGAGCGTCATGGAGGACAAGAAGCACGTCGGCTTCATCGACAAGACGGGCGCGGAGGTGATCGCGCCGCAGTACGCCTCGGCGAGCATTTTCTCCGAGGGACTGGCCGCTGTCGAGGTCGGGGGCAAGTGGGGCTTTATCGACAAGACGGGCACGATGGTGATCGCACCGCAGTATCGGGACATCCCCACGGGATTCAGCGAGGGGCTGGCCGCCGTGCGCGGGAAGAAGGGGCTCGCCTACATCGACAAGACGGGCACGCAGGTCTTTACCGCACCGTATGACTATGCGCTCCCCTTTCACGATGGTCTTGCCGAGGTACGGCGCAAGGTGAAGTCAACGAACTTCCTCGGCGCGGTGTTCACCATCGTTGCCGGCACAGCAGGCCAGTTCATCTATGACCCGCTCATGCTCGACGATGAAAATGTGAAGCGCGGCTACATTGACAAGACGGGCACGATGATCGTCTCGATCAAAAACGACTACAACAGCACCTTCGTTGACGGCACGGCACTCGTCAAGGTAAAGAGCCGCTGGGGCTGCGTTGACCGCACGGGGGCATATCTCGTTCCCGCAAACTACCGCATGATGCGCCGTTTCTCCGAGGACCTCGCCGCCGTGCAGGATACGGCAGAGCTGTGGGGCTACGCGGCAAAGGACGGCAGTGTTGCCATCGCGCCCACGTACAATGCCGTGCAGGACTTTCACGAGGGACTGGCCGCCGTCGTCAAGGGCGGAAAGCCGTTCTTCATCGACAAAACGGGGCGCGTCCCCTTCCTCACGCCGAGCACGGTGACAGAGCTCGGCAGCTTCGCCACGGGACTTGCGCCCGCCAAGGTCGGCGACAAGTGGGGGTACATCGACCACAGCGGCAATATGGTGATCGCACCGCAGTACGAGGACGCGGGCATGTTCTTGGTCGGTCAGACGAAGAAATAAGAGCACAACAGGCTCTCTTTTCCCACGGGCTGTATGTAGATGAGATGCGTAAAACCCCCGTTCACCAATAATGGTGACGGGGGTTTTCGTTATGCCGACTACTTTTGATCCGCTTCAAATTGCCAATCTACCGCATCGAGAGCCTTAATCGTCTTCGTGCAGTACTCAATCAGCACCTTGAACATCTTTTCGCCTTTCTCCGCTGTCCCCTTGGTCGCATCACCAGTCTGCGCCGTGTTGGTGAGCTCGGAGAAGTCCCACTTGATCCCCATAAGCTCAGGGAGATTCTTCGGTACGCGGCAAGTTGCCTGCTCTGGCTCGCACCATTCGGGGAACAGATAGTAGGCAATTGAGGTCTCGCCTTCACCTGCATGCCCAAGGCCATTCCAGACCTCGAATGTGCCTTTAGGCAGGAGCTCACCAGCCGTAACCCACCACTGATCCAGTGCTGCAATGCGTGCACTTGGATATTTTTCCTTGATCTTACGTGAGGCCACCTCAATCGGTGCGATGTTGCCATCGTGTCCGTTAATGATAAGAATGGTATCTATGCCATTACGAAGTACCGACTCCACAATATCGTAGATAACCTGCGTCACCGTATCATACTGCAGGGTCAACGTAAAGGGGAATGAATCATAATGTCCGCTGTACCCGACGGGGATCGGCGGAAGTACCAGCATATCGCCCAATTCATCTGCAATCGCTTTGCCCAGCTTATAGGAAACGATCGTATCGCATCCCTCTGCCAGATGCTGTCCATGTGCTTCACAGGCGCCAACAGCAAGAACGGCCTTCTTAAAATGCCCTTCTTTTACCTGATGTGCAGTCATTCTCCACAGTTCATTCAACATGACATTTCCTCCTTTGTCTTTAGGAAATACTGATAAATTCAGCGATTCCTTTATCATGCAGGCGGCACGGTGATCTGCACACATGCCGCCGATCATCCGAATACGGCAGCGAGCGCATCCGCGCGTCATCAGATAACCCGCTGTGTCACAGCATTTAGGACATATGCTCTTTGCGCTCGATGATATTGATTTGCTGCGAGGTGATGGAGAGCGCCTCTGTGAGGTCACGCCTTCGGACTGCCTCCACAATGCGCCTGTGCTCGCCCAGTGTCTTTTCGACCCCGATGTATTTCATATCCTCAATCAGATCTCGCTGCAGAATGTTCAGCACCCCGCGGAGGGCATCGATAAGATAATTATTCCGTGTCAATGCAGCAAGCCCGATGTGAAACGCGCTGTTCACCCTATGGTATTCCTGAATCCACTCTGGATGCGACGTATCCACCTGGGCACTCGCAAGCACGTCGAGATGCCGGAGATCCTCCTCGTCGGCATAGCGAACCGCGTGCTCCACGGTTGCCCGTTCCAAGATGTTGCGAAATTGATAGAGTTTGCGCAGCTCCTCCAGCGACAGCTTCTTTACCATGTATCCCTTGCGCGGTATTTTACACAGCAGCTTCTCCTCACAGAGGATGGTAAGCGCCTCGCGTGCCGGCGTTTTGCTAACCCGATACTTCTGCGAGACCTCAGCCTCCGTAATGAATTGCCCGTCCGCATATGCACTGGCACAGATCTCCTTGCGCAGCGCTCTCAGTACAGTCGATGTAATAGAGTGTTTCCCTGATTGTTCAGCATCCATCGCCATACCACACCTTCTCGCTCGCATTCAGAATAATCGAATCTTTTTGTTTTTCAGTATACCCTGATTCTCGTCGATTTGCAAGTATAAAATATCTCTCGTATATTTAACAAATTCTTCAAACGATTTGCCATTCTCTTATTGACATTCATGTAATTTTTACGTATCATAAATATTACGAAAAATATACTACTAAAATATTTTTCGTATACTCAGGAGATATTGATCGCTCAGGATCACCGATCCTCTGAACGACATCTCTCAAAAAGACAGAATAAGGAGGTACAATGATGGACAAACAATCCTCTGTAAAAGAGAATGACCCGCACAATGTTCCGGACGATCAGGAGTTCATGTCTGAACCCGTTCCGATGGATAAGCGGCATTCAACCAAAGATCAGATCATGGTCTGGATCGGTTTTGGCTACGTTGTTACAGGTCTTGTCGTTGGCGGACAGATTGGAGGACAGGGTGGTGCGGGACTGCCTCCGCTCACGGCATTTCTTTCCGTTGCACTGGGGATGGGCTTTCTGTTTTTCCTGACCTCCTTCCTCGGGATCGCTTCACAAAAGACTGGATACAATCTGTCCCTGCTCTGCCGCTTCAGCTATGGTGAACGTGGTTCTAACCTGCCGCTCGCCATGATGTCGCTGATGACACTCGGCTGGTTCGCAAGCATCGCGGGGATGATCGGACAGATTTGGGGCGCATGGATCGGGAATCCGTCCGGCGTGGTTGTCTTTGACCCGAACGCCCACGGCTTTCACGGGGTTGCAGCAATTACACTGGAGGAGTTCCTCTCTACATTCGTCTGGGGTCTCATATTTACTTATACGGCTGTCCGCGGAATGGGCGCAATAGAGAAGGTCGCGAACATCTTCGCACCGTTCATCATGATCGTCGCCATCGTCATGGGGTTCGTCTATATCTCGCAGGCGGGCGGGCTGTCTCCATTCCTCAGCAAGGCGGGCATGCTCAGCGGCATGAGCATGGGTACTGCAATTACGGCGGTCGTCGGAAGCTGGATTGCGGGTGCCATCATGGGAACCGAGCTCTTCCGCTTCAACAAAAACATCAGCGCCGTTTGGTGGTGCGCAGCAGCATGCTTTATCTTTACCAATCCGATTCTGAACGTCGTCGGCTATATTGGCGCCGTTCAGACGGGCGACTTTAACTATGTGATGTATATGCTGCAGGTCAGCATTCCTGTCGCAATCTTGGGCGTCATTGTATGGACGTCTGCACTCTGGACGACGGACAACGGCGAGCTCTACTGCAATGCACTCTATACGGGGCCAGTGCTTCGCTCATATGGGTTCAACGTGGAGCGCAAGCAGGTCGTTATTGTCATCGGTGTCCTCGGGTCGATTCTCGGCAGTCTTGCATTCTATCAGCTCTTCTTCGCAGACTTCATCAATGTGCTCGGCATTATGGGACCGCCCATTGCATCTCCGATTCTGGCGGATTACTTCGTATCCGGACGCCATCGGAAATACAATGCCGCAGCACTGGCATATCAGCCCGCCATCCGCTGGGCAGGCCTCCTGTCCTTTGCCATCGGTGCGGCAATTGCCCTCTACTGCTCGTACGGCGTAACGCTGCCCGGCGAGTTCCCATCCGGTGTCTTTGCGATGATTATCTCCTTTATCGTCTACATCGTCATCTACCGATTTCTCCCAGATGCCGTTGCAGACCAGCGCATCTTAAAGCAAATCAACGGATAAGCGGATCGAGATTTGATTGTCCCCATATTGCAACATTCCTCAAATATACAGACTCCCTGCTAAAAAAGCACGGCTTTATCGTTAAGCTGTGCTTTTTCATTGTCTCCGCCGCACCATCCTACTCCAGAAGGTGCGGATCAATGATAATGCGGCGCACGCCATGCCGGCGGAATTCCTCGGCGAGTTCCTTCGTTGTGAGGCTCATCAGCGCCAGCGAGGTGGCGAGCACCATCTTTTTCATGTGGACACTTCCGTCGTAGAAGAACGACCGGCTCACCGTCCCGTCGTGCAATACGATCTGCATCTTGCCCGTATGCGAGACAGGGCTGCGCACCCAGTGATGGGTAAAGCGCACCTCACGGATCTGATCGAGCGCGTATGTCTTTTCGTGCATCCCCGGGAAGGAGTAATAGTATACGGTCAGGCGTCCGTTCTCAAAATGGAGGAATTTTTTGGTCGCCCCGCCGCTCAGCCCGCGGTACATCGACCACAGGGCTGCGCCGCATGCCACCACGCCGAACAGGATCAGGAGAAACATTGATGTCATCATCTTTCGCCATACCTCCTAGGGAATGCCTATGACCGAATCACTTTGACCATCATGATAGCATCGACGGATTAGATTCATCTAACGAAAAAGCACGGTCTTGCCGTCTGCCGTACTTCTTTGATGGATCCAGCCGCCGCCATTTATAGTGCCATGGAAAAGCAGCGTATAAAGACCTGCGGGGGATCACAGGAAAACGAGGAAAAGCCCTGCCCCATGCAGGAAAGCGCGTCTTTTCCGCGAAATAGAACAAAATGAAACTATCGCGCCATGACAAAGGAGAACGAAATGACACGGATGAACATGACACGCCTGTGCACCGCCGTCGCCGCGCTCAGCACCGCCCTCCTCCTCAGCACGGGCATCGGACAGGCGGCAGAAAAGCCGCAGGAGGAGCTGTCCTCCGCCGTCATCATGACGGACACCGCACGTACCGTATTCCAAGTACAGAAAAACGGAAAATGGGGTTCCATCACTGCCGATGGAACGGAGGTCGTCCCCCTTGTGTATGACAGCATCGTCACCTATGCAGAGGGTTATCTCATCGTCCAGAAGAACGGCAGACTGGGCATCATCCGTACGGATGGAACGCAGATCGTCCCCACGGCCTACGTGAATATCAAGCCACTCATGGATGACATCATCGTCGTACGCGACGAGAAGGGCAAGGTCGGTGCATACGACCTCAACGGAGCACTGCTGCTGCCGGCCGCATACGCATCAATCCAGCCGATGGGGCACGGCATTCTCTGCATCGGTAAAGAATATCATCAATACCGTCTCTGCCGCCGCGACGGGAGTCGCCTGACGGATGAGATGTTCTACAGCGTTGAGCCATTCTCCGAGGGGCGTGCCGCTGTCATCCGAAAGAAGGGGGAGCCGTACGGCTACATCGACGAGACGGGCAATATGGTCATTCCCCCTTCGTACGATCGCGCAGAGCCGTTCCACGAAGATCGCGCCGCCGTCAATATCGACAAGAAATGGGGCTTTATCGACAGGAATGGTACGATGGTGATCGCGCCGCAGTTTCGCAAACTGGGCCATCCGAAAGAATTTCATGAGGGGTATGCCTTGGTCATGAAAGGAAAAAAGATCACCTACATCGACAAGACAGGAAAGACGCCGTTCAAAATGCAGTGGTCCACCGCCCGCTCCTTCCATGGCGGCCTTGCCGAAGTGTCCCATTCCCGTGGTACAAGAACACTGGCCAATTTGGGTTCAGCAGTGACAAGCGCGCTCTCTCTTGCCGCAGGAGCGCCGCTCTATGAAGATGACGGCAGCATCATCGACGATGGGGCTCGACGCGGGTATATCAATACCTCCGGCACGGAGGTTATCCCATCCACGAACGACTATACCACCATGTTCAAGGACGGCATCGCCCTCGTCAAATTGCATGGACAATGGGGTGCCGCCGATCGAAGCGGTACCTATATCGTCCCCCCGCAGTACAGCAAGATGCACTATTTCTGTGATGATCTGGCCGCTGTATACGACGGCAGGAAGTGGGGCTACGTCGGCAGGGACGGCATCATGCACATCCCTCCTGCCTACGATGAAGCAGACGATTTCCATGAGGGGCTCACGCGCGTACGTGCGGCAGACGATGTCCTTATCATTGACAAGACCGGACGGATTGCCTTTCATCTCCCTGCGGGGCTGGAGTTCCCGTGGCATTTCTCTGCCGGAATTGCACCGATCATAAAGGACGGCAAGTGGGGATTCATTGATCGGAGCGGCAGCATTGTCGTCTCCCCACAGTATAGTGCGGTACTGCGATACGACGTGTTGTGGATGATGGGATCGTCAATGTAATACAGTGGATAAAAGGCACGTCAGAGATGCAGAAGTCTTGATCTGATCTGACTGATCCATGCTCCCCCATACACAAAACGACCTCTCACACATTCCACTGGGTGAGAGGTCGTTTTGGCAATGTTATGATGTTATAACGTATTGCTGATGTGTTCCGTGCGTTCGGCCGCCCCCTGCGGTGTCAACGATGCGAGCATTGCAGCGGCGGACTGTGCTGCACCGGGCAGATAGGTCGCCTGCTCCGCGATGAGCGCCTTGCTCGGAGTGAGACGATTGCCATGTGTCGTCGTCTCGGAGATGAGACGCGCTCCCTTGTAGGCACGCGTAACAACGGACCCATCCGCGAGCACGCGCGTGACAATCGTATCCGGCTCGCTGTTCTCGGGGTTTTGGAGTTCCGCTTCTGCCGCGTCGCGTTCTTCCTGCAGGATACGCGCAAAAGTGTCGCCCGTATCCTCGTCGAGATGCGTGGTGCGGCGCACAGGAGTCGGTGCTGCAATACCTCGCCCGACATATATTTTATCGAATTTCATATTCTTCCCTCCTTTCGCGCTCCCTGCGAGATAGTAACCTCCTATCACTGTTATCGGAATGACGCAGAGATTCTTAAGTAGATTCAGAAACTTTAGTTAAATCCTAAGGAATTGTCACGTCCATGTAACAAAACGCGTATTGTTTCACAGATGGAAAACAGAGAAGTGGGGCGGGAGAGACACAGCGACCTCCCGTCCGCATAGGATAGGAGGTCAGCTGCATGGATCAGTCGGATGATACCGCAGTGCCAATGAGTGCCGCGATGCCCTGTGCACCCTGCGCTGCGTGCGAGTCAAGCAGGGGGTTCTGCGCCGCATCCTCGTCAAGCTTCAGCTGCTCGACACGCTCGGAGATGAGGGCCTTGCCCGCCTCGGGGTTCGTCCCGGGCGTCGTCGTCTCAGAGATCAGCGTCGTTCCCTTATAGATCTGTGTGATGACCGAGCCGTCCGCGAGCACGCGCGTGACGACGGTATCGCCCTCAAGGTCCTCACGTCCATAGCTGTTGACGGGCTTGGCCTCGCGCATATTCTGCAGCATCCGTGCAAATGCATCGGAGGTGTCCTCCTTCGCACGGGTGCGCCGCGCAGATGATGCGGGCACTGCTCCGCCGCTGCCATAGATTTTCTCAAGTTCCATTTCAATCCCTCCCTTCTTGCATCCTGTGCTGTACGATTGTCCTTACCATTTCTATCGGAAAAAAAGTTCCCTTTCTTAACAAATCTCCTTGAATCCCCGTATGCTGTCCGATGGTATAGAATCGTGCAAAAAAGGAGCCGATGAAATGGGCGAACGGCTTTCCTTTGCCTCGGGCTATATGGAGGGAACGCACGCGGGACGTGGAGCGGCTGACTGCGGTGCTGTAAAGGAAAAATCCGCCTGCATCGGGGCAGGCGGGCTGTTATAGTAAGCATAGAAAGAAACGTCCTTGACGGCATCTTTCCAAGATTGCTTAATATTCTTTCGAATAACCGCTCACTCGGTCAAAAGCTGGGCGGTTACT
>ERZ773014.1263-NODE-1263-length-16353-cov-26.924531_pt1 | contig 16353 bp, 16 predicted proteins | sample MGYA00580841_ERZ773014 | MGnify/ENA primary metagenome ERZ773014 (study PRJEB29015, sample SAMEA2737989) | human oral metagenome | biome: human oral; feature: human-associated habitat; material: dental | place: China | collected 2067 ...
CGAGCGACTCCTGAATCGAGTGATAGACCACCTCGGAGTCATACTGTGCGCCGACGCCCGCGAGCGAGGTCTTCTCCGCCTCGGGAATCCCCAGACGGTCGAACGTATCCTTGATGTCCTCGGGCACCTCGTTCCAGTCCCCGACCATCTTTGCATCGGGGCGCACATAGGTCACAATTTCATCCATATTCAGATCGGAGAGATCCGGTCCCCATGCGGGTATTGGCATCGCATGGTAAACATCCAATGATTTCAGACGAAAATTCAGCATCCACTCCGGATCGTTCTTGCGTGCCGAGATGTCGCGGATGATCTCCTCTGTCAGCCCCGACTGCGACTTGTACGCCGAGCGATCCTCATTTGTAATATCGTAGATCGTCCGCTCAATGTCGGCGACCTGCGTCTTTTTCCTTGACGTGAAGTCCTCCATTCGGCTCACCCCACTTTATCCTGGTCCGCAAGGATACGGGCAAACCCCTCGTCATTGATCTGCTGAACGAGTTCCGCACCACCCTCGCGCACGATCTTGCCCTGCGCAACGACATGCACACGGTCTACCTTGAGCTTATCGAGAATCTTCGCATTGTGCGTGATGATGATGCAGGAGTTCTCCGCCGTGTGGAACTTCGCCACGCCCTCGGATACAATCTGCACCGCATCCACATCCAGACCTGAGTCCGTCTCGTCGAGCAGTGCCAGCTTCGGCTGCAGCATGAGCAGCTGCAGCACCTCGCTGCGCTTCTTCTCACCGCCCGAGAATCCGACATTCAGATAGCGCTGTGCATAGCTCGGATCGATCTTCAGCTCCGCCATCATCGCGTTCAGTTCCTTGCGAAACGGCATGAGCTTCACACGCTCGCCCGTAATCATCTGGCGCGCCGTGCGGATCATATTCTCCACCGTGATCCCCGGAATCTCCTCCGGCGACTGAAATGCAAGGAAAAGTCCACGACGCGCACGCTCAAATGCGCGCAGTTCGCCGATATCCTCCCCTTCGAGGACAAGACTTCCACCCGTCACCTCATACTTCGGATGCCCCATGATGACATTCATCAGCGTCGACTTCCCGGAGCCGTTCGGCCCGAGAATGACGTGCACCTCACCCTTGCAAACGGTGAGATTCAGCCCCTTTAGAATCTCCTTGCCCTCTACGCCCGCGTGAAGATCCTTTATTTGCAGCAATACCTCTGCCATACTAAACTCTCCTTATATATCCTTATATATCAGTGATTCCTTAATCCTTACAAAAATACTCAGGATTACGTTTTCATCATTGTATTTGCTTTCATATAAAAAGTCAATAACCTTGAGCACGATCTATAAACAAAACAAATAATTGAGATTCCTTTTCACAAAAAGAGGAGACCATTGTAGGAGGATCAACCTCCGTACAACAGTCCCCGTTCTTAAGGAATTACCGATAAATTCAGCGCCATCATCTTAGCGCATGTTTTTTCGCATCTCATCAATACCGCCGCAAAAATTCACGTCCAAAGACGGTGATGGTGTAGTAAAAGCCAATGAGGAACGGGAGGTATTCGGCGATGAGGCGCCAGCAGACGGCGACGATGCCGACCGTGCCGGCGGGAACGGTCGCCGCAAAGAGGAGGACGAAGCCGCCCTCGGCGATGCCGGAGCCGCCCGGCGTTGGGCTGAAGTAGAGGAGCATGTTGAGGAAGATCATGCGCCCCATGACGGTGTACCAGTCCGCATCCGTGACGCCGAGACCGAGCAGGAGGCACGGGACGACAGCGTAGATGCAGAGGAGGTTCAGCCCCGACTCGGCAAAGACCACGAGCATCTGACGCGGTGCGCCGAGGAGGAGTGAGATTGCGCTCTTCGTATCGCGGTAAAGCCCAAAGAGCTGATGTCGTTTCTTGTCACGCAGACGGCGTGCAATCCAGACGACAACGTAGTCAAGGAAGCCGCGCCGCGCACCGATGACAATGAGGGCGATCCCAATGAACGCTGCCAGCGTGACCGCCATCAGGATGTCATTCGATATCCCGGGCACGATGCCCTCATCGTGCAGAAATATAAATGGCATACAGAGTGCGAGGAAGAAGATCGAAAGCAGCGTACGCACGATGACAAGCACTGCCGCCTTGCCCGTAGGCACACCCGCGTGACGCAGGAACATGACCTGCGCCACCGCGCCGCCCGTCGCCCCCGGTGTGAGGAGCGCAAGGAAATAATTGCCGAAGATTACCTGTACTGCTTGGTACAAGGTGATTTTTTCGTTGGAGATCTTAACGAGGTGCATGAGGCGGCTGCCGTCAAAGAACATGCCCAGCCCGACGGCAAGGAGTGCGAGGAGAAGCGACCACGAGTGAAAGCGCGTCAGATTGTGCAGTGTATTGATGTCCACCGTCGTGTAGATAACGGCGGCAGAGATACCGACAACGAGCGTAAGGAGTAGGAGAAAACGCCGTGCAAATTTACTCATGCCCTACGCGCTCCCCCTTCCCTTACTTGGATATGTATTCTTCATGCATCGCAAAGGCGTTGTGGTTATGAATGGACTCCTCATTCTCGCATTCGAGCGAGAAATAGGCAAGTCCCGGCTGTGCGCGCAGGGCGAGAACCGTGTCGCGCAGAATGTCCTCGACGAATTTCGGATTCTCGTACGCCGCCTCGGTAACATACTTTTCGTCCGCGCGCTTTAAGAGCGGGTAGATGGGTGCCGATCCCTGCTGCTCAAGCAGCGCTGCCAGTTCCTCGATGTAGATGCAGGGCACGCCCTCGTGATAGCGGAGCCGCACGCGCGCTGTGGAACGCTGATTGTGCGCTCCGTACGCAGAGATCTCCTTGCTGCACGGGCAGAGCGAGGTAAATGGCATCGTAAGCCCAAGTTCGAACTGCATCGGCTCATTGCGCCGCTTTCGCCCCGTAAAGGAGGCATCCACGTCGAGCAGCGACATACGACCGCTGACGGGAGCACATTTCTCGATAAAATACGTAAATGCGAGCGAGACTTCGGCCTCCTCGGCGTGGAGACGTTCAAGTGCCTCCGTGAGCATCGCGTCCATCTCCTCCTCCGCAAGCGGTTTCTCGCTCCATGGCAGGAGGATTTCGAGGAAGCGGCTCATATGCGTGCCCTTGAACTCCATCGGCAGAGAAACGGTAAACGCGATGCGTGCGAGCACCTGCTGATAGCCTCCCGCCTGCTTCTTGATGAGGAAGGGCAGGCGCACCTCCTTGACGCCGACGCGTTGAATGGCGATGCCGCGGCTGTCCTCTCGATTCTGTACATCCAGCATTATCGCACTCCTGCTGCGTACGGAATCGGGTCGCGCCGCCCCGCCTCGGCAAACCCGCGCAGACGCAGAACGCAGCTGTCGCAGACACCGCAAGCCTCCGCTCCACCGCGATAGCAGCTTGTCGTCATCTCGTAGGGCGCGCCAAGCTTCGTACCGAGCTGCACAATTGCTCCCTTCGAGAGATGCTGCAGCGGCGTTTCGACGATGATACGCCGCCCGCGCTCGGTGGCAGCTGCCGTCGCCATATCTGCCGCCGCTTGAAATGCCGCAATAAATTCGGGACGGCAGTCGGGATAGCCCGAGTAGTCTACGGAGTTCACGCCGATGTAGAGATGTGCCGCACCGACGCGCTCTGCGTAGCCGAGTGCATAGCTCAGAAAGATGAGGTTACGCGCAGGCACATAGGTCACGGGAATGTCCGTCCGTTCCGCATCCCCCTCCGGCACCGCAATCGCATCATCCGTCAATGCAGAGCCGCCGACCGCGTTCATATTCGTTTCAATGATAAGATGCTCTACCGCATGATAGTGCTCTGCAATACGCTTGGCACAATCGAGCTCGCGGTCATGCCGCTGATGGTAGTCGAAGCTGATGGGATAGAGTTCATAGCCCGCCGCGCAGGCAACCGCCATACAGGTGCAGCTGTCGAGCCCTCCCGAGAGGAGGATTACCGCTTTTTCACCCATGTTTTCCCTCTTACCCGCGCAGAGAAGCGACAGCGGCGGCAATGTCCTTCGCACCGTAGATGTACGAGCCCGCGACGAGCACGTTCGCACCTGCCGATCGCACGGACTCTGCCGTCTCCGCATTGATTCCGCCGTCCACCTCGATATCGACGTCCAGTTCATTGTCCATGACCGTATGATAGAGCGCGTGAATCTTGCCGAGTGTATTCTCTATGAATTTCTGCCCGCCAAAGCCGGGGTTGACCGTCATGAGGAGCACCATATCCACATCGTCGATCAGCTCCTCCAGACTGTAGATCGACGTGCCCGGATTGAGCGCAATGCCCGCCTTGCAGCCCGCCGCCTTGATCTGCTGGATGACGCGATGCGCGTGGCGCGTCGCCTCGACGTGGAACGTGATGATGTCCGCCCCCGCCTTTGCAAAGGACTCGATGTGCGTCTCCGGATGTTCGACCATAAGGTGCACGTCAAAGACCGCCTTCGAAACCTTGCGCAGGCTCTCGACCACGCAGGGACCGAGCGTGATGTTCGGCACAAACGTCCCATCCATCACATCAATGTGGATGTACTCCGCACCCGCTTCCTCCACACGGCGCACATCCGCGCCAAGATTGGCAAAGTCTGCCGAGAGAATGGACGGTGCGATGATCGTCGGACGCTCAATGTGAACGTGCTCTTCTTCCATCATTTCTTCTTCGTGTTCATGTTCGTGTGCCATTGTATTCTCCTATTTCCTTTTCATGCGAAGTTCATTCAAGAGCGCGAGATATGCCTCATACCGCTCGCGCGAAATTTCCTCGGCCGCAACTGCTGCCTTGACGGCACAGTCCGGCTCGTGGCTGTGGCTGCACGGGGCGAAGCGACAACCTGTATGGTGGGAAAACTCGGGAAAGCAGTCCGAAAGTTCTTCCGGCGCAGTGTCCGTGATTTCCTGCTGCGTAAAGCCCGGCGTATCAACCACATACCCGCCCATAAACGGGAGCAGTTCGGCGCGCCGCGTCGTGTGACGTCCACGCCCGATCTTCTCGCTGACCACCCCTGTTGCGAGGGCAAGCGTCGGATCAAGCGCGTTGAGCAGCGAGGATTTCCCCGCACCCGATGGTCCTGCGAGCACGCTGATCTCCCCCGCAAGGTGCGCGCGCAGATCATCGAGTCCCGTACCACCCGCTGCCGAAACGCGCAGAACGGAATAGCCCGCCGCCTCGTATTCCGCAAGATACGACGCAGGATCACCTGTGCAGAGATCCATCTTGTTCACGCAGAGCACAATTTTTTTCACGCCCGAGAGCTCCGCAAGCACGAGGAAGCGGCTCACAACGAGGGGATGTGGGTCGGGCGATGCCGCCGCGACCGTAATGACAATCTGTGTGAGATTTGCCACACGCGGACGCTGCAGGAGATTCGTGCGCGCTTCGATGCGCTCGATCACGCCTTCCCCCTCTGAGATGCGTTCAAATGTGACGATATCGCCGGGGACGAGCCCCATATCGCTGCGCCCCTTCTTCACCCTGCCGCGCAGCTTGCAGAACAGGACACCATCCTCTGCAGCGACGTGAAGTACATTGTTGTAGACCTTCAGGATACGTCCGCGCTCTGCCACCATGCACTCCCTATTCTGTCTTTTCCGTCTGGATACGGCGTCCGGCGGGATCCTTGTCGTTCTTCTTGCTGTTGCCCTTCGTATCTTCCTTCGTACCGGAGGACTTTCCGCCGCTCGAAATGACTAGGCTCACGGCACTGCCGCTGTCCGCTTCCGCTCCCGCCGCCGGCGACTGGCTGACGACGGTGCCTGCTGCCTGCGTGCTCGCCTCTTCCGAAACGCTACCAACCTTCAGCCCGCTTCCCTCGATCATTGTATGTGCACGATCCGAGGGCACGCCCTTCACATTGGGAACGCTGACTTTCTTGATCTTCTGCCCCTTGCTGACCGTGATATCCACGGACTGCCCCTTGCTGATGCGCGTTCCGCTGCGCGGATCCTGCGAGATGACGGTACCGGCGTCCTCATCGGAGAATGTCTCATAGGCAGAGCCGAGGCGCAGCCCCATCTGCTGCAGCCTGTCGATCGCCTCCGATTGTTTCAGTCCGCGCAGATTCGGCATCTCCATCTCCTCGCCGCCCTTGCTGACGTAGATCGTGATCGTGCGCTCCTCCTTGACTGTCGACCCTGCCTCCGGCGTCTGCGAGACAACAACGCCCACGGGCACGGAAGCGTCAAATGTCTCCGCAACCGTGACGCGCAGATGCTGATCCTCGAGAATCTGCCGCGCAAGCGTGAGCTGCTTGCCCGTCACATCGGGTACCGTGATCTCCACAGAGCTCCAGAATTTGCCAAAGCTCAGGAAGAACCCCGTAAAGAACCCCAGCAGGAGGATGAAAACAAGCCCAAACTTGAATTTCTTCGTGCGGAAGAAGGATTTCTCCTCCTCCGCCGCTGCCCCCTCCTCCGCCTCGACAATGGCACCGATTTCCTGCGCCTCGACAGGCGAGAGCACGCGCGTCGCGTCGGGGTCGAATACGGGCATCGCAGACGTATCGCCGCGCATCATCTGCTCCGCACGTGTGATGTCCTGAACGAGCAGACGACTGTCCGGACGCAGTGCCGGATCCTTTGCCATCATACGTGTCACGAGTGCCTCCACGACGGGCGGTATATTCGGGACGAGGGAGCGGAGCGGCTGCGGTTCCTCCTCGAGATGCTTGCGCGCAATGCTCACAGCCGTGTTGCCGTCAAACGGGATGCGTCCCGTCAGCATTTCATAGAGCACGACGCCGAGCGAGTAAACGTCGGACTTCGGCGTGATGATCGTCCCGCGCGCCTGCTCGGGCGAGAAGTAGTGCACCGAGCCCATAATGTTGTCGTTGTAGGTCATTGTGGACTCCGTGACCGCGCGTGCAATGCCGAAGTCCGCGACCTTTACATTGCCGTCGGGCATGACGAGGATGTTGTGCGGCTTGATATCACAGTGAACAAGGTTGTTTATGTGTGCCTGTGCGAGCGCCCCTGCGATCTGGCGTGCAATGTGCAGAGCCTCTGCGGCGGGCACGGGTCCCTCCTCCTTGATGCGTTCCTTCAGCGTGCGTCCCGGAACATATTCCATGACGATGTAGTGCCGTCCCTCGGCAATGCCGACGTCGTACACATTGACGATGTTTGGATGCGTGATGCGCGCTGCTGCCTTCGCCTCGCGCTGAAAGCGCTCGATGAATTCCTTGTCATTCTCGTACTGCTGGTGGAGAATCTTGACGGCGACGGTGCGCTCCAAGAGCTGATCCTTTGCCCGATAGACATCTGCCATGCCGCCGCTGCCCACAAGCACCTCCAGCGCGTAGCGTCCATCCAAGACGCGCTCAACCATGTTCCTTCCTCCTAACACTTCTGCCATGCATTGCCGAGGTCTCTATCTCAAGAAAGGGTATCTGATGAAAACTCATTGCAGCCCTTCAAAATATTGCTGTATGATCGTACGCGCAATTCCTGCCGCCGCTCTGCCGCCAAAGCCGCCCTCCTCCACGAGAACCGCCATGACAATCTTGTGTCCGCCGCGCTCCGCCGAGCCGATGAACCATGCGTGGTCCGTGCCGCTCGCATTCTCTGCCGTGCCGGTCTTGCCCGTAACGCGCACGCCCGCAACATCCGCTGCCGTGCCCGTGCCCGCCGCAACGACATCCGCCATCCAGCCGTCGATGACTGCGGCACGCTGCGCCGTTGTAGCCGTTCGCCAAACAGTGGGGCTTGCCTCGTAAAGGGGTGTCCCCTGCGCTGTCAAAACCTGCTCGACGAGATACGGCTGCATGATACGCCCGCCGTTTGCAAACGCGTCCGCAACGAGTGCCATCTGCATGGGCGTTACGAGAAGCGCGCCCTGCCCAATGCCGATCTGTGCGATCTCTCCATCAGCGAGCTGTTTCATCTCCGGCACATGCGCTACTGCCATCGAGATTTCCGTGTCAGCGAGTTCTGTACCGACGCCGAACCGCTCAAACGCCGACGCGAGCCCTTTTCCGCCGAGGCGCAGGGCAAGTGTCGCAAAGGTGACATTGCAGGACTCACGCAGCGCGTCCGCAAGGCGCAGCCTGCCATGCACCTCACCGTGACTCTCGTGCAGAACATAGTCCGAGCCAATGGCGAGCTCGCCCGTACAGGTGAACACCTCGTCGGGATTCGTCACCCCCGCCGTGAGCGCCGCATCCGCGATCAGTGTCTTGAACGTCGAGCCGGGCGGGTAGAGTCCCTGCGTCACGCGATTCAGCAACGGGCTGTCTGCACGTGTCGAAAGTTCATCCCAGTGCCGCTCTGCCGAGGCAGGATCGAACGAGGGTGCACTCACCATAGTAAGGACTGCGCCCGTCGACGCATTCATAACGACAACAGCGCCGTGCCGCGATCCGAGTGCATTCCATGCCGCTTCCGACAGTTTCGCGTCCACAGTCAGCCGCACATCATACCCCGCATCCGCACGCAGGAGTGTGCGCAGAGGTCCCATATGCGCCACATCTGCCGTGACGCCGCTGAGTGCCTGTCCCTCCACCTGCTCCACACCCGTAGCGCCATAGCGTTCCGTTTGATAGCCTGTCACGGGGGCGAGGATTCTGCCATACGGATAGGAGCGGGAACCATCTGCCGAGCTCTCCGCAAGCACGCGTCCCTCATGATCGACAATACGCCCCCGCACAATGTCCTTCTCCATGAGCGCCGTCCTCGTATTGAGCGGATGCGCCGCGAGTTCATCACCGTCCCAAACACTGACTTTTGCCAAATAGAGTATTTGAACCGCGATCAGTGCCAGCAGGAACGCAGCGACGACCGCGATATGTTTACGGATTTTCCGATCAGCCATCCGCCGCCTCCTTGACCTCCCCGGACAGCGCCGTCAGAATGCCGATAAGGATGAAGCTCGCCGCCATGGAACTGCCGCCGTAGCTGACGAATGGCAGCGTGATCCCTGTGAGCGGCAGGAGTTTCGTCACGCCCGCCGTGATGATGAATGCCTGCAGAAGGAGGCTCGCAGCGCAGCCCGCTGCAAGCAGGGACTCCTGCACATGCGGCAGTCTCATCGCGATCCGACTGCCCCGCCAGAAGAGGAGCGCGTAAACGAGAAGGACGAGAACAGCACCGAAGAGTCCGAACTCCTCGGCAATCGCCGCAAAGATGAAGTCCGTATGCACCTCCGGAATGAGGAGCGGATGCCCCTCGGCAAAGCCGGTACCCCAGATTCCACCCGAGCCAATGGCAAAGAGCGACTGCACGACCTGATAAGACATGCCGTTTGGGTCCGCCCACGGATGCAGCCAGATATCGAAGCGCACGCGGACGTGTCCGAAGAGCGCATAGCTGAGCCCCGCCGCAGCGAGGATGAAGACACCCGCGAGGAACACGTAGGATTTGCGCCCCGTTCCCATGTAGGTCATGAGCACCGCCATCCCGAAGAAGAGCAGTGCTGAGCCAAGGTCGCGGGCGATCACAAACATCAGCACGGCGAGCCCCCAGAGCACAATGAGAGGTGCGATGAAGCGCACGGGCGGCAGATGGAGAAAGAGGAAGCGGCGCGCCGGAAGCGTCAGCACGGCAAGATGGTCGGCAAGATACGCCGCGAGGAAAAAGATGAGCAGGATCTTGCCAAACTCGGACGGCTGCACGGAAAACGAGCCGAATGTGAGCCAGTTCTTATTGCCGCCGATGCTTACGCCGAAGATCAGCGGCAGGAGCAGCACAAGTGTCGTTGCAATCCCGAGCACATACGGGTAGTCGAGCATGCGCCGCACGCGCTCCCAAAGAAGAATGACAATTCCCCAGAGCACGATGCCGACGCATGCCCAGCGTAGCTGTGCCTCAAAAAGATCCGGTTTCAGCCGCGCAATTTCAGCAAGCCCGACGGCGAGGAGCACGTAGGCAAGCGCGAGCGGGACGCAGTCCAGCTTGCAGCGTGCTGCAAGCACATAGCTTGCCGCCCCCGCACAGAGGAGGAGCGCAAGCCACGGCAGATATGCGAGCTGCATATGCCAGTCGAACGACCATCCCGGTGCGCCTGCTCCCTTTTTCAGGAGCAGGACAGCGAGTGCACAGAGGAGCATCCCCACGGGCGCAAATTTCAGCCCCTTCGTCATGACGGCTCATAGGCGAGTGCAATCGCCGTGATATTGTCACTGCCTCCCCCCGCAAGTGCCTGTGCCACCATGCGGTCTGCGAGCCCCGTGAATTCCCCTCCGAGGATCACTGCAAGCTCATCGTCCCCGACCATATTGGTCAATCCGTCCGTCGCGAGAAGAAGCCGGTCACCCGCCTCAAGCGGAAAGGAATCCCCATCCACATGGAGGCGCTCCTCAATGCCGACGGCACGCAGGAGAAGGTTCTTGCGCGGGTGGTGCTGCGCCTCTGCCTCGCTGAGTTCCCCGCGCGCGACGAGTTCCTCCACATAGGAGTGGTCACGCGAAACCTGACGAAAGATCCCGCGCCGCAGAAGATAGAGACGGCTGTCCCCGACGTGCGCATAGTACGCCATCCCCGCATGTTCATCCACATGGAGCACGGTCGCCGTCGACCCCATGCCCTCATATGAGGAGTTTCCCGCAGAGGCGTCCAACACTTGCTGATTGGCACGCAAAATGGCACTCTGAAGCGCCGCCGTATCAATCTCCTGCCCCTCGTTCGCCATGTCGTGCACGGCAGCGACCACCATGCGGCTCGCAACCTCACCCGCCGCATGCCCGCCGAGCCCGTCGGCAACGACATAGACGGCGGGTGAAAACACGCCGTAGCTGTCCTCGTTCGATGTTCGCACGCGTCCGATATCCGATGCACTCGAAATCTCTATCATGTGTTTACCTCTCAAAACGCAGGGCAACGGCACCGATCCGCAGGACATCGCCCACGCGCAGATACGCCCGCCCTGTCAAGATCCCATCGTTCAGATAGGTGTGGTTGCGGCTGCCCAGATCCTCCACGATGTATGCATTTTCTCTCTGATAGACACAGACATGATGATGGGACACAAAATTATCCGCAAGCACGATATCGTTGTCCGCACTGCGTCCGATCGTGAGCTCATGCCCCACGGGAAATCGCTGCCCGATCAGTCCCTCGCCAGCGATTGCGACAAAGGAAGCCGCTCCGGCAGATTGCTGCGGCAGGCGTGCTGCTTCCCTGAGATCTGTGTGCAGCGATGAAAACATCACACGCCCAAGCCGAACGACGACATAGGCGAGCCAGAGGAGCGCGCCGTACTCAAGCAGCACGCGCAGGACTTTAAGTGCAAGCGCCGGCATCAGAGCACCCCATAGCGCAGTGCCGTCGTACCGAGCCGGATCTCATCACCGTCACGAAGGCGCTGTACCTCGACACGTGTCCCGTTTACAAAGCTGCCGTTGCGGCTCCCGGCATCGTAGAGGACGTGGCGGTGCGACTCGTACGCAATCCACGCATGGACGCGCGAAACATTCGTGTCCGTCAGGATGAACTCGCTCTGCGCCATACGCCCCATATAGATCTTGCGCTCACCGAGGCGTACGGCAATCCCCTCATCGGCACCGCTGAGCACAGTGAGCGTCGCAATCTCATGCACAGGCGGGAGATTCAGACAGCGCGCCTCCATCAACGAGGGGCGCTCGAGCACAATGGTCTGCGCCATCGTGTCATGAGAAACATTTGCCTCCTGCACGGGAACACGCGCCTGTTGCGTCCGTGCCACAAGATGATAAGAACCCGTACGGAGACTTTCATCCAGTGCAAAACAGATGCTGAGTTTGCCATCCATGGTAAGATCGGCGCGGATGATGTACTTCTTGAGTGCAACGCCCAGCTCATCTGCCACACGATGTGAACAGAGGCGCTGATAATCCTCTGTCCCGAGAGAGATGACATACGCATTCGCGAGCACGCCGCCCGCGCCCTGCTTTTTTGCCTCCTTCTCAAGGCCCTTGATGAGTTCGACCGGCTCAAGATGACTGCTGAACTTGCGATTGAAGAAACCTTCGATATGATCTTCCAGAAAAGATTCCACGCGTTCGATCATCGTGCAATACTCTCCTTTGGCTAATGAACGAAATTGTTTTTATGAACTTTTATATCATACCATAAAAACACAAGAATTTACAGTCCCGCTTCCATCAGACGATTGCGAAGCTGTCCGCACGCCGCCTGTATATCCGTCCCCATCTCACGCCGCAGGGTTGCTGTGATGTGCCGCTCCTCAAGAATTTTTTGAAAGCGCCGGATCGCCGCCTTGTCGGGACGGAAGAGATTGCGCTCCGCCACGGGATTGATGGGGATGAGATTGACACTCGCCAGCTGCCCTTTGAGGAGCTTTGCCAGCTGCTCCGCCTCGCGCACACCATCGTTCAAGTCGCGGATCAGAATGTACTCGTATGTGACGCGCCGCTTCGTCCGCTGTGCATACATACGCGCCGCACGCAGCACATCGGCAAGCGGATACATGCGGTTGACGGGCATGATCTGACTCCGCAGTTCCTCCGTCGGCGCGTGCAGCGAGATCGAGAGCGAGATCGGAATCCCCTCCTCCGCAAGGCGCTCGATGCCGGGCACAATCCCCGAGGTCGAGAGTGTCACGCCGCGATAGCCGAGCCCAATCGTGTATTCCTCGTGCAGCAGACGCAGTGCCGCAACCACATTGTCATAGTTTTCGAGCGGCTCGCCCGAGCCCATGACGACAATCGTATCGACGCGCGCCCCCTCCGTACGCAGAAAATCCGCGATGCCGATCACCTGCGCCGCGATCTCCCCCGCCGTCAGATTGCGCTGCAGACCGTGCAGTGTCGACGCGCAGAATGCACAGCCCATGCGGCAGCCCGCCTGCGTAGACACGCAGACGCTGTTGCCGTACGGATGGCGCATCAATACGGTCTCCGCCGTCTGCCCGTCCGCAAACTCGTAGAGCAGCTTGAGCGTCGCGCCGTCCGCAGAGTGCAGACGCGAGACGACCTTCGGACGCTCGATGGAGAAATGCTCCGCAAGCTGAGTGCGCAGCGGCTTTGCGAGATTGTCCATGACATCAAAAGAAACCGCACCGCGCCGATACATCCAGCGGATGATCTGATCCGCGCGGAAGCGGGGAATGTCATGTTCTTTGAGCGCAGCGGCAAGCCTCTCCTTCGTCCATCCAAAGATGTTCATAGACGCCTCATGCGCGCGATAAAGAAGCCGTCGGGACCATCCGTCTCAGGCATGATCTGAACCATGCGCTCCGTCGTTTTCTGCACAGGAAGAAAGCCTCCCGTCTCCTCAAGCACAAAATCGGTATGCGTCCGCAGAAAGTCCGCGACGATGGCGGTATTTTCACACTCCTCCATCGTACACGTGCTGTAGACAAGTACGCCGCCCTTCTTCACCGCCTCTGCGGCGCTCGCAAGAATGGCGCGTTGGAGCGGCGGCAGCGTCTTCACATCTTCTGGACTCTTTTTCCAACGCGCATCGGGCTTGCGGCGCAGCACGCCAAGCCCCGAGCATGGCGCATCCACGAGCACGCGATCCGCCTGTCCCGCGTACGCCGCTCCGATCTCGCGCGCGTCGCACATCTGCGCTTCAATGATGGAGATGCCGAGACGCTGTGCATTGCGCTCGATGCGGCGAATCTTCTCCTCATAGATGTCAAATGCGAGGATACGCCCGCGATTCTCCATGCGCTGTGCGATGTGGGTCGTCTTGCCGCCCGGTGCGGCACAGGCATCGATCACCGTCATGCCCGGCTCCGGTGCAAGCACATGCGCGACGAGCATCGAGCTCTCATCCTGCACCTGTGCCAGTCCCATACACAGCGGTGCAAGCTCATCAAGAGCCCCATGTGTGCCGAGTACGATTCCATCCGGCACCCATGCAGAGGCACACACCCGCGCACCTGCTGCCGTGAACTGCTCCATCAGCGCGGGACGATTGGTGCGCAACGTATTCACGCGCACGGAGAGCGGCGCACTCGTATTGTTGCAGCGGCAGAGTTCCTCCGTGCGCTCGTATCCGTAGGCACGCATCCACCGCTCCACCAGCCACTTCGGATGCCATGTTCTGAGGGCAAGTGCGTGTGCGTTCCGTCCGTCCGGAAGCGCGGCACGCTCCGGCTCTCTGAGTGCCGCACGCAGAACACCGTTGACGAAGGAATCCGCACCCCTGCGCCCGTGTTTTTTCGCGAGTTCCACCGCCGTATCGCATGCGGCAGACGGCGGCACGCGATCCATCTCGAAGATCTGATAGAAGCCGAGACGCAGCAGCTCACGAATGGCAGGCTGTGCCTTTCGAATGTCGGCGACGTATTTCCCGATGCGGTAGTCGAGCGACTCTCCCGCCTTGACGACGCCGTAGACAAGCTCCGTCAGAAAGCGGCGGTCGCGCTCCGTCAGCTTGATCTCGCGCAGCGTTTCCGCAAGTGCGACATTCGCGTATGCGCCCTCGACGTGCACCTTTTGGAGCACCTGCATCGCAAGCTCCCGCACGCGGTCGATTTTTTCCTCACGATATCTCTGCATTACGCGCCCTTCCTCGTATCGTCCGATGGCGGCTCAATGATCTCCTCAAGCTGACGGCGCACCTCGCTCATATCCACGCTCGTGTTGTAACACGGACCGTTCGGGCGGATGTTGAGCACACCGACTGCGGGCAGAGGAAACACGTCCTGTATGCCGCTCATCAGGTCGCGCTCACATGCAATCGCAAGCACCGCCTTCGGTCGCATATTGTAGATGATCTGGCGCGCGAGCGTGCCGCCTGTCGCAACAAAGAAGTGAAAGCCCATCTCGTCGGCAAGTGCGACGAGATCGCCGATGTTGCAGCCGCCGCAGCGCTTGCAGTTGTTCGGATCGCGCGTCACCTTATGCGGGCAGCTCGCGAGCTGCAGACAGTGCGGCGTGACGACAAGCAGACGATTGGCAGGCACTCGGATGTGCATACGGTGAAAGAGCAGATTGCTCACGGCAATAAACGAGCCCTCAAGTTTCCTGCGTTTTACACCGAATACTGCACCAAGGCGCACAGCGGCGGGAAAGAGCAGGTTGATCAGCTCATACGTCTGCCGCTTCATCCACGGCAGATACGGCAGTCCCGCAATCGCGAGCACCATATTAAAGATGCCGAAAAAGGAGAGCAGGACGAGGAGTGTGAGCATACCTCCAATGATCCACGGCAAGAGCGGTTGAATGCGCTCAAGCCCCGGCACGCCGATGTACCAGATCCCAAAGAGGAGCATCGCCGCAAGCCCTGTCACAAGGAGCAGCATACCGATGAAAAGTCGCTTTTTCGGGCGTGACGGCAGTGCGATCTTCTTTTTCTCCCCCGCCGTCCTGCCGTTCACGGTCAATGTCTGTTCACTCATGGCGAAAACCTTCCGCCGACAGGAAGTGCACAACCGTTCAAAAAGGATCGTGCCGCCATCATCTTCTTGCCGGGTGCCTGAATCTCTGTAATTTCTATGTTCTCATTGCCCGCCGCAACGATCAGTCCAGCCCTGCGGTCGGCGGCAACAATCGTGCCCGCAGGTGCGCTCGTCGCATGCCCCGTGGAGTGCAGTACGCCGATCTTATAGACAGCACCGTCAAGGCTCGTCTGCGCGTACGGCGTCGGGTTCAGCCCACGCACAAAGGCATCCAGTTCCCGCGCCGTTTTCGACCAGTCGATCACAGCCGTCTCGCGCGTGATGCGCCCCGCGTAGCAGGATTCGCCCGTCTGCGGTGTCCGCACGAGCGTCCCTGCCGCAAGCTGTTCAAGCGTTTCAACGAGAAGGCCCGCGCCCGTCTCCATCAGCGTATCATGCAATGCCCCGTATGTTGTATCTGCATGGATCGGTACTTCGCGCCACAGGAGCATATCGCCCGTATCGAGGCCCGCGTCCATCTGCATCGTCGTGATGCCCGTCACCGTTTCGCCCGCCATGATGGCGTGCTGGATCGGAGCAGCGCCGCGGTACTTCGGCAGGAGCGAGGCGTGCACATTGATGCAGCCATGTACGGGAATATCGAGCACCTCCTGCGAGAGGATCTGACCGAACGCTACCACGACCGCCACATCGGGTTTGAACGCCTGCAGCTGCGCGACAAACGCCGCATCGCGTGCACGCACGGGCTGCAGCACGGGGATATTATGCTCTGACGCCCACGCCTTCACGGGTGACGGCACGAGCTTCTGTCCGCGTCCGCGCGGACGGTCGGGCTGCGTTATGGCGGCGACGACCTCTGTGAGATCGGGGCGTGCCACAATCGCCGCAAGCGTCGGAACGGCAAAATCCGGCGTTCCCATAAAGATGACACGCATCTTCGTCACCCCTTTTCCTCCTCCTTGCGCAGATTGATCGCAATGTCGATAAAAAGTCTGCCGTCGAGATGGTCGCACTCGTGCTGAATGCAGCGTGCGAGAAGCCCCTCCGCCGTCAGGCTGCGCCTGCGGCTGCGCCGATCCGTATACTCCACCG
>ERZ773014.1264-NODE-1264-length-16345-cov-4.335727_pt1 | contig 16345 bp, 21 predicted proteins | sample MGYA00580841_ERZ773014 | MGnify/ENA primary metagenome ERZ773014 (study PRJEB29015, sample SAMEA2737989) | human oral metagenome | biome: human oral; feature: human-associated habitat; material: dental | place: China | collected 2067 ...
ATGCCTTGATAAACGAACTCAATTTTTACGACATTTCAATATCCGGCTTGTTGCCCAGCAAAGAAAACTTTCCCGTCTGCAATAGCGTAGAGAGGTGTCCCTTTTGATGTTGCGATATCTACACCGTAATGGCTTCCCATATCTGTTTTCCAGCCGCTGTTATAACTTCCTCAAAAAAGTACGGTATAAATATCAGTATAATCCGTATTATTCTCATAGTTGGCATAGTTTGCTCCTTTAATGATTGGAAGTTCTTTTTTACAATCAGAGGTTAACGTAGACCATTCTTTTGTTCTACACTCAAGGGTAGAGACCTCAGTGAGAGGATAAACAAGCTCACGATTATTTGGAGTAGCATTCCCGTTTCCAAATATTAGGGTAGAACAACTGAGCACTACCGCAAGTGAAAGCTCTCCAATATAGATCCAGTTACGATGCAGAAAATTAGAAGTATTGAAGGCTTTATCAATTCTTTTTCCTTTGTGGTGTTTTTTGAGAATCCTCGTCCCAAATCTTTTGTGAAGTTTAGCTTGAAATGCTTCTAATCTTTTCCATTGGTTATTCATGAGTCTTGGCATTTTGTATAAAATACAAATCTAATTTTATACACAGAAATGAAAAATGTCAAATTTTTAATGATATTTTTTTAAAATTGGCAAGTTTGAGCTTTCGACTATCTGTAAAGTAGGCTATTTTAGATTTTTTTAGTTTTTCTGGAAAATTACTTGATGTTTTGTATAAATCTAATTGTGCTGAACCTCTGGAGTCTTGTTGCTTGTCTGTGGGCGCTTTTTGTTTATTTGGATTACTTTTTATCTAAAAAGGAGGCGCTTCATCTCCTTCAACCACTTGACTCACTTTTATGTTGGTTAGTTTTAATAGTGAGGGGATGGAGCTTGTTCGTGCTGGTTCTTGTTTGGTATTCAGATAATTATCCTTCTTATTTCACTTTGTTTTTCACTTCGAGTGGACTGTGCTTGCAATTCTGAGCTGAGTTTGTATACTTCTCATAAGTGAAAAGTCAGATTTTAGATTTTTTTTAATTATTATGCAGGTAGAACAGCAGCCAGAACTTCGCGTATTTCTCGCAGATATTGTAGATAAACAAACTCCGAAAGCACTCCTTGAAGACAGGATGAAAGAGCTTGAAAACCTCGTGAATACCTATGGTGGAGTGGTTGTTTTGCAGAAATATCAGAAAAAAGATTTCCCAGATCTCAAAACCTATGTCGGGAAAGGGAAACTAGAAGAAATCATTGCAGATATGCTCCGCTTAAATGCAAATTTGCTGATCATTGGAAATGCACTCAAACCTTCACAAATTTATCAGATCAATGAACAACTCCGTCTCGTGAGTGAAGAACATAATCTCAAAGACAAAATGGTCGCTTGGGACAGAATTGATCTGATTTTGAAGATTTTTGAGAAACATGCAGAGGGAGGAGAAGCGAGATTGCAGATTGAACTTGCGGCGATTAAGCATATGGGACCTAGGATCTATGGGATGGGAATGGAGCTGAGTAGGCAGGGAGGAAGCTCTGGAAGCGGAGGTGGAGCAACCAGAGGAATCGGAGAAACCAATACTGAAAGGATGAAAAGGCACTTGAAGGAGAAAGTAGGAAAAATAGAAAAAAAGCTGATTGAATACGAACAGATGAGAAAACTCCATCGTGATGCTCGTAAAAAGAAGGGGATGCCTACGATTGGGATCGTTTGATATACCAATGCTGGAAAGTCTTCTCTCCTCAATGCAATGACCAAAAAAGGCGTTTTAGCGGAAAATAAGCTCTTTGCAACGCTTGGAACGAATGTCGGGAAATGCTATCTGATTACCAATCCTGAAACCTGACTTGGAAAGGAGATTTTGCTCAATGATACGATCGGTTTTATCCGTGACCTGCCTCCGAAGCTGATTAAGTCCTTTTCTTCTACACTGGAGGACAGTATTGAGTCAGATTTGTTGCTCCATGTGATTGATGCGAGCGATCCTTTTGTAGAGGAGAGGATTGACGTTGTCCACCAGGTTTTGTCTGATATTGGAGCGAATCAGGATAAGATTTTGGTGTTTAATAAGATTGACTTGATCAATGAAGAAAAAAAGGCTGAATTAGCTCAGAGATTCGCTGCTTTCCCAGTAGTTTTTGTTTCGGTCAAAGATGTAGTCGGATTTGAGGAGTTGAGAGGAATGTTGGTAGAGAAACTGAAGTAAGCTTTAGTTTTGAAAGTTGGCTCCATCTTGATTTTTGAATCTTGACTTTTGTCTGTTTTGTTTCCCCCTTTTAGTATTTCCACTTGAAAAGGAGGCTTGTTTTTGATATACTGAGGAAGTGAGTGTTTTTAACTGTTGGGAAAAATTAGAATATGTGGCGTAGAAAGCTCGTTCATAGCTTACATAAATTCAAGTCTTGGTTGTGGGTTCAGATGGAGAAACTTGATGCTATTCCTTATGTGGTCAGATTGCCTCTTGGAGTGTTTTTTTTGATCATTGGGATCATTTTCTTTTATATTCCGTTTATTAACGGTCTCATCTTTATGCTTGTAGGAGCGAGAATGCTCGGTAAAAGGCATATGAATAGAGTTTTTCGCTGGGTTTCTTCTCAGAAATCTTATTCTTCCTCTCGTGAAGCACTTTTCAATCTTTTGAAAAAATAACAGCTTTTCTTCTATCTTTACTAAATCACTATGTCTGAAAATACTAAACTATTGGCTCTTCTGGATACCGTGATTGACTGTTATCTTGATAAAGGTGAGCCCGTCGGCTCTAAGTTTTTAAATTCTCTTGAGGCTGTAGATTATGCCCCTTCTACCCTGAGGAAGTATTTAAATGCGTTGGAGAAGCAAGGGATGGTTTATCAGCCCTATAATTCTTCTGGAAGAATCCCGACATTGCAGTGACTCTCTGCTTATTTGGATTCAAGATTGTCTGAGCGTCCAGATGATTTGGATTTGCCGCTTAATGATGCGAGGAAAGGGCTTAAAACCTTGGTGGAAGCTTTGGGGGAAGTCTCAGATGGGGTAGTAGTTGGTTTTATTAGGAATGATGAATATTATTACTTAGGAATTAATAATTTGCTTCGTGATGATATGGTTGATGAGTATTCGGCTACGAGAACGATTGTTCGTTTTATTGAGGAGAAAAAGGTTGTAGCTTTTATTGACAAGAAAATACTGAAAAATCAGGAAGTTTATTATACGTTTGTGAATGATGCAGATACTCTGATTTCTTGCGTTTATGTAAAGGTTAATTTGGAAGGGTATGATGCGGTGCTTTCTATTGTAGGGCCTCTGAGGGTGAATTATAAGAAAAATATTTCCATTCTCAAAAAAGTTTTAGAATCCTTAGCAAATTAGGATGAACAAGGAAAAAAGTCAGAATTTTGAAGCTGTATCCGCCTCGTCACTTGGAGAAAGACAGGAAAAACAGAAAGAACTCCAAGTTCGTATCAAAGAAATGCAGGAAAATTATTCTGTCGTGAAGGAAAAAATGCACAAAGAAGCTCGTGATTTGCAGGCTGATATTTTGTTGACTGATCTTGATAAGAGGATTGATCTCTTGGATGTGAAAAATAAGGTTGTTTTTGACTCAGAAGTGGAAAAAATTGAAGCGGAATTGGCAGTCTTTGATGAGGCTCATCGTTCCTTTTCTAACTTAAAAGGGAAAATTACCGCTCAGCATACCCAAGTTTATCAGCAGATGCAGGATCAATTCCCAAGCAGCTCAAATCAGGCAAACGAGGGCAGAGCAAAGAGTTATGAAGCGATTGCGGAGATTAAACCTCAGGAAGGGGAGAATAAAGTTGCGAATTTTTTTGCTGGGATTGTGGAGAAACTGGTAAGTTAAAAAATGATTTATTTATATTTAGTAGTGAGTATGATTTCGATTGTGCAGAGTGCGGGAGGTATTGTTTATTATCTTTGAACTGATGGAGAGCCTAAATATCTTTTGATAAAAAGGCATGCTCTTTCTGGAAAGATTGAATGGGTCGCTCCCAAAGGGAAAATTCAAAAGGGAGAAAAAATAGAAGATGCAGCATTAAGAGAAGTTTCTGAAGAGTGCGGTATTCCTTTGAAATATTTGAAGTTGAGGCAAAAGGTTTGAATGACCTCGCTTAGAAGTTCTGAAACGAAAAAAGGGCATTTGGATAAGGATGTTACTTATTTTTTGATGAAATATGAATGAGATCCAAGTCAGATTCAGGTTACGGATGGAGAGGGGTATATCGGCATCTACAAATGGGCAGATATTCAGCAAGTGCTTGGTCTTTTGTATTATGAAGATATTAGGGAGCTTATTAGGAAAAGTTATTTGATGATTAAAGAAGAAAGGAAAAATCGCTCAATTCAGCAGGACTTTCTCAAAAAATTAGGATAATCAGTGCGTTATTGTTTGCTTGTTTATGCTTATTCAAAATATAAAAAATCTTGGGCGATTTGGGCTTGCATTTCAGAGACAAAACCGTAGGCTGAAATCTGATTTTATTTCTTTTTTTATAAATACGAATGGCATATACTATTCAAAAAGTGCGAGCAAGAGAAGTGCTTGATTCTAGAGGAAATCCTACTGTTGAAGTAGAATTGACCCTCGCAAATGGCGTAATGCATAGAGCTTTAGTTCCTTCTGGAGCTTCTACAGGAGTGCATGAGGCTTTGGAGCTCAGAGATGGAGACAAGAGTAGATACCTTGGGAAAGGGACTTTGAAAGCGGTAGAAAATGTGAATACTACGATTGCAAAAGCAGTTGAAAATCAGACTTTTGATTGTTTTAGAGCTTTAGATAAAGCCTTAATTGAGCTTGATGGCACTCCAAACAAATCCAAGCTCGGAGCCAACGCAATCCTCGGAGTCAGTATGGCATTCGTAGGAGCCTGTGCAAAAGCAGAAGGAAAATGGATCTATGAATATCTCGGAGAAGGAAAAGGAACTACGCTTCCTTATCCAATGATGAATATTCTCAATGGAGGTTCTCATGCGGATAATAATGTTGATATTCAGGAGTTTATGATTATCCCAAATGGAATGCCTAATTTCCACGAAGGGCTCAGATGCGGAGCTGAAGTTTTCCACAACTTAAAAGCAATTTTGAAAGCAAAAGGACTTGCGACGTCTGTAGGAGATGAGGGAGGATTCGCTCCAAATCTCGGTTCTAACGAGGAAGCGCTCCAAGTGATTGTTGAAGCAATTGAAAAAGCTGGTTATACCGGAAAGGTTTCATTGGCTTTGGATGTAGCTTCTAGCGAGTTTTACAAAGATGGAATGTATGATCTTGCAGGAGAGGGAAAAAAGCTGACTGCTGATGAACTTGTTGCTTTGTATCAGGATTGGTGTGAAAAATATCCGATTATTTCTATTGAAGATGGAATGGCTGAAGATGACTTTGAAGGATGGAAAAAGCTGACTGATGCTTTGGGAGAGAAGATTATGCTCGTAGGAGATGATCTTTTCGTAACCAATATCGCTAGACTTCAGATGGGAATTGATAAAGGAATCGCAAATTCAATCTTGATCAAACTTAACCAAATTGGATCAGTATCAGAAACTCTTGATGCCATCACTATGGCTCACGAAAACGGGATGAGATCAATCTCTTCTCACAGATCAGGAGAAACTGAAGATACCTTTATCGCTGATCTTGCCGTTGCGATGAATACTGGATTTATCAAGACTGGATCTGCTTCAAGAACTGATAGAATCGCGAAATACAACCAGCTTTTGAGAATTGAAGAAAAACTTGGAGCGAATGCAAAATATGGAAAATAATTTCACTAGCTGTTGTGAATACGAGAGAAAAATTCTTAGCTCTACAAAGTAAAAATAATTGAAAAAAACTGACTTATAAATAGAGTCAGTTTTTCTTTTTGATGAAGTTTGTTTTTTAGTGCTTTTTGCCTAATGTTTCTCCAAGACCTTTGATTGCATCTAAGATTTCAATAGGAACCATCCAGATTGTCGTATTGGACTGGTCTGAGCTAATATCGTTTATAGATTGTAAAGTCCTGAGGTGAAGGGCTCATGGTGCTTCGGCGAGCATTGTTGCTGCCTTCTTGAGATTCTCCGCACTTGCGAGTTCTCCTTCTGAGGTAATAATTTTTGCTCTTTTTTCTCTTTCTGCTTCTGCTTGTTTTCCGATGGTTCTTTTGAGGTCGTCAGGGATGTTGATATCCTTGAGCTCTACAGAGAGGACATCAACGCCCCAAGCATCAGATTTTTCATCAACGATTTCTTTTATCTTACTAGCGGCTTCTTCTCTCTTTGCAAGCAGTTCATCCAGCTCAAATTGTCCTACGATATTTCTCATTGTTGTAAGAGCAAACTGTGTCATAGCATAATCAAGGTTTCTTACGTTGAGAACGGCTCTTTCTACTTGATCATCTTTGATTCTATAGTAGATCACTGCGTTTACAGTACAAGAGATATTGTCCTTTGTCATTGCCTCTTGCGATGGTACATCAACAGCTTTTTCTCTGATATCAACATTGATTGTCCTTTCTACCATTGGGATGATGAAGTTGATTCCTGCACCGAGTGTTCTGGTAAATTTTCCGAAAGTGAGTACCACTCTTCTTTCATACTGGTCTACTATCCTTACTGTCATTACGACAATGAAGATGATGATTCACAAAATAATTCGTGCTTCCATGGGTATATAATAACAAAAATAAAAACTGATTATTCAGAGAGAGAGGTTTTAACTGCGATAAAATCTCCTTTTTGATGTTTACTATTGGAAAGGAGAGCTTTAGGATTTTCAAAATCTTCCTCCTGGGTAAAACAGTGCATTGGTGTTTCTTCTCAGGTTTCTTTTACTTTTGAGGTGTCGATGGAGCTCAGCTGTCCTAGAAATTCAACAATATTGTCGAGACCTTTTTGGAAGCTTTCTTTTTCTTGCGGAGTAAGGTTAAGTTTGGAAAGCTTTGCTAGATGCTCAATCTCTTTTTCAGTAAGCATTCTTGGAAACTTTTTAGAAGATAAATTTTTTATAGGTGTAGTGCTTTAAGTATGCAAGAAGAGCATTCCTCATATAGGCTACAATTTCCCTTATATCTTAATACAGAGAAAAGTCAAGCAAAACACGAAGAAGTGAGTCAGATTTTTTCGCTTTTGTATTTTTTTTGAGTATATTTGAGAGGTATATTTAAATTATTTTTTTATTCTTAGAATAGATTATGAAGGTAGTATGGTTTGGATCTTTGATGGTCTTTAGCTTGAGTACATTGCTCTCACCTCAGGTTTTTGCACAATCTGGAACCTCTTTGCTCGGATGAAGTGCTGTTTCTGTTGCCTCTCAAGAAGAAATGCTCCAAGATTCCGCATTTAAGACCGCGGTTGATCAAGTGGCAGGATTGAGATTGAGTCTTTTTGACTTCAAGAAAAAGCTTGATCAAATGGATTCCAGCACTAAAGAACTTCACGCTGGAGAGTTTGATGCAGAATATAAGCTCATCAGGGCAGAAATGGTCAAAGTTATTCAAGATATTGATTATTCTACTGCTAAAATTACGAGAACGCTCAGGACGCTCTATACTCATAAACAAAATCTCCAGAAAACTCTCGATGAACTGCAAGAGACGAGAAAACATTTGGAAATCTGAAAGAAGTATCTCAATCAGCTTTTGCTTTTGGTTTATAAAGTGGAGAGAGAAATTTATGACGAAGAGGGCGAACAAATAGATGCTGTTAAACTTTTTATCAAATCAGATGCTATGCCTCAGCTGCTTGCTGGTGATGATACGCTCAAGATTTTGTTAAATCAGATTAATACTCTGATGAAGGAGGCAACCATGCAAGAAAAGCAGAAATCTGATACTATTGATAAGTTTGTTAAATTAAGAACTCAGGCTCAAAAATCACTTGATTATTACAAGACAGAGATTAAAAAGCTTGAGCAGAAGAAGGCGTATTTGATGAGTTTTATGCAACTATATAATGAGAAAAAACTCTGAGCAGAAGCAGTGAGTGGAGTAAGTTCAGAGGAAGTCAATCTTCATGAAACTATCAACACTATGGTCGCTGATATCGTAGAAAAGAAATATCTGACGACAAATGATTTGCCAGAGAAAATAAAACAATTGGCGGATCATACTGATAGTTCTGAAAATGAAACTTCTCCAGCTGCTTGGCCAACTTATCCAATTTCTCAGATTTTGACTATCTTTAAAGATCCGGCTTTTGAGAAGGAGTATGGATTTAAGAATCTTTCTCTCAAACTTGCTGTAGAACAGGGAACACCGGTTTATGCGATGAGAGATGGTATTGTTTATTATACAGATACTGGTTCATGAAACGTGAATCGAATAATGATTCTTCATACCGATGGTTATATCTCTACATATGCATATTTGAGTAGGATCTTTGTTCAGCAAGGTGATTTTGTAAGAAGAGGACAAATTATTGCACAGAGTGGAGGAGAACCTGGGACTGAAGGTGCTGGATTCGTTTCAAAAGGAGAAAATCTGACTTTTTCACTTTTTAAAGATGGAGTAGCGATTGATCCGCTTACGGTCCTCGATCTGAGTGTTGTTCAGGATAAAGATAAGGTTTTGCCTGAGGAATATCGCTTGAAATATTTTAATGATCAGTATGTTAGACCAATTGATATCACCAAGGTCTCGCTCATAAAGGGGGATTCTGTCGATGAAAGAGCTCAGACTTTCCTTAATTCTTATGCAGTAGGTACGTATAGAAATGTTGCATTTTGGGATCAGGTCGTTGCTGGAACCAATATTGATAGAGATATGGTGATTTGTATCGGTTTTGCAGAGTCAACTCTTGGAAAATTTCTTGCTACAGATAATAATATCGGAAATGTCGGTAATAATGATAGGGGAGATCGTATTGCTTATAATAATCCGTTTAATGGAGCGAGGTTGATTCCTTTAACCTTGAATAATCAATATCTTGGAAATTATCATACTATTAAACAACTTTCGAGATATGGAAATAGTGATGGAAAGATTTATGCCTCTAGTCCAATTAATTGGCAGAGTAATGTCCAGAAATGTCTCTCCAAGATTAAGGGATATTATGTTCCTGAGGATTTCCCTTTTAGAACTTGACCAAATCCTAATACTCAAGCAGGAGCTGCTTTCCTTAGAGAGGCAAAAGAAGAAAAGACAATGCTTATGAGTGGTTCTGTGATGAAAAAAATTGGAGGAGTTGAGGTTTCCTCCCTCTAGTTTTTTTCTCAGAGGAAGGACTTATGGTTTCATATTGTAGGGACATTTATTTCTTTATCTTTTCAATATATTGCTTTTCTGTAAAAAATAGGTATAATATAGTATGTCTTATCTCTTGTTTCAGAAAATAAAGTTTGACTCATGCCACAGCAATCCACATCTAGATATCGTTATTTTCAAATCAAACCATTCAAGGACAATGAACTTTGAGTGGGGCATTGGGAAAAACTCATAAAAAATTTTGTATCTCTCAAGGCGAAGAAGATCAGCTTTTTTCTCTATTGAAATAGTGCTGAAATTCAATTGCTTGTCAGGGTTCCTAAGGATTTTGAGGCTTATTTTCAAAATACTTTTTATACGACTTTTACGACCTCAGACCTTGAAGAATGTGAGCGTATTTGTACTTGAGGGGAGAAGGTGCATCTAGGATTGGTAAAACAGAGCTTTTTCTCTTGAAAATCTAGCTCTGGCGTCTTGAAATCGAAGGAGGAATTTTCAAAAGACGGTTCTTATCTGGATCCTATGACTGATATTTTTGCGGTTTTTCAGAATGTGGATAGGAACTCAATGCTCAAGATTGCTTTTGAGTATACTTTTAAGCTTGAGGACAGTGATTTGACGAAGCTCTTCTCTTTTATAGAGAAAGTGTTTAGCTATCTTTGGTGGGGAAGTCAGAAGAAAGACGAGTCTGGTGAGACTAAAGAAGCTCCAAAGGATTTATTTATGAGTATTTGGTATAGTATTCAGACTCAGGATGCTTATATGAAGGAGAATCTGAATGCTCTTCTAAATTCTGTATTCGCACCTTTTCTCTCCAGCGGGAGTTTCGTAAAAAAAGAAAAAACTGAATGGATCCCGGCTAGTTTTTCTCAGGTGATCAATTTTTTTCATTTGCCGACCAAGATCAACTTTATCAAAGGGCTTGGTTATACGGTCTATAGAAAGTTGCCTTATCCTACTACGCTTCCTACTCCAGAAAATACTCCTGCAAAAGAGCTTACTCTGCTTGGGGATACCGATTACAGAGGAGATAAGATCAGATTTTGAATCCGTGAAGAAGATAAATTTAGGCATATGTATATCGTAGGTAAGACCTGAACTGGGAAATCTACCTTCATCAACAATATGATTATCTCGGATATGAGGGCTGGAAATGGGCTTTGTCTGCTGGATCCTCACGGAGAGCTCGTAGATGATTTGCTGGAATATATCCCATCAAACCGTATCAATGATGTGATTCTTTTTGATGTTGGAGATGCGGAATATCCAATCGGATTCAATCTTTTGCAAGCTGATAATGAAGACGAAAAAAACAGAATTGCTTCTGGGGTGGTTTCCACTTTTCAGAAACTTTTTGATAATTCTCGAGGTCCAAGACTGGAATATATCTTGAGAAATGTGGTTTTGTCAGTAATTGACTATCCAAATGCAACCTTGATGCATATTCTGAGAGTCTTGACGGATAAAGAGTTTCGTGAAGAGGTGATTTCCCATATCAAAGATTCAGTTTTGTTAAAATTTTGGAATAACGAATTTAATAAATGGCAGGATAAACAGAGAGAAGAAGCGGTAGGACCGATTACCAACAAAGTCGGACAATTCCTTTCTTCTCGCCTTGTGAGGAATATTTTTGGGCAGCCAAGAACGAAACTCAGCATTAGAAAGGCAATGGACGAGGGAAAAATTATTCTCGTCAACCTTTCAAAAGGAAAAATCGGTGAAGATAATGCGAATATGATTGGATCGCTCTTGGTAACGAAAATTCAGATTGATGCGATGGGAAGAGCCGATATGGCGAAACATTTGAGAAAGCCGTTTTACCTTTATATTGATGAGTTTCAGAACTTTGCGACTAAGTCCTTTGCTACGATTCTTTCAGAAGCGAGGAAGTATAAGCTTTCTCTGATTGTAGCCAATCAATATACCTCTCAGCTTGATGAAGCGATCAAAGATGCGATTTTTGGGAATGTGGGGACGATTTTTTCCTTTACCCTTGGATATGATGATGCTTCCGTAATGACTTCACAGTTTAAGGAAATGGTCAGCACCAATGACCTGATTTCTCTGCCAAAGTTTACCGCTTATACGAGGCTGATGGTAGATGGAATCTCTTCGGATCCTTTTAGTATGAAGACTTTGCCGCCTTTTGCATTGGAGGGGGATGTGGAGCATATTGAGAAGATTAGGAAGCAGTCTCGTCAGAGGTATGCAATGGAAAGAGAACAGTTAGAAAGTCTGATGAATGCTCGAAGTAAGAAATCCTTTTCAGCGCAAGAGAGGGTCGCAGAGCAGGCGAGATATCAATGAATTGGACTTTCAGAACAAGAAGCTAAAAATTTACAGGATTTCCAAGTGCAGCAAAATATGAAATGGTTTACGGATCTTCAGATTGAATGAAGACCAGCAGATGCAATGATTGTTGATACGGAACGGGGAAATCATAAAATGATTTGGTATCAACAGCCTGACGGTATCGAGTCGATCGCGAATTTACAGGTACAAAAAGGGAAAATTGTAAAACTCGACGCAAATACTCAGCTTTCCTTCTTTGTGAGTATTTGGCAGCATAAAAGCCTGCTTTGTGCTAATAAAAAACCGCTTACGATTTGGGTCGGGACGAAGACTGATGTAGAACGTCAATTGAAGGAAATCTATCAGAAATCTGGTTTAGATGAAGAACATTCAGACTTCTTTAAGTTTGTGCCTAACGTTGATCTGATGGCGGCTCAGCAGGAGCAGAAGAAACCCTCTCCAAAGCCTTCCTTATCAAAAGCAGCAAAGCCATCTCCGCGTAAGACTCAGGCTCCTGTTGCTCTTTCACAAGCAGGGTTTTCTGTCCATGATGTTCAACTTGGGCAAGAATATGAGGGATATGTGAAGCTGATTTATAACTACGGGATGTTTATTACGGTTAAGGGGGTGGAAGGACTTCTTCATAAGAAGCAGATCGTCACGCCAGATGGAGTAGATTGGAAAAAATACTATAATATCGGGGATAAAATTAAGGTAAAAGCTTTTCAGTTTAAAGAGATTGACTGAGAAAAAAGAGTCGTTTGGACTCAAATGTAGTCACTTACGGTAGTGTCTTGGGTAAAACATCCTGTTGAAATGATGAAAAATCTGACTCTGTTGATTGATGGTGTCAGTTTTTTGATAAAAGAAGATAAATTCTCTTGCCTTCCTGCTGCTGATAACTACACTTGTTCTGGATTTATTTTTTTGTTATTGAGATAATGTTGACGAAAAGGCAGATTTATCTTGTGATTTTTGCGGTGCTTTCTGTGCTTTTGGCGGTAGGGACGCTTTTTTATCTTAGGGAGCTTGATCGTAGGCTTCAGGAACCTCTCCAAGAGGAGTTTATCTATGAAGAAACGCCTGTAGTACCAGTTTCAGATTCATCATCTTCTTCATGAGCGGATTATTTACAGGAGGATTTTGATGCTTTGCTCTCTGGAGAGACGGTTGCAGATATGTATGAAGGTGAGCGTGATTATGGTTTTACCGGGAGTCAAAACTAAAGCATGGTAGCATATCATACTAATGCTGTATCGGAGCTTCTCCTCCAAGAAGATTCAGTTTTTGAACTTTGGGATGGAGCATGTGCTGAGAAGACGATCTTACTAGGAAATTCTAAACCACTCAAGTATGCTGCACTTGTGCATGCCAGCACGCTTGCTTTTCAGGTTAATACGATCGAGGCAGGAAGCGAACTTGAGATGATGCTTCTGTGTCCTGTGCTGGATACTCGTGAAACCTCGGTTAATCTTATGCTTAATCTCAGGCATAATGATTGTAAGATTCATCTTCATCTCGTAGCGCTTGTTTTTTCTGATGCGAAGACGACTTTGAATGCTACGATTTTTATGGAGCCACGTATTCAAGGCGCGGCAAGTAAACTTTTGGAAGAGACGGTTGTGCTTTTTCCTGAGGTTCAGCTTCAGAGTCTTCCGATTCTTGATATTCAGGCAAAAAACATTCAAGCGGCTCATGGAGCAAAGATTTATCGTCTAGATCAAGATACGCTGTTCTATCTGCAGTCAAAGGGTTTATCCTATCAACAGGCACAATATCTGCTTCTTGCTTCCTATGGGGAAAGGCTTTTTGAAGGGGTCGCATTGACGGAGGAGGAAAAATGAAGGTTGGTCTCAGACTTTTTAACTTTTGATTTGTAAGGGAGATGAAAGCATATTTTGATTTGGTGCTGGACTTGCTTGAGATAGAAGAGAAGGACCCCCTTTCTGCACTTGCAGAGGAGCTTGCTCTTGCTCATCAGCAAGGCAAACGCATCAAGATTGCTCATCGCCATCAGGTATTGCTTGAAGGGCGGCTTTTGCTCTTGGCGGGGAAACTTAGTCCCGAGGAGTTTGTGCAGATTGGTGATGTGGGGTCAGCTTTGCCTCTTTGGAAAGAGGAGGGGAGTCGTGACCTTCTCCAACAGTTACAATCCTGAATGCTTCCAGAGGAAGAACTGATTATTATTGATGAACGTGCATGGAAGCTTTTCCTTAGCCCGGACCAACAGCAAGAGCTTCTTGATCTCTTGGAAAAAGAAAATAAAGCAGTAATTGTAAAATAGGACTTGACCCGTTGTCCAAAATCTGTATATCAGGTAGTGTTTTTATCTCATTTGTTTGTTTGCTCATGCCGAATAAAAATCTTCAAGCTTTCACGAAACTTTCTCAGAAGTATGTTCGTAGGTTTACTAATTATACCAAAAATCAAAAAGCTTTTTCACTCTTTTTGATGGTGTTTGCTTTTGCGCTGGTGGCTTTCCCGCTGGTGAAGATTGCTCCAGTCTTGATTTCGAAGAATGGGCAACCTACGATGGCAGATGCAAGTGATGCACAATCAATTTATCTCCTTGGGAAGACCTACTTTAAATCTATGTTGATCATTTTTTCGAGTCTGATTTTTTTGCTATGATGGAATATGAATATCAGGTTTAAGGGCTTTATTGTAAACTTCTTGGGATTTAGAGAGAGTGAACCGATGCTTAACTTTGCTTTCCTCTGGGTGATTGCAAGTGTCTTTATGGGAATCCTTGATACGCTTGGTATGCTTCCTGAGGTTACTGGTCAAATTACGCTGGCTCGAGGAGGAAAGGTGATGTTGATTCTGCTTTTGATTGGGTTGGTGCTGAGTTTTATAGAGGTGTGGAAAGGTGCGAGCAAGAACTCTCAAAAGACTAAAATTCTGAATATCGTCGATGATGAAGCTCCTTCCAAGAGAGGAGACGGCAAAAGAGTGCTTCAACATCTCTTTGATGATGAGGACTTGGAAGGTTAGCTTTCGTTATGAAAGGCTCTACTCCTTTGCTAGGGAGTAGGGTTTTTTGTTTCTGGGGATTGAGGAGCGGGAGTGGTCGCGGTAGAGGAGGCGTTTCCGGTATTTTTTGAGGCTTCTTGTCCGAGGAAATTTTCCATTGCATGGAGCTTGAGAGGGTTCCAATGCGGCACGAAAAAGCTGACGGTCTTGCCGACATAGCTACAAAGTGAGATGGGATCACCAATGATTTTGTAGGTGTGGATCTTTTGGGTTCGGTCTTTTTTGAGGAGGGTGTCTTTGAGCATTAAGATAAAGACTTTGTTGGGGGCGGAGCCGGGGTTGAAGGTGCAACAATAATCAACTCTTCTATGTTTGGCTACAATATAGCAGAGGGTTCCTCCGAGTGAATGTCCGCAAATTCGTTTTTGGTAGTCGGGGTGGCTTTTTCTTACTTGGTCAAAGAGCTTGAGGCTTCCGCTTACCCTGGGGTCAATCGCATTTACGCCGAGGATAATCTGAGCGTCGGAAAGGAGATCAGATTTTTCTTTGGTATCTGTCCCCCTATATCCAATGATACAGATTTTTTGCGAATGATTAAGATAAATGCAATGAAAGAGATCGTTGTAGGAGGGCTCGAGATAAAAGTCGCCGATTTGATAGGGTCTCTGTTCTGGGTCGTAATATGCGTATCTGGTTACCTGTGCACAAAGCTCGTCCTCGAGAGGAAGGACAATGTTTTTGCTGATCTTACTATTTTTGATAAGGGTGGTGAGGGTATCTTTGGTCGTAGGAGAGAGTTCAGTCAGGTTTTTTTCTACTGATTTAAGTTCTTTATTTTTGGGAAAAGCATCAGAAAAGAAATTTTTACTTTTCTGTATTCGTTGGTCTGGGAGATCAATGAATCGTTTCTTAATCTGCATGTTCCTTGAAGAGGTCTAAAAGGTTTTGGTTGCTGAGGAGATCGATCATCGCTGTCATAACTTCTTCTTTTTTCTTTTCATCCATGGTGGGCTTCCCGCTAAAAAGTTGTCCGAAGATACTGGTATCACTTTCATTGATAAGGCTTTGCTTGAGGTAGATGGTCGTCCTATCGATTGCAATGTTTGTGACGCCGAGTTCTTGCACTTTGTTGATTTGCTCTTTGAGGGCGGGGGTAAAGATCTTGAGGTCGTAGGGATTGAGATAGGTTACCATATGGTCTTGCATGGATTTGCTGTCCCTCTTGGTGAGATCGAAAAAGTATCTGATGAATTTGTAGGCAAAGAAGAGAATGAAGATGAGCAACGTAATTGCGTTGACGATCTGAATGATTTTTCAGATTTTTCCTGGTATCATCAATGAGAGTATCATAAAAATCAACAGGGATACCATAGGAAAAGATTTTATAAAGCCGAAAACTTCTTTGAGGGTGATGGATTTTTTTTGGTTGAGCTTGATGGAAATGAGGGAACGGGTGATTCTGGTCTCTCTTGGGATGGTAATTTTGTAGATAAAGAAGGTATCACTGACTGCGTGGTCGTTGTCGTAGATGTCTGCCTCGGCTCCTTGGATGATCGTGGATCGGTTGGTCTTTTGGAAGGAGTATTTAATATCCATATCGATGCTCAAGACACTGATGAATCCTAGCTTCTGCAAAAATTCAATGGTCTCTGGGAAGAAATCATTGCTGGTGCTGTATTGGAGTCCGAGTTTCGGGGCATTCGTATCGATCGCCATCCGTTTGCAAGCAGGGATAAAAGGTAGTTCTATTATAGTCATAAAGGGAAAAAAATCAAAAATCAGACTGTTTTTGTAGGGATGGGAGACTCTGCATAAAATGAGTAAACCTCTCTATAACGCTCTTGATGATGAAGCAAAAGAAGATCTCAAAAATTGAATTATCCTCTGACTCCTCCACAAAGCTGGAG
>ERZ773014.1266-NODE-1266-length-16331-cov-10.954350_pt1 | contig 16331 bp, 16 predicted proteins | sample MGYA00580841_ERZ773014 | MGnify/ENA primary metagenome ERZ773014 (study PRJEB29015, sample SAMEA2737989) | human oral metagenome | biome: human oral; feature: human-associated habitat; material: dental | place: China | collected 2067 ...
TGGAAGCCATGCGCCTCCTTTTGCTGCTGTTTGTTGAACGACTCCAAGAGAAGCCTATGCTGGATGAAGGGGAGATCCAGGGGCAGCTGCAAGGCTTCTTGAAAGAGCTGCCTGTACTGTTGTCGCAAAAACTACGAAAATGTGCATAAAGGGAGTGTTTTCATTGGCATAAAGTCAGTGTTTTCAAGGTCTGTGGAACGTTTTTGATGTGCGAAGTTTGAGTTTTGTATCTATTTTTTTTGGGGATTTTTTGTTGACAATATATATATAAATATAATGCTGTATATCGCTCATAAAAGTAAAAGGAAGGAAGAGTTCTATGGCGGGAAAAATGTGTATGAAATGCGGAAGGCAAACACTTTGGAACAAGGGAAACAAGTTGGTATGTTCCAATTGTGGCTTCACCGTAAACCTTCCGTCTAATGACGGTAAAGGAGGCAAAGGACAAAAATGTCCATCATGTGGAAAATTTACATGGTTTAATAATCGTTGTAATAGCTGTGGAGCAAATACAAAATAACTTTTCTATACCATTAAGAAGTAAGTTGCATTGATTAGTAGGTGTGAGGAGTTTTGTGCAATGGGTTTGTTTGATGTTTTGAAAAGTGTTGCTGAAAGTGCACAGAGATATGCTGAAAGCCCTGCTGGTCAGAGAATGATGGAACGGGCTGCACAAGCTAAAGCAGAGAAAGAAAGACGAATGCAAGATCGTGGCTTGCAATGCAAAATAAATCGACTGTCTGGCACTGATGCTTCTGCAGTATGCAATGGAACTATAAAAAATGTTGGTACACATACATATTTCAATATAGAAGTGGAAATAGTTTATAAAAATAGAAACGGTGCTGTGGTTGACAGAAAACAAGAAAAGATTTGGGACAGAATTCCTCCAGGAGAATCAAGGACGTTTAACTCATTCAGCTCTGCGTTCAATGTTCAATCTGCATCAGCTTCAGTTAAGCAACATCAAGTAATATAAACAATTTTATTACTTGTTCGATAGTTGATAACTCATTATATATATTATGATAGGATAAAACGGGACCGTTGCACGAAGGTAAATTTATCTTTGTGCAACAGTCCCTTCTGTGTTTTTGCACAAAATTGAGGCTGCTGCACGTTTGTTTCGTACAACAGCCCCACGAAGTTTTCTAACTGCGTGCCACAGCCCCTTGTCATTATGTCAGCGGTATCGCTATGCACTAGTCAACAAAAACTGGACACAAAAATCTAAAAACTAGTCATAAAAAAGCTAAATGCTAGACAAACCCTATCGAAGAGTTAGACAACCGTTGAAAACTGATGTTTTTATGATGCTTCGGATGCTTATGGAATCTATTCGCAATGAGCCGTTTATCAAGGATCAGCTTTTTCTCGTTTGGGTGTGAACCGTTCGGGAGTGTATAATAGTTTGTGTAAATGCCAAGTTTGTTGATTTATTTCAAGCTCAATTCGAGCATCTACTAGGAGGGCTTTTCCAACGAAGTAACGTCGATAACGATACAATGTAACGACGAACGAGATTCTGCTTAATGCTTTATTGAATCACACAAATCAATTCCATAAAACTATAGGGTCGAGTGCATGGGAGTTTCTTATGCCTCGACCCTATAGTTTCAATTGTTGATTTTCCAGTGTCCGAATCGCTTGTTGCCGATGCGCTCGATGCTGCCTGTTTCACGAAGCAGTTTTACCTCGTGCTCAATTGTTCTTTTTGTGACACCTAGCCTTTCTGCCATTTCAACCATTGTTATTTTAGGATTAGCTACGACCAGTTCCAGAATTTTATACGCTATACCGACATCCAAACCGACATTATGTCGGTTTGGGGATTTAGGATGAGAGACAAGTGGACTATGGGGAGCCTTAAAATGAACTCGAAGTCCATTTCCTCGTAATTCATAAAACGGAAGGTCTGCCCCCAACTCCTTGCAGGCCTCGCAGAGCTGTGAATCTCTTTTCACAAATGTGCCAGAAGTTCCTGTAGGAGAGCCTCATCTTGCAAAAGCGTGATGGCAAAACATTTCTTTCCGGCATCTTTGAGCGATGCGCCGATGTGATATGCCTCTTGGTGGTCAAGAATAAGGAAACGATCGTGAAAGGCATTGGTGTGATTGATGGTAAGCGTTGGATATTGACTGTTGAAGGTCGCAACATCTGCTGCCGTCAATCTCGTATTGTTGAATGTGTGGATTTCCACGGAAACATTAGCTTGTTTTTTTGCCAGCAGATTGAGCGTTCCTATATCTACATAGCCGTCAATGAGAATGATGTCCTTGGTTGCCTTTTGAATCAAGCTCGCCAATAAGCTGAATGCATCGTAGATTTGCCCGTTGAAGAATATCTTTTGACTGGACTCCGTGTGGGCGTGGATAAAGTCAAAGACTTGCTCGAATTTTTCATCGGTTTCTTTTTGAGAGACGAGTTGCTTTAGCTCCATTCGTTCTATGCGCTCGAAAAGATGGGCATTGCTGGCGATGAAATGTCGCATCTCAACAAAAGCCCGCATAATGCCGATGCTGACCTCTATGGCGACATCACTTCGCAGTACTCCGGACAGCATGGAAATCCCTTGCTCGGTGTAGACGTAGGGGAGATAGCGTCTGCCGCCATGCACAGTGTCACTTGAAATCCCAATTTGGGATTTCAAGATTTCAAACTCATCTTCTGTGAGTTGAAAGCGAAAATCCTCTGGAAAGCGACGGGCGTTGCGGGCTACATTACGGTTCAGTATCCTTGTTTCTACCTGATAAAGCCGCGCCAAATCTGAGTCTAGCATGACTTGAATGCCACGAACGGTGTATACCAAATTCCGTATGTGGCTTGTGTCTATCGGCGCTATGGATGTCTGATCAGGGGCTTTCTCACTCATAAAAGTTCCTTTCCTTTTGAGGTGCCAAATTGGGATCTCAAATTTTGCTGGTGAATAGCAATTAACCAAATTTTCTTGAGGTAGTCTTTACTAATTCCACAGAAATATTCCTGCGGAGAATTGCTGACAACATAGCTATACTCTGTTCGGTAAACGCGTAAGGCAGGATTCGCCGCCCGCCATGTGCGGAACTTGACATCACGATTTGTGATGTCAAGTTTGCCTCCTCCTTGGTTAACTGGAAGCAATATCTTTCGGGAAATCTTTTCTGATTCCGCTTCACAGCCTGATTCAGAACCCGTATCTCCACTTGGTAGAGCATAGCAAGATCGCTGGCAAGCATTACCTGTTGATTACGTAGTGTAAATAAATCGACTGATATTTGGAGTGTCTGTGGCCGACGAGATGGACACTGGTTGAATTTCTTTCATGATGCTTTACCTCCTCGATAACTGGTGTGTTGCATCCCTCGGGAGGTATGTAGATGGGAATGAGAAGGGAAAATTAGCTTCTCCCTTACATAAGTTGTTATACGTTATTGGAAGTTCCTGCCTGTGTACTGATTGAAGTGATAAACAGAAACTGGGAATAGGGGATTTGCGAAGTTTGAGCTACTGAAACAAATCAAACAAATCGTCGCCAACAGCCTGCTCTTTATCGATAAGTTCCTGCATATATGCTCTAACGGCTAAAAACTCTGCCCTTATTGGAAAATCATCACTTTCAAGTAAGTGGATAGTATCTTCGTGTTTCTCTGGATTTCTTAGGATGGCTTCGATATCAATTTCATAATATCTTCCGACAACCTCAGGCTCTCCGAAATACTCCTTATATTCCCAAGGTACGTCATCCTTGTTTATCAGAGAATCTGATTCGAACTCAGGGGATTCATAATCTGAATCCAGATAAACCCATTCATCCGTAAGATATTCATCGTCTTGCGGCAACTCATCAAAGTCCAACGTCGCAGCTATATCTTGGATTCTGATAATTGCATTGTAAATAAAGGAGTTTGGTTCATTGTCAATCAATAGATTTATGTCTCCGCTCTCATAGCACAGCGTAGGATATAGTTCCTCAAGAAAAGTCCAATAACCATTTTCAGCATCACATCGCTCGAAGAGTGATTGTAAAAATGGAGAGAATATATATTCTTCGATTTTCTCTGGGATCATGTCATACAGCATATTGAATGCCTTATCTGAATAGTGACGGCGATCCTTGTTTTCAAAAAAATCGCCAATTGCTTTCAACGTCTTATCCTTTTGCTTTGAAAAGTACAAGGCGCAGAAATACTCTTGGAAAGAGCGATGGGTGAAATGATACTTTCCGTTCTCGTAAAACATAAGGCACATATTTTCAACGAGGTCATCTCTGAAATCCGACGGCGTGACGTTATGCAGTTCTTTTGTACGTTCGTGCAGACAGTTAAAATACTGATCAAACAGAAGATCCGTGAATTCAAACTTCTCATCACGATAGCTTCGTGCACAGAATTCAGCAAAATAATCAGCGAATCGATCTGCGGTCAATCCAGTCTTTAAGACTCGTTTGTATGCTCCTTTGCTTGCATCGTGTTTTTGAGATAATGTAATGTATGCCTCTCTGTAAAAAATATGCATTTTTGATGGAATTTCTGCAAATTGCTCATACGTCATAAGCATGATGGTGAGAAGGAGTGGATTTTCGGTGAACTCCCTATGTGTACGAAATAGGGTGTTATCTAATTCATTTCGGAAATTCGCCTTGATTGCCGGCTCGTCTGGTCTAAAATTCAACTTGTCAATCAGTGAAAGTGCCTGTCCTTTAGTAAAGGGGCAGAGGTTGAGTACGGTAAATCTATGAAGGGATATAAATGCTCCGGCTGGGCGAGAGGATATGACGAACATGTTATCGGTGTACTTGTCGGCAAAAAAATCAAGGTCATGTTCGAACTTCTTCCTACAGTCTGATTTTATTTCATCTAAGCCATCAAACAGTAGCAAGCACGATCCATGTGAGAGTAGTTTTGAGAGGTCGTTTAGCTTTTTAGATCCACCGAGACCCTCAAATTTTTCAAAAATGTAATCCAATAAGCTGTCATAGGAATCACCATAGTCCTTCAAAGGAATAAAGACAGGAATTTTCCCAAATTCATCAAAACGCTCTATGGAATCCAAAAGAAGGTGGCGCATCATCATCGATTTTCCGAGACCACCTGTACCGGAAATCAAAATAAAATTTGAACACTCGTGCAGTAACTGTGCTGTGCTGTTTTCTATAATTTTCCTGCGGTAACTGTTCTTTTTAATATAGATTCTTTGCTCGATGTTGTTGCAGATGTAAAAGTTATAAAACTCCACGGGGGCATCGTTATAAAGAAGAGTCTTCAATTTATTGTATTTTTCACGAGTATTTTTAAGGTATGCGCGATATTCGTCTTTGGGAGAACGCATACTACGTCGGCTCGCCCAGTCTAGCTCAAAATCGCTAGACCTCTTATCGACCAGAACCTTACGTGGTCTGATGAAATCTTTATGATCGCCTGATACAGGTTCGTCGACCTGAATTATATGGACAGAAACCTTATTGCCCCAGTCCTTTCCAACCTCTGAATTAAACTTGCGCCTTGCTCTCTTTACAGCAGGTCTATCATGCCATGAATCAATAGTAGTTGCACCAACGGTGTTATCTGCTCGGTTCGATAAAATAAAATGCCAAACACCAAGAAGAAACGGCTGCAGTTCGATGTTCTGCACCGTGAGCAGATGCTTTTTATCCATTGGATGACCGTTTTGGTCAATGTAGAATATTTCATCTGTGATACTGGAATCTCGGCTGATCGTATCGAGAATGGCACGAACGAGCCAGCTCCCCATGTTTTTTTCATCGATGAAAGACAATGAAAATTGGCACATGCGCTGAAGCGGGGAGAAAAAAGTCTCTTTTATCTCACGGTCAAACGTGTGGATGAGCTCCTCTTTATCGAATGGAAGATATTCATTGGCAGAGAGTCTGCACGCTTTATATGAAGAAGTATGGGTTCGGATCGAACGTCCCGCAGGAGAAATATAGTCGGGGAAAGCCACACGGATGAGCCCTTCAAGAACCTCGCTGTCATTCAGACCGTCCTTTTCGCCAACCGCATTTTTTCTGGCGGCAGTTCTCTGTTTTCTTGCCTGAAGAAGAAGGGTGAAGAAGGTGCCGCCGCATAATGCGTATTCTTTGTTTTCCAGCATAAAAATACCTCATTTGCAAGTATTGACACTATTAACGCAGTTGACGCTATTGACTGCTGTTCACTATTTACAGCAACACTATTGTATATAGGCTGAGCCTCAGAGATTGAATCTCTGGGGCTTTATTTTTTTGACGATTGTGCATGTATCAATTATAGCACGGTTTTTCTCTTTTTATAAGGAAAAATTCTAATCAAAAAGCGGTGACCAAATCGGATGTATGTGTCCGCTTCTATGTAGAGAAAGATTTTTAAGGTGGTGGTAGGAAGAGTCAAATTCGGTTTCCCTAAGTAAGTCAATCTGTTGTCCAAGATGGCCATAGGACGGCGGGATGCGAATAGGGATTCTGACAGGATACGAGCTTGTCAGTATCTCTATGCTCCCACCGTGCTTCTTTATGCCCATTTTCGGACTGAAGCCCGTGCGTAGTTTTGCATCCCGCCGTTCGGCAAGAACGAAAGGAACGCAAAACTATGAAAATCCAGCTCAACGGCATCATTAAAGACTACTCCGCGCAGGAGGTCAAGGCACTCCGACAGCAGGGACATCTTTTTCAGCTCAGTAAGAAGCTGGGCGTGTATGTCCCTGTCCCGATTCAGATCCACGAAAACGGAAGATTCCGGGATACGGGCATGGACGAACTCGTCCGGCGAAAGGCTACCGGAGAAAAGTTCCTCAAGGCGTCGGAGCGGGCAATTTATGCACCTGTCGATGCCGAGCAATACTCTGTTGTCATGCGACCGATCTGGCGGGAGGACAAGCGGGAAAAGCGTGGGCAGCACTGTATCTATGAAGGAAAACCCTGCTGCACCAATCGCAGCTGTGATGGCTGCTCACATCCCGTGTATCGGACAATCTCCTTGGAGCGTGCGGTGGAAGTCAACGATCCCGCGCTTCCCGTTCATGAGGATGTTGCCGACACTGCAGCACGCGAGGAGCGTAATCGCAGGCTGTACGAGGCTATCGCCAAACTCGATCCCATCGACCATGAAATTCTCATCCGCAGGGCTGCGGGACAGTCGGAGCGTGCCATTGCTGCCGCTGTCGGCTTCAAATCAAAAGAAAGCGTCCGTAAACGCATGAAGAAATTCATGCCCGGACTGCAAGAGCAGATTGAGGATATTTTGTAAAATCCGGTGACCAGACTGCGGGCAGGTGTCCTCTTCTTTATAGGAAGGTGAAGATGCCCGCAGTTAATCGAAAGGAAGTGATCCCTATGCGGGAACAGAATGAAGTCACAGCAGAGTTTGTGGCGACCTTGCGCCGGCTCGTCGATGTCCTCGAGGAAATCGTACAGAGTTCTCAAGGCGAGGAACAGCCGAAGGTCTCGGAGTCAGAGGAAGCCGCACCGACACTTGAGGAGGTACGCAGCGTGCTTGCACGGCTCTCCGTCGAAGGTCACAGTGCCGCAGTCAAGTCGCTGATTGCCAAATTCGGCGCGGCAAAACTCAGCGAGCTTGCGCCGGAGCATTATGCGGCACTATTGAAGGAGGCTGAACGCATTGGGACGTAAGCACGCCATCCTCTCCGCATCTTCTGCCGCTCGCTGGATTGCCTGTCCGCCGTCGGCACGGCTCAATGCGTCGCAATCCGACACGCCGAGCGAGTACGCTGCACAGGGAACGGATGCACATACGCTCTGTGAGTACAAACTCCGCAAGGCTCTGGGGGAGCGGGTGCGCGATCCGACCAAGAAGCTGTCCTCCTATGACTGCGAGATGGAAGAGTGTGCGGAATTCTACGTTCAGTTTGTTATGGGGCTTGTGGCTCAGTTTCGCGAGGAGTCGAAGGATACGATGGTGTCCGTGGAGCAGCGCGTGGATTTCTCGGACTTCGTGCCGGATGGTTTCGGTACGGCGGACACGCTCATCATCTCCAGCAAGACCGTCTGCATCGTGGACTACAAGCACGGAAAGGGCATTGAGGTCAGTGCTGAGCGCAATCCGCAGATGATGTGCTACGCTCTCGGCTGCATCCAGATGTTCGACGGACTGTACGACATCGAGTCGATCTGGATGATTATCTTCCAACCGAGACTCAGCAACATCTCGGAGTACACTATCTCGAAAGCTGACCTTCTGGCGTGGGCGCAAGACACGCTTGTACCTGCGGCAAAGCTGGCACACGCAGGAGAGGGCACGTTTTGTGCGGGGGCGCACTGTCAGTTCTGCAGGATCAAGGCGACCTGTCGCAAGCGGGCAGAGTACAACCTAGAACTTGCTCGGTATGACTTCGAGATGCCGCCAACCTTGGAAGATACCGAGGTGGAAGCGGTGCTCGCAAAGGCTGACACGCTCGCCGCATGGGTCGGCGACATCAAGGAATACGCCCTGCAGCGGGCGATCCAAGGAAAGCAGTGGACGGACTGGAAACTGGTCGAGGGTCGCTCGAATCGGAAATACACCGACGAGGCGGCGGTCGCCAAAACCGTCAAAGAAGCGGGCTTTGAGCCGTATGAACAGAAACTGCTCGGGATTACGGCAATGACCAGTCTGCTCGGAAAAAGTAAGTTTGAGGAACTGCTCGGCAGCCTCGTTGTCAAGCCGCAGGGGAAACCTACACTTGCTCCCATGAGCGACAAGCGGCCGGCGATGAATACCGCAGCAGAGGATTTCAAGGAAAGTTGAGGAAAACACATCATGGCAAAAGTTATCAATCCGACAAAAGTGATCACGGGTGTCAAGACACGTTGGAGCTATGCCAACGTCTGGCAGGCAAAGTCCATCAACGGCGGTACGCCGAAGTTCAGCGTATCGCTCATCATCCCGAAGAGTGACACCAAGACGGTCACGGCAGTCAAGAATGCGATTAAGGCAGCGTACGATGAGGGGCAGAGCAAGCTCAAGGGAAACAGCAAGTCCGTGCCCGCACTCACGGCGATCAAGAACCCACTCCGTGACGGCGATGTGGAACGCCCGGACGATGCGGCATACAAGGACAGCTACTTCATCAATGCCAACTCGGCTACGGCTCCCGGCATCGTGGATGCTGCCCGCAATCCGATCATCGAGCACTCGGAGGTCTACTCCGGTGTGTACGGACGCGCAAGCATCAACTTCTATGCGTTCAACAGCAACGGCAATCGCGGGATTGCGTGCGGGCTGAACAACCTGCAGAAGATTTCCGACGGTGAGCCGCTCGGCGGCAAGACACGCGCCGAGGATGACTTCGCCGATGAGGACGAAGATTTCCTTAGCTAAATAGGACTGGGTGACACGGGCAGTGGGGATTCGTCTTCACTGCCTTTGTCGCAGAAGGAGAAATGACATGGAATCATTGTCCATTGATCTTGAAACTCGAAGCAGCGTGGATATTGGGAAAAGTGGCGTTTATCGCTATGCCGAAGCTGAGGACTTTGCAATCCTGCTTTTCGGCTATGCCGTGGATGGAGGTACGGTGCAGGTCGTTGATCTCGCTAATGGGGAGACAATTCCAAAAGAGATTTTGGATGCTCTGACCGATGACAACATCATCAAATGGGCGTTCAACGCCAATTTTGAGCGGGTTTGCCTGTCGCGTTACTTGTCGAACTTGGGGATAGACCTCGATCCGTTCCGAGACAATCATCCGCTTTCCAAAGAGTGTGCTCGGTTTCTAAGTCCCTGCAGTTGGCGATGCACAATGGTCTGGTCGGCGTACATGGGATTGCCGCTCTCGCTTTCCGCCGTGGGCAGAGTGTTGGGATTGGAAGAACAGAAAATGACCGAGGGCAAGACACTCATTCGCTATTTTTCTACGCCGCCGTTCCACGAGCCTACGGGAGAGAAGTGGGAACTCTTTAAGTCTTACAATCGCCGCGACGTGGAAGTGGAGATGGCAATACAGAAACGTCTGTCCAAATATCCTGTGCCGCAGTCGGTATGGGATGAATATGTGCTAGACCAAGAAATCAATGATCGTGGAATACGGCTCGATATGCCGCTCGTGGAGAATGCCGTCAAGATTGACGCACGCACGAAGGAGAGGCTGTCGGATAGGTTGAAAACTCTGACCGGGCTTGAGAATCCGAACAGCGTGGCGCAGATGAAAGAATGGCTCAAAGAGCGCGGTGTTGAAACGGAGTCACTTGATAAGAAGTCTGTGACAGCTTTGCTCAAGACCGCCCAGTCTCCTGTCTCCGATGTATTGGTGCTTCGTCAGCAACTCGCGAAATCCTCGGTGAAGAAATATCAGGCGATGAGAAATGCCGTCTGTGTGGACAGCCGTGCACGGGGAATGTTTCAATTTTACGGAGCAAATCGCACCGGACGTTTTGCGGGACGCATCGTGCAACTGCAAAATCTTCCGCAGAATCATCTCTCCGACCTCAAATGCGCTCGTGACCTTGTGCGGCAGGGAAATTATGCGGCACTGGAAATGCCCTATGACTCCGTACCGGATGTGTTGTAGCAGCTGATTCGCACTGCCTTTATCCCGAAGGAGGGCAGAAAATTCATCGTTGCGGACTTCTCTGCCATCGAAGCGCGGGTGCTATCATGGCTTGCCAAGGAGCGATGGCGTATGGACGTATTTGAGGGGAACGGCGACATCTACTGTGCGACGGCAAGCAGGATGTTTCATTGTAATGTGGTGAAACACGGTGAGAACGGGCATCTCAGGCAAAAAGGGAAACAGGCAGAACTGGCGTGTATCGCTGAGGGACAGCTTGTCCTTACGAATGAAGGACTCGTTCCTATTGAGCGCGTTCGCACGGAGCATTTGCTCTGGGACGGAGAAAGCTGGGTCAGCCATGACGGCGTCATATTCAAGGGCGAACGGGAGGTAATTACCTATGAAGGTCTTACAGCAACCCCGGATCATCTCGTCTGGGTCGAGGGGCAATCGCAGCCGATACAGTTTGGAGATGCCGCCTCCTGCGGCGCACATCTCGTACAAACAGGAGATGGTGGGACGGCAATTCGGCTGGGTGAGAATCATCAGCCCGGAAAAGAGATGGAATGCGGCAATGAATCATTGCTACGTTCTGACAAAATGTACGGGATGCGGTGCAATCCAGTGGCAGTACTTGGACAATCTTCGCAGCGGGAAATCGAAGGGCTGCCAGAGCTGTTCGCAACCGAGACAGATTCCATCTTGGTTGGACAGACGACTCACAGCAGCAAAACAACGCTGCGAGAACCCGAACGACAGGGCGTACCCTCTGTATGGAGGGCGAGGGATCAAGTTCGATTTTCCGAGTGTGACGGAGGCAGGTCTGTATCTCATAAAAACATTCGGTCTGCCCTCACGCTCGATGGAACTGGATCGCATCGATACGAACGGAAATTACACCAAAGGGAATCTACGCTTTGTACCCAGAGCGCAAAATCAAGCAAAACGCAGAATTACGGTTTTGTCGGAGTTTCATCAGGAGTATTGGCCTTATTGCCGCGCTGTGGTAACGAGAAAACTGTCCGCAGGAATGACTCGTTCGGAGATTATCAAAGCTGCGGAGACAGCTGTCAGCGAGAAAAGGAAGAATTGGCGTATCATCAGCGCACGGCTCGACTTTATGACATCAGAAATGCCGGAAAGCATCACCGTTTTACCGTATCGGGGAAATTAGTCCACAACTGCGGCTACGGCGGCTCCGTCGGTGCGCTCAAGGCATTTGGCGCATTGGAGTCCGGCATGAAAGAAGATGAACTGAAGCCTCTTGTAGATGCATGGCGCGCGGCAAATCCGAACATCGTGGATTTCTGGTGGGCAGTCGACCGAGCTGCAAAGGAATGCATCAAGGAGCGCAGCAAGACGGTCACGCACGGCATCAAGTTCATCTGCCAAAGCGGCATGATGTTCATCGAGCTTCCAAGTGGCAGACGGCTTGCCTATGTGAAGCCACGTATTGGGGAGAACAAGTTCGGTGGCGAATCCATCACTTACATGGGATTGAACACAGCAAAGAAGTGGGTGCGGATAGAATCGTACGGCCCGAAACTCGTGGAAAACATCACACAGGCCATCAGCCGTGATATTCTCTGCTATGCCATGCAGACGCTACGGAGCATGGATATTGTCGCGCACGTTCACGATGAACTCATCATCGAATGTGACAAGTGCGCCTCCCTCTCCACCGTTTGTGAGCAAATGGCGAGAACTCCGCCTTGGGCGGAGGGGCTGCTGCTTCACGCCGACGGTTTCGAGTGTTCGTTCTATCAGAAAGAATAAAACGTCCTTTTTCGCCTCCTGCCAAGGCTACCTTGCAGGAGGTGTTTTCTATGACGGAAGAACAGAAACAACGAATTCATGCGCTCCGCAGAGGTGGACTGGGTTACAAGAAAATAGCCTTGGCGGTCGGCATATCCGTAAACACGGTGAAGTCCTTTTGCCGCAACAACGAATTGACGGGCAATTCCTCATCTGGCGTGTGCCTTGCTTGCGGCAAGCCGCTGGCGCAGATGCCGAAGAGAAAACAGCGGAAGTTCTGCTCGGCGCAATGTCGGGAGAAGTGGTGGAACAAGAACCGTGACAAAGGCAATAAGCCTACGGGCGAAACCGTCCGCTGCATCCACTGCGGTAAGGCGTTTTCTGCTTACGAGCGAGAGCGTCGGAAATATTGCTCACACGCTTGTTATGTGGCAGAGCGTTTTCAAGGCGGTGATGCAAATGCGTAAAGAGCAGTATCGTGCGGATATGCTCTACCAAGTGTCGCTCTCCGTAGCAAAAACCCTGCAGGCGAAAGGACTCATCACGGCGGATGAGTACGCTAAAATCGACACCATGCTCCTTGCAAAATATCAGCCGTATCTTGGCCGTCTTTTATCGGAAAACGCTTGATAAATCCGCTTCACAGAGCAATATATAGGATGGAAAGGAGGTTGATACAATGCCTGAGGTAAGAAAAATCGAGCCTACGATTACCGTCCTAAAGCCGAGAAAACGTGTGGCGGCGTATGCCCGTATCTCGATGGAATCGGATCGGCTGAACCACTCGCTTTCCGCGCAAATCAGCTATTTCAGCGAACTTATCCAAAGGAATCCTGAATGGATTTATGTCGGCGTTTATGCAGACAGCGGAATCTCCGGCGGAGACATTCGGTGCAGGGCAGAGTTTCAGCGTTTGCTCGATGACTGCAATGCCGGGAAAATCAACATCGTTCTCTGCAAGAGCATCTCAAGATTTGCCAGAAACACGGTGGATCTTCTGGAAACCGTGCGCCACCTGAAGTCCATCGGCGTAGAAGTGAGATTCGAGAAGGAGAATATTAACTCCTTCTCGCCCGATGGCGAACTCCTACTCAGCGTTTTGGCGGGCTTTTCGGAGGAGGAAAGCCGCAGCCAATCTGAAAATGCCAAGTGGTCGATCCAGAAGAAGTTTGCACGTGGGGAGCAATGGCACGTCGCGGCCTACGGCTATCGCTGGAACGGAGAAACCTTCGTCATCTGCGAGGAGGAGGCGGAAGCTATCCGAGTTATTTTCGATAACTTTCTGAAGAATGTCCCGTTCAGGCGCACAGCCAGATGGCTCAAGGAAAACGGTCATGCCTGCTCGATGCCATTCATCCGATACGTTTTGGAGAATCCCGTTTACGTCGGCGATGTCATCCTGCAACGGTATTTCACGGAAAACCCTCGGACGCATAAAATCGTCAAGAACACCGGGCAGCTGCCAAGATACCTCGTCACCGACAATCATGCGCCAATCATTAGCCGAGAAACATTCGAGAAGGTGCAGGAAAAAATCAAGGAAAGCTACGAATTCAATCCTGCGGCGCATCGCATCGTAAAACCGAGCTGTTTTTCAGCCAAGGTCATTTGCGGCAAATGCGGTCGGAATTTTGTCAAAGGTTTGGCAAAGTCGAATCGACATGACGGCTTGCAGGAACATTGGTATTGCTTCGGCAAACTTCGCAAGAAAAACTGTGACGCCAAAAATATCAGTGGTCACAGACTTCGCTTGGCTTGTTGCGAGGTTCTCGGGTTGGATGATTTCGACGAGAATGCTTTCGCTCGAACCGTCGAGAAAATCAGCACCACCGATACGGACGTGTTGGAATTCCATTTTTACGATGGAACGATAAAGACCGCCCGCATCCACTATTTCAGTCAGGAAGAGAAGAAATATACCGACCCGCACAGAAAGCCTTTCGGCTACACATGGAGCAAGAACGGCTATGTGATTGTTCCCGAAGAGGCGGAAGCCGTGAAGCTGATGTATCAATACTACGCCGAAGGTTGGAAGATTGCGGACATATCAAGAAAATTGGAGGCAATGGGCTATAAGAGCGTTCGCGGCAAGATTTCCCGCCGTGTGGTCACTTCATCCCTCGACAGCGATTTTTACATCGGACATCGAACCGTCAAGGGACAGTTTACGGCAAGCGGTGCAGATGAATGGATAGAAAATGACCACGCGCCGATTGTCAGCAAGGAACTGTTTGATACCGTCCAAAAACGACGAGCGGTCGAACTGAAAAAGCAGGAACGGCGCATTGCCACAAGGAGGCGAATGGACGATGAGAAGCGTAACGGTCATCCCCGCCAGCGTCAATAAATTCTCGGCGCAGCCCTTATCTGCCAAGGAAAAGCGCAAAGTAGCAGCATACGCGAGAGTTTCCACAGATGAAGAAGAACAGCAGACCAGCTATGCCGCCCAATGCGATTATTACGAGAAGTACATCAAGAGCCGTGCGGATTGGGCGTTCGTCAAGGTGTATGCTGATGAAGGCATCAGCGGCTGCAACACGCAAAAACGAGAGGCGTTCAAGACGATGGTGCAGGATGCCTTGGACGGCAAAATTCAACTGATTCTCACGAAATCGGTGAGCCGTTTCGCGAGAAACACCGTGGACAGCCTCACGACGATACGAAAACTCAAAGAACATGGCGTGGAGGTCTGGTTTGAAAAAGAGAACCTGAAAACATTCGACCCCAAAGTGGAAATGATCTTGACCATTTTGGCGAGCCTCAGTCAGGAAGAATCGCGATCCATTTCAGAAAATGTGAACTGGGGCATCCGAAAGAAAATGGCAGACGGGAAATTCACCCTCTGCTACAGCCATTTCCTCGGCTACGATAAAGGAGAGGATGGAACGCTTGTCATCAACGGGGAAGAAGCAAAGGTGATTCGCAGGATTTACGCGCTTTACATCAAAGGGATGTCGCCTTACGGCATCGCGAAAAAGTTGACCGAAGAAGGCGTCAACACTCCCGGCGGCAAAACACGATGGTGTGACAGCACCGTTAAGAGTATCCTTCGCAACGAGAAGTACTGCGGACGGGCGCTGCTCCAAAAGACCTTCACGCCGGATTTCCTGACCAAGAAAGCTGTCAGAAATACCGGGCAGGTTCCCAGCTACTTCGTGGAACATAGTCATGCGCCAATCATCGACCCCGATGTTTATGACATGGTGCAGCGGATGATGGAAGGACGCAAGAGAGGAAGGAACAGGATGAGTTCCGTCGGCATTTTCTCAAGCAAGCTCAAATGCGGCGACTGCGGCTCCTGGTATGGCTCGAAAACGTGGCACTCCACGGACAAGTACAAGAAGGTCATCTGGCAATGCAATCACAAGTTCCATGGCAAGAAATGCAGCACGCCGCATCTCTCTGAAGGCGAGATCAAGGAGATCTTCGTCAAGGCGGCCAACATGCTGATCGCTGAAAAATCAGAGATTATCTCCGCCTATGAAATGATGAAGGAAAAGCTGTTTGCCACCACGGCTCTTGAGGAGAAGAGAAAGGAATTGGAAAATGAACTGCGTGTCACGGCAAAGCTGGTGGATGACTGTATCAAAGAAAACGCCCGCATCGCTCAAGATCAGACGGAATATGAGGAACGATACCGAAGCCTCGTAGAGAGGTACGAAAAAGCAAAGAATCGGCATGATGCAACCATCGAGCAAATCAACGACCGAACGGCGCGGGGTGAACAAGTTTCCATATTCCTGAGGAAATTGAGCGGCCTGGATTTGATTGCCGAGTTCGATGACGACTTCTGGCTCTCGATGGTGGATTTCATCACTGTGCATGATAAGGCAAAAGTGACCGTCACCTTCAAAGACGGCAGCGAGATAAAACTGGACAGGCAGAACATGAGCGGGAATCGGTGAGAGAAGCCGACTCCCGCTATTTTTATTTTGACACCCTGAAAAATGTCAGAGTACAGGAAAAATGTAAGGGTTCAAAGGAAAAATATCATTGTATCAAAGTAACCGTGCAGGGGGAACTCCTTATCACGATTATGTCCAGCCTAGCTCAGGAGGAGAGCCGCAGCATCTCGGAGAACACCACATGGGGCAAGCGGAAGCAGTTCGCCGAGG
>ERZ773014.1267-NODE-1267-length-16326-cov-17.588163_pt1 | contig 16326 bp, 18 predicted proteins | sample MGYA00580841_ERZ773014 | MGnify/ENA primary metagenome ERZ773014 (study PRJEB29015, sample SAMEA2737989) | human oral metagenome | biome: human oral; feature: human-associated habitat; material: dental | place: China | collected 2067 ...
CCATCTCAGACATGGACTTCTCCGTCACGAGCGGGCGAAGGATTACGTCGTAATATTTCAGATCTGCCATTATGCGTATACCTCCTCAAGCTTTTCCAGCGCGGCTTTCGTCGCGAGGACCGTGCCGTACTTCATGACATCGTAGACATTGATCTCATTGACCTGCGCTGTCTTCACATCCTCGATATTTCTCGCGGAGAGAATCGTCTTCTCATCATTCTGATCCAGAAGCACGAAAGCCTTTTTGAGCTTCAGGGCATCCAGCATGGCCTGGAACTTCTTCGTCTTGATCTCATCGAAATGGATGGAGTCCACGACGACCAGCTTCTGATCCGCGACGGCATTGGAGAGAGCCGCCTTGAGAGCCGCCCTCTTCTCTTTCTTGTTCAGGTCCTTCCTGTAGTCCCTCGGAGTCGGGGCGAAGACAACTCCGCCGCCCTTCCACTGCGGAGCGCGGATGGATCCCTGTCTCGCGTGGCCCGTTCTCTTCTGCCTCCAGGGCTTTCTTCCGCCTCCGGAAACCTCGGCCCGGGTCAGTGCCTTCTTGGTCCCCTGACGGCGGTTGGCCAGCTGTGCCACCACTGCCAGATGAAGAAGGTGCTCATTGATGGGGGCGGCAAAGACGGCGTCATTTAACTCCATCTTCCCGACTTCCTTCCCCTGCATATCAAAAACCGATACGATAGCCATTTATCTCTTCCTCCTTCCGTCTCAGGCCTTTACCGCTTCTTTTACGGTAACAAGCGCCTTCTTCGGTCCCGGAACCGCTCCCTTGATCAGGATCAGCCCGTTCTCGGCATCCACTCTCACCACGCTGAGGTTCTGCGTCGTCACTCTGACCGCGCCCATGTGAGAGGGCATCCCCTTCCCCGGAAGGACTCTCGACGGTGTCGCGGAGGTTCCGTTGGAGCCCTGGTGGCGGTGGAACTTGGAGCCGTGCGCCATCGGTCCTCTGTGCTGGCCGTACTTTCTGATCGCGGACTGGAAGCCCTTTCCCTTGGAGACCGCCGTCACATCGACCTTGTCCCCCGCGGCGAAGATATCCGCCTTGATCTCGTCCTTTGGCTTATATTCCTCGGAATTCTCGAAGCGGAACTCGCGGACAAATCTCTTGCAGGGCACGCCCGCCTTGTCGAACTGCCCCTTCTCCGGCCGATTTACAAGCCTCTCTCTCTTGTCCTGGAATCCCACCTGAACCGCCTTATAGCCGTCATTCTCAAGCGTCTTCACCTGCGTCACCACGCAGGGTCCTGCCTGGAGCACCGTCACGGGGATCAGAATACCGTTCTCATCCCAGATCTGCGTCATGCCCACCTTAATTGCGAGGATCGCTTTCTTCATCTTTTCTCCTTTCTACAGCGGAACCCCGAAGGGTTCATACTAGAATCATTTTGCCTTCATCTTGATGTTGACAAATACGCCGGCCGGCATCTCCAGTCTCTGAAGCGCATCCATGGTCTTCTGGTTCGGGCTGATGACATCGATCAGCCTCTTATGCGTCCTCTGCTCAAACTGCTCTCTGGAGTCCTTGTACTTGTGCACCGCGCGGAGGATCGTCACGACCTCCTTCCTCGTGGGAAGGGGTACCGGTCCGGAGACCTGTGCTCCGGTCTTCCTGCAGCTCTCCACAATCTTTGCCGCCGACTCGTCCACAAGGCTGTGCTCATACGCCTTGAGGGTGATTCTCATTACCTGACCTGCCATAAAAAAAGTCGCCTCCTATCGAAATTTTGACGATAAGTCGGTGACTGTACACGTGTCCGTGCGTGTCATAGCTCAGACACACAGCTCCGCCTGCTGTAGGGCGGATTGAATTGTAGTACAGTGACCTGCCGTCAGTTTTCTAACTTGACATTCGCTCCACGGAGTTCTCTTCCACGGCTTATACCATGCGGATTTCGCCGGAAAGTAATCTCTCGTTTCAACGCTATCCTGTCACAGCGCATATTACGATACCATAGAGAAAGCTTGATTTCAAGCGCTTTCTCGCCCTGATTGCACTTTTTTTTGAACAATTTACACGAAATCGGGCGTGTCTGAGCTGACAGCTCTCTTTTCCCGGGAAAAGGGCGGAGCCAAAAGGCTCCGCCCCCGATCTTTCCTCCTTCTTTTCCCTTCCCGCTCTTTCCCTCTCCGAAGGAGCGGTCCGCACAGATTTCTCACCGCAGGATCCCGGATATCCCGCCTGCCTATCCGCCTTCGGCCTGCGGCCTCTCTTATCTTAGTCCCTCTCTCAGGGAGACTCCCCTGCTTCTTGCAAAGCGGCGTTTCCCCATTTAGACTTAAACCGGCATGCCCTTCTCTGCGGAATCCGCGTTTTCAGCTTAGATCCGTGATTTCCGGAGAGCTCAGCTCAAGCGCCTCGAGCCCCTCATCCTGAACCAGCTTTCCCGATGCGTCGCTCGTCCACTTGATGCCGTTTCCGTCCTTATAATTTTTCCGGTTCTTCATGATTCGCCCGTTCTCATTGACCACATAGGTGCTCCCATTGGGGAGCGTGGCCTTCTGGTAGCGGATGTCCTTCTCGGCCTTTTGCAGTTTACCGTTATAATAGAGGGAATTGTCCCTGACTCCGGTGAGCCCCTTTCCGCTGCTCTCGAAGTAGCAGGAGATCCTCTCCCCATTGTCCTGCGTGAGCGTCATCTTTCCGGTCTTTACGGAACAGTCGTTTTTGGAGCTTCCGCAATAATAATAGCTGTCCGGGCCATCCTCCGCGCTCTTCCCCCTCTGAATGCCGTAGACGGGATTTCCCTTATCGTTGAAGAGGTAGCGCTTCCCGTTGATCCTCTGGACATCGTAGATATCCGCGCTCCCCGCCGCCGGATGCCCGTTGCTCTTCAGGTAGAACCACTCTACATTTCCGCTCCCGTCCTCCTTATTCGGACCGACAGCGGCATACCAAGTGCCGGCGATGCGCTGCCCGAGCTTGAGGGAGCCCGTCGCCTTCTCCGAAAAGTAACGCTTAATCAATCGATCCTCCAAGCTATGAAAGCTAATTATTCCTACTCGCCCACCCTTATTAAGTAAACGTGGCAAAAGTGGTAATAATTCCTCAATCAGCCGAAGCTCGCGATTGACCTCAATGCGCAGTGCCTGAAAAGTACGAGTCGCAGGATGATGTTTCATGCTACCGCGACCAACGGTTTGCTTGATCAGATCAGCCAGTTCGGTTGTTCCCCGAATCGGCCTGGCGCTGACAATTGCCTGTGCAATTCGCCTGGCCCGCCCCAGGTTCTCCTCGCCGTAACGAGTAATTAGCCGCGTCAGTTCATCAACCGAATACAGATTGACGATATCCGCTGCCGTTGTTTCCGTCCGATTATCCATCCGCATATCCAGCGGCCCATCAAACCGAAACGAAAAACCTCTCTCTGCTCTGTCAAGCTGTGGTGACGACACCCCCAAATCAGCCAAAATCACGTCAAATGTACGTCCCTGCTTGACCAAATCCTGTGCCGCACTCACAAAATCCTTATGAATCAACGTCACGCCTTTTTCGGCCAAATCACCCAATGTGTTAATCGCGTTTTCATCACGATCAACCAACACTGAGTCCAAGTAATTATCCGTTCTTTCTAAGAATGCCCTGGCATGGCCGCCATAGCCAGCCGTTAGATCGAGGTACGCCTCGCCCTTGGCTGGCTGCAGCTTGCTAAGGGTTATCTCTAAAAGTACGGGAACATGAATCGGTTCGCTCACTTGAAGCGCTTCCGACTGTGGTGGATGTTCTTTAATACTCATCATTATTCCATTATACAGAAATAATGCTCGAGATCACCTAACTGGATATTTAATTCTGGCTTTTTTGTATTTGTGTTTTGTTTGTTTTTGTTGTCTTAGAGTGGAAATTTGTTGATTGTCAGTAACAACCATGTTTTCCAAAGAGACTTATGTGTGAGGTGGAGTTTTTTTGGGAGGTGTTTGAGGAAGGTGCGTTGCCGTTTTTAATGTGGAGCAAATTGCCACACGCCATTTTCAAATACCCAGATAGTTGATCTCGAGAGGTTTTAATTGTTAAGGTGCTTAGCTAATCTACTATTCCGCATTTTCAGCCGCTATTAGCCGAAAATATTCCCCTGCTCGCACAGCAACGACTTCTCTGTCAATTCCAGCGTAGTCGAGCAAATGCTGCTCAATCGTCACTCGTCCTTGTTTTTGATCGAGTGCTGATGCGGTTTTGCCACGGCGGAATTTAACGTTTAGGTCAGCCACGCGTTCGTCCAGGATACTTCCAGTTAAAGCGCTCTCCACTTCCCGATCCCAAATTTGCTGTGGGTATAAGTGAAGATATTTGCCAAACCCACGAGTTAGTACGACGCCGGACGCAAACTCCGCCCTGAGCTCGGCTGGGATCGTCAAGCGCCGCTTGTCGTCCAACTTTCGCTCAAAGTAATCTGTCTGCACGTCGTCCTTCCTCCGTGGTAGATTAGTTGGTTTTTTCGTAGTGGATGTTTGTTTTTCGTTGGTGATTGCCATCAACTTTCGTTCCACTGACTCCACTATACTACCCACAACTACCCACTTGCAAGCCCTTTTTATGACTTTTTACCCATTTTTGCGTCAAATAAAAACTTTTCCACACTTTTGTGGAAAAGTCTAGTGTTGATACAAGTTGAAGCTACACTACGGTGTCTTCCCCAAAATGTTTCTGTAACCGTATCCTAATCGAGCCTTCATGGCGTCCAAGTTTTTTACTAAGCTGCTTAATGGTTGCACCCTGCATAAAGTCTTGCTTGAGAATGTTATCATCGGCTTTTTCCCACGGCATATAGGCTTTGGGATAGGTTTCGCGCATTTTGGCAATCTTTTGCTGCCAGCTGCCAGATTTGCCGGATTTTTTTGGCGTTGATTGCTTTCGCTTCATTTCCTCCAGCATCGGAAGATAGTGGTTGGCCGCTTCACTACTTGCTCGCCGCAACACCTCGTCAATCGCTAACGCATCTGGCGAAATTTCCAACGCCTTGCGGTTAATGCCGTATAGATATAAATTATCCAAATCCCGCACCCGACTGAGAGCTACGTAGCCCATACCCTCAACAAACGCCTTTCTCAGGTCAATTTTTGCCGCATCCAAGGTCATACCCTGGCTTTTATGCACGGTGATAGCCCACGCCAGGCGCAGTGGTACCTGGGAAATGCTAGCGCGCTTGCGCTCACCGTCACGCAATTCCCACACATCCGGCACCATGGTCACCTGCTGACCACTGCGAAACTCCACGATCGGATAATCGGTCAGCGGCTCAAAATCCACTACCGTGCCAATACTACCATTAGCATACAATTTCTGCGGCGAATTTTTTACCGCCATCACCAACGCACCCGGTTTCAACACAAGTTCACTCGGCGCCAGCACCGACCGCTGCAAATTCTCGACATATACTTTTGAACCGGTCGTCGTCTGCTGATATCTTCGCTCCTCGCCCGCCAGCTCCGCCAACTTCTGACTATTGATGGTGTCAACATCAACATTGACGGTGTGTAGTTCTGTGATATCACCATCAGGCGGCTGAACTTCCGTTCGCACCAGCAACGCCTCAGCATGATGCCGCCTAATATCGTCATGTCTCAGCGCTGTCAAAATCTCGAGGAGCTGCTCGTCATTTTGTCGGTATTGCCGTTCCAGGTACAGCACCGCCGGCTGCAACTCCTGCCACGCCTCCGAATACACCACGAAACCGCCGCCCTGCTCGCCTGGACGATTGATCGGCGGCAGTTGGAAAAAGTCACCGCTCATCACCAGCTGCACACCGCCAAACGGCTGGTCGTTTTCCCGGACACCGCGCAGCACCCGGTCAACCATGTCCAGCCGAAAATCATGCAGCATGGAAATCTCATCAATCACCAACACATCGGTCTTCATAATCACCTCGCACCGCGTTTTTGACAGCCGATCAAAAAAGTTGTTCGCGAGGTGATCGCTCACACCAATACCGCTCCAACTGTGAATGGTATTGCCACCCAAATGCGTCGCCGCCAAGCCCGTCGTCGCTGTTACCGACACCTTTTTACCCTGGTCACGCGCCTGTACAATAAACGTGTTCAACAGGTGCGTTTTGCCCGTCCCAGCCGCACCCGTCAGCAGCGCCGACCGACCGCTCATCAAAATCGCCAGCGCCAATTCTTGATCCATAATTAACCTCGCGGCGGTTCACCTTCTGGCTCGCCCAGCAGTTTTTTTGATTTGATTTCGTAGCGCTTGCCAGTAATTTTACTCTCAATGTAGTCCTCGTTGATCAGGTTCACAAACATGTCGAGATCATTGCCATCCATGATGATAATCGCACCGTTATCATCGCTCATCAGCTCTAGTTGCATCTCGTCAGCATAGTCCAGCACCTGCTCCTGTTTGACCTCGCCGATCTCCAATTTTTGCAACTTATTGATGGTCTTTTTGCGCTCCTTGACCAGCGCGTTAAGATCCAGTCCTTCGGGAAAACTCAGCTTATATTGCTTTTCAATTTCCGCCACTTTCTTATCAGCAATCACCTGCTTCTTATACTCATAGCCAAACATCCGCTCGAACTTGCCTGGATTAAAAGCGAAAATATCCTGACTGATGATCAACACCTGGTTATCATCCGGCACCTTAAAGCCAACTTCCGCCTTAAACGCGCCGAACTTGCCGTCAGAAAACTCCCACGCCAGCGCGCTTTTCAGCGTCTGTCCCTGCTGAATTAGCTTCACCGTGTAAAAGACTTTTTCTGGATCGTTCGGATCGGTGAACCGCGCTATCAGCCCTTTCATTCGCTTAAACTCATGCTCGATTTCCGAAAATTCCACGATGTCATCACGCTCGTGCTCAATCAAATGAATTAAGGTCTCCGCTCGGCCGACCTTGGCGAGGTCTGTTCGTAGTAGCACGTTTTCTTCCGCTTCGCTCAGCTCATAATCCCGCACACCAAGCCCAGTACCCGCACCCAAATTAACTTGATTGATATAATCAAACAAAAATAGCGGCCGGAGCTGCTGCTCGACATCGCCCTTCAAAGGCATAAAATACGGCATGTAATTTTTATTAAACAAGAACAACTCTATCTGTAAATCGTTCTTTTTCGCATCAGTCTGATTCGCCCACAAAAAAATATCAGTCGTTTCCCTCACTTCTTCCATTTTTCTAGTATAGCAATTTTTATCAGATGTCGCTAGCAGTTATTTAGCTAATCTCTCGCCTTCACGCGCCCGATTAGCCCATTCATCAGCCAATTCGTTTCCTTCATCGCCCTCATGACCGCGCACCCAACGCAAATCCGCTTGAGAATTCGAATATAGCTCGTACAATTCACGCACAATATCCAGATTTTTAATCTCGCCACCCTTCTTCGTCCAGCCGCGCTTTTCCCAGCCCGGAGCCCACTTGGTAACCACGTTAATCCAAAATTCACTATCAGAATAAATCACGCACGGCGCGCCATTAGCATCCTTCAGTGCCGCAATTAGAGCCTTACCCTCCATGCGAATATTAGTAGTATCACCGTCCTCTGAGCCCAAAATCCACGGCTGGAGATCGCGAATCACCGCGAAGCCGCCTGGACCGGGATTTGGCGAAGCAGAACCATCAGTATAATACGTCGTCATTATCCCTATTATAACACTTACTGTACTCGCTTACGGTAGAGTATATTTGGCGCAAACATGACTGAATATACACCACGGATGATAGCCGTCAATGCAGTTTTACCCATTGCCCTTGAGATTGGGTTGCCCTTACCATATTTCATATGCTCCACGCGCTTGTGTAGCTTCTGCAGCCAACGCAACGAATCATTGCCGTTGTTCTTATACACTGCGTGGCTTGTAACGTCTGTTCTTGCTAATTTTCGGTCAAGGTCAGTCATGATCTGCACTTCTACTGGCAACCCCTCAGGACCAACGAGCGCCGAGGCCCTAGAGACACGGTAGGGTGTTTCTTCCTCCCTCAGTTCCTGATTTACGACTGCTTTATTTGACGAGGACAAAGCACCATGAACCGTGTTGACGTATGTCGAGTCGCCTTGTACATAAATCGGCTGGCTAACACCATCACCTGAGCGTAACAGCAGATTGTCATTGGCAGTGATGGTGTCCACAAATGATGAAAATACCTTGGCAAGGTCTTCTGTCTGCGTTGCGTGAATGTCTGCAATCTCCTCATCCCGCATCTCATAGTGATGATTTCTATCAAACGTATCGTCACCCGCGTCACAAATCACAAGAAAGGCAAACGCGTCCATGATATCATACCCCTCACCCTTCACCGACATTTTCTTTGCGGTTGAGCCGATGGATTTTTGTCGGAATAAAACTCGACGCAACGCACCAGCTATAGGTATCATCAACTCAGCAAAACGGCAATTAACACCGCTATACACTTCATCTGATGTTTCATTAACGATCCAGCTCACTTCTGGCTTTTCAGACAAACCAAACATCTGCATCGCCAATTCTGCTGGGTCTTTTTCGGCATTCGTACGATACGCTTCAACGGCTTTGTCGATGATGTCTTCGCGCCCTTGCCCACGCAATCGATAGATGTTACAGGTGCTGGCCATTTCTGCAGCCATCGCGTCATAACCAATCGCTTCCAAAAATGGACAATAAAATGATTCTGCTTCAAGAATATTGCGCAGCTGCTGTGAATCCTGCTTGGGTGGATTCTTGAGATTGTCCATCATTTCTGCTGCTTTGATAACCAGAGATTCAATGTTCACCTCTCCTGCCAATTTTTCCAGCGCAGTACCGCGAATCTCCGGCATACCCATACGCCAACCAGCCACGTTCACCATGCCTTCATATGATGAATCCATGATTTGTTCTTTGTCGTGTGCACTTATCCCATTCGACTGATGTTTGATAGCCTCTCGGTAATCACGAGCTTCCGTACCGATAACTACCTGGTCGTGCATATAGTCAATGACTGATTTGTCTGAGTCCTCAAGCTGAGCGATATATTCTTTCCAGCCTTCTTGCACACGGTCCGACAGTTTTGCCCTCTCATCAGTCTCGCGGTGTAACGTACGCCCAGGAATATCGTGCAACAACATAGCATCAGCCATCGCGAGACGCCTTTCAGGGTCAAGTGTCTTGCAAAATGTTGAAAGTATCTTCAAAGAGCGATACGCGTGATCGATCGCATCTCCCTTCTCTCTGTCAACATCCACTTCGAGCACGCCAACAAGCTTCTGTGCTTCAGGGCTCGGATACCAACTCTCAGGAATATCATGTTTCAGCAGATCCAGATGCGCAGCATCCGTCTGCCTTTCCTGTGTTGAAGTCGACGCACTTGAATTTTGTTCGCGCATAACTTGTTTATTATAACACACAAAGCTTTAAAAATCAATAGTAAGCTTAGGCAAAATAAATCCGCATCAATTCCCGTGCTACCCTGTCGGTGTCGTGTCGAATTAAGCTGCGTTGAACTGCTAGTGGATATTTATCCCATTTATAGTGCTCTGTTATAGACACACTACAGCCAACCGCTCTCGCTCATGCTATACGCCTCCTAATGTATCTAATAATCTTAGAAAAATTAGCAAAATCATGGTGGTAGTCTTTTACTTTATCAAATTCTACAAACTCCCTGGCCGACGATTCGTGCGAAGGTATAAAATCATTGATCTTTTTTACGTCGGCTAGAAAAAGCAGCTGATATGCCCGATCTGGGTATCTATCGTTATATCTAGAATGCAATAGTTTTTCGATATGCCAAGCACCAATCAATTTTAGAGAATTTAGCTCAACGGATGTTTCCTCATATACCTCGCGCCGCGCACAATCTTCTGGCGTTTCTCCTAATTCCATACGGCCACCTGGCAAACCCCAGCCACGCGGTGGCTTGGCCAGAAGTATTTTATTTTCATGAACTGCACAAACCATACACGATGTCACAATCGAGGAATCGGAAATATCTTCGCACGGATAAAATTGGGCTTTCGTCGACTTATCTTTACCCCAAAGAACAGCTGGAAAACTACTGTCAATTTTCATTCAATACATAGCTCCTTCGCATATTTTATGATAGCACACGGCACGTCTATACCATAGTCCGACGCATCAATCCTCGGCAGACTGAAGCATAAAAAGATAGGCGCTAACTAATCATCTACGCGAAATAAATCCGCATCAGCTCGCGCGCCACCCTGTCGGCGTCGTGTCGGATTAGGCTGCGCTGTGCTGCCAGCGGGTCGCTGCCGGAATTTTTATTAACCCAAGCAGTATCAGCAATCAAGCGCTTGCCCGATGCATAATAATGCTTCTTTTTCAACAAATCCTTATCCCACTCCACTAGATATTCACCATCATGAGCATATTTTTTAATCAAATCTTCCGGCGGACGATGATCGTTATATAACACATAGTCCATATTCACTCCTGAAAATCGCTCAATTTCATCCGCAAAATCCGCCACCGTAAAACCATCAGTCTGTGTTGGCTTAGTCACTAAATTACAAACATAGACCTTCTTCGCCTTCGTCTCCGCCAGCGCCCTAGTTACGCCGCGCACCAACAACGCTGGCGCCAAACTGCCATACAGCAAACCCGGTGCAATCACCACCAAATCTGCGTCTAAAATCGCCTGACGCGCCCTTGGGTTGATGCCGGCTGGCGGTTTCAATTCCAGCCACGGACGCTCACCGCGCGGGATTTGCAATGACTCAGCTGCGTGCTGTCCGTTAACAATTGTACCGTCTTTTAGCTTAATCGACATAGTTGTGTCATCTAGAGTAATCGGATATACTCGCCCGTTAACACCCAAAACTTCACTCGCCAGTTCCACTGCCTCGGCAAAGCTCCCCGTCATCTTCTCCAGGGCTGCCATGAACAAGTTGCCAAATGCATGTCCCTTCATACTGCCTTCGTCAAATCGATAATTAAACAAGTCGCGCACCTTTGGCGAAGTCCTCAGCGCCACCAAGCACTGTCGAACGTCGCCCGCAGGCAAAACACCCAGTTCATCACGTAACACCCCCGTTGAGCCGCCATCGTCAACCATGTTAACTAGCGCCGTAATACTATGTGTATATTTTTTTAGCCCAGAAAGCAGCGTAAAGCTTCCTGTTCCACCGCCAATAACTACAACTTTTACCCCAAAATAATCGCTATTCGAACTACTAGTCATCATGACTTGAATTATAACACCTTGATGCAATTACACCAATGTACCTTTTGGCAATGCCCATTCTAAAAATGGCTGCTGCTGACAATTGACAGCATTAATTATATGTGTAGCAATTTTAGCTGGGTCATTGAAAAATACATAATCAGTCGGCAAATCCCGACCATTCCAAAACGGTGTTTTCATAGCGCCTGGCAGAAATAGCGCAACTTTTACTGGCAATTTCTGCTCATCCGCCTGCATCCCCAAGCTGCATGCTAATCCTGCCTGAGCGTGTTTGGTGGCCACATACACAGCCTCATCAGAGCGCGCCTTGACACTACTAGTCGACCCAATAACCGTTAAAACTGATTTACGATTCTGAACCAGCATCTTACGCCAAGCCCATTGCACCAGAGGTAAAGCGCCAGAAAAATTCACCTCCGCCATGGAGCGAGCGTCTGGCTGATCTTCAAAATTTCCGCGCCAGCCATAACCTGCCGCCCAGACAAATTGCTCAATATCATCACCATTTAAAATCTGCTCAATTCGCGAAAAAGATGCCTCCACTTGATCTGCGTAATAAACGTCCAGGGGAAAACCTTCACCATGCTTTTGCGAGTCGTGAGTTTTGCCTAACACCAATACTCGCTCGCCACGTTTACGCAATTGCTTAGCCATCTCCAGACCAAGCCCGCTCGTCCCACCAAGAATAATATGCATATGGTTATTATAACAACGACAATGTTAAATGTAAATTGAACCTCTGAATCTTAGCCAGGCTTCTTCCGGTTCTTCGGCCGAAAACTCCATAGTAGAATCAAGTTTTGGTAAAGGAATTTCCAAGCAAAGTCCGACAGCAACAGCAGCTACTCGCCTCATAAAGTACTCAGCTTTATTTGAAGAGAAGTGAGTATCGCCCCCCCCTAAATTTCCCCTTTAATCCTCCAACAGAAGATATACCAAGCTCATCCCGCCAACTGCGCAACTCAATTCTATCGCGAGGGAATTCGTACGGCGATTCTATGGACGTGGATCGACTAGCAAGGTACTTCTCAGCCAACGCTTTGTGTCCCATACATTTACCACTACGACTAGCTAATAATATATGCATATCAAAAACATCTTCTCTGATTTTCAGCTCCGTCAATAGAGTAAAAAGTGAATTCTCATTAACTTCGCCCCTGGTAAGACTATCGATTTCAACTCTGGCACCGTAATTCTTAGATTTTTTCATACATAAAACCCCTGAATGTATTACAGCTCTCTAGCCATTTTCTTATATTCTTGCCACTCATTGCCAAAATCTACATTACCGTGAAAACAAGATATCAACCTATCTACTTCATCTGGACAAAAATGCTTGGCTGGAGATTCTTTTAATTCTTCCAGAGGTAGACCTGCGCAATGTAAAGCCACGACACCAACAGATAAAGCAATTCGAATAGCACTTACCCTTTCCTGTTCACCCATTGAATCCGGAGAAATAAGCCTTACTCCTATCTTTCTGTATAAAGCACTAAGTCCTCCGTACGACACAGGGTCAGCAATCAATCGTCCATCAGCCTCCACTAGATCAACAGCGTCTAAGCACTTCGACAATGACACTCGAGCCGACCGCTCACCCAATCAGTAAAGTCTCTCTATCAAATTGCCGTGAGTGCGGACATCACCCGCCCTCCTGGCAAACGCCATAGACGCATTTACAGTACCGTCATCCCCCAAAGACCAATCGCCATCATAAACTCCTATCAAACGCCAACTTCCAACAGAATAATTTCCCTTATTATCGCCGGAATCAATAAAATTAACCTTAAAAGATACACCACCTTTAAGACTTTCCATGATTTATATTCTATACTATTATAGTATAAAAGTCAATGCTACTCTACTGGCTAACTCTTTAAGCTAAATAGCTCCTGCCATTTCATATGCGCCCCATAGGCTCGAGCTGGTGCATCAACCTCGCTCTTCTGAAGCAACAATTCCTCAGGATCAATAAACATTATTTCATCACCCTCTTCGCCTGGTATAAAATCAAAATTCTCTGGCCAGACGCGACAATAAAAACAGATTTGATTAGCATCAATCCGCTCAATGTACATCTGTTCTGATGCGTCAAACAGTTGATAGCGCAAATCACCTTTATAGCCAACTTCTTCGTACAACTCGCGTTTCAGCGATGATTCAAAATCCTCATCATAATCCATGCCTCCGCCCGGCAAATCCCAGTACGTCCGATTAATTTCTTTAACGACCAATATTTGCCCAGCATCGTTATAGATGAGAGCTTTGAGCGAAATTCGATAGAGGTAATCGTGGCGAGTCACTCCGACTGAATCTTGCGTTACGAGATGCCCGTTGGTGAGTTTTGTCATAGGGACAATTATAACACTTTTAGCCTAAACCCGGCGTAAGTACCGTCTTGCTTATACGCTTCCTCGCCAAGGAAAGCCGGGATAGCTTGCAGCTCATCGTTATAGACAAAGTTTTTAAGATCAGCAATATTTCGCTCTTCCTCGGGCAGGATCTTCCCTGTCATTTTGTAAAAAGTCCGCTCTTGGTTAATTATCTTGCCGTCCAAATATCTCGCTATGTCAGCGCATATTTGCTCGTACAAATCATCGTTCAGGTGCGAATTTGGCACTTCATAAGCCACAAAGTTCGGCGCCACCGTCGTGATATCATTGAGCGGTTCAACTACCAGAATATCTTTTGTGGCGCTAGCATTGATAAAACTCCGCGCCGCTTCGTTATCTCTATCTGCCGTTATCAAGACATCTGGCTGCTCGGCAGTGGTTGTATGAAGATCCAGCACCAACTCTGGCTGCAATAAGCGAATCCGCTCTTCAATTACTTTCGCCCGCTTGCCTTCATAAGTATCCAGATTAAGCCCGTAGCTTCTGTTCAAATCAGACTCGGTATACCGCACATTCTTCACATAAGCGCGCGGATTAGCCATGATGAACTCCATATTCTCCAGCAGCCTAGACCGCTTGGCGAGCATATGAGCCAGCAGATTTGGACCCAATAATTCGTTGCCGTGAGTGGAGATGATTGCGAGTATTTTCATAGTTAGAACCGATCAACCTTCGCAGCCAAAACCAAAGCACTGCCTGGATCAGAGAGCTTAGGGAATCTTTCTTTCAAAGGCGTATTGTCGCCCTTCAGACTGCGGTTAGCGGGATCGTTAACCCCGTATAGTCCATCTTGCCCATACCGACCAATGTGGTAAGCGACTCCGTCTACGAGCTCTGCACCATTCATATTCTCAGCCATTAACGCTAGCTCTTCATCTCTATTCAAAGGAAACGTTCCATTGTAGCGATTTAACAAGCCTACCGTAGATGGATTTCTCGTATAAGCTGTCAGATAATCTGGCTGCTCACTACTAACATAATGAGCCAACAATCGACCACCAAAACCTCGTCCTTGATACTTAGGTTCTATCGCTATACCAACAAGTTCTACAGCCAAACTCCCAATACACGAACTATACAGAGCAAACCCTTTAAGCTCTCCGTTAACATACCCCAGCTGTATTTGGTCGGAATCTAGAACATGGTCTTTTGTATCTTGATACATTTCAGCTTCAGTTTGTTCAAAGCCTAATGAAGCTAAGCGATTCACCCCCCCCCATTTGAGATTCAGTCAAATCGCTTGGTTTAACAGTTAATATTCTCTCCATAATAACTCTCCTTTTAATCTAAACCTAATTTTACATCATAACCACATTTATGCAAGTTATAGAGCTGTATTTAACTCCCCGTAGTCCACTCGCCTCTGCGTCGTCGTATCCCGCTCGCGCACGGTGACGGTGTCGTCCTCCAGCGTCTGGAAGTCGATGACCACGCAGTGCGGTGTACCGATTTCGTCCTGGCGGCGGTAGCGTTTACCGATGTTGCCGTTGTCGTCCCACATCACTCGGCCCGGGTTGGCTTTGGCGAGCTGGGCGTAGACGTCGCGAGCTTTTTCCACCAATTCTGGCTTGTTTTTGAGTAGTGGCGAGACGGCAAATTTAACTGGCGCCAAATGCTCTGGCAGTGCCAAATACACCCGCTTTTCACCGTTCTGCTCGTCCTCGCGGTAGGCACTCGACAGCACCGCCATCAGCGCCCGCTCGACACCAAACGACGGCTCGATGACGTGCGGAACAAATTTTGTGTTCGTTCCCTTGACGGTGTATTCCATGCTCTTGCCGCTGACCCGCTGGATGTTCATTAGGTCAAAATCAGTGCGATACGCGATACCCATCAACTCCTCGCGGCCAATCGGATAATCGTACTCAATGTCAATCGTCTTTTTACTATAGTGCGCCCGATCCTCCGCCGGCACGTCCAGCTCGTGGATGTGCTCTTGTTTAAGACCCAGTTCTGCCAAAAACGCATGCGTCGCCGCCAGCAGCTCATCAAATGCCTCCTGCCAATGCTCAGGATCGACAAAATACTCAATCTCCATCTGCTCGAACTCGCGAGAGCGGAAGACGAAATCGCGCGGCGCAATCTCATTACGAAAGGCCTTGCCAGCTTGGGCGATACCAAACGGCAAATTTGGATAAAAACTATCGACGACGTTTTTGAAATTGGTGAAGATACCTTGGGCTGTTTCGGGGCGGAGATACACAGTATTCCTCTCTTGCTCAACAAGATAGCCGTATATATCATTTTTGACATAATCCATATACTCACGAAGGAGCGCTCCCTGTGTGGCAGTCTTATTTTCCAAATCGATCACATCGGTGGAGAAGTCAACTTTTTTCGCAAGATTTTCACCCTCAAAAAGCATTGACTGACGTGCAACATCCGCCGCCGCGCCAATCTGTGTCTCAAACATCATATTAAACGTCCGCGACTCGCTCAGCGGGTTGCCATCCGGGCTGGTGATGCCTTTTTCCGCAATCGCCGCGTCCATCTCCGCCATCGTCATGCCGTCCGCATCAATGCCATTGTCCTTGAGGATGTGATCGGTGCGGTAGCGACGGTGATTAACCGTATCTTCGCACAGCGGATCAACAAAGGTATCCACATGCCCGCTCGCCTGCCAAACTTTCTGATTCATCAAAATCGCCGCATCGATGCCGTATATATCATCGCGCTCGTCAACAAACCTACGCCACCACAGCTGCATGATATTACGCTTCAGCGCCACACCCAGCGGGCCATAATCCCACGTCCCCGAAAGACCGCCATAAACATCCGAACCCTGATAAATAAAGCCGCGGCGCTTGCACAGGCTGATAATATCTTCCATTTTTG
>ERZ773014.1269-NODE-1269-length-16321-cov-26.185356_pt1 | contig 16321 bp, 12 predicted proteins | sample MGYA00580841_ERZ773014 | MGnify/ENA primary metagenome ERZ773014 (study PRJEB29015, sample SAMEA2737989) | human oral metagenome | biome: human oral; feature: human-associated habitat; material: dental | place: China | collected 2067 ...
TCTGTGCGTCGGAGAGCTCGGCACTCGGCACGATGTCGATGATGCCCTGCGGCACGACCTCGCGCTTGTAGATCTCCGTGTTCAGATAGCGTGCGAGTGCATATACTTCGTGCTTCCAGAGGTCGGCAAGCGCGGAGAGGAAGCCCGCCTGATCGCCGTAGAGGGTCGCATAGCCGACGGTGGACTCCGCCTTGTTCGCATTGCAGGTGAAGCCTGCGCCCCATGCGGCGGCGACGGTGGAGAGGACACGTCCGCTGCGGTCACGCGCCTGCATATTCTCGCGTACAAACGAGGAGATTGCGAGATGTTCACCCTCTGTCGCACATTTCCCCATGATGGGAACAGTCGTGAGCTGATCGACCGTGTGAGCAACACTCTCCTCGATCGGGACGATCATGTGGCGGCAGCCGAGATTCTCGGCGAGCTGCGCCGCAAGCCCCTTCGTCGTTGCGGAGTTGAACTGACTTGGCATATTGACGAGCAGGACGTTCTCTGCACCGATGGCATCGACGTAGAGGGCGGCGGCGACGGCAGAGTCAATGCCGCCCGAGATACCGATGACGACACGCTCCATATGGATGCGCTCGAGGAATTTTTGCACGGCGTAGTGCAGCATGCGGTACTTCGGCACAATGGGGGCTTCCTTCGCCGCTGTGAGCGGAGCGGGCATTGACTCTGTATCGACGACGGTCATCCCCTCCGTGTAGGCGGGCGACATAAGGACGCGCATGCCGTCTGCGCTGAATACCTGCGCCCTGCCGGCGAAGGTGTAGATGGTCTTGCCCTTGTCCTGAAGTCCGAGCGCATTGACATAGAAGATGTGCTTCCGCTTTTCGCGCGCCGTATCTGCGAGTGCACGCACGTCAAAGCAGACAGGGAAGGGGCTTGCGTCTGCGGCGAGAATGATATTCTCATTGGGCAGTTCATAGAGAAGCGGGGCAAAGGTGTTTCCTGTCCCGTGGAGTGGCGTTTGTGCCACCTCGCGCAGCACGCCGTCCCGCACCTCCATCAGCGTGCGGCGCACGCCCGTGCAGATTTCTGCCTCTGCTGCGTTTCCAAAGACGACGGTGATGCCATCTGCCGCAGCGGCAATCTCCTCGGCGTATGCCGCGCAGTCGCGCAGGAATGCGGGCTGTTTCCACACGCCGCCGAGGAAGAGCCCCGAGAGACTGAGTGCGGGGAAAAGGGCGAGGTCGGCACCCGCCGCCTTTGCCTCTGCAATCTTTCCGCGCATTGTTGCAGCGTTCCGATCGGGACGACCGGGGACGACTTCCATGGAGATGAGTGCAATTTTCATAGTGATGCTCCCTTCCAAACGCGATAGCGTTTGATTTTTATTCCGGCTCAATGGTATAATCCGGAGTGGTGAGTAATATGGCAAAGAAGAAAATTCCAAAGACCAACGCGGCACGCATCTTGGATCGCCTTGGCATTTCCTACGAGCTTCTGACCTATCCCGTCGATGAGAGCGATCTTTCGGCGGCGCATGTGGCAGAGGTGACCGGCATCCCGTTGGAGCGCATCTACAAGACGCTCGTTGTGCGCGGCGACCGGACGGGTGTGTTCATGGCGGTCATCCCGGGTGCGTGCGAGCTCGATCTCAAGGCAGCAGCCGCCACAAGCGGCAACAAGCGCGCGGAGATGGTTCATCTCAAGGAGGTCTTTGACCTCACAGGCTATGTGCGCGGCGGATGTTCGCCGCTGGGGGCAAAGAAGCCGTATCCCGTCTGCTGCGATGAGAGCATCCTGCAGCATGACAGTATCTGCGTGAGTGCCGGACGGCGCGGTGAGCAGCTTGCCCTCGCTCCGTGTGAGCTCGTTCGTGCTGCGAACGCGACCACGGCAAAACTTGTGCGCTGATCTTTGAGAAACCCATGCCATAGTATAGCACAGATGAATCTTCCTGCCCAAGAGAAAGGATGTATACAATGGATTATTTCAGCACGCGCGGTGCGAAGGAACGCGTTTCCTCCGCTGCGGCAATTCTAAAGGGGCTTGCCTCGGATGGCGGGCTTTTTGTGCCGGATTCGTTCCCGCAGATGACACTCTCCGAGATCGAGGCGTTGGTTCCTCTTTCCTATGAGGAGCGTGCCGTGCGCATCCTTCGTCTTTTCCTGACGGACTATACGGAGGAGGAACTGCGCGGCTGTGTGGAGCGTGCCTATGGGCGTACGTTTGACGACGTGCGACGTGCGCCCGTGCGTGCGGTCGGAGATCTTGAGGTGCTTGAGCTGTGGCACGGTCCGACGAGCGCGTTCAAGGATATGGCGCTGCAGCTTCTGCCGCAGCTCATGAGTACGGCACGCGTGAAGGAGGGGGAGCGGGATACAATCCTCATCCTTGTTGCGACATCGGGCGATACGGGCAAGGCGGCGCTCGAGGGCTTCGCCGATGCCGAGGGCATCCGCATCATGGTGTTCTATCCCGACGGCGGCGTCAGCCCCGTGCAGCGCCTCCAGATGGTGACGCAGGCGGGGGAGAATGTCGCCGTTGTGGCGGTGCGCGGCAACTTCGACGATGCGCAGCGCGGCGTGAAGGAGATCTTCGGCGATGCGGCGATGGTGCAGGAGCTCGCGGCGCTTCACACGAAGCTCTCGTCGGCGAACTCGATCAACTGGGGGCGCCTCGTGCCGCAGATTGTCTACTATTTCAGTGCGTATGCAGACCTCCTCGCGGAGAAAAAAATCGCGGCGGGCGATGCGGTGAACTTCACCGTGCCGACGGGGAATTTCGGCAACATTCTCGCGGGCTACTATGCAAAGTGCATGGGGCTGCCCGTCGGCAAACTCGTCTGCGCATCGAACGCGAACAATGTGCTCACGGATTTTTTGCAGACGGGCATCTATGACCGCAAGCGCGATTTCTATCAGACGATGTCGCCGTCCATGGACATCCTCATCTCGAGCAACCTTGAGCGTCTGCTCTATCATCTGACGGAGGATACGGCTGAGGTCGCCGCATGGATGAAGCAGCTCACAGAGGTCGGGAAGTATGACGCGAGCCGTCTGCTCCCTGCGCTGAAAGAGAATTTCTGGGCGGCGTTTGCGGACGATGCTGCGACGGAGCAGGAGATTCGCGCGGTCTATGAGCGGACGCATTACACACTCGACACACATACGGCAGTAGCCTATCGTGCGGCAGAGGCGTATCGGCGCGAAACGGGAGATACGCGTCCGATGATTGTGCTCTCGACGGCAAGCCCGTACAAATTCGGCGCAAGCGTGCTCCATGCGCTTGGCGAGGATACGGCGGGGATGGACGAGTTCGCACAGATGGAGCGCCTGCATGCGCGGAGCGGGATGGCAGTTCCTCCGCGCCTCGCCGCGCTGCGTACGGCATCCGTACTGCACAAGGGAATCTGCGCGAAGGACGACATGCGTGCGGAGGTCCTCTCCTTCGCTCGTGCATAAGAAGAAATAAGGAAACAATAAAAAATTTTCATGATAAAGAAGGATTTCCGGACTATGTGAAGAATTTTCACAAAGTACGCTGAATCATCTTGTATGATATTGAGGCAATTTTGCCTCACATCAATATAGCCATACTTTTTTTGGGGAAAGAGGTTATCATAATGGCAAAGATCGATCTGACACAGTACGGCATCACAGGCACGACGGAGATTGTTCACAACCCCGACTATGACCAGCTGTTCCGCGAGGAGCTGCGCCCCGATCTCGAGGGATATGAGCGCGGACAGGTGACGGAGATGAAGGACGCCGTCAATGTCATGACGGGCATCTACACGGGTCGCTCTCCGAAGGACAAGTACATCGTTGATGACGAGACCTCACATGATACCGTCTGGTGGACGTCCGACGAGTATAAGAACGACAACCATCGTGCGACGCAGAAGGCGTGGAACACCGTGCGCGACATCGCGATCCGTGAGCTGTGCAACAAGCGCCTCTTTGTCGTTGACGCATTTTGCGGTGCGAATGTGAATACGCGCATGGCGGTTCGCTTTATCGTGGAGGTTCCCTGGCAGGCGCACTTTGTCACGAACATGTTCATTCGTCCGACGGAGAAGGAACTCGAGGAGTTCAAGCCTGATTTTGTCGTCTACAACGCGGCAAAGGCGCGCGTCATGCACTTCGGCGATCTCGGGCTCAACTCCGAGACTGCGGTCATGTTCAACCTCACGAGCCGTGAGCAGATCATTGTCAACACGTGGTACGGCGGCGAGATGAAGAAGGGCATGTTCTCGATGATGAACTACTACCTTCCGCTCAAGGGCATCTCCTCCATGCACTGCTCGGCAAACACGGACAAGCAGGGGCAGAACACGACGCTGTTCTTCGGACTTTCCGGCACGGGCAAGACCACGCTTTCGACCGATAACGAGCGCCTCCTCATCGGCGATGATGAGCACGGCTGGGATGACGAGGGCGTCTTCAACTACGAGGGCGGCTGCTATGCAAAGGTCATCAACCTCGATCCCGAGGCAGAGCCGGACATCTATCAGGCGATCCGCCGCAATGCGCTCCTTGAAAACGTTACGGTCGATCTCGCAGGTCGCGTCGATTTCGCGGACAAGACGGTCACAGAGAATACGCGCGTTTCGTATCCGATCAATCACATTGAGAACATCGTGCTCGGTCACGTTGCGGACAAGTCCGCCGGACCGCACGCAAAGCACGTCATCTTCCTCTCTGCCGATGCGTTCGGCGTTCTGCCGCCGGTTTCCATCCTGACGCCGGAGCAGACGAAGTACTACTTCCTCTCGGGCTTCACCTCGAAGCTCGCGGGCACGGAGCGCGGCATCACGGAGCCGACACCGACGTTCTCGGCATGCTTCGGACAGGCGTTCCTTGAACTCCATCCGACGAAGTATGCAGATGAGCTCGTCCGCAAGATGGAGGAGCACGGCTCGCGTGCCTATCTCGTGAACACGGGCTGGAACGGCACGGGCAAGCGCATCTCGATTCAGGATACGCGCGGCATCATCCATGCGATCCAAGACGGCTCGATCGACAGCGCACCGACGAAGAAGATCCCGTATTTCGACTTTGAGGTTCCGACGGAGCTGCCGGGCGTTGATCCGAAGATCCTCGATCCGCGCGACACCTATGCAAGCCGTACGGAGTGGGATGAGAAAGCGAAGGATCTCGCTGCGCGCTTCATCAAGAACTTCAAGAAGTATGAGGGCAACGAAGAGGGCAGGGTACTCGTTCCTGCGGGTCCGCAGCTCTAAAATTATCTGCAGCACGGAGGAAGCTGCCGCATTTGCGGCAGCTTTTTTTATCAATGGAAGGAGGCGCGATGAATCTCACGGACAGCATCAACAAGGTGCGCGGTGTCGGCGTCAAGAAGGCAGCGGCGTTTACACGCCTCGGCATTCAGACGGTCTACGATCTCCTGACGTACTATCCGCGCGCCTATGAGGATCAGAGCCGCATCACCCCGATTGCGCAGCTACACGCAGGGGAACGTGCGACTGTGCTCGGCGTCATTCAGCAGGTGACGGAGCGACAGACGCGGCGGCGCGGGTTTACCGTGCTGACGGCGCTCGTCGGCGATGGGACGGGCTATGCGCAGGCGCTCTGGTTCAATCAGCGCTTTTTGAAATCAAAGCTGCGCGAGGGACGGCGCATCCTCCTCACGGGCAAGGCGGACTATGCCTATAACGGAGGCGGGCAGATCGCCCTCTCGAACATCACATCGTTTGAAATGCTCGGTGCACGCGATGAGGCAGAGGCACATCTCGGCATTCTGCCCGTCTATGCGGCGACGGAGGGACTGACGCAGAAACAGCTGCGGCAGATGATGGAGTACGCTCTCGCGCAGGCTGGGGGGGAGCTTGCAGAGAATTTGCCGCAGCGCATTCGTGAAGAATATCGTCTCATCGGACGTATGGCCGCCTTTCGACAGATTCACTTTCCAAGGCGTGAGGAGGAGCTGCGCGCGGCGCGGCGGCGGCTTGCGTTCGAGGAACTCTATCTCATCCAATGCGGACTGCTCGCACTCAAGAAGCGTACGGCAGAGGAGCAGGAAGGCATTGCACATGCTGCGAACGGCGAGCTTGTCGCGCGTGTGCTTGCGGCACTCCCCTTCGACCTGACAGAGGATCAGGCGAAGGTGTGGGGGGAGATCGCACGCGATATGGAGTCGCCACTCCCGATGCGCCGTCTTGTGCAGGGGGATGTCGGTTCTGGTAAGACGGCAATCGCCCTGCTCGCGCTTGTCAAGACGGTGGAGAACGGACATCAGGGGGCGCTGATGGCACCAACGGAGATCCTTGCACATCAGCATTACGATACCCTACGGGAGCTGCTAACGCCGCTCGGTGTGCGCATTGGATTCCTTACGGGGCGGCTCACGAAGAAGGAGCGTACCGAAGCTGCGGCGGCACTTGCGGCACATGAGGTGGATATTGTCGTCGGCACACATGCTCTGATTCAGGATGGCGTTTCATTTGATGCACTGGGGTTGGTCGTAACGGACGAACAGCATCGCTTCGGCGTGGCACAGCGTGCGGCACTCGAGAAAAAAAGCGTGGTGACGCCCGATGTGCTCGTCATGACGGCGACCCCGATCCCTCGCACGATGACGCTCACGGTCTATGGCGATCTCGATGTCTCGCGCATCGAGCATCTGCCGCCGGGGCGGCAGCCCGTGCGGACGTTTCTGCGCGATGAAACAGCACGTGAAAAAATCTACGCATTTGTGCGCAGAGAGATCGAAAGCGGGCGGCAGGCATATGTCGTTTGCCCGCTCATTGAAGCGAGCGAGGAGAGTGACCTGCCGTGCGTCGAGGAGGTCTACGAGGAACTGGCGCGGGGCATCTTTCGCGGGATTCCCTGCGGGCTTCTGCACGGGCGCATGAAGTCTGCGGAGAAGGAAGCCGTGATGGAGGGCTTCTATACCAATCGCATCAAGCTGCTCGTTTCGACCACGGTCATCGAGGTCGGCGTCAACGTGCCGAATGCGAGCATCCTCGTCGTGGAGCATGCCGAGCGCTTCGGACTCTCCCAGCTGCATCAGCTGCGCGGGCGTGTCGGGCGCGGCTCCTATGCCTCCTACTGCATCCTCATTGCCGGACGGAGCGCGGCGTCCGAGGAGCGGCTCAAGGTCATCGAGCAGACGAGCGACGGCTTTCGCCTCGCCGAGGAGGATCTGCGTCTGCGCGGTCCCGGACAGTTCTTCGGCGCGATGCAGCACGGCCTCGGCGACCTGAAGATTGCGGACGTGCTCGCCGACATGGACCTCCTGCTCCTCGCACGTCGTGCGGCACTTGCCACCGTGGACGATCCCGCCGCCCTTTCCTTTGTTTTGCCGACGCTCATGCGCCAGTACCGTGAACGTTTCGAGCATATGCGGGAGGTTTGAGAGAAAATGAAGCAGGTGCATCTTGTATTCCTTGACACATGGGGATTCTCTGGGCTAGAATAACGGCATACTGTATTTGGGAGGAGATAGCCTTGACCAAGGTTTTGGTAAACGGTGCTGCAGGGCGCATGGGGCGCGCGGTGCTGAAAGCTGTGATTGACGATGCGGATCTGGAACTCGTCGGTGCGGTGGACATCACGGGCGGTGCGGATGCGGGAGAACTCGCGGGGACGGCGAAAAACGGCATCTGTGTGGAAACAGATCTCGCCGCCGCGCTCGAGCGATTGAAGCCCGATGTGATGATTGACTTCACGCGTCCCGATGTGGTCTATGGGAATGTGCTGACGGCGCTCGCACACAAAGTTTCACCCGTGGTGGGCACAACGGGGCTGACCGAGGAGCAGAAGGCGGCGATCAAGGCGGCAGCGGATGAAAACGATACGCCCGCGTTCATTGCACCGAATTTCGCGATCGGTGCGGTTCTGATGATGCTGATGAGCCGCATGGCGGCAAAGTACATGCCCGAGGTCGAGATCATCGAGCTCCACCATGACAACAAGCTGGATGCACCCTCGGGCACGGCGGTGCAGACGGCGGCGATGATCGCGGAGGTGCGCGCAGCGCATGCACAAGGACATCCGGGCGAAGAGGAGAAGATCGCGGGCGCACGTGGCGCGGACTACGAGGGGATGCGCATCCACAGCGTACGTCTGCCGGGCTATGTTGCACATCAGGAGGTCATCTTCGGCGGACTCGGGCAGACACTTACCATTCGCCACGACTCACTGAACCGTGAGTCCTTTATGCCGGGCGTTGTGCTTGCCGCGAAGAAGGTGCGCGACCTCAAATCGCTCACGGTTGGACTGGATAAATTGTTGTAAGGGGAGTTCATCATGAAGAAATATCGCGTAGCCATTCTCGGCGCAACGGGCGCTGTCGGTCAGGAGTTCCTGAATCTTATCGAGGAGAGGAAGTTCCCGTTCTCGGAGCTGCGCCTCCTCGCGTCGAGCCGCTCGGCGGGCAAGAAGATTGCCTTTATGGGCAAGGAGTATACGGTCGAGGAAACGACGCCGGACTCTTTTGCGGGGATCGACATTGCACTCTTCGCGGGCGGTGCGGCGAGCAAGGAGTTCGCTCCCCACGCCGTCAAGGCGGGCGCCATCGTTGTGGACAACTCAAGTGCGTTCCGCATGGATCCGGAGGTGCCGCTCGTCGTGCCCGAGGTCAACCCAGAGGCGATCAAGAACCACAAGGGCATCATCGCGAACCCGAACTGCTCGACCATCATCATGGTCATGGGACTCAAGCCGCTGTACGACCTCGCGAAGATTCGCCGCATCGTTGTCTCCACCTATCAGGCGGTTTCCGGTGCAGGCAAGGAGGGCATGGCGGAGCTTGAAATGCAGGTTGCGGCACTGTCTGAGGGGAAGGAAGCCGAGGCAAATATTCTGCCGGTGAGCTCTCTGCCGAAACATTACCCGATCGCATTCAACCTCATCCCGCAGATTGACGTCTTCATGGACAACCTCTATACCAAAGAGGAGATGAAGATGATCAATGAGACGAAGAAGATTATGGGGGACGACACGCTGCGCATCACGGCGACCACCGTGCGCGTGCCCGTTTACCGTAGCCATGCCGAATCCGTCAACGTCGAGTTCGAGAGCGCGGTCTCGCTTGAGGATGCACGAAAGGCGCTTGCGGCATTTCCCGGCGTCATCCTGCGTGACAATCCCGCAGAGCAGGAGTACCCAATGCCGCTCTTTACCTCAGGTAAGACGGACGTCGAGGTCGGTCGCCTGCGTCTTGATGAGTCGACGGAGAATGCGCTGAACTTCTGGATCTGCGGCGATCAGATTCGCAAGGGCGCGGCGCTCAATACTCTTCAGATTGCGGAGTACATGATCGCACACGAACTTGTCTGAAAACAACGTACTTAGGGACTTATTTCCGTATAGGAGGTAAGTCCCTTTTTTATGTTTAATACACAACTAAACAATATGGAACGTCCCTTTTATTTCGCGGTATGAGCGGGGGTATAAAAATCATATGCAAGTAAAAGGGAATGCCTGTTTTCTTGAAAAGAAAGGGGGTTTTTGCTATAACTGTTAGTAAAAGTGGTGGATTGTGGTGGAATATGCCACAGAGTGGCGAGCAAATCCAGAAGGGTGGTGCGGCCGGATGTTCATGGGGGAATACGCCCACAGCATTGATGCCAAGGGCCGCGTCATCCTGCCCGCCGATTTCCGGCAGGAGCTCGGCGTTTCGTTCATCATCACGAAGGGGCTCGACGGCAGCCTCTTCCTCTTTCCGCAGGCGGCATGGGACGAGTTCGCGGCAAAGCTGCGTACGCTCTCGATCGCCGATCCGAATGCACGCGCCTTTGCGCGCTTCTTCATCGCGGGTGCACGCACGCTCGAATGCGACAAACAGGGGCGTTTTCTCGTGCCTGCGAATCTGCGTGCCTATGCGAACATCGGGCTCAAGCAGGACGTCATTCTCACGGGCGCAGACGCGCGCATCGAGGTGTGGGACAAGGAGAAGTGGCTCCGCTATGCGGGTGAGGTCGATCCGAACATCACGGAGATCTCAACGCAGCTCGCGGGCTATGGGATTACGATATGAGTGACTTTCACCATGTGAGCGTTCTGCCCGAGGAAACGATCGAGGCGCTCTGCATCCGTCCGAATGGCATCTATGTGGACTGTACGCTCGGAGGCGCAGGGCATGCGGGGCGGATCGCGGCAAAACTTTCCTCTGAGGGACACCTGATCGGCATCGATCAGGACGAGCTGGCGATTGCGGCAGCGCGTGAGCGTCTTGCGGACGCAGCCTGTCAGGTCACGCTTGTGCACAATAACTTTCGTCATCTGCGGGACATCCTCGCGCATAAGGGTGTATCCAAGGTGGACGGCATTCTCTTTGATCTCGGCATCTCCTCGCCGCAGATCGATACGGCGGAGCGCGGCTTCTCCTATATGCAGGATGCACCGCTCGATATGCGCATGGACCGGCGTGCCGTACGAAGCGCCTACACCGTCGTCAACGAATACACAGCGGCAGAGCTCACGGAGATCTTCTACAACTATGGGGAAGAGCGTTGGGCAAAGCGCATTGCCGCATTCATTGAAGAGGAACGAAAGTCCCGTCCTATTGAAACAACGGGGCAGCTCGTCGCCGTCATCGACCGCGCCGTGCCGAAGAAGGTGCGTGCGAAGGGCGGCCATCCCGCCAAGCGTATCTTTCAGGCGATTCGCATCGAGGTCAACGAGGAACTGACGATTCTCGCGGATGCGATCGTGGATGCTGCGCACGCGCTCCGCACGGGTGGGCGCCTTGCCGTTATCACGTTCCACTCGCTCGAGGATCGCATTGTAAAGCAAACATTGAAACAACTGGCGCAGGGATGTATTTGTCCGCCGCATACGCCTGTCTGTATCTGCAGTCATACGGCGGAACTGAGGCTCATCGGCAAGGCACGCGCGGCAAGTGCGGCAGAATGTGCGGAGAATTCGCGGGCAAAGAGCGCAAAGCTGCGCACGGCAGAGAAGTTATAAACGAGGGAATCAATAGATCAAGGAGGTGAGGGCGCGTGCCGGCACGTAAACTGTATACGTACGAATACGAGGAAGTGGCAGCGCCCGCACCACAGGTGGAACCGCCGAAGGAACCGCTGATCCGACGGGAAGTGAATACGAATCTGCGCAACTGCCTGCGCGCGATCTTCTTCCTGATTGCGTTCGGCGCGATGGTCGTGACGCTGCTTGGCGGTATCGGGGCAAAGAACGGCTATACACTGCTTGAGACGCAGCAGACCGCCGATCAGCTCGAGCAGGAGAACGAGCGGCTCAAGATCGAGATCGCACAGTTGAAATCGCCTGCGCGGATCGAGTCGATTGCGGTGGAGCAGCTGCACATGCAGGTACCGCAGAATATGTATTTTTCGCATGAAGGGGAATGATGGGCAATGACGAAGCGGCTGAAGGAACTCGCTGCCCTTGTGCCGGGTGCGCGTATCGCGGGCGATGATGCCGTGATCACGAGCATCGAGCGAGACTCGAGGCAGGTGGGGGCTGGGGCGCTTTTTGCCTGCATCGCGGGCGCTCATGTCGATGCACACAGCTTTATACCGAATGTGGCGCGGGCAGGAGCTCGCGCTATTTTGACGCAGCGGGAAAGCGTCGATGTGCCCGACGGGATCTCTGTCCTCCATGTGCCGAACATCGAGGAGGCACTGGACGTGATTGTTCCCTATTTCTATGACTATCCCGCGCGCGCAATGCGCGTGATCGGCATCACAGGGACGAACGGCAAGACCACGACGAGCTATCTCACGCGTGCGATCCTGCGCCATGCGGGCAGGCACGTCGGACTCATCGGAACGATCCAAGTCATGATGGAGGACGAGGTGTTCCCCACGGCAAACACGACGCCCGATGTCATCGTCATGCAGCAGCTGCTCGCTGAGATGCGCACGCGCAAAATGGATGCTGTCGTCATGGAGGTTTCCTCGCATGCACTCGATCAGGGGCGCGTTGCGGGCATCGAGTTCGATACGGCGGTGTTCACGAATCTGACACAGGATCATCTCGACTACCACAAGACGATGGAGAACTACGCGCACGCAAAGGCGCGGCTCTTCGACCTCGTGTCGGCAGAGGGAGCAAAGACGGGCAAGACAGCGGTGCTCAACGCAGATGATGCATGGAGCAAAGCGATGCGTGCGCATGCGCTCTGCCCGATCATTTCCTATGGCGTGGAGCATGATGCTGCTCTGATGGCGCACGATGTGCATCTGGCGCAGGATGGCATGGAGCTGGTGCTCGTTCATGATGGCGCGGAACTTTCCCGTCTGCATATCGGCATCACAGGCCTGTTCAACGTCTATAACGTGCTCGCAGCGACGGGCGCGGCGCTCGCGGAGAAGGTGGCGGCGGCGGACATCGAAGCTGCGCTCATGGACTTCACGGGTGTGCCGGGACGATTCGAACTCGTGCGTGCGGGGCAGGATTTCTCCGTCATCGTGGACTATGCACATACGCCGGATGGCATGGAAAATGTGCTGCGCACGGCGCGTGCCGTGACGGCGGGGCGTATCATCGCCGTCTTCGGCTGCGGCGGCGACCGCGATCGGACGAAGCGGCCGATCATGGGTCGTATGGCGGCGGAGCTGGCGGACATTGTCGTGCTGACATCCGACAACCCGCGCACGGAGGATCCGGCAGCGATTTTGGATGAGGTCGAGACGGGCGTTCTGCCCGTCATCGGTGACAAGCCGTACGAAAAGCTCGTCGACCGCCGCACGGCAATCTTTCACGCCGTCCAAAGGGCGCAGAAGGGCGACACGGTGGTCATTCTCGGCAAGGGACATGAAAACTACCAAATCTTAAAGGACAAAACAATTCACTTCGATGACCGCGAGACGGCGCGCGAAGCGATCGGGGGGCTGTGATATGGCGATGACATGGGATGAGGTGCTTGCGGCAACGGATGCCGAGGTACACAGCGGAAAACTGCGTGGGAATGATACGATTCCCCATATCACGACGGATACGCGGAAGATCGCGGCAGGTGACCTTTTCATTGCCCTGCGCGGGGAGAATTTTGATGGTGCAGATTTTGCCGCGGATGCGCTTCACAAGGGCGCTGCGGCAGTCCTCGTCAATGCGCCTCTGTCTGCCTCCGTGCAGAAGAATCTGAAGAAGGAAAAGGGGACAGTCCTCATAGTGCCGGATACACTGAAGGCCTACCAAGAGATCGCGCATGCGTGGCGCATGAAGTTCGACATCCCCGTCGTCGCAATCACGGGCTCGAACGGCAAGACCACGACGAAGGATCTGACGGCCGCCGTCCTCTCGGGGCGCGGCGCGGTCTGCCGCACGGCGGCGAACTATAACAACGAGGTCGGACTGCCGCTGACACTGCTCGGCATCACGGAGGATGATACCGCCGCCGTCGTGGAGATCGGCATGCGCGGGCTGGGACAGATCGCCGCGCTCGCACCCGTTGCTGCGCCGAATATCGGCATTGTGACGAATGTCTGCGAGGTGCATATGGAGCTGCTCGGTTCCATCGAAAATATTGCAAAGGCAAAGGCAGAACTCGTAGAGGCGATCCCTGCGGGCGGAACCGTGCTCCTCAACGCGGACGATGAACGCGTCGCTGCGATGCGTTCGATGGCGGCAGACGGCGTGCGCGTTCTCACCTATGGCCTCGGCGCAGATGCGGATATCCGTGCCGAGGCACTGCGTCTTGCGGCGGGCGGTGCGCAGTTCATGGTGACATGGGGCAACGAGCGGCATGACTACAGCATACCGCTGGCGGGACGGCACAATGTCAGCAATGCACTTGCGGCACTTGCGGCAGGTTTCGTCCTCGGATGCACGCCGCAGGAGATGCAGGCGGGGCTGCGTACACTCACCCCGACCAAGATGCGCTATGAGGTGTATGAGATCGGCGCACGGCGATTCATCAACGATGCCTACAATGCAAGCCCCTCGTCTATGTGCGCCGCGATCGAAACGACGGCTTCGCTCTATCATGGGCGCAGGATCGCTGTGCTCGGCGATATGCTCGAGCTCGGCGCGGCAGCCGAGGAGGCGCACAGGGAAATTGGAAAACGCGTTGCAGAGCTCGGCTTTGCGGCACTGGTGACCTATGGCGAACAGGCACGGTGGATGCATAAGGCGGCAGAGGCGGCGGGCTGCTCCGTCTGTTATCATGCAGAGAGCCATGAGGCGGCGGCGAAATATCTGCGCGAGATGCTCGTGGATGGTGACACTGTTCTCTTCAAGGGGTCGCGCGGCATGAAGATGGAGCAGATCATTGCGCTCCTGACCGAAGAGGAAGCGGGGCACTGATGGGACATATCTCGGATCTCTCGCCGCAGCTGAGTATCCTTTTAAGTGTTGTGACTTCACTTGCTATCGTGCTTTTCAGCGGCGTCTACTTCCTCCCGTTCCTGCACCGACTGAAATACGGACAGAGCATCCGTGAGGAGGGACCGGCGAGTCATCGGCAGAAGAGTGGGACGCCCACGATGGGCGGTGTGATGATCGTGCTTGCCGTGACCGCAGCGACACTCCTCTTTGCACCACTCACGGTAACGACACTGCTCGCACTCTTCATCTTCCTCGGTCATTTTCTGCTCGGCTTTGCAGATGACTATATCAAGGTGGTCAAGAAGCGCAATCTCGGCCTGCGCGCCTATCAAAAACTCCTCGGGCAGCTCGGCATCTCCCTCGTCACCATACTGATCGGGCGCGTTCTCTTGGGACACGATACGAGCGTATGGGTACCGATTCTCGGAGAAACGTGGGACATCGGCGCGCTCTACTATCTGCTTGTCGTATTCGTCCTCGTGGGCACGTCGAATGCTGTCAATCTGACGGATGGGCTCGATGGTCTTGCCTCCGGCACGGTCGCCGTGGCAGCGCTCTTCTATACGGCGCTCATGTACGGTACGGACAATGGGTTGATGGTGTTCTCTGCGGCAATAATTGGTGCATGCGTAGGTTTTTTGTGGTATAATCATCATCCGGCACGCATTTTTATGGGCGATACGGGCTCGCTCGCACTCGGCGGAGCGCTTGCGGGCGTGGCGATCCTCTCGCATACGGAGGCGCTGCTGCCCATCGTCGGCTTTGTCTTTGTCTGCGAGGCACTATCCGTGATCCTGCAGGTCATCTCGTTCCAGACATGCGGCAAGCGCATCTTTCGCATGAGCCCGATTCATCATCACTTTGAGCTCGGCGGATGGAGCGAGACGCGCGTGGTCTATACGTTCTGGGCAGTCGGCGCAGCGGGGGCGCTTCTCGCTGGATTTGTCGTACTTATGTCATAAATACTTTTACCGATAAGGGGGACACAGGGAATTGTCCTATCAGAATCAGTCTGCGCTCGTCATCGGGGCGGGCATCAGCGGCTTTGCGGCGGCGAAATACCTTGCGGCGGCGGGCGCGCGTGTGACGCTCTCGGACGCAAAGGAAGAGGCGGACGCGGAAAAGGATCCGCTGACACAGCAACATATTGAGGATTTGCGGACGCAGGGAATCTCCTGCGTCTTTGGTGCACAAAGGGAAGAACTGCTGGACGGCACCGATCTCATTGTGCTCTCGCCTGCCGTCCCCGAGCGAATACCGCTCGTTCGCAGCGCACGAACGCGCGGTATTCGCGTCACCACAGAGGTGGAACTGGCGGGTGAGATCGCACGCGCACCCATCTATGCCATCACGGGGACGAACGGCAAGACCACGACCACAACGCTTCTTGGCGAGCTTTTGCGCGCGCATTTTCCATCAGTCGGCGTCGGCGGCAACATCGGTGTGCCCCTGATCGACGTGGCACAGGAGATCCCGGCGGATGGCGCGATCGCGGCAGAGATCTCGAGCTATCAGATGGAGGCGACCACGCATTTTCACGCGGCAATCGTCGCGGAGCTGAACGTGACCCCTGACCACATCATCCGTCACGGCTCGATGGAGGTCTATCAGGCGATGAAGGAGAAGCTCTTCGCTGCGCAGACAGCGGAGGACTTCCTCGTGCTGAACTATGACGATCCGCATACGCGCGGCATGGCAGAGCGCGCAAAGGGGCGTGTCTGCTTCTTCAGCCGCCGCGAGGAACTTGCAGAGGGGGCGACCGTGCGTGCGGACGGCATGATCGTCATTCGCTGGGATGGCGAGGAGAATGTACTCATTGCGACGCATGAACTTGGCATTCCGGGCGGGCACAATGTCGAGAATGCACTTGCAGCGGCGGCAATGGCGTTTCTTGCAGGCGTGACGTCCGCTGAGATGCGTCCGGTCCTGCGCGCGTTCAAGGGCGTGGAGCATCGCATCGAGTTCGTGCGTACACTGGACGGCGTCAGCTACTACAACGACTCCAAGGCAACGAATACGGATTCGGCGATCAAGGCGCTCGAGGCGTTCGATGGGCATATCATCCTGATTGCGGGCGGCGACGACAAGCTGACCGATCTCACGGAGTTTATGGC
>ERZ773014.1272-NODE-1272-length-16302-cov-10.368991_pt1 | contig 16302 bp, 11 predicted proteins | sample MGYA00580841_ERZ773014 | MGnify/ENA primary metagenome ERZ773014 (study PRJEB29015, sample SAMEA2737989) | human oral metagenome | biome: human oral; feature: human-associated habitat; material: dental | place: China | collected 2067 ...
GGTAAGACCCACCTCTGCCACGCCATCGGCTTGCGCATCCGCCAAATGCATCCCGAGAAGCGCGTCCTCTACGTCTCCGCCCACCGCTTCCGCATCCAGTACACTGACGCAGTGATCAAAAACACGTCGAACGACTTCCTGAACTTCTACCAGAGCCTCGACGTGCTCATCCTCGACGACATCCACGAGCTGGTCGGCCTGAATAAGACGCAGCTGGCCTTCTTCCACATCTTCAACAACCTGCATCAGCTCGGCAAGCAGCTCGTGCTGACGGCCGACAAGGCGCCCGTCGATATGCAGGGGCTGGAGGAGCGTCTCATCACGCGCCTCAAATGGGGTCTCACGGCTGAGCTCGGGCGGCCCGATGCGGAGCTGCGTCGCACCATCCTGCGCAATAAGATCGAGGCCGAGGGGCTCGTGCTCAGCGACGAGGTCTTCAACTACATCGTCGACCATGTGACGGACAACATCCGCGATCTGGAGGGTGTGCTCGTCTCGCTCATGGCCAATTCGCTGATCAATAACAGCCCCGTCGACATGGCGATGGCGCAGCGCGTCGTAGGTCAGACCGTCCGCGTGGAAAACAAGGAGCTCTCCATCGAAAAGATACAGGAGAAGGTCTGCCGATTCTTCAACCTGGAAGAGTCGCTTGTGCAGACGCCCTCGCGCAAACGAGAGATCGTGCAGGCGCGTCAGATCACCATGTTCCTGGCCAAGAAGTACACCTCGGCGTCGTTCTCACGCATCGGTAAGGTGGTCGGCGGTAAGGATCACGCCACCGTGCTGCATGCCTGCAAGACGGTCAAGGATCAGATGGACATCAATAAGACCTTCCGCTCCACCGTCGAAGCGATTGAGGAAACGCTCAGGAGCTGACCCTTCCTCCCCCCGGCCGGAACCGTTCCGGCACTGATGACCCGATGATCGGATCATTTGAGCCCGCTCAAGAGGCCTCAAGTGATTCGATCATTTGCGTTTGGGCCCACCTGTCGTTCGTCGGTTAACGTGAGTTCGACGAAAGAATGAGGTTTCTAATCCTTGGAGAATGTCTTTGATAGAGCGTTGTAAAGGCCAAAGTGCTTTTGGAAATGCTTGCACCGGTGGTGCAAACCTCAAAAACCACTTTTTACCGCTTGCACCACCGGTGCAAACAGAAAAAACTACTATTTGACCCTTACACCACCGGTGCAAACAGAAAAAACTACTATTTGGCCCTTGCACCGCCGGTACAAACAGAAAAAACTGCTTTTTGGCCGTCGTATGACTCCCGCAGAAACTCTCTGCCGGCGTTATTCTTACATCGAACTCACGTGGGGGTTAATGCTTTTTCGAAACGCCAAAATGAAACGCGAGACCGATCTCGCACTTCGCGAAACGCCTTCCCGCCGCACGAAACCGATCAAAATTTTCTGGAAACGCTAAAATGAGGCGGGAAACCGATCAAAATCTCCGAAAAGTCACTTTTTGCGACGGGAAACGGGGAAAATTCTTCGAAAAGTCATTTCCCGCGGCGGGAAATGGGAAAAATGCTTCGGAAAACGGTTTCGTGCGACGGGAAAGGGGGCGTACGGCATACGCCCTCAGGACGTTTTCCAACGGAAACGATTTCGCGTATCCTTATAAATAGAATCGGAACAGGTTGCCTCAAATGTCCGCCCCTCCTCTCCCCTCTTTGATGTATTTGGGGGCATAAGCATTACGCCCCTACCGCTTCAGGCGCATTCGTTATGAACGGAATAGAACAGTGCCACAGAAAGAGGTTCGTCGTATTCCTGTGGCACCTATCCTCCAGACGCATGCAGAAACAAAAACGGCCCTTTGTGAGGGCCGACGGCTGTATATGAGATGAAGCGGATAGATGTGCGATAAAACTACGGGTGGGTATAAAAAAGAAATGGTTGTCTCACGACAACCACAATCTTCATTGTTAACCTTAAATCTAATACCATGAAAAACACGGTGCAAAAGTAGGCCTGTTCCTGATTCCGGCAATACCCGCCGACGAAAAAGGGCCTACACTTACGCTTATTTAACTCTTATGTCTGCGCCCCACATCAGCTTATCACGCAGTGTCTGATAAAAATTCCGATTGTTACGATGAATCATCTGCGTGGAGAAATCCGCCTTACAGACAGATAGTTCGACATCCGTAGAGAGACTCCGTGACCGTCCGTCAAGGGCTATGAGATAGGAGTCATTCCGACTTTCGGTCTTTAAGATTATTTCGTACGAGGCTGGAATGACCAACGGACGCACATTCAGACTATGCGGCGCCACCGGACTGAGCACAATGTTGTCACTTCCGGGCAGGAGAATGGGCCCATTGACGCTCATGGAGTAAGCTGTGGACCCGGTAGGCGAGGCGATCACGAGTCCGTCGGCCTGGTAAGACGTGAGGTACTCCTTATTTAAATAGGTGTGGATGGTGATCATGGACGAGGTTTCGCGCTTAAGCAGGACAACCTCGTTCAAGGCATAGTTCGAGGACGGCGCCTCGGAGTCGGACGGCTTCTCGGGATAGATCTCCGAGCGCGTCAGGCCGTCGGCACCGCGCGTCTGTAAGCGTAGCATCATCCGTCGCTCGATCCGATAATCGCCACGGAAAAGCTCATCGAGCGTCTCCTCGATCTGTTCCGGTCCGGCTTCGGCTAAAAATCCGAGGCGCCCGGTGTTAATGCCCAAGATGGGGATGTCTTGCCGTCCGATCTGTTCAGCGGCACGCAGGAAGGTGCCATCGCCCCCCACGCTCAGGGCAACGTCCAAATCAAACGGCGCCACGGTCAGCACGCCAGAGATGGGCGGGCAGAAGTGGGGCGTTGTAGTGAGAAAGGCGTGGAAGTCTTTGGAGACGAAGATTTCTGCCTCCAAGCGGTTCAGTTTCTCAAACAGTCGCTGCAACAAGGGCAGCTTATCCGGCCTATATCCACAGCCGAATATTCCGATCTTCATATTCTGATTTTTAATTGTATGACTTTGTTTCGTTCCCTCCCGAATCGTCCTACTTTTGCGCTGCATTTTTTAGACGTACAAATGTAAGGAACATAGCAGAACCAGATTTTTTTCACATGATTAAGTTAAGTGTCAATATCAACAAAGCAGCGACTCTTCGCAATGCACGTGGCGGAAACGTGCCCGATGTGGTGCAGATCGCTAAAGATTGCGAAGCCTACGGGGCACAGGGCATTACCGTGCACCCGCGCCCGGACGAGCGACACATCCGATATAACGATGTCTATGCGCTCAAGCCGATCATCAAAACAGAACTGAACATTGAAGGTTATCCCATCCAGTCGTTCGTCGATCTGGTGCTCACCGTAAAGCCGACGCAGGTGACGCTGGTGCCCGATGCGCCAGACGTGCTGACGTCCAACGCGGGTTGGAACGTGAAGGAGCACTTTAACCAACTGAGCGAACTGGTGGACACGTTCACAGGCCACGGCATTCGGACGTCGCTCTTCGTGGAGACGGATCTGGAGAATATCGAATGGGCAGCCAAAACGGGGACGGATCGCATCGAGCTCTATACCGAACCCTATGCCAACGGATATAACAGCAATCGAGACCACGCCATAGCGCCCTTTGTGGAAGCTGCAAAGCGGGCGAAAAGCCTCGGCCTCGGTGTCAATGCAGGGCACGATCTGAGCCTGCAAAACTTAGCCTTCTTTGCTTCGCACCTGCCGTGGATTGAGGAAGTCTCGATCGGCCATGCCCTGATCTGCGACGCGCTCTATTACGGACTGGAGCGAACCATTGGCCTCTACAAGGCCTGCTTGAAAGGAGAACCGAAATAGTTATTCGGGGGGGAGTGAAGGGTAAGTCTCCCGCTCTGCCCTCCCCGTCTTGAAGCCGCATTTAACAGCAACCCCATACAACACAGAATTAGAAACGATATGAACATCTTATTCCTCTTCGCGCAAGTGGCTACGGAAGAAGCCGCCGATGCAGCAACTGAAATCGCGGCCGACGCCGCACAAACACAGGCTCAAATCAATATCATCGATCTCGCCATGAAGGGCGGATGGATCATGGGCGTCCTACTGGTGCTCTCATTGGTGGCCATCTACTTCTTTATTCAGCGACTGCTCGTGATCCGTCAGGCGGGACGAAACGACGAAACGTTTATGAACCACATCCGCGACTACATTTATGAAGGCAAGATCGATCAAGCGCTCAACCTCTGTCGGACAACATCGACCCCGGCCGCACGCATGATCGAGAAAGGTATCCTCCGCCTCGGACGCCCTACCGCTGATGTGCTGGCAGCCATCGAAAACGCGGGCAACATTGAGATTTCGAAACTCGAACGTGGCTTCCCTGTCATCGCAACTACCGCAGCGGGTGCACCTATGCTGGGATTCCTTGGGACGGTTACGGGTATGGTGCGCGCCTTCTACGACATGGCTAACGCGGGAACCAATGTGGACGTGACGCTGCTCTCAGGCGGTATCTACGAGGCACTTGTGACTACGGTCGGCGGACTTGTGGTCGGTATCATCGCTCTGTTTGCATACAACTATTTAGTGGCTCGCGTGGAGAACGTGGTCAATAAACTTGAGGCAAGCACGATGGAGTTCATGGATCTGTTGAACGAACCTGCACACTAACAACGTCATGGCACTGAAACGAAAAACTAAAGTCAATGAAGCCTTCAGCATGGCCTCGATGACGGACGTCATCTTCCTGCTGCTGATCTTCTTCATGGTGACCTCTACGGTAGTGGTGCCGAACGCGATCAAGCTGACCTTGCCGCAGGCGCAGAAACAGACGGCAGCCAAACCCATCACACGCGTGACAATCGACGCGGAAGGGAATTTCTACGTCGCGGCAGGCAACCAACGCGAGCAGCAGGTGGCTTTCGAAGACATTGCCCCCTTCCTGCAAGAACAATACGAGGCCGACCCAGAGATGTTCGTTGCCCTCTATGCCGACGAGACCGTCCCTTACGGTCAGATCGTGAGCGTGCTGAACCTGGCCAACGAGAATAAATATAAGGTGGTGCTGGCCACCCGTCCACCGGAGCGCACGCCATGAAGCTGAAGAAAAACAACCTGCTGGCTATTGTCGGATCGATCCTTTTCCACGCCGTCATTCTGCTGATCCTCTATTTCACGGTGCTGAAAGCCGTGGAGCCGGAGGAAGATGGCGGTGTGATGGTGAACTTCGGCACGATAGACGAGGCCACCGGAACGTTTGAGCCGGAGGGCGAGCCTGCGCAGGACGAACCGACGGAAGAGGTGCAAGAGGAGACCGTCGTCCCTCCGCCTCCTACGCCCCCCGCTCCACCTACGCCTCCTACTCCTCCTACGCCCAAACAACCGGAAAAGCTCATCACACAAGACCAAGAAGAGTCCGTGGCCTTGGCCCAACAGCGGAAGAAAGAGCAAGAGCGGAAGCGGAAAGAAGAAGCACGCCGACAGGAGGAGCTCCGCAAGCAACAAGAGGAGCGTCAGCGTCAAGACACGGAGCGCCGCCGACAAGACGAGGCCCGACGCAAAGAGGCTGAACAGAAAGCCGAAGCAGAACGCAAAGCCGAGGCTGAGCAACGTCGCCAGGCCGAAGAGCAGCGCAAGAAAGAGCAGGCTATTCGTGACCGTGTGGCGGGTGCTTTCGGTAAGAACAATTCAAGTCAAGGCACGGGCAAGACGACCACTGGCAACCAGGGCAGTCCCCTCGGCAACGCAGATCGGGGTGCCAACAAAGGCGTTGGCACGGGGTTCAGCTTAAGTGGCCGATCTATCGGAGCGGGAGGCCTGCCGCATCCGGCCTACACGGTGCAAGAGGAAGGTCGCATCGTGGTCAACATCGTGGTCGATCCGGCGGGTAACGTCATCGCTGCCGACATCGGCAAGGGCACGAACATCGACAACGCCTCCATGCGCCGCAGCGCCGTCGAAGCTGCCCGTCGCGCCAAGTTCAACAGCATCGAGGGCACGAACAATCAGAGCGGAACGATCACTTACATGTTCAGACTGAAGTAAGCCCTTCAGCTATTCATTTACATCCATCATAATATCTACCAACAATGAGAAAGAAGGCATATGTGTTTTTTGCGACGGGCTTCGAAGAGACCGAGGCCATCGGCACGACGGACGTGCTGCGTCGCGGGAATGTAGAGACGGTCACGGTTTCAATGACCGGCGATCGAACGGTTACGGGTGGGCATGGCATCCCTGTCGTGACAGACGCACTCTTTGAGGACATCGACCTAACCGACGCGGACGCACTCGTGCTGCCCGGTGGTGGGCCCATGCTCAACGATTATGAAGACTTGAAAAAGGCTATCGTCCGCCATTACGAGAAGGGCCGATTAGTGGCCGCTATCTGCGCCGCGCCACTTGTGCTCGGCGGATTGGGGCTCCTCCGCGGACGTCGCGCCACGTGTTACCCCGGCTTCGAGCAATACCTCACGGGCGCAACCGTGGTAGAAGAGGCGACTGTCAAAGAGGACAACATCATCACCGGACGCGGGCCGGGCATGGTCTATGCTTTCGGTGTGGCCGTGGTGGACTATCTGATGGGCACGGAAACGGCCGATGAGGTGGCTCGCGGACTGTTGCTGAAGAAGTAAACATCTACGAAAAGGATCGGCTCCCTCCCGCGTGAGGAAGGCCGCTTCCTAACCCATGATCCTGCCGGAGTGGACGACTCGCAAAGAAGCGAGCATTCCCCCCTCCTCCGGCAGGATCTTTTTTGTGCCCTTTAGAAGGGAGGAACGATTGCATAGGTCTCCAGACGGCTTTTGAGGTAACCTGTTCCGATTTCATTTATAAGGATACGCGAAATCGTTTCCGTTAGAAACGTCCTGGGGGCGTATGCGATACGCCCCTACAAGCCTACCGGCAGAAGAGGTAACTTCTAAGGCCCTATTCGGACTAAAGGCAAAAGTTCGGTCAGGATCGCAAACGGAGCTGTAGAGCGATTGATCTTTACGGAGAATGAGAATGGGATTGAGATATACATAATAGAATTAGACGACACGCATTATGGAAACAAGAGATGATTACAAGGGGGTCAATTACGACGACATCATACCCGCTATCGCTATCCATCCGGGCGAGATCCTTTGGGAGGAGTTGAAGGCTCGTCGGATCAGTCGGAAGGCATTTGCTGGGCAACTGGGCATCGAGCGCTCCGTACTGACTTCTTTATTGAAAGGTCGACGGGACTTTACGCCCGACCTTGCTCAGAGGTTGGAGCAGGCGCTGCATATCGATGCGACGCTCTGGACTAACCTGCAAGCCGCCTACGAAAACGATTTGCGGCGCATTGCGGAGCGCGAAAGGCAGGAAGCTGCCCCCGCTGCACCTATCGCGATGCAGTATGCGGTATAGCCCGCAGAAACCTGTGGAAAGAGAGGCGGACACCCACCGAGGTGTCCGCCTCTTTTGATTCTTACCCTTTCGCTCCCTTTCCATGCCTCGCCTCCCGCAGGAATAGCCCGACGCGATGTTCAGGAAATACCGTCTTTGGTTCATAAAGCCAGAACCGTAGCCGGACCTTTATATTCCAAATTCATTCCGTAACGTACTGATTCTGCGAGGATACAACCCCTCTCTCAGTTACATAATCTTTATTCGTCTCAAAATCCCTTTGGTTTTGTTGTTATTATGCACTTAACTTTGCCCCGTCACTTCTCGAAGGAATAGACAAGATGGGCATCCTATTAAACATAGCAACCACATGCATCCGGACATCCGATGGTCGACGAGAACCAGCCACTGCTTCTCTTCGCCAGTCGTTTTTGTACACTACACCTCGTTGCGGCTATGTACCCACGCAAACGTCGGACGCCTTGAGCGAGGAGGCGAACCGTTCCGCGAACTGCAAGAGCCTTTTCGCCATTTGGCGAACCGCTCCGCGAACTGCAAAAGCCATTCCGCCATTTGGCGAACCTTTCCGCGAACTGCAAGAGCCTTTCTGCCATTTGGCGAACCGCTCCGCGAACTGCAAGAGCCATTCCGCCATTTGGCGAACCGTTCCGCGAACTGCAAGAGCCATTTCGCCGTTTGGCGAACCGCTCCGCGAACTGCAAGAGCCTTTTCGCCATTTGGCGAACCGTTCCGCGAGCTGCAAGAGCCTTTTCGCCATTGGACGAACCGTTCCGCGAACTGCAAGAGCCATTTCGCCATTTGGCGAACCGTTCCGCGAACTGCAAGAGCCATTCCGCCATTTGGCGAACTGCTCCGCGAACTGCAAGACGCTTATCACCCGAACAATGGGAGGACATACAATTGTAATTTCACATATTAATATAAGTAGATAATGAAGATCACTTTATCCAAGCTCTCCACCAGAGCTTTAGGCGGTTTGGCACAACGCGTAGTCAAATCATCCAAAAACGGAAAATTCAAGATTGTTGAGGAGCACGAACTGCTCAAGTCGCTTGAAAAGGAGTCGAAAGAGTTCGAGGACCTCTACGGCAAGCTGACTTACAGCGGCCGCGGCAATGACATCCTGGCAGCCGATGCGGCGCGCGACAGGACGTTTACCGCCCTCCGCACCTTACTCAAGGGCTACAAAGAGCTACCCCTGCCTAACGCCGCCGATGCGGCAGCCCTCTACAAGGTGTTCGAACAGTATGGCACCAACGTGGAGCGTATGAACTATGTGGCTGAGACGGCGCAGATGGTCGTCATCTTCAAGGAGTTGGATAAGCCTGAAAACGCGGCACGTTTCGAGGCCCTCAAGTTCAAACCCGCTTACGAAGAGCTGAAAAAACGTCAGAACGCCTTCGAAGACCTCTACGCCGTGCAGGCCGAAGCCAACGCCGAACTGCGCAAACTGCCCCCAGCCACAGCTGCTCGGGCGCGTCTCCAGAAGGCCCTCACGGCTTACCTCAACCTGCTCGAGGCCATGAAGGATCTCCCCACTTGGGACACGCTCTACCTCGACATCAACGAGATGGTCAAGTCCGCCGCAGCCACCTATCGTAACGACCGCAGCGACAAGGCCCCCGACGATCCCAACGCACCCAAGGAGCCGAAAGAGCCCAAAAAGCCCCGTAAACCCAAAGACAACGATCCGGACATCCGTCTGCCTGAGGACAGCAAGCCCAAGCAACCCGAAGCGGGCGGTGGCGGCACGCCGGAGAAGCCCAAACAACCCGAAGCCGGTGGGGGCGGCACGCCGGAGATTCATTTGCCGGAAGAGTAAACGTACACACACGATTAGATGGTTAGGAGCAATGGCGCCCCCCTCCCCCGGACACGAACATTCGTCAGAGGCGAGGGGCGGCCCACTCCGAAGAACGGTCGGTCTTTCCCCCTTACGCATTCCTAATTGATAACTCAAGTAATTTCATAACGGTCACCTCCGCGCGCCTCTCTTCGCCCCGCAAGGGGAATGCAGAGAGGCCGTGGGGGAACCTCATTTTCAAACTTCAAAAACAGATACAGGTATGGAAAAGAAACAACTTATTTCAGTAGTCAAACCCCTCATCGCCGCAGCGCTCCTCTTCGGCAGCAGCGGCGGAGTCGCGTGGGGGCAAAGTTATACCTCTAATAATGGAGCTGCGGCTCATTCGACAACAGCTCCCCATACACATGGGAATGATATATGGTATATCTTGATGCAAGGACAGAGAAATACCTCCTATTGGGATGGAGGTGGATATTGGTCAGGTTCATTTGGTAATAACGATGCTAGTCCGGGATCGCCGATCCTTCCTAATATAGGAGCAAATAACATGGATAACTCATCGAGTACAGGGAACTGTGGAACCATGACTAATCCTCGTTACGGAACAAATAGGTGGTATTCAAGAGGCCATTGGAATATACCAACACATGGTTGCAATACGAGTGTTGATACACATAATAACGGAGATCCGTCTGGAGGACACTATACCACTGGTAATGGTTCTTACGGAGGTGTTACCTGCTATTATGTGAGTCATACAGCCGGGGCGGCGGCTACCGCGGCACAGGACTGGCTAAAAAATATTCCTGATGCATATTTCAGAATACCACAAAACAGCGCAGCCCATACTAATTACTCACCATACTATTATAATCGCTTCGCTTATGGCCTGCTGCGTTATGAGGCAAAATGGCAATCTCAAACGGGGTGGAGTCCTAGTGCATGGTCTTGGAGTGGTTATGCAAGTACGACATCCTATGTGGATCAGGGAACGAATAGTACTGATTGTGGGGCACATGATTATCTCCGAGAAGTCTATAAGAATATATCTCCTGTATATAGTTACAGTAGTGCGAATGCTCTTGTTCGTAATAATGCAACTACGACAGGTGTTTCGGGCTTTACCGATGGCATCAAGTCTATTATCGTTATCGAAGATGACGCATCTGTTCGTCTTCGTGGAAATAGTGGTAGTCCGACAGGGCTTAAGACGATCGAAAAGTTAGCGGCCAATCCTGGAACTGGTAACCAAAACCAGTTGGTTATACCGGGTACGGGAGCGTACGCAGTGCGGTTTGACTATAATTATGATGGTAAGAATGGCGTATCGTTAGTTCCTGCTGTAAACGGTGCTGATGCAACTGGCGATTGGCCGGATGTGAAAGCGACTCAGGTCTTAGGCTTTTGGGAAGGCTATGCAGCTAGCTCGGATGTTAACTTCAAAGACAACTCCACGTTGTTGCTGGGTAATAGCACTGGAGGACAGGGTAAGTTCAAGATGGCCACGACTGCTGCAAATGGTCTGAATGTCTTTAATTATTGGACGAATACGGATGCCTTAGGGCAGCTTCCGGCGAACAACTTTATGAACGGGTCTGACCCTATGATTCCTACAAGCCACGGTATTTACTATGATATACCGCATGCTAATGTGGATCACTCCGGAACGGGTGTTTACCTGATCAAAAACTACAATGATGGCGATTGCAATAATTTGGGGTGGATCCATGTCACACAAGACTTGGGGGACAACTACGTGAAAGGAAGCGGAGGTAAGTTCTTTATTGAAGCCAACGGCCATATTCAGTTGGATAAAGGAATTGACATGCCCACGGTGAATGGAGCGCACCACGAAAGAGTCGTCTCTGCCCATAGCTTCATCAAGTCTCTTCAAGGGATAACTTGGAAAGGGAATAATGGTGGTCTGCTTAATATATACGCCCAAGGACCATATACCGCGCCTTTACAACATTGCGGCTATGTAGGAATCACAGGAGATGTTACAACGGAGATGACTGGTGGTGGATTATCCTCTGGATATGGTGCTATTGGCGTCTTAAAAAATCAGTTCACCCCAGCCAATACGAATTTGGCAAAGCTGACGAATTGCAGCAATGGAAATACGATAGCGGCATATGGTGATCTTGGAACAACCGTACAGACAGCTATTCGATCAGACAATGATTCGGTACATATCACAGGTAACCTGAATCATAAGGCGGTAGACGGTGCTTTGTGGATACAAGGCGGTCGTCAAGTGCGTGTAAGCGGTACAACCGACATAGATTACACAACAGGTACAGGCGATGTGGCTATTCGTTCTGTTGGTGGGGCTGTTGTTTTCGGTGGAGCCTTTACCTATAAAGGAAATGTCACCACGGATTTACTTATTGATGGTGGAGCAGGCGTGTACTTCAATGCTGGCTCGCTGATAGATTATACCACGGCCGATGCTACGGCGCATATAGGTATTCAGTCTAATGGAGGTTCAATAGTGTTTAGTGGAGCTCCCTTTGATTTTAAGAGCAAGTCCACTGGGAAGACGCAGCTTTGGGCAGGCACTCATATCACAAGTACAGCCGCAGCTCCACTAACGTTTACCTATGATACAAAAACGAGCGGCCAAGACATCGACTGGTATGCAGGGCGAAACATTGATTTGTCAGGCACACTTACATTCAATCATAACAACGCTGCTGATCATACAGGTTTTATCAAGCTGCGCGCCAATACGAACGAGGCCGTGCTTTGGAATGACAATTCCGGTAATCCTACTGGAAGGCCAGGCGTAGGCATTTGCCCGAATCAGTGTGAAAACAGCGCAAATGGCAACATCTTTCTTCGGAATAATGTCGCGGTTAATTATTGGGGTAAGGAAAACGTTTGGATGGCCGCGAACTACGATATTCATGTTCAGCGGAATTACACTCATATAGCTGGAGGTTCAGGACAGGATCCTCAAGGTTTTACGCGCTTTGTTGCCGGACATGACATTGTAACCGGTGAAGCAGGGGTTGTGGCCGGAACAACGGGAAGCACATTCGGCTATCTGCATATGGGTGACAAAAAGGGCCACTTCGATATGAAGGCTGGCAACGATATCATCACACACAATCATGTGAAGATCGGATACAATGCGGCCGCAAAAGATGCGCTCAATACGACCCTCTTTGCTTGCCGTAACATTGATTTCCGCAACTCATTTTGGTATGCAGATAGCTCGAATACGCCTAACACGGATAAGTGGGTGCGTCTGTATGCCAAGCAAAATATTCTGTCAAACAGCACCTGTTTGAGTTATGGTGCTCCGGTCAACTTTTACACCAATGACAATACAAAGACGGAGTGGAATGCCGGTCGGAATATCATCATGGGAGACTCTGTGAATTTCCGCTATGGAAGCACTGACAATAAAGTAAGACCTCTGTCTATCATTGCGCAGGGAGGTAATATTGAGATGAACCGGTGGACGAATATCAACTACGACAGTAAGGAGCGTATTTTGATCTCTGCCGAACGGAATAAGCCTTATAGCCAGGCCTTATTAGCCAATTTGGCTGTATTAGCTGGAGCCAATCCGAATTCTACCACCCCGGAATCTCCCCGTTTCCTTTCTGATGGACACATCTTTTTCAATGATTCGATGAACATTACGCGTAACAATGCTGCTAATAGTTCGGAAGACGGTATAACAGACATCTATGCCGATTATCATATCCGTACAGCGATGATGAACATCACGAACACCGTGGCGACGAACCGAAACAAAACGACGATCGAATCGCACAAGGGTGATATCTGGTTGGGCTACAGTGTAAAGCAAGATGTGTGTCATAATCCGACTCAAGGAACTATCGTTAGCTACGATAATAACCTGTTCCATTATAAGGATGCAGCTAACACAGATGTTCAGTCACTGAAGATTCGTGCGGGTTATCAAGACCAAGCGAACACAGGCCGTTATGGTGGTGGTAACATTTATATCGCGCAGATGAAGAATGAGACGACGATAAATGGTACGACGAACACAGACATCACCATCCCGTTCTCAAATGAATATTTCTGCGGTAGCGCTTGGAGCGGTGGCCTCTTACACAATCGTCGAGTAGATACGATGATGATGTACGAGCACGCCGGTATCATCTTCGGCCTTGGCCATTGTGGTAGAGACAAAGACATTGACAACTACGCTCCGGGTATTCCCACGTCAGACGTGGTTCCATATATCGCCAAGCGGAGTTTGACTTATCGTGGAAACAAGGGAAACTTGACGGTGGACGCTGGCACACGTGGTAACATCATTATCAACCGCGGTGCTGACCTGAACTTCCAAGATCCCTCCTCTACAGGTAATGCGATCTTCCGCACGCGCTTTGGTGATATCGATATGCGCGAGCCATTTAATGTGGATTCAATGGTTGGTAGTTTACTCTTCTTGGCGCAGATAGATAACATTTCAGATCTATCGAAAGTGCCGTTCTGCGGTTGTGAAGAGGAACGAAACAACGTCTATCTGCAAGATTTCGAATACAAAGCACACGGCGCAAGCGGTAGCGTATTTGTCGGTGCAGACAATAACATCAAGTTGAACTATGGTGGTCTGCAAAATATTGGTACGCGTCATGATCCGTTCCTGAGCAAGGATTATACGCCTTGCCGTGATGGTGGACAAGCCAAGATTGGCTATGGCTACGACGGCACCACCTGCGGTAACGACCTCCATTGCGATGCAATCGCAAGCGAAAATAAGGCACGTACATTCTTGATGAAGTTTGATAAGGACGCTAATGGTACGGCCATCACTAAGGGTGGTTTTGCTGCAGTGGCTTCGGACTACATTGACGTCTACAAGAAGTTTGCATACTACGGCGGTAGTGGCTCAGGTATGGGCAGCGTACCGGGTACAGGCACCCTGCACGGTGAGACTGTTAGTGGTTATGGCCTCTTTATGAAGACTCAGGCCAATAAGGGCAACTGGAATATTAACATCTTCGAGAATACGCCGACTTGCCCCACACCGTGCGACGGAACGAACTGCGGACACGATTACCTGCATATGGTTTCGCGCATGACCTTCCATGACGATGCCTATATCGAAGCGCACAACCAAGAGGTCATGCTTTGGTCACCGGTAATAGAGACATTTGGTGATATGACTCTTGATTCGGAAAAGGATAAGGGCTCTAAGACGGAAATCACGTTGAAGGCCGATAGTTTGATCTTCCACAGTGACTTCATCAAGAAGGGTAAGAACATAAAGCTCTCCACTTGGAGTGGTCTCCACAATGACCTGCCGATTATGAAGTTCGGTCACATGCGTAAGACGCCTCCGTTCGTCGAAGCGAAAAAGGACGATTGCAACGCCATCACTGAGTGCGTACCCTGCTATAGTTACATTCGCTTCAGCAAGGATCCGCTGCATATGTTGGATACGATCACGATCAAGTTTGGCGACGGCGCATATATGGAGCGCCTCAATACGGTCATCTTCGATCATACCGTTCTCACCTGCCTCACCGACTCGTTCGATCACGTAAAAGGTGGTGAGGTGCAGCACGCACAGATTCGTACCGATACGTTTAAGATCCGCAACCAAGTAGACCTTTTCGCCGACGAGAAGCATGAGCGTGACGCTCACCTCGAGCTGATCTCCGAGGAGCAGATGGGCTCGAAGGATTATGCCGGTATTTATACCAAGCACTTGCACATGGAGCCGATCGGCGCGTGCGGTACCCCGTATAGTGAGCTCTGGACTTCAGACGACTTGGCTCTTGACGTGATCACGACATCCATCTTCGGTGGTTTTGGTTTCATCCACTCGGATGTACACGTAGAGAACGGCGGACACCTGAACGCGGGCTTCACCTCGCTGCGTCTCAAAGGCATGTGCTATGAGCATATGTGCGGTACGCAACGTATGAAGGACCTCCGTCTCGACGTGGGTGCACAGCTGCACTTCTCCGTGGGTACGTCGAAGGGTCTGAACGGTGAATACAGCGACGCTATCGAGGTAGACCGTCTGACGACCTACGGCTCGGTAGACGTGAACATCGAGATTCGTCCTTGCGAGAAGATCGAGAAGCGCTGCTATCCGATCATCTATTACAAGTCGGTTACGCCAAACAGTTTGAACCAACTCAAGCTCAATCCACGTAAGGTGAAAATCGATGGCGAGGAGTATCCGCTGCACCTGAACCTTGGAACGGATGGTGTTGTCTACGTCTGCGTTGGTGATGCTCAACCGGTAGATATCAATCGCACGGTGACGCTCCCATCCGTATCAGGCGTGAAGACTGATCCAGGCGCAGGTATTTGGGATGTGAAGAGCCGTGGCAACTTCAAGTTCAAGGCTACCTATTCAGGTTCCAAGCCGCTGGCCGTACGCACGAACCGTACAGTAAACGGTGTACCGGAAATGCTGACGGGCACAAAGAATGCCAATGGCGAATACGAGTATGTCGTTCCGAACGTACAGCAGGATATCACGCTGTCGATCGGCCCGGACTACGTCTCCAACCAACTGTTGGCAGGCACGGCCGTTTGGTCACACGGCGAGATGATCTACATCCGCGTTGATCGTGCTGATATCGCCAGCATCTACTCCGTAGCTGGACAGCTCGTTCGTAAGGTAGACTTGCCCGAAGGCGACACGTCGATCCCAATGAGTCGCGGTGCATACGTGATCACCCTCAAGGACGGCTCCGTTCATAAGGTGATTGTGAAGTAAGCATGAGTCCATATGGGGACGCTTCTGTTAGCGTCCTCGGGTGTGGGTGGATACTGAGAGAGGGTCCGCCCCACCTTTATAAAAGAATCCCCGGCACAGCCTCGTAAAGGCCCGTGTCGGGGATTCGGTGTATTTGGGTGGGGAGGAATGGGCGTGCATGCCGATAGGCGTATGCCCTGCGTTCCTACCCCGGATATCTCCTAACAATTGATTGGGACGATTATTTGTGATGCCATTTCCGTTTGGCCTCTAAAAACGAAGGTCGGCACGGCTTGGCTCTTCGTTATTCTGTCTCCTGAAATGCAAAGCCGATTTCCGGTCTCTCGAAACGCCAAAATGAAACGCGAGACCGATCTCGGACTTCGCAAAACGCCTTCCCGCCGCGGGAAACCGATCAAAACTTTCGAAAAACGCCTTCCCGCGGCGGGAAATGGGGA
>ERZ773014.1277-NODE-1277-length-16265-cov-3.510487_pt1 | contig 16265 bp, 18 predicted proteins | sample MGYA00580841_ERZ773014 | MGnify/ENA primary metagenome ERZ773014 (study PRJEB29015, sample SAMEA2737989) | human oral metagenome | biome: human oral; feature: human-associated habitat; material: dental | place: China | collected 2067 ...
GGCAAAGTCGTCATATCTTTATTATCGCGACCAGCCATAATTTCCATCACCAAATTGGCGTCATTAGCGTTCGTGGCGAAACAACCAATGGTGTCCGTACTCGATGCCATGGCCACCACGCCGTAGCGGCTGACTGCGCCGTAGGTTGGCTTGACGCCAACCACGCCGTTAAAACTGGCGGGCTGACGAATCGAACCGCCAGTGTCTGTCCCCAATGCAAACGGCACCACTTCAAGCGCCGTCACTACCGCCGAGCCTCCTGACGAACCACCGGCTACGCGCGTTTTATCTACAGCATTTTTGGTCGGACCAAAGGCCGAGTTTTCTGTCGAACCGCCGTGGGCAAAGGCGTCCAAGTTGGCCTTGCCGATGCAGATTGCACCTTCAGCTTCTAATTTTTCAACGGCTGTTGCCTGCAATGGCGCGTTAAAATTCTCGAGCATTTTTGAAGCAGCAGTTGTCGGCGCGCCAAAGGCCAAGAAATTATCTTTCACGACAAATGGCACGCCGGACAGCCTGCCAGAAACTTCGCCCTTATCCACCAGCTCGGCCCGCTCCAGCGCCCGCTCTTCCGTTAAACTGAGCAACGCATGATAATCTTCAACTTCGCGCGCTCGTCGCAACGCTTCCTTGACATTTTCGACTGCACTCTTTCCGGTAAAATCACTAATCCGACTCATTACAATACCTGCGGCACTTTCACTTGATTGTTCTGCTTTTCAGGCGCCAGCTCAAGCAACTCATCCCGAGAGATTCCCTGCTTGACCTCGTCTTCCCGCCAGACATTTTCTAGGCCTGTCACTTGATAGGTCGGTTCGACACCTGCCGTATTAAGCTCGCCCAGCTGCTCAATATAGCCAATTATATTTTCCAAATCCTGGCGCAGTCCATCAACTTCATCATCGGCTAATGCCAGACTACTCAAACTCGCCAAGTGCTGAATATCACTGGTAGAAATATTTGTCATATCAATATTATACCACTAAAAAAAGTCGCCCATCAAAGTGAGCGACTTTTGTCATTGTAGCTTAGTTATATTGATTTTGCTTTAAAGATTCGCGATATTTTTTAATCTTAGCCTCGTAATCTTCCGAAGAATCCTGACCTTGCTGGGTCGAGCCGCCATAGCCAGCACCACCCTTGCCGTGAATTTTAACAGCAATTGTAATAGCTCCAGTCAGCAAGATAACTACGGATACTACGATTAATATCAAAGACATAATCTTTGAATTATTACGACCTTGAATAATCTGATAAATAAAATAACTAGCCATTATTACTACGGCAAGCGCTAGCAGATAAGGCAAAAACTCGCCCAGGTACAAACTCTTATAAATTTCACCAGCACCACCAATGCCAATGAACAAAAGTGAGTTAATAAGGATACTAGCTAACTTGGCGACTAGCTCAATGGCTGGCAGTAGCATCACACCAAGACCGCCGTAAGTTATTAGCTTATAGGCCGTACGATTCGTATAACCCTCTCGATCTGGTACCGTCTTTGATACGCGAGAGAATAGAATAAAAGCTAGAATAGACAAAATGACAGAAAGTACTGAAGCTGCAACAATTCCAGTTCCCGCCGTCACCATTGTGGGAGCGAAAAATCCACCGACAGTTCTGACTGCAATTGAAGTTGCGCCAGACCAAAGACCAACCACGTTCGTAATTATGTCAATCAACAAGAATACAGAAACAATCACAGAAAACATTGCTAAAGCGTATTCTAACGTCAAAAGTTTTGCCTTACCTTTGTTTGGATCAGCATACACGTATTGCTGTGGGTATGCTGGATAGCCTACTGGCTGCTGCACCGGCATTTCTGGTTGCGCAACGGCTGATGGCTGTGGTTGTTGTTTTGTTGCCATAATACCTCCTAATCTAATAATAATTCTATTCTACATGGTCTGGCGAATTTCTGCAATCAAATCACGAAGTTCTGCGGCTTTTTCAAACTCCAGGTTGGCGCTATGCAGCTCCATTTGACCGGTCAACTCCTTAATTAGCGTTGGATATTCGTCCTTTGGAACTTTCTTCAAATCAAGTTTTGGCTTTTTGTCCGATTCTTTTTGCGGAATGATAGAACGCAGGCCATCGTCAATCTTCTTCTGGATGGTTTGCGGCGTGATGCCGCGCTCTTCGTTATAGTTCTGCTGAATTTGCCGCCGACGATTCGTCTCATCAATCGCTCGCCGCATACTGTCAGTCACATTATCGCCATACATCAGCACCCGCCCGTCCACATGCCGTGCCGCCCGGCCAATCGTTTGAATCAGTGCCTGTTCGCTACGCAGGAAGCCTTCTTTATCAGCATCCATAATTGCCACCAGACTGACTTCCGGTAGGTCCAATCCCTCACGCAGTAAATTGATACCAACCAAGACGTCGTACGTACCCAACCGCAAGTCCTTCAAAATATCGCCGCGCTCCAGCGTGTCAATCTCACTGTGTAGATATGCTGTTTTCACACCATTGTCTGTCAAATAAGCGCTCAAATCCTCAGCCATGCGCTTGGTCAAGGTGGTTATCAGTACGCGGTGACCCTTGGCGATAGTCTGGCGAATCTCCTCCATCAAATCATCAACCTGCCCCTCAGTCGGCCGCACCTCAATTGGTGGATCAAGCAGCCCGGTCGGCCGAATCAACTGTTCAGCTGGCTTTGGCGAGTGGGCAATTTCATAGTCGCCCGGCGTAGCGGACACATAAATCGCCTGGTGAATATGCTGATCAAATTCATCAAATCTGAGCGGGCGATTATCCAGCGCACTTGGCAGACGAAACCCATGCTCCACCAGCACTTCCTTGCGAGCCCGGTCGCCGTTATACATACCGCGAACTTGCGGCAAGGTCATATGCGACTCATCGACCAGCAGCAACCAATCATCCGGAAAATAATCAATCAACGTCGCTGGTTGCTCGCCCGGCTCGCGGTCGGTCAGATAGCGCGAATAATTCTCAATGCCTTTGACAAAGCCAGTTTCTTTGAGCATTTCTAGGTCATATTTGGTGCGTTGACTGAGACGCTGTGCCTCCAGCAACTTATCGTGTGATTCAAACCATTTCAGCCGCTCATCAAACTCTTTTTCAATGCCAATGATGGCTTTTTCAATTCGTTCACGCGGCGTCGAATAGTGACTAGACGGAAAAATCGTCAGACTAGCTGGTTGCTCCAAAATCTCGCCCGTCAGCGGATCGATTCGCGTTAGTCTCTCAACCTCATCGCCAAAAAATTCCACACGCACCGCCGTTTCCTGCCCGGCTGGGAAAATATCTACCACGTCGCCGCGCACTCGGAAAGTTCCGCGTGCAAAGTCAACGTCATTACGCTTATACTGAATGTCAGTCAGCAGGCGGATGAACTTGTCCTGCACCCGCCGCTCGCCGACTGTCAATTTAATGGCCATATCAGCATACGTCTCCGGCGAACCGATGCCATAAATACAGGACACGCTGGCCACGATGATGACATCGCGCCGCGTTAGCAGCGCTGAGGTCGCCGCATGCCTGAGCCGATCGATTTCATCATTAATCTTCGAATCCTTCTCGATGTAGGTGTCGCTACTGGCAATGTAGGCTTCCGGCTGATAATAATCAAAATAGCTGACGAAATAATGCACCTCGTTGTCCGGAAAAAACTCCTTAAACTCAGAAAACAGCTGCGCCGCCAAGGTCTTGTTATGCGCCAGCACCAGCGTCGGTACGTTCCGCCGGGCAATAATATTTGCCATAGTAAAGGTCTTACCAGAGCCAGTCACGCCCAATAGAGTCTGTTCGCGCTCACCCCGTTCCAAACCGTCCACCAACTGAGCAATCGCCGTCGGCTGGTCGCCTGTCGGCTGATATGAAGAAGAGAGGCGAAATTTATTCACCTCTCTATTCTACTATATTTATAAAAACTAGTCTTGTTCGTAAGTTTGAGGCGTGCCAGAAACTTCACATTTACCATCAACCAGCCGACTCGGAACCGAAGCAGCTTTTAGGTCTGAGCATGGTATATAACTCTGTTGTGTGCCTGCGACTATGCCAATTTCGCCAGTACCATTTTTTGGTCCAATTATCGTATAGTTATTAGCCAAACCGTAAACTGCCGCATATTTTCCGTATGCACGGTCAATGACTGGCTCATAAGTGTAACCTTCGCGTTCTGGAATTGGCTGGCCAACTTTAGATTTCAAGAACTTCTTTAGAGAATCGTCTATATCCAACTTATCAACATCACTTACTGAAGTTAGCTTAGTGCCAGTACCGTCTCTCCCAGTGCGAAAATCTTTATATTTTTTCTTAGATTCATCTGACGGCTTTGCTCCTTCCTCGTGAGCCTTATCTGACAACCTAGATGACTCTTTCTTTGTCTCGCTAGTTTTTACAGAAGAGTCAGTGCCCTTATCCTTATTCAGTGCTCCTACAATAATCCAAGTTACCAGACCAATAATAACTAGCCCCATAACAATCACCGTCGCGATCAGCCATTTATTAGCCGTTGGTTTATTATCCATATTTAACCCTCCATTTAGATTATAACTTTGATTTTATACTACCACTTACCTGCCGTCAATTCATTGCAGCCATAACCATTTTATGATATAGTAATAAAGTTAAACATTAGAATAAAAGGATAATAATGACACCGAAAAATGTTTGTATTCCACGCGAGCTGCAGCTCCAGGCTGCCATGTTCCGCCTAGGAAATGTCGATGAAGAAATCCATGCCGGCTATGAAATTCTCCAAAAATATCATAAAACAGTAACCTTTTTTGGTTCAGCCAGAATAAGCGAAGATAACGAATATTACCAGAAAGCAAAAGACTTAGCCTTTCAGTTAGCGAAAGACGGCTATACGATTATCACTGGTGGTGGCGGCGGAATCATGGAAGCAGCCAACCGCGGCGCCATAGAAGCTGGCGGGCAGTCAATCGGTTTTAATATTCGCCTGCCACACGAACAGTCACTCAACAAATACACAACAGACTCTTTCGCCTTTACTCACTTTGCGCCGCGTAAAATTGTTATGACATTGCTGGCCGATGCCTACGTTTGTTTCCCGGGCGGCTTTGGGACGATGGACGAAATCTGCGAGATTATCACCTTAACACAGACCAAAAAAATGAATTCAGCACCGATTATTCTATTTGACAAAAAGTTTTGGGGTAAATGGGACGATTTTGTTCGCAGCAATATGCTTCCTAGTAAGTTGATCTCTGACGGTGATGAAAAAATCTACACCATCACTGAAAATATCCCAGAAATAATCAGTGTCATTAAAAATCGGCGAACTTGTTGCGACCGCTGAACTATTTCTTAGATTTTGGCTCAATCCAGCAAATACCGCCCTGACAGACCACTCGCTCAACCGCAGGATTATGCGTGCGCGGGTGGTTTTTATAGCGACGGGTAATTTCAAAACCTAGGCCCCGCTTACCGTGAGTCGTCTGCTGCTTACCCAGAGGCAATTGACAATGATAATTATTTACAACGTCAATCGGGTTAAACGATATTACTTGACCGTCAACATCCAGAAGCACCCACTCAGAAGCTTTAAATGGCGCCCACTTATCTATTTTTGGCGCAATAGCCATGAGCGACTGATAAATTTCCTCAGCTGTTGCATTTGTCGGGTCAAGTCCTAAAGAGCGAATAATCGAGTGCGCCCTAGCCAATATTTCCGCAATTAATCGCACGTCACTGTCATCACGCGTCATCTGCCTAAGCTCAGTCAAGGCACGACGTTTTTTCGCGTCATCTCCTAATAATTTTCCTAGATTTTGCGCCATTATAGTTCCCTTTCTTGAATTGGCATAGTATGAAGTGGTGTGCCAGAATATAAAATACCAGCTTTTGCACCAATTTTCATAACAACAGAGCTAGCATTTGCGCTACCCATTATTACAGAATTTTTCAAATTACCGCTCCTCGCCCATTCACTCAGAAATCCAGATGCAAAGGCATCACCAGCGCCCGTTCTGTCAATTGAAGGGCTGTCGTCGTACATTAAGGCTCGCACGATGGTTTTACCGTCACTTGCCATGGAACCATTTACGCCGTCAGTCACCAATACTACTGGGACCAGCCTTAACCCCCGTCGCACCAAGACCTCCAGCCCGTCGCCTGATACTAATTGCTGCATTTCTTCCTTATTTAAGGTTAAGACATCAACATCAGACAAAAGTCCTATCAACTTATCCTTTTGTGCCAATTCTTTCTTGCCGGGATTAAAACAAATTTTCATATCACGACGCTTGGCCTGGTGAAATAATTTATGAAGCATCGGCATATTGCCTGCCAAAGTTGAAACATACAACCAATCTGCATCTTCATCAGACAAATCAAAGTCTGCCTCGTGATAATGAGTTGAGGCTCCACGGTACGTTAGAATTGTTCTTTCGCCGTTTGAAGCCAGGAGTAATACAGAGTATCCCGTGCTGTACTTTGGGGAATATCGCACCAAATGCGTATCAATATTCTCCTTATCCAAATCAGCCAGTACAGCCTGACCGGCTGGATCATGACCAATTGCACCCATAAAGCTAGCATAATGGCCCTGCCTGGCGAAAGTTACCGCGGCATTTGTAGCGCCACCACCGGTCGCAAAGTGGATTTGATTAACGTCAGCCTTTGCACCCAAATCCAGTCGCGCAAAACAATGCTCTGGACTTTCACACACTGGCGTTAATGCGTCCGATTGGCTCAAAAAAACGTCCTGGATAGCGGCACCGACGGTGATGATTTTTGCCATTAAATCACCGCCTTTCCTGCAGAATTAAACGCCTTAATCTTTGATTCCACCACTTCCTGCACAGCAGCGTAAACTGGTGGCATTAACTTAACAATAGCATACTCATTTGGATTTTCGCGCAAGGTCTTTTCCAGGGTGGTGCGGAAAGCGTAACGCATATCAGAATTGATATTAATCTTAGAAACACCAATCTTTGCCGCCTCCTCAAAATAATGCAGTGGCGTACCCGACCCGCCATGGAGCGAAATCTGACAATGAATCGCCTCACGAATGTCAGCTAGCAAATCCAAATCCAACACTTTCGGCACTGGATATTTGCCATGCAAATTGCCAATCGCCGCCGCAAAAGTATCAATTCCAGTCGACTCGACAAACGCTCGTGCGCCGTCTGGCGTAGAGAAAGTTTTCTTGATTTCTTCATAGTCAATGGCTTCGATGTGAACATTGGAACTGCCGCCAAAATAGTGTGGCTCAGACTCTACCAACGCGCCGGTAAATTTAGCGTACTCGACGACCTCGCGAGTTTTAGCGATGATTTCCTCGTCGGAAGCGTCGTGATTTGCCTGGGAAATATCGATGTGCACAAACTCATAGCCCGCGTCAATGGCCCTTTTACAGCCCTCGACTGTCGGTCCATGATCAAGGTTTAAGTACATCTCGATGCCGTATTCAGCCTTGTAGTTATCCACCAAATCGCGAACATTTTCCAGCCCCATGGCTTTCACTTCAGCGTCTGACACTTCAACCAGCACTGGCGACTGGAGTTTTTGCGCCGCCCGCGCCACAGCAATTAGCGTTTCTTGATTGTCAATATTAAACGCCCCGACCGCAAAATGTTGCGCTCGTGTCCGCTGCATTAAATGACGCGCCCGCGTCGTGTTTTGCCGAATCTCTGAAATCGATAATCCCATACTGCCCCCTAAAATACTTGTGGTAATTATATCAATTACCGCCCGCTATGCCAAGAGAATTGACATTATGTTGTTTTGGTGGTAACATAAAATGACTTTTGCTCGAGGCTTTGTCTAAGGGCAAAAGAGCCCTTTGGTCTTGAGCATTTTCTTCTCAGAAAGGAAGAAAAAAATGAGCCCTGTTGTCAGGATAGTCAAATTAGCATTTAACGGGTTTATCCTGTCCATCCTGATGATGTGCGTGGCATGGTTGGTAGCTTTTATCCACCTCTTAGTGGTCTACGGACCATTCGAAGCCATAGTGTTTGCCACGGGGAGCATTATGCTCCTCGTGATCATCTACGGCATGAAGCGCAGCGACGATCGTAGGCGCGACCGTCGCTGTGACCGTAGACACGACTACAGGTGACACACGCCCGTCAGGACTACCGCTTTGAGGTCTTTAATTGGATCTTGGCAGTAGCTCCTGGCGGGCTTTTCATTGGAGAAAATTGACAACACTACGAACAATTGAATTGACATCCAAACCGTGTTTTTTCCACAATTCAGACATTTTACCCGACTCGCCGAATACATCATTGACGCCGATTCGCTTCATCTTCACCGGCAAATTCTCACTAAGAACTTCTGCTACGCTTGAGCCAAATCCACCAGTAATCTGTCCCTCTTCCGCCGTAATGACGGCTTGGCATTTTTGAGCCGCGTCAAGCACAGCATCCTCGTCCAGCGGCTTAATCGTCGGAAAATGAATCACTTCTGCCTGAATGTCGTATTCATTCGCGAGCTTTTCCGCCGCCAACAATAATTGATAAGTCATCACGCCAGTTCCAAACAAGGCAACATCTTTACCTCGCCTCAGCGCATAACTTTTTCCAATCTCAAAAGTCGATTGATTTAAGAACAACGGCATTTTTTCCCGAGGCAATCTCACGTAATTCGGACGCTTATCGCCAGCCATTGCCGCCGCCATCAACCTGGCTTCATTAGCATCGCCTGGCGCCAAAACCACCATATTAGGCAAACTCCGCATCAGCGCGATATCTTCCAACATTTGATGCGTCGCACCATCTGGACCGACATTAAGCCCCGCATGAGAACCCACCAACTTGACTGGCTGATTATTCAAACAAATAGTCGTCCGAATCTGCTCCCAATTCCGCCCTGGACTAAACGCCGCATAACTGGCCGCAAACGGAATATTTCCCATAGCCGCCAACCCAGACGCCACGGTTACTAAATTCTGCTCCGCCACACCAACTTCAATCGCCCTAGGACTACCAATCTCCTTAGCAAATTCACAAAAGCCAACACTCTCCATCAAATCCGCACTCAGCGCCACCACCAAATTATTCTTCTTAGCGACTTCTACTAGCCCTTCGCCAAAACCAATGCGAATAGCTGCAGACTCTGCTTGCCGCCAATCTTCTCTCAGAAAACTCACTTGACATCTCCTTTTTCACCTAGCTGAATAAGCGCACGCCTGGCCTCCTCGGCATTCGGGGCTTTTCCGTGCCACTGGTAATCATATTCCATAAAATCAACACCAAATCCAGGAATCGTATGTGCAATGATCACATTCGGTTGATGAGAAGTTTTTGCCGCGTCAATTGCTTTTAAAATTGCCTCGTGATCATGCCCGTCGACTTCCTGTGTAAACCAACCAAAACTCCGCCACTTGTCCGCCAAATTTCCTAGCGGCATAACTTTTTCCGTATCGCCACCAATCTGAATATTATTTCTATCAATAATCGCAATTATATTTGACAAATCATATTTCGCGGCAAACATCGCCGCTTCCCAAATATTACCCTCATTAAGCTCGCCATCACCCAGACTACAATAAACGAACCGCTGGGGATTACCACCTAAATATTTCAATGAATAAGCCATGCCGGCCGCTTGACTTAGACCACAGCCCAAAGGGCCGCTCGTCGTTTCGACGCCAGGCAAACTACCGCGTTCTGGATGACCCTGAAGTTTAGAGCCAAATTTCCTTAAATTAGCTAACTCTTTTTTATCAAAAAACCCTCGCTCCGCCAAAGTGGCGTACAGAAGCGGCGCATAGTGGCCGTTACTCATCACAAAAATATCTCGATCTTGCCAATCAGGATTTTCAGGATCTAGACGCATGACGTAAAAATAAAGAACCGCCATAACGTCCGCAAAACCCAGACATCCAGCCGCATGTCCAGAACCAGCTGTCACTAATTCGTGAATAATCGACTGACGCAAGGTTTGGGATATTTCTCTCAATTCGTTTAGCCGATCGTCAGACATTAAAGCACACTCGTCTTGTTAATTTCCTGCTGGAGTTTGGAAAAAATTGCGTGTGGATCTGATGATTTTTGAATAACGCCGCCAGCATTTAAAACATTAACGCCGCCCTGCACCAGGCTATATGCATTATCCACTAAAACACCGCCGTCCCAACCAATTTCCACGTTAGGATTAATGGCTTTAATGAGTCGAATTTTTTCCAACTGCATCAAACTGGCAGTCCCGCCGAATCTACCCAACTCGCCACTAAAAATCATTACATGGTCAGCGAGCTTTATAAATTCTTCGACAGTCCGCGGCACCGTTGGCTTCAATAACGCTAGGCCTGCCATGATACCAGCCTGGCGAATCTGCATAAGCGCCGTTTTTACATCGCCCGTGGCTTCCGCGTGGACTATAATCATATGTGGTCTTAGGGCAATCAACTTCGGTATATATTCCTCCAGATTGTTGACCATAGCATGAATATCAATCGTCCAGCCCTCGGGCGCCCATAATTCCTGAATACCGACCGTCAACGTCGGCGCAAATTCACCATCAGAAATATCAATGTGTACCCGCTCAACAAAACCAGTTATCCTATCAACCTGCTCTTTGTACTGAGCAGCGTTTTCTGCCAAAATAGCCGGGGCAATTACAGCGCTCATGACAATTCATCCAACTGCGCATTGCGCCGATTAAAGCGTGGAGCATTAGCGTACGGAGTGTTCAGCCACGTTTCTACAATGCCCTTCCAGGCTGATTCATCGTCTTCCAAAATTCGCGCTGGCAAGCACAATACATTTGAGTCATTATCTTGACGAGTCATCTTCGCCTCAAATGCATCCCAAATAACGCTGGCACGAATTCCTTTGAACCGGTTAGCCGCCATACACATTCCTTGACCACCGCCGCAGATTAAGATAGCTCGCGGGTCTTTACTGTCATCGCCAATAATTTTCAATGCTGCCGCCTGAGCGAATTGCGGAAAATCATCGTCAGGATTTAATTCTACACCGCCGACGTCTTGAACGTCATAGCCATTTTTAACCAAATACGCAAAAACTTTTTCCTTCAACATAAAGCCGCGATGGTCAGATCCGAGGTAGATTTTCATAATTTTAGTATAAGCGTTTTCGGTGATTTTTGCAAGGAAAAGTTAGGTATTTTATCAGAGGTAGGGTGCAGCTATTTGACAAATAGTATTGACATTTCGCGGCTGGTATGCTATAAATAGATTAACTTTAGCCCAAAGTTTTGTCTTAGGGCGGAAGTCGCCCTTTAGCTTTGAGCTAACCCTTTGAGAGGAGGTGAAAAAATGAAGGTTAAGTTTACCCTTCGTAACGGTCAAACAATCACCACCAGCTCCTTCGAAAATGACCCTGAAGACTCGGAAGATTTCCTCCACGGGGCTCTTGGGGGGAGCGGCGAACCGTCCGTCTTCACCATCGAGGCGAAGGATGGCATTTTCCTGTTCCGGACGTCCGATATCATGTCGATTAACATCCAGAGCTGAAATGCTCCGCGCCAGCAGAGGCGCGAGACAATAAATGTCTGTAAAACCGCCGGAAATCCCGGCGTCCCCGCACTATCACGGTGCGGGGTTATTTCCTTTTTGGAAGATGGCCTTATTCACTCTTTTTCAGATAATGCGCCACATCCGCCACCAGTTCAACCAGCCGGTTCGAATAGCCCCATTCATTGTCATACCAGACCATAACTTTAATCAAGTTGCCGCCAACAACTTTGGTGAGTGGCAAGTCAACAATTCCCGAATATGAGCTACCAATAAAATCGCGACTAACTAAAGGTTCCTCAGAAACGCCCAGAATACCCTGGTAAAAGTTACTTTGTGCAGCTTTTTTGAAGGCTTCATTTACCTGCTCAACCGTCACGTCACGTCGGAGAAGTGCCGTCACATCACTAAGCGACACCACTGGAGTCGGTACGCGCACACTAAGTCCGTCAAATTTTCCAGTTAGCTGCGGCAAGGTTTTAGTTACAGCAATTGCGGCGCCAGTCGTAGTCGGAACAATGTTTTCGGCGGCATTGCGACCTTCTCTAAGATCCTTGGATGGCGCATCCTGAAGCTTTTGACTAGCCGTATAACTATGCACCGTCGTTAGCATTGACTTTTCAACACCAAACTCCGCGTCCAAAATCGCCATAACCGCACCCAAAGAATTGGTCGTACAGCTAGCATTAGACACGATTGGCGTCGCGTTTTTTACCTTGTCATCGTTAGTTCCCAAAACAATCGTATCGACTCCCTCAGACTTCGTCGGACCACTGATAACCACACGCTTTGCGCCAGCCGTTAAGTGCTTGCCCGCGCCATCTTTATCGGTGAAAAATCCCGTCGATTCAATCACCACATCAATTCCCAGATCTCGCCACGGCAGATTTTCTGGATCTTTCTCAGCTAGCACCTTAACCGACTTTCCCTCAATAATCAGCTCGTTTTCCGTAAAATCAACTTGACGTCCGTACTCGCCGTAATTGCTATCATGCTTCAACAAATACGCCAAAGTTTTCGTGTCAGTCAAATCATTGATCGCGACAATTTCCAAGTCGCTTCGCTCGTTCGCAATCTTAAACGCATTGCGTCCGATTCGCCCGAAGCCGTTAATTGCTATTCTCGTTACAGCCATATCGCCCTCCCTGTTAGATATTTTCGCTTTAGCTTTTCTTAATTATACTACAAAGTTGTATAATATAAATATGACGCGCGAAGAGTTATTGTCAATTGCTAAGCAAAAATACGACGAAGTGCCAGTATTGGTTTTAGCGAGCGCAATTGATTACGCCACGGAAAAACACGCTGGGCAAAAGCGCAAAAGTGGCGAACCCTACATTAATCACCCATTGGCGGTGGCGGGAATTCTGATTGAATGGGGCATGGACATCGATACGGTCGTGGCGGGAGTTCTGCACGACACAGTTGAAGATACCGACGCAACTTTGGACGATTTGGAGAGTTTGTTTGGACGCGATGTGGCGTTTCTGGTGGATGGCGTAACTAAAGTTTCACAAGCTCGCGCCGGGATGCGAAATTTGGATAGTTATTTACCGCACACGAAGGATAATTTGACCAAGTTGATGATTGCCGTGGGCGAAGATGTACGTGTGATAATCATCAAGCTAGCCGACCGCCTGCACAATATGCGAACACTACAATTTATGACGCCAGAAAAACAGAAAAAAATTGCCAGAGAAACAATTGAAGTTTTTGCGCCGCTGGCCGACCGCTTAAATATGGGACGAGTTCGTGTTCAATTGGAGGAGCTGAGCTTTAGATATTTGATGCCGAAAGCTTTTCAGGAAACCAAAAATTTGATGGACAGTCGACTGAAAAAATCGCAACGAAAATTGGATCACGTTCGCCGTGAAGTTGAAGCGCGACTGAAGGCGGAAAAGCTAGTTTTTCAGATGGACGGGCGTGTTAAGAGCGTTTATAGTCTGTTTAAGAAATTGGACAAAGTTGGTGATATTGATAAGATTTATGATTTGATTGCCCTGAGAATAATTGTTGACGATTTATCGACCGGCTATCTGGTTTTGGGAATTCTACACGAGATGTATCAGCCGATGTATGAAAGAATAAAAGATTACGTTGCCAATCCAAAACCAAATGGCTATCAAAGTCTGCACACAACCGTGCAAACGCCAAGTGGGCAAATTGTTGAATTCCAGATTCGCACCAAAGAAATGCACGAATATGCTGAGCGTGGATTAGCGGCCAGCTTCCACTATAATGAGCAAAAATTGACCGACGCCTATAAAAAAGGAAAAATCGGAACTATGCCAGCCGATTTGTCGTGGATTCGCGAACTTCAGGAGGCTGCTGCCTTAATTAGCGAAGGAAAACGATTCGACTCCAACAAATTCCGAATGAAGCTGTTTTCTGACAGGATTTTCGTATATTCACCAAAGGGCGACATTTATGATTTGCCTCGCGGAGCGTTTCCCTTGGATTATGCCTACCGAATTCACTCCGACATCGCGGCGCGCGCAAGCGGATTTAAGATCAATGGCGTAATGAAGCCGTTCAATTACAAATTACAGCACGGCGACACAATTGAAGTCTTAACAAGCAAATCCGCTCGCCCGAAACCAGATTGGCGGGACGTCATAATCACACCACACGCCAAAGATAAATTGCGCCTGCAATTGTCCCGCTCAAACGGCATCTTACAACAATTAACTGGCGGCGTTTCCTCGTTCTTTCGACACAAGTAACGCTCGCCAGTCTCTCGGTTTTAATCAATAATCAAACGCGATTTATTTTTCGTTCCAACGAGTAATTGACTCGCGGATAATTTGCTTTGCCCTTTCTACGTCGCCGAAGCCCTTAACTACAGTTGAGCCAGGCTTCTTCAAGTCCTTGTAGTGATTGAAATGGTGTTCAATTTGCTTCAACAATTGTGAAGGTAGATCTTCTAGTGAGTTGATTGCGTTGCCAGTGTTTCGGTCGTCGGCTGGCACAACAATAACTTTGTCGTCAACTTCATTATCATCAACAAATTCCAACACGCCGATAACCTTTGCTTCCATAAAAATACCAGTCGTCAACGGTTCGTCAGTGATAATTAGTGCGTCCAATTCGTCGCCATCTTCATCCAAAGTTTGTGGAATGAAACCGTAGTTTGTTGGCTTTGCAAAAATAGCTGGCTCAACACGGTCCAACTGCATCACTGCAAGCTCACGATTCCACTCAATTTTATGACTTGATCCCTGTGGAATCTCAACAACTACATTTACGATGCCGTTTTCGACATCACCAGGTGTTAAAATTTGATTAAAATCTGCCATTTTTTACTCCTCTCTGGCTTTTTCTTGTAAATATTCACGAATCTGCACCGCAGCCACCGCACCTTCACCAACCGCCGAAGCGATTTGCATAGTTGCCCCCGAGCGTACATCGCCAGAAGCAAAAACGCCAGGAATATTAGTGTGCAGATGTTCGTCAGTAATGATGTGTCCGCCTAAATCCAACTCAACATCCGAGTTTGTCAGGAATTGCGTATTCGGAATTAGTCCAATAAACACAAACAATCCGTCAGCGGTAAATTCTTTCTGCTCGCCGTTTTGGGTCGATTTAACGCCGTAAAACTTATCGTCCTTGACAATAATTTCATCAGTCGTTGCACCGATGTGAACGGTAATTTTTCCATCATCGACATACTTCTGCAAATCTTTTTGCAAGATGTCACTGGCGCGCAATTTACTGCGAACCAACAGATCAATATGACTAGCATATCGCGTCAAAAATATCGCCTCTTGCACCGCTGAGTTTCCGCCACCAACAACGATTAGATTTTTATCACGATAAAACGCACCGTCGCAAGTCGCACAGTAATGCACGCCTCGACCATATAATTCATCTTCGCCCGGAACACCTAATTTGCGGTAATTCGAGCCAGTCGCTAGCAAAACTGACTTCGCGCGGACAGATTGACCGTCAATTGTCAGCTCCAATTCGCCATCAACTTGCTTCAATTCCGTCACGTCGCCATACTCAATCTTCGCACCAAATCGCTCCGCCTGTTGTTGCAATTCAGACGCCAATTTCATTCCAGTAACGCCTTCAGCGAAACCAGGATAATTGTCAATCTGATCAGTAATCGCCGCCATTCCGCCAACCACGCCACGCTCATATAGCGTCGTGTCGACATCTTCGCGCGACAAGTAAATTGCCGCCGTTAACGCGCTTGGACCAGCGCCAACAATAATAACATCTTTAGACATTGAAACCTCGCGATCGATAATATTGCTTCATCACTTCTGGCATTTCCGGCTCTGGAATATCGGCTGGCTTTTCAATAGCCATCACCACGAACTTAAGTGGAGAATTTGCAGGAATTTTATCACCCTGACCCCTGTCGCCGTAGGCTTTGTCAGCTGGAATTGTCAATTCACGCACACCACCAATTTTCATACCAATCAGCCACTCTTTCCAGCCCTGAATCACCGACGTATTCGCCGGGCCGTCCACCGCAAATGGTGCTTTCAACTTACCGCCATTAATCGACTGATCAAAAATCTCGCCCTTGGCATTCCAGCCAATGTAATAAGCCGCAAATTTGGTATCACCCTTAACTTCTGCGCCGCCGCCCTCCACCAAGTCTTCTTTGCCGAGCTCTTTAACGTCACCAGCCTCAAACGCACCAACTCGCGCGCTAAACTCAGCAAATTTAGCGTAATATTTTTTGTTCAATTCCGCCGTCTGAGCATCAACTTTCTTTTGCCACTCCGTGGTTGCTTTTTTATAATCTTCTTGCGCCTGCTTTAGCTCGGCCTGGTCTTTGGCATCATTGCTTGGCTGCACCATCATGGCGATGAACCCGCCAATTGTCCCAATCGCT
>ERZ773014.1278-NODE-1278-length-16265-cov-2.908698_pt1 | contig 16265 bp, 15 predicted proteins | sample MGYA00580841_ERZ773014 | MGnify/ENA primary metagenome ERZ773014 (study PRJEB29015, sample SAMEA2737989) | human oral metagenome | biome: human oral; feature: human-associated habitat; material: dental | place: China | collected 2067 ...
TGTCCATATCCATATGCCATGAGTCTGTGGTGTAAATGTTCCTTATCTGCTCCCATGATAGGCTTGCGATTAACCATTCTTCTAAAAATTGCAAACGAAGTATCAAAGATTGGAATTGCAAGAACTACAACAGGAACAACAACTGCGATTATAGTCGATCTCTTGAGAGGTCCTACGACCGATAGTATTGCAATCATAAAACCTAGGAACAGTGCTCCACCATCACCCATAAAGGTCTTTGCAGGAGAGAAATTAAAAGGCAAAAATCCTATGCAGCTTCCTGCTATAGTAACCATGGCAAGGCAGACGATCGGCATTCCGACAATAGAGCCATGAATGTACGCGATATACGCAATGCAAAGTGCTGCAATGGCTGATATTCCTGCAGCAAGTCCATCAAGTCCGTCTATAATATTTATTGTATTTGTTATACCTATTATCCAAAGAACTGTGACAACAAAGCATATAGCCGTGTTAAAATGCAGTCTTCCCTCACCGAGGTAGTTTGCGATAAAAGATATCCTCATATTCATAGAAAACATCAAAATTGCGATTACTGTCTGACCTATGAGCTTGACTATAGCAGGTAAATTCTTGAGATCATCTACTACGCCAAGGAGGTACATCAAAGTCCCGCCCAGCATAGCAATCCTAATCTTAGGCTCGTCCCACTGGAAAACTGCCAGAGCTACCATGACTCCGGTAAATATAGCGAGGCCTCCAAAACGAGGTATCGGACGGCGATGCATCCTTCTCCAGTCCTTAGGTACATCTATTGCGCCTATTAGATGTGCAAGCTTGATGCTGATGGGAGTAAACGCAAAAGCAATTACAGCTGACAGACCGAAGGCCGTTAATATTTCATAAATATTTAAATCTACATTTAAATCCATATCTACTCCTGCCCAAATAAATCCTCAAAATAGATTTCTGCGAGGTAGAGTCCGCAGGGCGGTGCAGTGTGTCCCGCCTGTTTCCTATCAATACTTGAAACTATTGATTTCATATCGCTCGAAGTCCTTTTGCCGATACCGATTTCGACTAGAGTTCCCGTGACAATTCTCACCATATTGTAAAGAAAACCGTCACCGCATACCTCTATCTGCACCTCCGATGAATCTCCATTATCTCTATGTATTCGGCTCACCTTTGCTGAGCTTATGGTCCTCACCGTAGTCCTGCGAGGACTAGCTCCGGACGACTGAAATGCAGCGAAATCATGAGTTCCAACGATGTACTTACAAGCCTCGTTCATGGCATGAACGTCGAGCTTCTCATCTACAAAGTAACAATAATTGCGTTCAAATACGCTTGCGCCCTCATCACATAGTCTGTATATGTATTTCTTACCCTTACAGTCAAAACGAGCATGAAAACCGGCCGGCTTTTCCTCAGCTGAAAGAACCCTGATTGCACTTAGCTTACTACCGGCTCCATATCTTCCGCCTGAAAGCATGTTGTTTACGGCATGCGCTATCCTGTCCGTAGGAATATCAATATTCTCCTTGAAGTTACAACACTGTGCGAGTGCATGAACGCCCGCATCGGTTCTACTCGTTCCAAAAACCTTAATCGGTTTCCGACACACCGAGCTGAGCGCCTCCTCGAGTCTCCCCTGAACGGTTATCTGACCCTCCTGCTCCTGCCAGCCGTGAAAAAGGCTGCCGTCATATTCCAATGTCAAAAGAATATTTTTTTCCATAGATATTATTATACCAAAATCGGCTCTATACAGCCATATAAATTATCATTTAAACTGAATGTCCCAGTAGAATATCAAATATATCGCGGTAATTATTGAAATATACGGTGCCATAGGCATATACTCCCTTAGCTTATACTCAGGTTTAACGACGGCATATACGAGAAGAAATATAGCATGAAGTGCAAGCAGCATATAGCTTCCTATCAGTATGAAAAAGCTGCCAAAGCTTCCGCAGATAAATCCAATTGCTGTAAACAGCTTGATATCTCCACCTCCCATGGTGTTGTTGCGATAGCTCAACTTCCCAATAAGCGCAATCATAAAAATAATTACGAAGGCGATTATACCCCCGGCCAAAATCTCCCAAAATCCATCCTTATACGGAATAAATCCGATACTGCATACAGCGAGCAAAATTATCAGCTGGTCAGGTAAAATGTTATATTTCACATCGGCTATAGAAAGTTCAAGCAAAAGCCAAAGCACCAAGCTCGTAGCTATTGCAAACTGCAGATCTTCCCTTATAAGTGTCATATTGATGACGATAAAGAGCATGCTAAAAAGGTATTTCCAGGGCATACTCTTAACACGCTGTACATCCCTGCTCTTAAGTTCCTCAGAAGGATCTTCGTCGTAGTCGCAAAGCCATTCCGCCGGCATTCTGTTGAATAAATAGACAGCCGCGTTACCCTGCAAAATCGAGAAGAAGACCGCACATCCGTATATGAAAATTTTAAAAATCAAATCTATGTTCATCCAAATCTCCTAAGCAACATGTTATCATGTATCGACTTGAGATAAAAGTAAAACATAAATTTTCTCAAACACGTAAAAACCCGTATTCACTAAAATAACATGTACCCTCTTTACTGTTATCCAGTAAAGAGGGTACATGTTAAAAACGTGAGCACGGGTAAAATCATATTTTATTAAAAATCCTATTCTGTAAATAGCGGTGTCGAATAATATCGGTCTCCACTGTCAGGAAGAAGTGCAACTATTGTCTTTCCTTTATTCTCCCGCAGTTTAGCAAGTCTGAGCGCCGCACTTAAAGCGACCCCGGACGAAATTCCTACAAGAATGCCTTCCTTATGTGCTAGAAGTTTTGCGGCCTCAAAGCTCTCCTCATCACTAACCTTAACAATCTCATCAAATGTCTCTTTATCAAGAGTGTCAGGAATAAATCCAGCACCGATGCCTTGAATCTTATGAGCGCCGGCCGCCTCACCGGAAATTACGGCAGAGTTTTCCGGCTCCAGAGCTACAACCTTTATACCGGGATTCTTGCTCTTGAGATATCCTCCTGTTCCTGAAACCGTTCCGCCGGTACCTACCCCTGATATGAAGATATCTACCTCTCCATCTGTATCACTCCAGATTTCAGGACCTGTTGTCTCCTTGTGAGCATTTGGATTTGCCGGGTTCACAAACTGTCCGGGTACATAGCTTGCCTCTATCTCCTTTGACAGTTCCTCAGCCTTTGCTATAGCACCTTTCATTCCCTTTGATCCATCTGTCAAAACGAGCTCCGCTCCATAAGCCTTAAGTATATTCCTGCGCTCAACGCTCATAGTCTCAGGCATGGTCAGAATGATTCTATATCCCTTTGATGCCGCCACAGAAGCGAGTCCAATTCCGGTGTTCCCGGATGTCGGCTCAATGATGGTGCCACCTTCCTTGAGCAAACCCTTAGCCTCTGCATCCTCTATCATTGCTCTTGCGATTCTGTCCTTAACGCTGCCCGCAGGATTCAGGTATTCCAGCTTAACTAAAACTCTCGCTTCGAGATTTTCTACATCCTCGATGTTCTTTACTTCAAGCAGTGGTGTTCCTCCTATAAGCTCTGTTACATCTTTGTATATCTTTGCCATGTCTGTCCCTCCCGAAACACAAAATATATGTCGTTAAATTATACCTAATATTTTTGAGTATTTAATACATAATATTCCCTCTTAGTAAAAAATATTACCCTATATTTTTTCTATTCAATCATTCCATAAAGAAATATCTATATTTTATTTCACAGAAAGCTTGTATCTTTAAAATCATAGTTTTATAATTATCTTATTGGGTTAGGCACATCTAACCAATAGCACTGTACATATATCAAAATCCATTTTTGATATTGAAAACCAAGGGTTCACGTCAAAATCGGATTGTAACATAACACTAGGAGGATATTAATGTTTTTACAGATTAAAGAAATCAATAAATCCTACGGCTACGGCGATAGCTTGGCAAAGGTTTTAAACGGAATCAGTTTGGACATAGAACGCGGTGAACTATGCGTTTTGTTAGGTCCATCCGGTTCCGGAAAGTCGACTTTTCTCAGATGTTTGAATAAATTAGAGGTGGCAGACAGCGGAGAGATACTTTTTGAAGGTGTGGATATCTGCAAAAAAGATGTAAATATTGATTTGCATCGTAGGAAGATGGGAATGGTGTTTCAGCAGTTTAACCTTTTTCCACATATGACTGTGTTGGATAATCTCACTATAGCACCTATAAAACTTCAAGGTGTGGATGTGAATATTGCAATTGACTATGCTATAAGCCTGCTTGAGAAGGTAGGACTTGCAGACAGAGCGGACGAGTACCCGTCAAAGCTTTCAGGAGGTCAGCAACAAAGAGTTGCAATAGTAAGAGCATTGTGTATGAAGCCTGATGTGATGCTTTTTGATGAGCCGACCTCGGCACTTGACCCTGAGATGGTGGGAGAAGTGCTTTCCGTTATGAAAGACCTTGCAGAGCAGAAGATGACCATGGTGGTGGTCACGCATGAGATGGGTTTTGCAAGAGAAGTAGCCAACAGAGTGGTGTTCTTGGATTCGGGAGAATTTGTAGAAGAAAATGAACCAAAAGGATTCTTTACAAATCCGAAGAATGAAAGATTAAAGATCTTTTTAAGTAAGGTGCTTTGAGTACAATGTATTCATTGCAAAATCTTATTAATAGAAGAATGATAATAAAGATATACTGAAAATGTGCCATTGTCCCTATGTGGCACATTTTTTCTTTTTGTGCTAGAATAGCATAAAACTGTTTAAAAACATTAGGAATGGAAAGATGGAAGATAAAATAGAATATAATACAAAAGATAAAGATGATAAAAGCGGTAACTATGAAAAAATATGTTATATGTGCAGGAGACCTGAGTCAAAGACAGGGGCTATGATATCTATGCCGGGCGGAATAGATATCTGTCCTGACTGTATACAAAAAACTTTCAACTCCATGCAGAGTATGGATATGAGTAAGCTCTCAGGTATAGCAAATATAGATGATATAAAAAATATTGATTTGAGCAGCTTAAATATTCCGAATATGAATGTAAATCCGATACCTGAAAGAGCCAGAGTAAAGAAAAGAGACAAAAAGAGGACGGAGCCGCTCTTTACAATGAAGGATGTGCCTGCACCGCATAAGATAAAAGAGATGCTTGATGAGTATGTGATAGGACAGGATGTGGCAAAGAAGGTTATCTCGGTTGCAGTGTACAATCATTATAAAAGAATATTTCTTGATAAGGACAAGGAAGGTACGAGGATTGAAAAGTCAAATATACTTATGATAGGTCCTACAGGAAGCGGAAAGACCTATCTTGTAAAGACTCTTGCAAAACTTCTGAATGTGCCGCTTGCAATAGCTGATGCCACCTCACTTACAGAGGCAGGATATATCGGAGATGATATAGAAAGTGTAATATCAAAGCTTTTACTTTCTGCCGGAAATGATGTGGAGAGAGCGGAGTGCGGAATAGTATTTATAGACGAGATAGATAAGATTGCAAAAAAGAAAAATACCAATACCAGAGATGTAAGCGGTGAGAGTGTACAACAGGAACTGTTAAAGCTTTTGGAGGGCAGCAAGGTTGAAGTGCCTGTAGGTACCAATCAAAAGAATGTACTTGCACCGATGGAAACTGTAAATACGGATAATATATTGTTTATCTGCGGAGGCGCATTTCCGGCACTTGACGATATTATTAAAGAAAGACTGCAAAAGAATACAAGTGTAGGTTTTAATTCAGAACTTAAGGACAAGTATGATAATGAGACCGACCTGTACTCAAAGGTGACCAATGAGGATATCAGAAAGTTCGGTATGATTCCTGAGTTTATAGGAAGACTTCCTGTGATATGTACACTTTCAAAGCTTGACAAAGATGCATTTAAAAAGATACTGAACGAGCCGAAAAATGCAATATTAAAGCAGTATAAAAGATTGCTGGAGCTTGATGAAGTGGAACTTGTATTTGATGATGATGCAACGGACTATATTGCAGAGCAGGCAATGAAAAAAGATACAGGAGCAAGAGCACTTCGTTCTATTATAGAAGAGTTCATGCTTGATATCATGTATGAGATACCTAAGGATAAGAATATAGGTAGAGTTATAATTACAAGAGATTATCTGGAACATAAGGGGGCTCCAAATATAGTATTTAGAAATGTATAGGAGGAAATATGTTTGTTATTTTGATACCGGTACTGACCTGTCTTGACCTTATATTAAAGTATGCGGTAAGTTCCTTTGATAATAAGGATTTGCCGAGAACATTTGTAAAAAAGATAGAAATAGATAAATTTCATAATAAAGGATTTCCTTTCGGCAAGCTGAAAGAAAATCAAAAAGCGGTGAAATATTTTCCGGTATTTATTACATCAATACTGGTCGGGATACTTTCATTCTTACTTCCTAAAAGAGGAAATAAGGTAAAGAAGTTATCACTTTGTCTTATCATTGCCGGTTCGCTCAGCAATATATTTGACAGATTTACCCGTGGATATGTGGTGGACTATATTCGTATCAAAATGAAAGGACTTGATAAAGTAATATTCAATCTGGGTGATGTTTTTATACTGCTTGGAAGCTTGATGATGCCTTTTGGAACAAAGAAAAAGACAAAAGAAATCTCGGCAGATAATATATCCGCTGAGGAATAATATAGGAGTAATTTTGGAAACGAGTGACATATTACAGTTGGTCATATTAGTGATACTGTTGTCTGCTTCAGCTTTTTTTTCATCAGCTGAAACGGCACTTATGACTTCAAACAAGTTAAAGATAAGAAATTTGGCGGAAAACGGTGATAAAAGGGCTAAGAAGGTCTTAGATATCACTGCAAATACAGATAAGATGCTCTCGGCTATTCTTATAGGAAACAATGTGGTGAATCTGACCGCCTCATCACTGTCTACCACACTTACACTCAAGATTTTCGGCAGCAGCCTTGTAGGCATTGCAACAGGTATACTTACATTTTTGATACTGGTGTTCGGTGAGATTACTCCGAAGAATGTGGCATCAAAAAATGCAGAAAACATGGCACTGGCATATATCGGTGTGATTTCTGTTATAGTTACCGTTATGACTCCTGTTATCTTCATAGTAAATAAAGTGGCGGGAGCGGTTATATCTATCTTTACTAAAAACAGTGATGAAAATAATGCGGTTACAGAAGAAGAGCTTAGGGCAATGGTAGAGTACAGCCATGAAGAAGGAGTCATTGAAAACGAAGAAAAGAAGATGATTGTAAATGTGGTGGACTTCGGTGATACTGTAGCAGGTGATATCATGGTGCCGAGAGTGGATATGGTAATGGTGGATGAAAAGTCAAGCTATGAGGAGATATTACAGGTATTCAGAGAGGAAAGATATACAAGGATACCGGTATATGAGGAGACTCCGGATAATGTCATCGGCATACTTAATGTAAAGGATTTCCTTCTTATAGAGGACAAGGAAAACTTTGTTATGAAGGAACTCTTAAGAGAACCGCTTTATACTTATGAGTACAAAAAAACTTCCGCACTTATGATGGACATGAGAAAGACAGGTGCAAATATAGTAATAGTACTTGATGAATACGGTATAACCGCAGGGCTTATCACTTTGGAGGATATGCTTGAGGAGATAGTAGGTGAGATAAGAGATGAGTTTGATGCGGATGAGGATGAGGGCATAACAAAGGTATCAGATTTGGAATATCTGATAGACGGTTCAACCAACCTTGACGATATCAATGACAGAATAGGACTGGAACTTTCTTCTGATGAATATGAGTCAATAGGCGGACTTATAATGGAGAAACTTGGAAGGATACCGGCAGAGGGTGAAATAATCAATCTCGACAATATTGTATTGACAGTAAAGAAGATGGATCATGCAAGAATAGAAAAGGTTTGCTTGAAACTTAAGCAACCTGTAACTAAGGAGCAGTAATGAGGCAAAAGCATATTTTATTTGATTTGGACGGCACTATAGTAAGGTCGGATCCGGGTATTACAAAAGGGGTGCAAAAATCCTTGGAACATTTCGGAATATATGAAAAGCTTGAGGATTTAAAAAAGTTTGTAGGACCTCCGATGGTTGAGAGTTATACATCATTCTACGGATTTGATCTGAAGCAGTATGAGGAGGCACTTTCCGTATTTCATAAGTATTATAAGAATACAGGGATATTTGAATGTGAACTGTATGACGGAATAGAAGAGTTGCTAAAAGAATTATCGGTTAATTATAAGCTTTATATAGCCACCTCCAAGCCGGAGTTTGAAGCAAGAAGGGTTATAGAGCATTTTGAACTGAATAAATATTTTACATTTGTAGGCGGATCGGACGGTGACTTTAACACAAAGAGAGCTAAAAAGGCGGCTGTAATAGAGTATGTGCTTAAGTCAAATAAGATAGAGGACAAAGATACTGCTGTAATGATAGGTGATAAAAGCCATGATATTGTGGGAGCAAAGAATTTGGGATTAAAGAGTATCGGCGTACTATATGGCTATGGAGGACTTGATGAGTTTACCGATGCGAATTATATTGTAAAGAGTGTTAAAGATTTAAGAGAAATGTTTATATGCTGAAAAAAGGTGATTTGCTGAATATAGGATATTATGATTATGGTCAATATTTTACAGGAAGTCTGGACGGTTTGAGATTCAGACTTGGCAGAGACCCGCTTGAAAAAGTGAATTTTACACCGAAAGATAAGAGGGGCGAGGCAAAGCTGAAACTGACAGTGTGGCCTGAGCCCTTCAGTTTTGACCATACAGAGGATGACAAGAAAAAAGACCATTATTTTGAATATTCAAATGAAGGCCTTGATAATATAATTGAGTTTCTAAACAATGTGGCAAGTATTGTAAAGTCAGGTAAGGAGCAAAAATGGGAAAGATAAAAAGAGAGAGCAGGGAGCTTGCATATGAAGGGACTATCGTAAAGGTATATAAAGACCATGTAGTAATAGACGGCAAGAAGGCTGTATGGGACTATATACAACACAACGGTGCGGCAGCTGTAGTGCCGATACTTGAAAACGGTAAGATTCTTTTGGTGCGTCAGTACAGAAACGCACTTGACAGATATACACTTGAACTTCCGGCAGGCAAGGTGGATGCCGGGGATGAACCGAGAAGGATGTGTGCTTTCAGAGAACTTAGAGAAGAGACAGGCTACAGTGTGGATTCACCGAATGAGTTGGAGTTTCTTATAAGAATTGATACAATGGTGGCATTTGGAGATGAGGAGATAGATATCTTTGTAGCAAAAAATCTGAAAAAAGGTGAACAGGACTTGGATGAAGATGAGAGCATAGATATTGAAGAGTGGGAACTTAATGATTTATTGGAACTTATCTACAAGGGAGAATTAAAGGATTCAAAGACGGTGGCTGCAATACTTGCCTATAAAAACAAGTATGCGGTATAGCTTTTATTTATAACCAGAGCAAGAAAACATCTTATTGACCATGGTATGTACAGCCTGTAAAATACTGCTTATTGATAAGTTGATATGTTTTGATTTATTTATCAAAAATAATATAAGCAGATAGTTTTAGAAAAGTCAGGTGAATTTATGAATATTGAAACATTATGTGTACATAGTCCAAATGAAGATAAAATTGCTCATGCATATGGAGCAATGACAGTGCCGATCTTTCAGACGGCAACCTTTTCACATCCGGGAGTGGGAGAAAGCACAGGATATGACTACTCACGCCAGTCAAACCCTACAAGAACGGAGCTTGAGGAGAGCATATCGGCACTTGAAGGTGCTTATGATACAGTTGCAACATCTACAGGAATGGCTGCCTGCCTGCTTGTATTGGAACTTTTTAATTCGGGTGACAATATCATATCACAGGAAGATATATATGGCGGAAGTACAAGACTGTTCAACACTCTCGGAACAGAGCGCGGCAGAACATTTACATATGTAGATACCACTAAAAAAGAGAATGTATTGAACGCTATAAATAAAAATACCAAGGCAATCTTTATTGAAACACCCAGCAATCCTACAATGCTTGTTACAGATATAAAAGAAATGGCAAAGATTGCAAAGGAGCATGGTCTGTTACTTATAGTAGATAATACATTTTTAAGTCCGTATTTTCAAAACCCTATAAAACTTGGTGCAGATATAGTCATTCACAGCGGAACAAAATATATTGCAGGTCACAATGACACACTTGCAGGTTTTGTATGCAGTGCAAATGCAGAACTTTCAGAAAAAATCAGATTTATTTATAAGACTGTAGGGCCAAGTCTTTCACCATTTGACAGTTTTTTGGTACTTAGAGGGCTGAAGACTCTGGCGGTAAGAATGGATAGGGTACAGGAGAATGCATTAAAGATTGCAAATTTTCTAAAGAACCATAAAAAGATTACAAATGTCTACTATGTGGGACTTCCGGACCATCCGGGATATGAGATAAATAAGTCTCAGTCAAGAGGTTTTGGAGGAATGATAGCATTTACCACAGATACTGCAAAAACTGCTTTGGATGCATTTGAAAAAATAGAGATAATAAAGTATGCGGAAAGTCTGGGCGGTGTAGAGTCTTTGATTACTTTCCCGATGATACAGACTCATGCAGATGTGCCTGTGGAAGTGAGAGAGAGACTTGGAATCACTGACAAATTCCTTAGACTTTCAGTAGGAATAGAAAATGCAGATGATCTTATAAAAGATTTGGAGAGAGCATTGGAATAGAGAAAGGTTTTATGTACGATTTTGATAAAATTATAGACAGGCATGATACAGGCAGCCTGAAGTTTGACTTTGCAAAAGAGAGGGGCAAAAATGGTGATGAACTTTCACTTTGGGTTGCAGATATGGACTTTCAGGTGGCAAAGCCTATTACAGATGCCTTGCAGGCTCAGATAAACCATGGAATATACGGTTATACCGAGGTAAAGGCCGACTATTTTGATATAGTAAAAAATTGGTTTAAAGACAACTTTGACTGGGAGATAAAGAAGGGAAGCCTTGTAAAGACTCCGGGTGTCGTATATGCCATAGCTATGGCAATAAAGGCATATACAAAAGAAGGAGAAGCGGTTATTATACAACAACCTGTATACTATCCGTTCGGCGAGATGATAATTGCAAACAACAGAAAACTTGTCAATTCTCCATTGGTGCTTAAAGACGGTCACTATGAGACGGATTTTGATGACTTTGAGAAAAAAATAGTGGAAAATAATGTTAAACTTTTTATACTATGTTCTCCACACAATCCGGTAGGCAGGGTATGGAGTAAGGAGGAACTGAAAAAAATCGGAGATATCTGCATAAAGCATAAGGTGACGGTTTTCAGTGATGAGATTCATGCAGACTTTGTATATTCACCGAATAAGCACCATGTATTTGCCTCACTTGGAGAAGCTTATGCGGACAATGCGGTAATTGCAACTGCTCCAAGCAAGAGCTTTAATATAGCGGGGCTTCAGGTATCAAATATTTTTATAGAGAATAAAAAGCTTCGTGATGCTTTCAGAAGTGAAATAGTAAAGTCCGGATATTCACAGCTAAATACAATGGGACTTGTAGCGGCGAGGGCTGCATATGAGTCGGGAAAAGAGTGGCTTGATGAGGTGAGAGCCTATATAAGAGATAATCTTATATTCTTCAGAGATTACTTAAAAGAAAATATCCCGGAGCTTAGCCTGATAGAACCGGAAGGAACATATCTTTTATTGCTGCGAGGACTCGCATGGGTGGTGCCTTTCTGTTGTTGGTGGCTTAGCGAAAAGCAAAGAGAAGATCTTATAGTGAACAAGGCAAAGCTTTGGATTGATTCGGGAGCCATGTTCGGTACAGATGGCGAAGGTTTTGAGAGATTTAATATAGCATGTCCTAAAAGCTACCTGAAGAAAGCACTTGACAGTCTTGCAAATGCGATAAGAGAATATAAATAAAAGTATACTTTTATATTTTGCAAAATATATTTATCACTTGACGAATGCGAGTGCCAGTGATATACTCTTAGAATATAAATGGGGAGGTTGTAGACAAGCCATTGTTACAGCCTCTTTTTTATAAATATTTTTTAGCACTCTATCAATAAAAGTGCTAACAAAGGAGGTTATATGATTTTAATACCGACATATAATACTGTGGTTTTACCGGGTTCAAAGATATATTTCAGAAAAGACTATTTGAAAGAGGCAGGAGTAGATAAGATATCTGTTGGCGAAAAAGTGACATTTCTTTACCTAAAAGAGCCGAAGGATAGAGATATCACTATGGATGATATTTATCCTATAGCGGTCGCAGGGCAGGTGCTGTCTATAGATGATGAGGGCGGTGCCAATTTGGAAGCTTTCGGCAGGATAAATGTTGAATATATAGATTTTAAAAATCAAAATGTAGTGGGAGTGCAAAGACCGGAGATAAATGATTTGGATCCTCAAAGTGCCAATACAATGATTATAGGACTTAGAGATGAACTCCTAAACTATGTAACCAAGTTCCAGTGGGGACTTATGGCAAGAGGCTATGTGCTTGCATGGAAGAATATGAATGAGCTGATGGTGGGACTTTCTCCGTTTATGAATATCACACCTGAGGAGAAGTATGCCGTACTTGCCGAGGATTCTACAAAGGCAAGAGCCGGGCTTATAGCAAAATATGCCAGAGAGTTTATGGCAATCAATGAAGTGAGTGAAGAGGCAAAGCAGGCACAAAAGGAGATCCATGAGAAAGCATATAGAGAAGATGCTATTAAAAAGCAGATAAATTTCTTACAGAAAGCTTTGGATGATATGCATCCTGAAAACATCTCGGAGGTGAGAAAGTTTGAAGAAAAGATAGAAAATTCAGGCATGAACGAGATTGCAAGGAAGGAAGCCGACAATGTATTAAACCGTATGAAGCAGGAGGGCAAGGACAGTCATGAGTACGGACTGCTCTATAACTATCTTGACTTTGTTACTTCGCTACAATGGAAGAAGGAAGAGCCTAAGGAAATAGAACTTGATAAGGCTATGGAAGTTCTTGACAGAGAACATTACGGTCTAAAGAAAGTCAAGAAAAGAATAATTGAGCAACTTGCTGTAATGTCACTTAATAAAAAACAAAGCGGTTCAATACTTCTTTTTGTAGGTGCTCCCGGTACAGGTAAGACCAGTATAGGAAAAAGTATTGCGGAAGCACTTGGAAGAGAGTATGTGCGTATTTCTTTAGGCGGTATAAGAGATGAGGCTGATATCAGAGGACATAGAAGGACATATATAGGTGCTATGCCGGGCAGAATAATGGACGGAATGAAGAAGGCAGGCACATCAAATCCTGTAATGGTTCTTGATGAGATAGATAAGCTGGCATCATCCTATAACGGAGATCCTGCAAGTGCATTGCTTGAGGTGCTTGATCCTGAACAGAATAATACTTTCACAGACCACTATATGAATGTTCCGTATGATCTGTCAGATGTATTATTTGTATGTACAGCCAATTCTCTGGATACAATACCGGGACCTTTGCTTGACAGAATGGAAGTTATCAGATTTACAGGCTATACCGCACTTGAGAAGTTTTCTATTGCAAAGGACCATCTGATACCTAAGGCAAAGAAGAAGGCAGGTATCAGCGATGAGAACCTGATTATAGAAGATGATACAATAAAGGCACTTATAAACGGCTATACTATGGAAGCCGGAGTGCGTGGACTGAAAAAACAGATAGGTTCACTTTGCAGATATGCAGCCGTAGAACTTGTAAAGAACGGTAAAAAGGTACTTGATGTAAAACCTGAAGATTTGAGCGATTATCTTGATCAAAGACCTATAAAGCATGAGAGTATTTTAGAGAAAAAGCAGGCAGGTGTGGTAACAGGTCTGGCTTGGACTGCTGTAGGTGGTGAGATACTCTTTATAGAGACTATGTTTACAAAAGGCAAGGGCAATATAAAAGTCACAGGTCAATTAGGTGATGTCATGAAAGAAAGTGTTGATATCGCACTTAGCTTGGTGAAGTCTATGTATCCTGACAAATCAGAGATATTTGAAAAAAATGATATCCATATCCATGTACCTGCAGGTGCGGTACCGAAGGACGGACCGAGTGCAGGTATTACAATGACTACAGCACTTGCATCACTTATAAACAATATTCCCGTATCTCCCGAGTATGCTATGACAGGTGAAGTTTCGCTACGTGGCAATGTGATGCCTATCGGCGGGCTGCCTGAAAAGCTTATGGCGGCAGCCAGAGCCGGAATAAAGAAAGTATTTATCCCGGAGGAAAATGAGGATGATCTGAAGGAAGTGGCTAAGGAAGTCTTGGACGAACTTGAGATTATCCCGGTAAAAAGGGTTGAAGATGTGTTGAAGATTGTTCTAAAATAAGAATAATAAAATTTTGAAAAGAGGTAGTGTATGCTGAATTTTAAACATGATATCCCGACCAAGTTGTATTTCGGTGAGGGACAGATAAAGAAATTGGCAAGCTCATTGGAGAGATTCGGTAAAAATGTACTGCTGGTGTACGGCGGCGGATCAATCAAGAAAATAGGTCTTTATGATGAAGTTATAAAGATTTTAAAAGAAAACAACTTCAATGTCACAGAATGTGACGGAGTGGAGCCGAATCCGAGGATTACCACAGTAGAGCGAGGCGTAGGACTTTGTAAGGAGCATGATATTGATGTGGTTTTGGCTGTAGGAGGTGGAAGTACCATCGACTGCGCAAAGGCTATTGCAGTGGGACGCTACTATGAAGGCGATGACTTATGGGAGATGGTAAAGACAAGTTGGAATCTTGCAAAGGCTCTACCTCTTGTAGATATTCTTACACTCAGTGCAACAGGCTCGGAGTTTGATGCAGGCGGTGTAATCACAAATATGGATACTAATGAGAAGCTTGGTGCTGTATACACATATCCTGCAGTAAGTATATGCGATCCTACATATACTTATACGGTATCACCTTATCAGACAGCTGCAGGCAGCGCGGATATAATGAGCCATATATTCGAAGGCTACTTTTCAAGGACTATGGACAGCGACCTCTCGGACGGTATAGCTGAAACCGTTCTTAAGTCCGTAATGAAAAACTGTAAGATTGCACTTAAAGATCCTACAAATTATTCCGCAAGAGCCAATTTGATGGCGGATGCTTCTATAGCCTGTTCGGGAATTCCGGAGTACGGTAAAAAGGAAACCGGTTGGCCTTGTCATGCGATGGAACATGAGCTTTCAGCATACTATGACATTACACATGGTGTAGGTCTTGCAATACTTACAATCAGGTGGATGCGTCATATCCTCAATAAGGATATAACTGCAACAGAGAGATTTGTAAAGTTTGCAAGAAATGTAATGGGGCTTGAGGGTGATGACGACAGAGCATTGGCATTTGCAGGAATAGATGCACTTGAGTGCTATTTTAAGGAGACAGGTATACCTATGAATCTTAGAGAGCTGGGTATTGACGACAAGTATTTTGAAGCTATGGCTGCCCACGCAAATGTGGACGGATATTTAAAAGATGCTTTTGTTGCACTTGATAATAATGATATAGTGGAGATTTATAAGGCCTGTTTATAAAAAAGACTTGATTTATTTTACTTAATGTCTTAAAGTATCAAGCGTAATCGGTGAGTTCGAGACCTTCCTCACCTAAAACAAAACTAAAGGAGAAGATATGAAGAATATTACAACAAAGATGACGGCACAGGGGGCAGTCATAGCGGCGGTATATGTAGTGCTTACTCTTGCATTTGCCCCTATAAGCTTCGGTGCCGTTCAATTCAGAATTTCAGAGGCACTTTGTATATTGCCGTTTTTTACAGTGGCGGCAGTACCGGGAGTAAGTATAGGTTGTCTTTTGGCAAATATACTTGCCGGTGCGGCACTTCCGGATATTGTATTCGGAACATTGGCAACACTTATAGGCGCAATTTTAAGCTACAGACTCAGAAATATTTCAAAATGGCTGGTATGTATACCGCCGATACTTGCAAATGCAATTATTATTCCATTTGTTCTTAAGTTTGCTTACGGTTTGACAGATTTGATACCATATATGATGCTTACCGTGGGAATAGGAGAAGTGCTTGCAGTAGGAGTACTTGGAAACTTACTTATGTTGGCACTTGAGCCGAAAAGTTCATTTATTTTTAGGAATGAGAACAGAGCTTATCAAAAATCTTAGAAAAATAAATATTTTATAGAAAATTTCTAAAAATTATGCTAAAATATACCGTTAAAATATATAAATTAGAGGATTGATATTTTGGAAGGAATAATAGTTGTAAACAAACCAAAAG
>ERZ773014.1280-NODE-1280-length-16248-cov-26.909158_pt1 | contig 16248 bp, 23 predicted proteins | sample MGYA00580841_ERZ773014 | MGnify/ENA primary metagenome ERZ773014 (study PRJEB29015, sample SAMEA2737989) | human oral metagenome | biome: human oral; feature: human-associated habitat; material: dental | place: China | collected 2067 ...
TCTAATATTTATTTAATTTTTAAAAGCAGATGGCACAATTAAGTCAATATAAAATACATCTTAAAATCAGTATAAATAACATATCTGAGTAACAAAAGCGCTTATCAATTAACAATTAAGCAAGTCTAGAATTGCTGGTTTGAGATAAAAATAGGAGGAATATGGACGGAAAAAAAGAATATGTTAAAAAAATAAAATGTGAACTATATAATGATAATTTTCAAAACTATAAAAAATATCACATACCTAAAAAGGCACAGCTTGTAATAGCAGATATTCCATATAATTTAGGAAATAATGCTTTTGCAAGCAGTCCAGAGTGGTATGTTGACGGAGATAACAAAAAAGGCGAAAGCAAAAAGGCAAACTCAAGTTTTTTCAAAACTGATGTGAACTTTAACCTTGCTGAATATATGCACTTTTGCTCAAAACTTCTGATAAAGGAACCAAAGGAAAAAGGAAAAGCACCAGCAATGATAATATTCTGTGCGTTCCAACAAATCAGCACGTTAGTAAAGTATGCTAAAAAGCACGGATTTAACAACTATTATCCGTTAGTATTTATAAAGCATAGCAGTTCGCAGGTGTTAAAGACTAATATGAAAATAGTTGGAGCAACAGAATATGCACTAGTATTTTACAGAAATAAATTACCAAAATTCAATAATAATGGCAAAATGATAAAAAACTGGTTTGAATGGAAGCCTGATTCAAAAGCAATATACCCAAAAGTACATCCGACACAAAAGCCAGTGAATCTGTTAAAAACACTAATTAAAATATTTACGGATATTAATGATACAGTAATTGATCCAGTCGCAGGAAGCGGCAGCACATTAAGAGCGGCAAAAGAACTAAAAAGAAACAGTTATGGATTTGAAGTGGAAAAGGAATTTTATAAAAAAGCGACTACAGAAATGTTAAAAGAGGAAAAAGTGAAACAATTAAATTTATTTTAGGAGGAACTTATGAAAACAGAAGAACAAATTAGAGAAATGGAAGAAATACTTCACAGAGAAGTTGATTTGTTAATGAGACAAGGAAAAACTTTTAAAGATTCTGAAGTGCAAAGTTTACACAGTATGTTAGGTATAATAAATATTATTTTAGATGACAAACAAACTCTTGTTTTTTCAGAAGACTATAAAAATCTTTACTGGTTTATTAATCTTCACAAAAACAGATTTGTTATTTCTTCAACTGTGGATAAAGACAGAACATCAGATAAAGAGCGAAAAGAAGAAGGAAATTATTTTAAAACTAAGGCGGAAGCATTTTTTGTATTAATGAAGCTAAGAACTGATTTGATAGAAAATAAAGGAAAACAGGAGGAAAAATGAAAGAATTACAATTATTAGAAACAAAAAGAACAATGACATCATTGGAAATTGCAGAAATTACAGGTAAGGAACACAAAAATATTCTAGCTGATGTTAGATCTGAACCTCTCACGACTGAAGTCGCGAGTGTTCTGGCATAATTCATAAATATAGAAAATAAAATAAAAAAACGGAAAAAGTTTTTAAATGATTTTGAAAAGGAAGTTAAAGAGGCGTTGTGTACAGGAAAAGTAAAATATACAATTAAAGAATTAAAATTATTTTAGAAAGGATAAGATATGAAAAGAGATATTGTAGAAATATACAAAGAATGCGGTAATTTTCATCAGGCAGTCAAAGAAAGCGGATTGCCAGCACTTGTAGCACATGTAAAACTACTATCAAGCGGAGTATTAAAAATTCAAGACAAAATAAAATATGGAAGCGAAAGTGCAAAGCTTGGTGGAAAAGCTGAAGAACTTTTTCAAAAGCTAGTTCCAGAAGCAGTTGACGCCAATAAATACTGGCAACAAAATAATCCAAAATATGATTTTATGTACAAAAATATGACCATAGATGTGAAGTTCAGTTCTTATCTCAAAAGCCGTAAAAATGAAAATTCAAATGCAAGGTATTGGGCTGCAAGATGTAACGGAAGCGCAAATTTATATGTGATATTTCTAGAAAACGAAAAAAATACAGATGAAGATAAAAAACTAGAAAATCCTTATATATTATTAATCCCTAACGGGTTTTTAAATACCCGTCAGAAAAAACATTTTACAAAAGGCTCGGTATTCTTCACAGATTTTCAAGTAAAAAAAGATGAACTTAATACAATGTTAGACGAGTATGCTGGAGCTTTGGGGGAGGTATTATGACAATAAGAGAAAAACTTGAGTTAGAAATGGATCAAGAAGAAATTAAGGAACTGGAGAAAGAAAATGCTAACAACAGTGAATGCGACAAAATGGATGATTTTGATACTGACATCAATTTGGATTCAGATTAAAGTTATCCAAATCAAAGGGCATTGGATAGCAGGAGGCAATGTTAAAGACGAAATCAGCAAATTAGGAACTGAAAGAGCTGAACTCATTTTTGAGTTGAGTGAATATAAAGATACAACAGGAAGAAAATTGCCGAAATGAAAGTTGGAAGTATCGCTAAAAAGCATAATCTAAAAACAGAAGAATTTGGCTTTTGGGCTTACGACAAAGCAAAATATAGCAATAAACAAGTAGAAAGTTTTAGATACTATGAAAACGTGATAAATGAATTGAAAAAATATATTTAGGAGGAAAAATGAAAAAGAGAATATTTAAAAATACTGTAAAAGTGATTTTGACTATCGCATTAACTATTGCAGCTTATAGATATGCTGCGATAGAAAGAGGGTATTTTTTAGGAGTGATTGGCGGTGGAGAAACAGCAGTTCCGATTTTATGCTGGCTATTGCTTTGGTTCTTCCCAGCAGCGTTTAAAGAAATGAAAGGAAACAAAAATGAGTAATTTGAGAAAAATTAAAAAGAAAAAGTTTAAAGAGGAAATAACTGAAAAAGCAATGGATTACACAAAATTTGTGCTAGATGAAAACGAAAAGACAAAAGTTTTCTCGATGATGGCGTTGTCAAATTTGTGCAAATATTATAGAAACTACTTTAGTATTCCTGGTATTACCGACAAAAATCTTGTAAAAGGTGATACTAAAATATCAAAACTGTCGGAAGAACAAACTTTGTGGTGCAGCTTTGAACTTGAGGACATCATACAACGAAGTTTCAGGACATTGACAAGACTCATAGAAGAATATGATTATGAAGATTTGCAAAATCCAAATCAGCGCAAAATAAAAGACTTTAAAAATGAATTTGTAGTCGTCGAATTTTCAAAAATTTATCAAAAAGAATTAATAAATTTAAAAATAAAATTTGATAAATATCTAAAAACTAGATACAAAGAAACAGAAAATGCGCTAAAACAGATACTTGTAATATTTGCATACTATAACATATTTAAAGCGCAAATTTGCAACAAAATAAAAGATTTTAATAAAAGTATATCAAAACTTTGATAACTAAAACAGACAAAAAATTTTCAGAAATGGAAGAAGTCGTCAAAGAAGGCGGGGAAGTTAATCACGAAGAAGAAGCTTTAAGTTTGTTAGAATTTGAAGAAGCTGGAATTGAAATTAAGTGGATTGGATATAGCAGAAAAGAAGCTTTAAGAATAAAGAAAAAATATGAAAGGATTAGTGAATAAATGAAAAAAGAAATTAAGGAAAAAGTTATGAAAATAATGGATTTAGCTCTCGAGATTAATTCGAAAGAGAAAAATACAATTTTTGTTGAGTATTTTGGTCACACGAACGAAATTTGTGCTAAAGTTTACGAAAAAGGTTGGGAATACTGGAGAGAAAATGGAGAAGGAAGAAAAAAATTAAATGAAAGTTATTTATATTTAGACAAAGACGATTGTGTTGAAAAATTAAATAATTTAATAAAAAAATTGAAAGAAATGAAAGGATAAAGATATGAATATTTACGAAAAAATACAACAAGCAAGAATTGAATTGCAAGAGATGAATTTAAAAAAAAGTGGATTTAATAAATTTGCTAATTTTAAATATTATGATTTAAAAGATTTTTTACCAGAAGTAAATACTCTCTTTAACAAATTAAAACTTTTTTCAAAATTTGATTTGTTAGAAGAAAAGGCAACTTTAACTATAATTAATGCTGAAAAAATAGACGAACTTGTGGTTTTTGAATCACCTAAAGCGGAAATAACATTGAAAGGACAAAATGCTTTGCAAATGATAGGCTCGACACACACATACTTAAAAAGATATTGCTATTTAAATGCTTTAGAAATCATTGAAGATGATGAAGTAAATGCAACAATTAACAAAGATAAGAAACAACATACAAAAAAAACCGCTACTGATGAGGAAAAAAGAAAAAATATGGAAGATTACATAGCAAAACATACTCAAAAATATCAGCAGTTGATAGATAATTTTTTAAAAATAAATAAATCTGAATCAATAAAAGATTTAACTGATGAGGAAGTGAGCAACTTAGCACGTGGAATATTAAAAAGAGAGAAAGGAGAAAAATAAAATGAACAATGCAATTTTGATGGGTCGGATGACGAAAGACCCTGAATTGAATTACACTTCGGGAAGTAAAGCGTTTATAAGATTTAACATTGCAGTAAACAGAATTGGTGAAGGAACTGATTTTATAAACTGCGTCGCTTGGGAAAAAACAGCTGAAACAATAGCTGAGTATTTCAAAAAAGGTCAAAGAATTCTAGTTCAAGGAAGTATTAGAACAGGAAGTTATGAAAAGAACGGTCAAACTATTTATACAACTGATATTTTAATAAGCCGATTTGAATTTATCGAAAGCAGCAAAAAGAAATATGCTAATGACGATGAATTTCCTTTCAGCTAAAAAAATAGGGGGGATTAGAAAATAAAAACAGGAGAAAAAGATATGAGTAATTTAAGTTTAATAAAATACGAATTAAAAGAAATAAATAATATCGCAAATTTTTTAGATAGCGAAAACAATGAATTAGACGAAAAAACAATAAATGATACAAAAGAAAGTGTTTCGTTGCTATTAGAAGAAAAATCGGATCAATTGGAATTACTATTGAAAGATTTAGAATTAAAAGCAGAAAAATGCAAAGAAATTGCTGATTTTTATACTAAAAAAGCAAAACAAGCGAATGAAAAGAAAAAAGCACTCAAAGAGTTAATTTTAGGGGCAATGCAAAAACTTGGCACTAAGAAAATAGAAACTGTAACAGGGACATTTACAATTAGAAACAACACGCCGTCTTTAATAATCGATGACGAGAATTTAATACCGCAAAAATTTACAACTTTTGTGCAAACTAAAAAAATTGAGAAAAATGAGATAAAAAATGAGATAAAAAAAGGGATTAAAATTCCAGGAGTGCATTTAGAAAGCACTCAAAGTCTATTAGTCAAATAAAATATGGGGGAGACTGAGGAAAACAGGAGGGATAATGATGAAAAACAAAGAAGAGCTATTAAAACTATTATACAAAATTAAAGCAGAACAGGACAAAAGGAGAAAGTAAATGAAAGCAATTATATATGCAAGAGTTAGTACAGAAATTCAGGAAGAGGGGCGTTCACTTGAGTTTCAGATAAGAAAATGTGAAGATTTTTGTAAAATGTGCGGTTATAAGCTCAAGGAAGTTATACAGGATGTGGAGAGCGGAGGCAACGATAATCGTGAAGGCTTTCTTAAACTACAGCAAGAAATCAAAAAGAAATCGTTTGATGTGCTTGTAGTTTATGAGAGCTCCCGTATCTCTCGTATAACTTTAACTATGTTAAATTTTGTTTTAGAGCTGCAAAAAAGCAATATAAAATTTGTATCTATTTCACAGTCTGAAATAAATACAACAACCCCTACTGGTATGCTGTTCTTTCAAATATTCGCTGTATTGGCAGATTATGAGAGAAAGCAAATATCAATGAGGGTGAAATCAAACAAATGGGCTAGAGCCAAAGCAGGAATATGGCAAGGCGGAACTATTCCGATTGGTTATAAAAAAGATGAACACAACAATATTACAATAGATCCTGAAACTTCTGAAGATGTTATAAGCATTTTTAACACATACTTAAATACTAAAAGTCTATCTGAAACAGCAAATATTTTCAACAAAAACATTTCATCTGTCAAATGGATTTTGCAAAATGAATTTTACACTGGAAATCTGATGTACGGAAGAAAAGAAAATAATATTAATACTGGAGAAGTGAAAATAAACAAAAAAATAACGATATTTAAAGGAAATCACAAAGCATTAATAAGTGAAGAAGTTTTTAGGGAAGTACAACGGCAAATGTTATTTAAACAACATGTAATACGTAAAGAAGGAAAGTTTTTATTCACAGGTATATTAGAGTGTACCTGTGGCGGTAAAATGTTCAAAAATGGTGTTAATTATAGATGCGACAAATGTAAAAAAGCAATATCTATGAATAAGGCTGAAAAGTTTATAATACATAAATTATTAAACTTAAAAGAATTAGAGTTTTTGAATGAAAAACCTAATTTAGAAAAATATACAAAAGATAGAGAGAATATAGATAAACAAATTAAAAAAATAGATAAAGAAAGAACTAAATATTTAGAATTATTTGCAAAAGAATTGATAAATGAATTTGAATTAAATGATAAACTTGAGGAACTCAAAAATAGAAAACGAATATTTGAAGATTCCTTAAATGATATTGATAGAATAATAAAAGACAAGACAATAAGCGAAGAAAAAATGGACAATATAAAAATTTTAAAAGAAGTGCTTGAAAACATGGACGAAACAGACAGGTATAATTTATTTTTGATGTTCAGAATGTTGATAAAAAAGGTAAAAATAAAAAAATATCAACCTTTAGAAGTGCTGATATTACTAAACTAATCCACTATTTCGTGTGGGCTTTTATGGTGCGAAAGGTGGGACTCGAACCCACATGTCAAAGACGCTAGATCCTAAGTCTAGTGCGTATGCCAATTTCGCCACTCTCGCAAAAATTTTTTTAAATGGTGAGCCATACTGGGATCGAACCAGTGACACCTTGATTAAAAGTCAAGTGCTCTACCGACTGAGCTAATGGCTCATATCATGGGGTGATCGACGGGACTTGAACCCGCGACAACCAGTGCCACAAACTGGCGCTCTACCAACTGAACTACGATCACCATATATATGAAAGTTTTATTTTAATTTTCAAATAAAATGGAGCGGGAGACGAGGGTCGAACTCGCGACATTCAGCTTGGAAGGCTGACGCTCTACCAACTGAGCTACTCCCGCAATTAGTGGTCGGTGTAGTAGGATTTGAACCTACGACCCCCTGCTCCCAAGGCAGGTGCGCTACCGAACTGCGCTATACACCGCTCCTAAGTAATAAGTTTTTTATTTTCTTAATACCTATTGGACAAGAAATATAATATCATAATTATTCTTTTTTGTCAACACTTTTTTTAAATTTTTTTTGTGTTTTTCTTAATTTTTAAAAAACCTCTTAAAATAAAAGAGTTTAAGAGTACTAAAAAATTATTTTTACTTTTATGGATAAAAAATCAAAATTTTGATATACTTTTTTATAATAAGGAGGAGATATGGATTTTCATGGTGGAAATATTTATAAAATTTTTAGAGAAAGAAAAATTAAAAATATACTAGATTACAGTTCAAATATCAATCCATTTGGGATATCAGAAAACTTAAAAAAAGTTATTTTAGAAAATTTGGAGACTCTGGAAAAATATCCTGACCCCGACTATTTTGAGCTGAGAAAAAAAATTGCAAAAAAAAATGGCGTTCATTTAGAAAATATAATTTTGGGAAATGGGGCAACAGAAATTATATTTTTAATTACAAAAGTTTTAAATCCAAAAAAAGTTTTGATTGCAGCACCAACTTTTGGAGAATATGAAAGAGCGGTAAAAAGTTTGCAAGATGATGTTGCGATTCAATATTTTAAACTCGAAGAAAAGGAAAATTTTAAATTTAATCAAAAAAAATTTGAGATGGAAATGGAAAAAAATTATGATTTGGTTATAATTTGTAATCCAAATAATCCGACGGGAAAATTTTTACAAAGAGATGAAATGGAAAAAATTTTGGAAAAGTGTAACAAAAAAAATACAAAACTTCTTGTGGATGAAGCATTTATTGAATTTGTTGAAAATTGGAAGGAAAAAACAATTGCACAGACAAAAATTGATAAAAAAAATTTATTTATAATCCGAGCATTTACGAAATTTTTTGCAATACCTGGATTAAGACTTGGATATGGAATTTTTTTTGACAAAGAAGACATTTTTAAAGTGAACGCTAAAAAAGAGCCGTGGAGCGTCAACAGCCTTGCTGAAATTGCTGGAACTTACGTAATCGATGATTTAGAATATATAAAAAAAACAGAAAATTGGATACAGTTGGAAAAAAAATATATGTTTGAACAATTATCAAAAATTAAAGAACTTGAAGTTTTTGAAACAGAAGTAAACTTTATTCTAGCAAAAATAAAAAAAGGAATGAACTCAAAAAAATTACAGGAAAAGATGCTGGAACATGGAATTTTAATTAGGGATGCTTCAAATTTTATTTTTTTGAATAAAAATTTTTTTAGACTTGCAATAAAAGATAGAAGAAATAATGATTTTGTTTTGGAGAAATTATCATTGATTTTTTCTTTTGAAAAAAAATAAATATAATTTAATATTTCATGACTCAATCTGTTGATATTCTCACTTTTTTTTGTTATAATTATTTTAATATAAATTAAAATAGGTGATGATTATGGAAGGGATTAATTTGGAAAATTTAGATAATAATGATTTGGGACGTTTTTTTGAAGAAGGAAAAAGATACTTTGAAAAAGGGGATTTTGTTTTAGCTGAAAAATATTTAAAAAAGGCGACAAAATCTGGAAATAGAGAAGCATTTTTATTGCTTTTTGACATATTCTTAAAAGATGATAGAACCAACATTGCAGAAAAATATTTAAAACCTCTTGCTGATGGAGGAGATTTTGAATTTCAAAATAAACTGGGTGAAGTTTATAGAAAAAAAGCCAATTTTGAACTCGCAGAATATTATTTTAAATTAGCAATTGGAAATGGGAATAAAAAAGCGCATTACAATTTGGGAAAACTTTATTATGAATATAAAAAAAATAATTTGGCGACAGAAAATTTAAAAATTGCAGCGGATCAGGAACAGGATCAGCAAGCTCAAGTTTTACTTGCCAAAATTTACAAGGATTTAGGACAAATTGACCTGGCACAGCAATATTTCAGTGCTGCGAAAGACAACGCAAAAGCTTATTATTATTTAGGAAACTTATATGAAGAAAAAAATGAACTGACTCTAGCTGAAAACAATTGGAAAATTGCAGCTGATGAGTATGATGATAAAAAAGCACAAAAAAAATTAGTTGACTACTACAAAGATAATTTAACATTAAGAAAACATTATTTATCGCTACTTGCCGACAAAAATAATTTAGATGCATTTGTAAAATTGGGAGATATTTTTACGCAAGAAAAAAATTATGGACTTGCATTTTCAAACTACAATAACTTTTTTAATGCAACATCCCATCTAAAAGAAAAACCTACATTTTATATGGACAGAATCGATAAAGAAAAATTAAAATTCAATTACGGTAAAAGCTGTGTTTCACTTGGGAAATTTGACATTGCTGAAGAATGTTTCAAAGAAAACAAATATCTATGTGAAAATGAAAATATTATCGAAGTGGCAAAATTATATGAATCAGCGAATCAATTTAAAAATGCTATTGAATACTATAAATTAGCGCTTCACATTCAATAAAAAAGAAAGGATATTAAATTTATGACTTCTACAAAGACAAAAATTGCGAATTTTGAATTTGACAACTGCATTATGAATGCGGCAGGAGTTTTGTGCTATGACAAAGATGAACTGACGAAAATATTAAATTCTGCAGCTGGAACATTTGTTACAAAGACAGCGACTCTAGAACCAAGAGAGGGAAATCCAGAACCTCGATACCATGACACAAGGTTGGGAAGTATTAATTCAATGGGTCTTCCTAATTTGGGATTTGACTACTACCTTGAATATTTATTAGAATTAAAGAAAACTCATCCCAAAAGAACCTTTTTCTTTTCACTTGTGGGAATGTCGCAAAATGACACTCACACATTGTTAAGAAAAGTACAAGAAAGTAATTTTGACGGAATAACAGAACTTAACCTGTCGTGTCCAAATGTGCCAGGAAAACCGCAGATAGCTTACGATTTGGAAACAACTGAAAAACTATTGACAGACATTTTTTCATATTTTAAGAAGCCACTTGGAATAAAATTGCCGCCATATTTTGATTTAGTGCATTTTGACCAAGCAGCAGCTGTTTTTAACAAATTTCCACTATCTTTTGTAAACTGTGTGAACAGCATTGGAAATGGAATTATAATCGAAGATGAGAAGGTGGTTATAAAACCTAAAAATGGATTTGGAGGAATTGGTGGAGAATATGTAAAACCAAGCGCTCTTGCAAATGTTCATGCTTTTTATCAAAGATTAAAGCCAAGTATTCAGATTATTGGAACTGGGGGAATTTTATCAGGAAGAGATGCATTTGAGCATATTCTATGCGGTGCAAGTATGGTTCAAATTGGGACAACTTTGCATAAAGAAGGAGTAAGTGCATTTTCAAGAATTACAAGTGAATTAAAAGAAATTATGGAAAAAAAAGGATACAAAAGTATCGAAGAATTTAAAGGAAAACTAAAATATCTATAAAAAGAGAAAGAACTGTCAGACATATAAAAATTTTAAAAAAAGGATTGATTTTTGTAGAATTCAATCCTTTTAGCTATATTATTTTATTTTTTTTGAAGCGATAAGTTTTATAGATATTACAAAAATATAAATAAACACGATGTAAGGAATTAACTCAAATCTATGTAAAAACGCCCATAACACATCAAAAAGTAATATTAATACTGAAATTTTTAAAACTTCAAATATTTTTTTTATTAAATTTAATTTGTAACCAAAAACTACAGGTCTAAAAACTTTGTTAATCATTTTTGAAAAGATATTTAAAACAATTATTGAATATGACAATGTTTCAAACTGAATACCAAGTTTCCAAAATATAGCCATTGTCAGTCCCATCATCATTCCGTAATAAAATTTCCCAAAAGAATATGTTGGACTTGTAGGCATATCTGTCGCCATAAAAATTCCTGTGAGCATAAGACCTCCCATTGAAATTTCGATCTCTTTTATAAAAAGTGAAACTATAAAAACTGTAGAGAATAAAGCTGCTGGAATGTGCCAAGAAATTCTATTTTTTATAAGTAAATAAATTCCCCCCACAATAAGTGCTAAAACTGAGACTTCTCCTAGCACACCTGTTGGATTTAGCAGCATTTTATCCAAATAATTTGTAAAATCGTTGTTATTTATAAAAGAAAATATTTTTAATTCTGAAATATTTAGTGAATTTCCAGACCATATCGCAGGTGAAGTCATAACAAGCGGAAAAAATACCGTCATAAACTCTCTTCCTACAACAGCGGGATTTAATCTATTTTTTCCAATTCCGCCGAAAATTAATTTTCCGAAGATTATCGCCATTGCAGCGCCAAATGCAGCTACATAAATTGGAGTGTATGGTGCCAATATAAATGCCAGTAAAATTCCCGTAACTATAGCTGACAAATTTTTTATGCTAGTTATTTCGTTAAAAAATATTTTTGAAAAAACAATTTCTGTCAAAACTGCTGACAAAACGCAAATTACCATGATTAAAAATGAAGATAGTCCATAAACTAAAAGTGAGAGTAATATTGCCGGTGTAAGAGCTAAAATTATGTCAAACATTACAGCTTTTATATCATCTCTTGTTCTTATATAAGGCGTGTAACTATTTTTTAACTCCATTATTTATTTACCTCCATTTTCATTAAATTTTCTTTTCCATTTTTTATACTCTCAATCAAAGGTACCCTCGATGGACATGCATATTCACAGGCACCGCACTCAATACAATTCATTATATTAGTTTTTGCCATCATTTTATATTCTTTTTTTTCGTAAAATTCAGCGAATTCAAAAGGCATTAAATTCATCGGACAGACTTCGACGCAATATCCACATGAAATACAGTTGTTTCTCTCAATTTCTCCTTCATTTTTTAAAAATAAAATTCCTGAGGTTCCCTTTATAGTTGCCGTTGACTTATCAAATATTTCCTGCCCCATCATAGGTCCGCCAAAAATGATTTTTGAGTTTTCATTCGGCTCCAATATTTTAATTATGTGCTCAAGCGGTGTTCCTATTTTTATCAAATAATTTCCAATTTTTTCTAGATTTTCCCCTGAAACAGTGACAATTCTTTCAACTAGCGGAGCTCCTTTAAAAAAGGCATCGTAAACTGATTTTACGGTGCTTACATTGCTTACCACAACGCCTTTATTTATGGGAAGCTCTCCTTTTTTTATTTTTTTCCCAGTAACTGATGCAATAAGTTGTAATTCGCTCCCTTGTGGATATGAAGTTGGAAGTATTTTTATTTTAATCTTCATTTTTTCTTCCAAAATCGCTTTTTTTAAAATTTGCTTCAATTCCAGATTTTCTTTTTCAATCCCAATGACGATATTTTTAGGATTGATGAGATATTTTACAATTTTTATACCCTTTATTAATTCATTTGCAAAACTTTTAATAACTGAGTAATCCGAAGTCAAGTAAGGTTCACATTCTGCGCCGTTTATAATAAAAGTTTTAACTTTTTTATTTTTTATGTCATATTTGACATAAGTTGGAAACTGCGCTCCACCTTCTCCAACAATTCCACTATTTTTAATAATTTCAATAATTTTTTCTTTTTTATAATTTTCTAACTCTGAAATTTCTCTTTTTTCTTTTTCAATTTCCTCATTTTTAAAATCATTTTTTATAACAATAGTTTTAGCCATTTTTTTATTTGGTAAAATCATTTCTTTTATATCAATAACTTGACCAGACACAGGCGAGTGAACAGGTGAAGAAATATTTCCTTGCATTTCCCCAATTTTTTCATATCTTTTTACAAAATCTCCAACTTTTACTGTTTCTTTTGAAATTTGTCCGATATGCTGTGCCAAATAAATATGAAAAATTTTTGGATCTTGCAATTTTTCTATTTCCAAAACTTTTGTCATATGTTTCATTGACTCAATTTTCATTATATCTTTACTCATTTTCTCTCCATTTTTTTTTTATAATTTAAATTTAAAATTTTTAAATTTTTTATTTAACATATTCTAAAAATCCGTCAGTATAATGTATTTCCCCATTTTCATCAATCAAATATCCTTCAATTTTTATTTCTTTTGAAAGTTTTTTTATTATTTCATGAAAATTCTTAGGAGTTTGATTATAAAGTCCAGTTGAAATCATATCTCCAAAAAAAGCATTTTCAGTAATGATTCCAATCTGTTTGTTTTTTGCAGGAAATCCTGTTTTGGGACTGATTATGTGACCATATTTTTCACCATCAATTTCCAAAAATGTATTTACCTGATTTGAAGTAGAATATGTTAAGTCTTTTATTTCTATCTCAAATAAATCATTATATTCGTCATTTCCTTCATACTTTTCTTTTTTAATTTTCAAAATTTTTCCATCATCATTTTTTAACAATTTTTTCTCAGGTTCAGGATTTTCTACAATAATTCCCCATCCGTTAATAGCCACAATACTGCTTCCACCAGCATTAATTATGGCGTCGTCAATTTTAAGTTCTTTCATTTTTTGAATAGCTTTATCAATCGCATATGCTTTTATAAAAGAACCTGTTATAATTTCTTGATTTTTATCAATTTTTACTTTTAAATTTTTTTTATCGATAATAATTTTTTTATAATCCACCAATTTTTTTATTTTTTTAATTTCAAGATTTTCTGGAATTTTATCAGAATTTTCTTTATAAAATCCCCATAGTTTTATAAGTGGCATTATAGTTATGTCATATTCTCCATTCATAATTTCAGAAAAATGCACTACTTTTTCCAATAAATTCACAGTTTCTTCATTCACTTGCACAAATTTTCCGTTATTTTTATTAATTTTATCAATGTAAGAATTTTTTGAATACGAATTATAATTTTTATTCACATCTTCCAAAATTTCAAATAGTTCATCAAAAACTTTATTTTCAAAGCTATCAGGAATTTTTATCTTAATATTTGTGTGAAATAAAAATCTAGTTTGCACTTTATATTCTCTTTCCATTTTTTTCCTTGAACAATTTTATAATTTTTTTATAAATTTTATTAATTTTTATTAGAAGCTGTTCCTTCAGAACTTTTTACTTCAATTGGGTTTGTTTTTTTCTCTTCATTAGATGCTTTTCCAGAATCTTTATTTTCTTTTTGAATTTCTAAATTATTTTTATTTTCTGGATTTTTATTTTGATTTTCATTCTTGGAAGAAGTCGCTCTTTCTTTTGTTTTTTGTTCAATCTTTTCATTATTTTGCTTAACTTCTTTTTGTACTTTAGAAGAAGATGAAGCTCTTTCGGCTCTTTTATTTTCTTTTTTTATGAAATTTTTATTTTCATCTTTTCCTTTAGAAGAAGTTGAACTCTCAGGTAATTTATTTTCAATAGTTGTGCTATTTCCTAAAGAATTTATATTTCCAGAAGGATTATTTGTGGTCACTTCTACTATTTTAGATTTTTGTTTAACGTAGTTTCCCCATCCGATAAGAGCTATTGCTCCTAAAAATAATATTATTTTTTTTATATTTTTCATTTTTATCTCCATTTCATTTTTATCAAAATATTATAGTCCACTTTTCTTTGTTTTTACTTTTTTAAATTATTTTATTTCATTTCATTTATGTACAAAAAAATGAATTTAAACTGAATAAAAAATTTTTGCTTTTTGTTGCACTTGATTTGTTAATATATTGTTTAACGATACTCCATCATTTATTAAAAAAATTTATTGACTTTTTATATAACAGGTGTTATAATACTACAAAATTAAAAATAATGGAGGTATTTTTATGAAACAAAATATTTTAAGTAACAGTATAAAAATTAAAACAAAAGAAAAAGAATTTTTAAAAAGTATCTTTTTGGTATTGAGCGGAGTTATATTTTTATCAATAATGTCGCAACTTATAATACCACTTTATTTTACTCCTGTACCTATTTCACTAGGATCATTTGGAGTAATGTTAATAGCATTGTTATACGGTAGAAAATTGGGAACAGCAACTGTGCTTTCCTATGTTGCAGCGGGTAGTTTAGGAGCTCCGATTTTTGCTGGATTTAAAGCAGGTTCGTTATTCTCACCAACAGGAGGATATATTTTAGGATATATTGCAGCTGCATTAATTTTAGGTTTTTTATTCGATAAAGGTATTGCAAAATCTTATATGAAGACATTTCTTTCACTATTACTTGTAAGTGTTATTATTTTTATATTAGGTGCATTAGTATTGATGTTATTTGTGCCTATTAAAAATGTATTTATGGCCGGTGTACTTCCTTTTATTCCTGGAGATACGCTAAAAGCAGTTGCAGCAACTCTTTTATTTCCAAGATTATGGAAACTTATTAAAAAAAATAAAAATTAAATTATTTGTTAAACAAAGAATCTCCTTTAAAGCAATTTCTAGGAGATCTTTTATTTAATTATCATATTTTTACTTAACACAATTTTTTGAACGCAAAGAAAGGAAAAAAAGATGTTAAAAAATAATAATCAAATTGAACTAGTTAAGTTTATATCACATTTAAAAAATAAAATTATAAATGAAAAATACGATATAACTCATGAAGAAGCAATCTTTTTATCAAAAATTCCTAATGATGATATCGAAACTTTAAACTTGCTTTTTGAAGCAGCGAATCAAATTAGAGAAAAATTTTGTGGAGAAAATTTTGATTTATGCACCATTATTAACGCCAAATCTGGGAAATGCTCTGAGAATTGCAAATACTGTGCACAATCAATTCATTTTAAAACAGCAGTAGATGTATACGGTCTTATTTCAAAAGAAACAGCGCTTTGTGAAGCCAAAAGAAATGAAAACGAAGGCGCTCATAGATTTTCACTTGTGACAAGCGGTAGAGGTTTTAATGGAAATGAAAAAGAATTAAATGACTTGGCTGAAATTTATGAATCTATACGAGAACACACTGATAAATTAAGTCTTTGCGCTTCTCACGGCATCTGTACAAAAGAAGCGTTACAAAAATTGGCTAATGCAGGTATTTCGATGTATCATCACAATTTAGAAACATCGAGAAGATTTTATCCTGATGTCTGTACATCTCACACTTATGATGATAGAGTTAATACGATAAAAAATGCAAA
>ERZ773014.1281-NODE-1281-length-16245-cov-24.766831_pt1 | contig 16245 bp, 14 predicted proteins | sample MGYA00580841_ERZ773014 | MGnify/ENA primary metagenome ERZ773014 (study PRJEB29015, sample SAMEA2737989) | human oral metagenome | biome: human oral; feature: human-associated habitat; material: dental | place: China | collected 2067 ...
AGCTTAGGTAATGAGGTAGACAAGGGGCGGTCGCGTACCGCTTCCCTGATCTATAGTAATCGGAGGAGGGAGCATAATGAAATCATTTCCAATACGTGATCTTTTTGTGGAGATTACTAATTTATGTGCACAGGCCTGCGTCCACTGTTCGTCTTGTGCGGGCATTCGAATTGCTGATACTATATCCTTTGAAGACTTGTGCTCTCTCGTCAAGCAAGCACTTCCCTTGGGGCTTAAGAGGTTTACTCTATCTGGAGGAGAGCCGCTTCTGCATCCAGAAATTATTCCGTTTTTAAGATTCTTGAAGCAAAACAAAGTAAAATCTAATGTGTATACCTGTGGAGTCTATTTATCTCATAAACAGGAAATAGAACCCATACCCGATGAGTTGATACAAGAGTTTATACGTTCGTCTGTACAACGAGTTGTTTTCAGTTTGCAAGGAGGTAGGGCTTATATTCATGAAAAGATTAGTGGTGTTCAGGGGAGTTTTGATATTACGAAAAAGTCTATAAATAAAATATGCGATACAGGTGTTCCTGTTGAACTGCACTTTGTACCTATGCGTTTAAATGTAGATGATATTGGTGAAATTATTCAGTATGCATCTACGCAAGGAATTAAGAAGGTTAGCTTACTTCGTCTTGTTCCACAGGGAAGATGTTCTAAAGACTTGATGCTGTCATATAAACAGAAAAGGGGAGTATATGAGAATGTTCTTGTCTTAAGAAAGCAATATCCTGATATTGAGATTCGTATGGGAGCACCTTTTAATTGTATTAGTTTAGCGGGAGCTTCTTGCAGTGCAGGGCAAGATAAGTTGTTGATTTCGGCGAAAGGTGAGATTTTTCCCTGCGAAGCATTCAAGTTTTTAAGAGGTACACGTCCAACTATTTATCAAAGAACGCTTAAGGAAGTATGGGAAAACGATCAACTTTTAAATGAAATTCGTAGTATGATTGGGCATAATGATAGTTGCGAAGGGTGTGAGTTTAGCACACTATGTCGTGGAGGATGTCATGGACAGAGGATGCAAGAGAATAACAATTTATCAGGCGGATATGACCCGGACTGCATTCGTCTAAATCGGGGGAAGACTGATGGAGTTTTTGAAATGTTTAATTGAAATGATGTGTTGGTGGATTCAAGGGAAATCTTTGTTAATAGCAACTTTATGCTTTTGGGGATTCTTTGCAATTGGTGTATATTTTAAGAAGTTGCTATACAATAAAAGTGATGATGTGGATTATGCTAAAAGTCGAGATATTATGGATTTAAGATATTGGTGTTGGGTCAATTACGCCATTGGAGTAACTTTGTTGTTGCTATACTTGTATAAATTGAATTGGGGATGAATCGTGTGCAGCAATGTAGCGCGGGTGGAATTGTAACAAATAGAGAGGACGCACGCAGGTTTTTTGAGCCTAAAGATTTTTTTGAGAAAAACTGGCGTAGCTGGAAATATAAAATGCGTTTAGGTGAGGAGGCGTATATTTCGACGGACGATAAACCAGTTAATTTAATCAAGGACAGATGTCTAACGATAAGACCTGGCGAATTTGCCTTGCTACTTACACGAGAAACGTTACGCTTAGATCATACGGTCATGGCGTTTATCAGTATACGATTTGATTATAAACAAAAAGGGCTGATCAATGTATCTGGATTTCATGTAGACCCGAACTATTATGGGAAAATAATATTTTCTGTATTTAATGCAGGTCCTAAAGACATTGTATTGAGATATGATGATCCAGTATTTATGATATTTTTCCAATATATAGATGGAGTTGAGAAAGAATCAAGTTCGACGCCGCTATATCAACATATTCCGGCGGAGATGATGGAGCAGATAAAAGGACGAAGTGCTACGCTTGCTTCTAATGCAACAAGGTTAGATAAAATGGAATTTTATTTCAAAATTATTGGAGGAACAATTTTAACCATATTTGCTGGAGCCATTGCAGGATTTATAGTGGCACAAATGAAATAAAAAATTCAGCATACTGAAAAACATATAATGATATGCAATTGATAGATTCTATATTATAGGTGTAATATGTGTTTTGATGATGAACTATTAGTGGCGATAGGTGCATCACACTTATCTCAGGAGACTGTTCCGAGTGGATGGATTTACTTGGGTGATGCAGATGAACGGTATGTCCTTGGACAACCGGGAGGAAAGAATCTTCTCGTTTTTGGAGTAAACCCGAGTACAGCATCACCGGGAGAAGAGAATCTTGATCCAACTATGAAAAGGGTCGTAAATATTGTAAAGGAACAGGACTATGATGGGTGGATCATGATGAATCTATACCCACAACGAACACCAAATCCACATAAACTAAAAAAGAAAGAAACTATAATGAAAAACAATATCATAGTTCTAGAAAATGTTATAAAAAAATTTACCATTGATTCTGTTTGGTGCGCATGGGGAAATATGATAAATAATGCTTTATTTTTGAATGAGACATTAGATGAAATATATCATACTCTTTCTCTTTCGCACAAGGTTCGTTGGTATCACTATGGTGAATTGACTAAATTAGGAAATCCACGCCATCCTCTCTATGTTAGATCGGGAAATAGATTGAGAAAGTTCGATATAGATGCGTATGTGACATTGAGAAAAATATCGACATTGTAACTCAAACTTCGCACATCAAAATATGCGTCAAGGCTTGAAAACTGTGGCTCTGCAAGTGGAAAAACATTGTAGAATGCATCAGGAAGCTCGTCAATCGACAGATAGAACAGCTCTCCTATGCTTCGGTCATACTTGAATTCGCGTTGTTCCACAGCCAGAAACATGTACCGTGTGAACCTGAGGGAAACAGGTACGGTCATAGTATTGTATGAGAGCGAACGGCAGCCTTTCCCTAGGCGTAGATAGCTGTACATCTTCTTTTCGGATATCCAACGTAGGAACGGCGCATAGGTCGTGCCGTCAACCTTGTACGGTCGTTTGGATTTCTTTCGATGCGCGAGGTAAACCCACTGCCCGCGCTTTGCCGTATATTGCGGAGACCGCCCGCGAGCAGCTTGGCGTTCGGGGTTCCCCGCCTAAGCTCATAGTAGATCGCTGTGTGCGAGCATGCAATCCGTGCGGCTATGGTGCGAAGCGAGAATCCTTCGCGGTGAAGTGCCTGTATTTGCCCCCTTTCGTCAAGGGTAAGGTGCTTTCCCGATTTACGAACAGCCTCCGTTGTGGTAGAATGGGTGTAATCCATAGTGATTTCTCCTTTGCTGATGTTTTGTAGCGGAACCATTATAGCACGGGAAGTCACTATGGATTTTGTTTTCGTTTAGCTGTTTAACTTCATTTTACAACGAACCTCTAAAATCCTTGTGAAGAAGTTGTCGACTTTATTTATACAATATTATTGTCTTATGTTTGTCCCTGTATTTACAAAAATGTCCCATAATGATATACTAAAATAAAAAGCAGGAGCTGACATCATGAAAAAGAAAAGTATTATTCAACTGATCAAATATCATACTGAAAAAAATGATGTAGGCTTCCAACATGAAGCCTATGAGATCGCAAAAGAATTCGATGAAATGGGAGATAGTCAACTGGCAGAATATATCATTGCTCAGCTGTCAAACGCTAATACTTTTGTGCCGCAGGGGATGGAGCAACAGTCTGTTTTTTTTGATCGAATTGAAGTTCGAAAAAATGAACTGTTGTTGCTGCCTGATGCAATTACACATGATCTGTTGGGAGCTGTTAATGCGGTTGAGCGTCGACTAGGAATTCATAAATTTATGTTTTGTGGGGCGCCGGGTACCGGAAAAACAGAAGCTGTCAAGCAGTTTGCACGACTTTTGGAGCGTGAAATCTACATGGTGGATTTTTCTCGCATTATTGACAGCAGGTTGGGGCAGACACAAAAAAATTTAGCGTCATTATTTCAGGAGATCAATGCATTTATGCAACCGGAGCGAGCGTTGGTTTTTTTTGATGAATTTGATACGATCGCGCTGGATCGAGTCAATACGCATGACCTGCGGGAAATGGGGCGCGTGGCTTCAGAGCTGCTAAAGCTTATGGATCGGATGAATGAGAATGTTGTGTTAGTCGCTACGACAAATTTGTTCTCACACTTTGATAAGGCGATTCTTCGTCGGTTTGATTCGGTGATTGATTTTGATCGCTATGATGAAAAAGATCTGATGGACATTGCAGAAAAAATATTGAATACTTATTTGATAAAAATGAAGCTGGAAAATAGGGATATCCGACTATTTCGAAAGATTATGAAGCTTGCACACCCTCTGCCAATGCCGGGGACATTGAAAAATATGATAAAAACAGCTCTTGCATTCAGTGATATGCAGGGCTTTGACTATTTGCGGCGCCTTTACGGACAGGTTTGCGGGTATTTGCCGGATGATTTGCAGCGACTCAAGGAGCAAGGGTTTACTGTGCGGGAGATTGAAATCCTAAAAAAGGAATCGAAGAGCAGTGTGGCAAGGAAGCTAAAAGGGATGAAACGAAATGAACAGCATTCTTCAGTTAAAGGGACGATTTGAGTCGAGGAAAAATACCGGCAAGCGGGGATCCGCACGTCTGCCCCCAAATGAAAAAGTTTCGAGTGAGCATCTTTATGAGCTGCGTGCTCAACTTGAGGATATTCATGCGTACTGGAAACGTGATAAACGCATTGGAGGGGCTCTGGTAAGCGTACATTATACGCGTGTAGTGCCGAAAAGCAATCGCTTACGTCGCCTGTTGACAGATGGTGTTAAAAGACCGATCGAGACAATTTGTGGGGCAAAGTTTGCATGGAATGCTGATAGAAGTCGACAATGGCATGTATTTACCCATTTTGTTTCATTGGATGCGATCGCTATGACCATGGAGTATTTAGGAGATGTTGCAGCATGGATTGATCGGCATTGTGGGGGGGCGATCACCAGTGAAGTTACCAACCTTATCGATGCAGATGGGATTGCTGATGTGCGAATGGCAAAGACGACTTTTCTCGAAGTAGTCCGAGATGGTCTCTATATTGCGCGCTTTGATATCGAGAAGATGACGGAAGATATTCAAAATGACTCCATCATTACGATCTACCAGACAGCGGTTGAGACAAAAGTTCTATTAGCTCAGTTCGGGATTCGTATTGTCGATGATCGTATTATTGATCGTACTACCTTGCGCTTACGACCGGATGAGATTCGAAAACTGCAAACCGAGGCCCCATATCTGATTGCTATGAATGTTACGGATTTTACGGAACTCACGCGAGAAGATGTGCAGAGTCAAGTTGCAGAACTTCCTATAATACCTCCTCCGAAGGATGAGCCGGTGATCGGTGTTATTGATACGCTGTTCGATGAACAAGTGTATTTTCGCGATTGGGTGGATTTCCGCCACATGCTGGATGAGAACATCCCTATTTCCTCTGAGGATTATTATCATGGTACGGCGATAAGCTCGATTTTGGTAGATGGACCTTATGGGAATCCAAGTCTGGATGATGGCTGTGGGCGCTTCCGTGTGCGTCACTTTGGTGTTGCGACGCAACAAGGATTCAGTTCTTTCGCCGTGCTACGCATGATTCGATCCATTGTGGTGGATAATCCAGACATTAAGGTATGGAATTTATCTCTTGGTTCCACACGGGAAATCAAAGAGAATTTTATTTCACCGGAAGCGGCAGAACTTGATCGTATTCAAAATGATTATGATGTTATTTTTGTTGTGTCAGGAACCAATAAACTCCCAGAAGAAAGGAACATAGTTAAAAAGATTGGTGCTCCTGCAGACTCGTTGAACTCCATTGTCGTCAATGCGGTCAACTTTCACGGGCAAGCTGCCTCGTATACACGTGTGGGGCCCGTACTCTCTTTTTTCAAGAAGCCAGATCTCAGTTATTATGGCGGAGATGGTGCGGTAGCACAAGAAAAGATCGTTGTTTGTCAAGATACACTAGGCGCGGCCTATGTATGTGGAACATCGTTTGCTGCTCCTTGGGTCACAAGAAAACTTGCATATCTGATTTACATCATGGGGCTCAGCCGAGAGGTGGCAAAAGCATTGCTCATTGATGCGGCAGCTGGTTGGAACCGACAGGATCGCATATCCATGGAACTTGGTTATGGGATTGTTCCGAAGCATATTCGTGAAATTATTCAGACAGAGGATGATGAAATTCGATTTACCCTTATGGGAGCAACAGAAGAGTATGAGACATTCAATTATAATCTGCCGATTCCGTCAGAGAAGGGGAAGCATCCATTCTATGCGCGCGCAACTCTAGTTTATTTCCCAGTATGTGAGCGCACGCAGGGCGTAGATTATACGAGTACAGAACTGGATCTTCACTTTGGTCGAATTCAGATGCAAAGAGGAAAAGCTACAATTAAGGATATCAAAGGGAATAAGCAGGCAGATGCTGGATTGAATGTCATTTACGAGGAAGAGGCACGCACATTCTATCGCAAGTGGGACAATGTGAAACATATCAGCGATACAATCACAAAGAAAGTCACACCTAGGAAAATGTACGAATCGGGTATGTGGGGGGTGAGTATTCGGGCAAAGGAAAGAACGGTGAAGAAACGGGGAGAGCCGCTTCCATTTGGTGTTGTTGTTACCTTAAAAGAGATGTATGGGCGCAATCGTTGTGCAGATTTTATGAAACTCTGTACCATGCGGGGGTGGATCGTAAATCGACTGGATGTCGAAAGCCGCGTGGAGGTGTATGCAAAATCAGAAGAGGAACTTCAGTTGGAGTGAATAAGTGTTGTCCTTAAGAGATCGAGATGAACATATCGCTGTGAGAAATGGGAAGAAGGTATTATGAGCTACCATACGATTACATTTCCTAAGAATAGTCTGTTCCTCGTCACAGGTGGTGCAGGCTTCATCGGTTCGAACCTCTGTGAGGCGCTCCTGTCGATGGGGCACAGGGTTCGCGTGCTGGACAATTTGTCCACGGGGTATGCGAAGAATATCGCGGAATTTCGGGAGAATCCGAAGTTCGAGTTTATCGAGGGGGATATCCGAGATGCGGCACTTTGCAATCGCGTGTGCGAGGGTGTAGACTACGTTCTGCATCATGCCGCTGCGGTGAGTGTGCCTGAGAGCATCGAGAAGCCGGTCGACTATACGCTGACGAATATTGTCGGCACGGTCAATATGATGGAAGCTGCGGCGAAAAATAGTGTGAAGAAGTTTGTCTATGCGTCGAGTTCGGCAGTCTACGGCGATGACGAGACAATGCCGAAGCGGGAGGATCTTGTCGGCAATCGCCTCTCGACGTATGCGGTGACGAAGTTTGTAGATGAGGAGTATGCGCATCAGTATACGATGCACTATGGGCTGGATTGCTACGGAATGCGCTATTTCAATGTCTATGGTCGTCGGCAGGATCCGAATGGTGCATATGCGGCGGTAATTCCGAAGTTCATCGAGTGCCTCCTGCGCGATGAGCCGCCGACGATCAACGGCGATGGGGAGCAGTCGCGTGATTTTGTCTATGTCGAGGATGTTGTGCAGGCGAATCTCCTCGCGTGTGCTGCGCCGCATGAGGCGGCGGGTGAGGCGTACAATGTTGCGGGGGGCAAACGCTCAAGCCTCAACGAGATGTATGCGGTGCTCAGCGAATTGTTCGGCAAAGATCTGAAGCCAATCTATGGTCCGGAGCGCAAGGGCGATATTCGTCACAGCGGAGCGGACATCTCGAAGATTCGCGAGAAGCTCGGCTATGTGCCGGAGTATGATTTCGAGAAGGGAATCAAAGAGGCAATCCGGTGGTATAAAGAGAATCTGTAGAGATGGTAATATTTTAGGCACTCAAGAAAAGTAGCCCTCCACAATAGTTGTATTCATCAATCATTGTGGAGGGCTACTGACATATATAGGTACGAAAGTTATGCTTTTCTATGCGATAGAAATAATGATCGAACTTCTTCGTCTAACTTCTGTTCTTCCTTTGTATAGGGCTTGGAATTTTTTGCCAGTGTGTGAATCTGCTTGGACAGTTGCGCAATTTTCATATGACAGTCATTTCTGGGATCGAATTTTGGTACAGCAATATATTTTAGAACATCAACACCACGATTCGTAGCAATAGCATATCCGTCAATAACTTCTGTTACGGAGGGCGCGTTGATGATTCCGCATACGAAATATGCTTCCTGCTCACATTCAAGGGCGAGTAGAAGTACTTTTGAATCGACGACAATTGGCTTATCTGCTGTGAAAAGTTCCAAAGAAGCGCGCGGTATGCTTTCAAGATATGTATTGACCACGACGGCTGACATTTGCCTCGTTTGTTCTTTCCATAGAACTTTATATGGTGCATATGTATATATGCCAACATTGTCTAGTCGATAAAATGGGTGGAGAGCTTCATTGAAATATTTTCCATTTTGTATACGACTGGCAAGCAGTTCTTCATAATAATAATGAAGCCAATCATAGGTGTCGGGAGCAGTCGCGGCAAGAAGTTTCTCCGGAATGCCGTATATATGCACATCGCTATGAGGAACCAGCATAAATTCACATGATTTTATTTTCCATTTCGCAATATTTCGCCCTCCTAGCATAGGATATACAAAGGTGTCTTCAACAACACCACGATGTGCACCTTTTGTTTTTATATCTGCACGACGTTGACGGGAAATATCATTCTCTATGTTTAAATAGCCATTACACTTTCTTGTGGGAGGCTTTAGTACATATACCCCTTTTGCACCGGCGGGTTCAATTCCTTTTCTGCCGAGATAGATGCGCGGTAGAGAAGAATCCAGCAGTTTGGCGGCAAAATCCATATCTTTTAGTGTTAACCATGCGGATTGTGGGGATTTGAAATCGACGGGCGTTGCAATGAGTTTCTCTGAAGTTAGAAGCGAATTTACTCTTGCCCAATCTAAATGCGTATCAATTTTAGCCTTCTTTCCACGCTGAGCATACACAATATAATCTGTCATAGGATATGACATTTCTACACTTTTCTTGAACTTGATTGCTGAAGTAGGAATAGTAAAGAGATTTACCTTGGAGAAATCATGAACACTCTCAATCGCAAAAGAGATATTTTGAGCCTTTCGGATAATTTTTAGCTTACGGAATCCCTCTCCTCCTTTTGTAGATTTTAGGAATGAGGTGGGGAGAAGAAAAACCATCGTTCCACCTTCTTTGAGATATTGATCCATGGCTACATAGGTTACAGCCATAGCAAAATCATCATGTGTTGTTTTTTTATCATAGGCTGATTTTTCAAAAATGCCATAGCTTTTCCAAATCTCTAAGGAACCGGCACGATAACTTTTGCTCATTGATTTCCATGCAATCCAAGGAGGATTGCCGACAACGTAGTCAAATTTATTGTGGATCATTACAGGAGCGTAACTGTTTTTTAGAATAATTGGCCAAAAGGAATCTTTGCCGCTACGATGTAAGATATATAGTGTGTCAAACAATTTTTTTACAACAGGAACATCTTGATCTTCGATTAGGTTTTTGGATCGTACGTAGTTTATGAATGGATCAACAAGAGCTTTTTCATGGATAAATTCACTTAGCTTTGTCAGAAATATATTTCCTTTGTCAAAGTTCTTGAACTTGGGTAATTCCAGTTCTCCTGCGATTGTTTTTAGACGCAATATCTTTCCGTTTTCTTCCGTGTATACGATTGGCGAGAGAATGGAATCTGCAATGAAAACGGGAATATGAACCGGTGGATTAGATCCTTTGAAATCGTTGTCAAAAGAGGCTGAAAAGACGGTCATAATATAATTCGTTTTTGCAGCAATGACGGATATGGGGTTGATATCAAATCCTATGATGTTGTTTGTGATTTTTATAATATCGTCGTATGTCAGCTTTTTTTTGTTCTTGTTAATGACTCTTTTAATTGCCTGTGTCAAAAAAGAGCCGGAACCGGCACAAGGATCAACCATAGTTTTATGGATATCACCCTCAAAGCCCGCCATGTCAAGTACGTGCTCTACGATCCAGTCCGGCGAGAAATACTCGCCCATTAGATGCCGCATTTTCTTTGGAATCAGCTCCATATACAATTCTTGCAGAATATCTTGAATCTCCTCAGGCTTTAGAACGAAAGTTCCCATGTCGAATTGATCAATTTCGACAAGTGTATTATTAATGATATCAACCTCAAAGCCATTGCCGGTATATGTAAACCATTCCAGAAAGTGAGATTCAAAAAAGTTGTCCACAATAGTATTGGCTGTATCGGATGTACCGTCGAAAAGACGATCAATTTTCTGTTTTGTCAACACCTCTTTTGTAGTAAATGTTGGATCTATCATTTGGGAAAGGAACGAATAAATTAGGAGTTTCAAAAAAATATTGAAGAATGTCTGCATGGCAAATAGATATATTTTGCTATCAATATAAAAACTGTCATCTAAGCCGTAGAGTTCACGTATTTTTGAGGAGACCTCAGTAAAATCCGTTGCTTCATGATCTTCACCATATAGTATACCAAAAACACGATTCCATTCGGCATATAATGTGCGAACACGATTACTTCCATCAAGATTATGCAGATTAAAATCAAGCTCTTGGTATATCTTTAGTATGCTCTTACGGACAAATGTGTTTTTTGTATTGATTACAGATAGGAGGTTTTTCTTTGTTAATGCACGCTTTTCTTGTTGCTTTAGAAGGAGTGCTAGACGTTTTAACCCAAAATGAAAATCCTTCTGCTCGTAATAAAAATCGACAGGAAGTGGGTTCGGTAACGACAGAGATAATTTGCATGTGTTGATAATTTTTTTGCTCGTCGAACGAATGAAACGCGCAAAAATGAACTGCTTACCATCGAAACCAATGCCGATACCGGACAGAAGTTTGCGGGTGCATTCTTCTTCGGAATCTGTTTCCAAAATGCCGGAACTTCCAAGTATATAATCATAAAGACCATGATCCCGTCGGTTTCTGCCGTGAAGAGCTTCTTCTATACCTTTCGCTGCAGAAAAATAGTTCTCTTTTTTGTATTCAAATGAGATGTTTTGGAACGTGGCATCCGGGCGACCTCCTGCAAGAAGAATATCTTCACTGTGCCACTGAGCGCTCATACGTGGATTTAATTCTTCGAGAAGTGGTTTTACAATATCGGAATAAAAATGTAATTTTATATCGTCTTCATTGTTAAAAGTATTTTTTGAAAAATTTTTCTCAATTTGCTTAAGATCCATCAGTTATCTCCTTTGCATGAGGTGGTTATATCGTATTTGTATATGTTTTTCTCGTTATGTCCATATCCCCCCCTCTGTCACGATCGCGGTAATCAGCTCGTGATCCGTGACGTCAAACGCGGGGTTATAGACATTCACTCCCTTGGGAGCCATACGTTCCTTATACCACATGTCGGTGACTTCTTCCGGGGGGCGCTGTTCGATGTGGATATCGGCGCCAGTGGGGGTGTTCATGTCGATTGTGGAGGTGGGGGCGCAGACGTAGAACGGGATGCCGTAGTGTTTGGCAAGGATGGCGACGCCGGAGGTGCCGATTTTGTTGGCGACATCGCCGTTGGCGGCGACGCGGTCACAGCCGACGAATACGGCGTCGATCCAGCCGTTTTTCATGACGGTGGATGCCATGTTGTCACAGATGAGGGTGACGTCCATGCCGGCGGAGCTGAGTTCGTAGGCGGTGAGGCGCGCGCCCTGTAGGAGGGGACGCGTTTCGTCGGCAAAGATTTTGAAGTGGTAGCCTTTTTTGTGTCCGAGGTACATGACGGCGGTCGCGGTGCCGTACTTGGCAGTGGCGAGCTGTCCTGCGTTGCAGTGGGTGAGAAGTCCGTCGCCGGGCTTTACGAGGGTGAGCGCGTGCTCGCCTATTTTTTTACAGATGTCAATGTCCTCTTGCTTGATGCGCAGGGCTTCGTCACGCAGAAGGCTGCGGATCTCGGCGGTGGATTTTCCTTCTGCGTTCTTGACGATATTCTCCATGCGGTTCAGTGCCCATGAGAGGTTGACGGCAGTCGGGCGCGAGGAGTTGAGATAGTCGGCAGCGGTATGAAAACGGCGCGCAAATTCGTCGTAGTCGTCCGTGTCGATCTCAAGCGCGGCGAGGTAGATGCCGATGGCGGCAGCATCGCCGATTGCGGGAGCGCCGCGTACTTGGAGGTCGCGGATCGCTGTCCAAATTTCGCCCTGCGTTTTGAGGTGCAGGTATTCGGCTTTGTTCGGGAGCTTCGTTTGATCGATAATGACGAGGGCACGCTCCTCCTCATCGAGGGCGAGTGTTTCCATGTCAAGAATGTCTGTGGTCATAGTGAGCCTCTTTTCGTAAAGTGCATCAAGGCGTCCCTTCCACCGCTAACGCGGTCCCCCATTGCGACGGGGGAGACAAAAGGTGACGAAGAGTATCATGGTCGTATTTTACCGAACTTCTACGACTCATGGCAAGTGAATTTTACATCTGTATAAAATCTTGCACGAAAAGCCCTCCACGAAAGATAAAAAGTTTGACTTTTATTGGGAATGGTTTATAATATAAATTGTATGAAGAGCGCAGCGGCAAGGGCACGCGGCGCCAAGAATTTGGGACTCAACAGGGGGTATTTCAATGGCAGTAAAAGTTGCTATCAATGGTTTTGGCCGTATCGGTCGTCTCGCGTTCCGTCAGATGTTCGATGCTCCCGGCTATGAGGTCGTCGCGATCAACGATCTGACGAGCCCGAAGATGCTCGCACATCTCCTGAAGTATGACTCGACGCAGGGTCGTTATAAGTATGCGGACTCTGTTGAGGCCGGCGAGGATTCCATCACGGTCAACGGTAAGAAGATCAACATCTATGCACAGGCAAAGGCGGAAGAGATCCCTTGGGGCAAGCACGATGTCGATGTCGTGCTCGAGTGCACGGGCTTCTACACGGCAAAGGCAAAGGCTGAGGCGCATCTGAAGGCCGGCGCAAAGAAGGTTGTCATCTCCGCTCCTGCGGGCAATGACCTCCCGACGGTCGTGTTCAACGTCAACCACAAGACCCTCACGAAGGACGACAAGGTTATCTCGGCTGCATCCTGCACGACGAACTGCCTCGCTCCGATGGCAAAGGCACTCAATGATCTCGCTCCGATCAAGAGCGGCATCATGGCGACGATCCATGCCTACACGGGCGATCAGATGCCGCTTGACGGCCCGCAGCGCAAGGGTGACCTGCGCCGTAGCCGTGCAGCAGCACTCAATATCGTTCCGAACTCCACGGGCGCGGCGAAGGCAATCGGCCTCGTTATCCCCGAGCTCAACGGCAAGCTGATCGGCTCGGCACAGCGCGTTCCGACCCCGACGGGCTCCACGACGCTCCTCTATGCAGTGGTCGAGGGCAAGGTCACGGTCGATCAGGTCAACGAGCAGATGAAGAAGGAAGCAACGGAGTCGTTCGGATACAACACGGACGAGATCGTCTCCAGCGACATCATCGGCACGACGTACGGCTCGATCTTCGATGCGACGCAGACGATGGTCAGCGACACGGGCGACGGCAACACGCTCGTTCAGGTCGTCTCCTGGTACGACAACGAGAACAGCTACACGAGCCAGATGGTTCGCACGATCAAGTATTTTGCGGAACTCGGCTGAGACAAGTAAACAGAGATATACGGGACACGGATCGGAGTTGCTAGCGCTTTGATTCGGTTACCGTGTGCATACGATCTTTCACGAGGTCCGGCCGACGTTTGGGCCGAACCTCGTTTTTATTTAGGGAAACACTGATACATTCAGCGATTCCTTTCTGGAGGGGACAATATGAATAAAAAGACAATGATGCACATTGATCCGCATGGGAAAAAAGTATTCGTCCGTGTGGATTTCAACGTGCCGATGGATGAGAATCAACATATCACGAATGACACGCGCATCCGTGCGACGCTCCCGACGATTCAGCATCTCCTGAATGCGGGCGCTGCGGTCATTCTCGCCTGCCATGTCGGACGCCCGACGGAGGCGCGCGAGCCGCAGTTCTCGACGCGTCCGATCGTGGCGCGTCTCGAGGAGTGCCTCGGACAGCCTGTGAAATGGGCGCCGGACTGTGTGGGACCCGAGGCGGAGAAGGCTGCCGCCGATCTGAAACCCGGCGAGGTGCTGCTCCTTGAGAATCTGCGCTATCACAAGGCGGAGAAGAAGAACGATCCGGAGTTCGCAAAGCAGCTCGCCTCGCTTGCGGACATCGCAGTCGATGATGCCTTTGGCGTGGCACACCGCGCACATGCCTCGAATGTCGGCATTACGGCGTATCTTGAGACGGTCGCGGGCTTCCTCATGGAGAAGGAGATCAACTACATCGGCAAGACGCTTGAGAATCCAAAGCGTCCGTTCGTCGCCATCATCGGCGGCGCGAAGGTTTCGGACAAGATCGGCGTGATCGAGAACATGATCGACAAGGTGGACACCATCATCATCGGCGGCGGCATGGCGCACACCTTTGACGCGTCGAAGGGCTATCCGGTCGGCGACTCCCTCTGCGAGCGCGATAAGATCGACCTCGCGAAGGAGCTGCTTGAGAAGGCGGAGAAGAAGGGCGTCAAGGTCGTTCTGCCCGTCGATCTTGTCATTGCCGACAAGTTTGCGGCAGATGCGAATACGAAGATTGTCGATGTGGACAAGGTTCCCGACGGCTGGCAGGCGCTCGACAGCGGGCCGAAGACCTCCGAGGAGTATGTGAATGCCCTCAAGGGTGCAAAGACGGTGATCTGGAACGGTCCGATGGGCGTGTTCGAGTTCGACGCATTTGCGAAGGGCACGGAGGCAGTCGCACGTGCGGTCGCACAGGCGACGAAGGAAGGCGCGATCTCGATTGTCGGCGGCGGCGACTCCATCGCGGCGCTGAAGAAGACGGGGCTGTCCGAGAAGATCTCGCACATCTCGACGGGCGGTGGCGCGACGCTTGAGCTGCTTGAGGGCAAGGTGCTGCCGGGCATCGCGGCGCTCGCAGACGAGTAAGAAAGACGACAGAGGAGAAAATATATATGGCAAGAACACCGATTATTGCAGGCAACTGGAAGATGAACAACACGGTCGCGTCAGGTGTCGCACTCGTGAAGGAGCTCGCGCCGCTCGTGAAGGATGCGAAGGCAACGGTCGTGGTCTGCCCGACGGCGACGGCGCTCGCGGGTGTCACGGAGGCGGTCAAGGGCTCGAACATCGCCGTCGGCGCACAGAACGTGCACTGGGAGAAGAGCGGTGCCTACACGGGCGAGATTTCGACGGATATGCTGACGGAGCTCGGCGTCTCCTACTGCGTGCTCGGTCACAGCGAGCGCCGCGACTACTTCGGCGAGACGAACGAGGGCGTGAACAAGCGTGCCCATGCAGCATATGCGGCGGGCATCACGCCGATCATCTGCTGCGGTGAGTCGCTTGAGATCCGTGAGGCGGGCACGTACCTCGCCTATGTTGCGTACCAGATTGAGGCGGCGCTTGCGGGCTTTGCGGCGGCAGACGTGGCGAAGCTCGTCATCGCCTATGAGCCGATCTGGGCGATCGGCACGGGCAAGACGGCGACGTTCGAGCAGGCAGAGGAGGTATGCGGACACATCCGCAAGACCATCGAGGCGAAGTACGGCGCGGCGGCAGCCGAGGGGGTGCGCATCCAGTACGGCGGCAGCGTGAAGCCCGATACGATTGCGGGACTCATGGAGAAGCCGAACGTCGACGGCGCACTCGTCGGCGGTGCGGCGCTCAAGGCAAAGGATTTCGCGGCAATCGTCAACTTCTGATTTTCCCCAAGATACATGAATGAACTTAGGTTGGCGCGGATTCTTTGCAGAGGCAGAGAATCTACGCCTCCTGAGTCTTGAGCGAAAGCTCTTAGAAAGATATCAATATTATGGCAAAACTTAAGAATGCACCTGTCGCCCTCATCATCATGGACGGCTTCGGCAACGGTGACCCGAACGATATGAAGTACAACGCCATTGCCATGGCGAATACGCCGGTTATCGACGGGCTGAAGAAAAAATACAAATACAATCAGATCAATGCGTCCGGCGAATACGTCGGACTGCCGCACGGGCAGATGGGCAACTCCGAGGTCGGTCACACAAATATCGGCGCGGGGCGCATTGTCTATCAGCAGCTCACGCGCATCACGCGCGACATCAAGAACGGCGACTTCTTCAAGAACAAGGCGCTACTCACGATTGTACGCGGCGTGAAGGAGCGCGGCGGTGCCCTGCACGTCATGGGACTTGTCTCGCCGGGCGGCGTGCACAGCCATGACGATCATCTCTTCGGCGTGCTCGAACTCG
>ERZ773014.1290-NODE-1290-length-16160-cov-4.243278_pt1 | contig 16160 bp, 21 predicted proteins | sample MGYA00580841_ERZ773014 | MGnify/ENA primary metagenome ERZ773014 (study PRJEB29015, sample SAMEA2737989) | human oral metagenome | biome: human oral; feature: human-associated habitat; material: dental | place: China | collected 2067 ...
CAAATAGCTGTTCTATCATATCCTTTACAACATCAGCTAATTCATCACCCTGTGTATACAAAATAGATTTATATCTTTCGTTCTCGATAAGCTTTTCATTGGCAGCTGTTATTTTTGCTTCTTGGTCTTTGATTTCCTGCTCTGCTATTTTAATCTTTTCTCTTTGAATTACATCATCAAACATAGTTACGTCCTCCATCCAATCAGGAACGTTTTCTTTGTTCTCTTTAATCCAGCCAATTCTTTTTAAGAATAATTCCAGTTGTTCATTATTTAAAATTTCTAAAGTTGTGTAGCAACAATTTTTATCATTAGTTGATACTATTCCAGATTTATTTGATAATTTTTGTCTCTGGTTATCCAAGTCATTAATTAAGAAATCAGAATTGAATTCTTCACCATCTATTATGGTTTTTGACTTGGCATATTTGAACCTAATGCTGTAGACCAACAAAGGGTTTAAAACACCATCTATTAGAGCTTCAACCATATCTTTTAAATCAATATGTTTATAATATTCATTAGCACTTTTTCGATCATATCTAAAGCTGCTATTCTGTGGCAATATTACTAATGCCTTAGATGTGTTTTCATAATATATTTCTTTGATAATTTTACTAATAGACATAAAATCCTTTTGGCAATTCACATACGTTGTATAATTATCATTATTTCTCCAAATGTATTTATCCGTTAAATCTAAAATATTAATATCAAATTCATTAAAATGCGAAAACCCATTAAATCGTGTCTCCGTGATATCTTTATTTTTAAATTTATTAGTGTCTCCATTTAGAGTAATGTGCTGAATTTTCATTATCTATCCTCCCTACAAGACTATGCCCTGATTGTATCACAACGAAAAAGACGTGACTACCTGCCACGTCTCTTAATGATTTAAGTCTTTGTAAGGAAAACTCGGATGTGGGGACTGTGCCCCCTTTCCATTTATTTCAAGTCTAGCATAAATCAAGTCAACCCTGTATTTCAACATGAAATCGTATGAAATCGCATGAAATCATATGAACATTTTTTTTACAACCCTGCGATCTATGTTATAGCAGTGTCTCGCCGAATATTTCACAAGCTCTCCGATTTTACCCCAATCGTAGCCGTATATGTATCTAAACCGTATTACGTCCCTTTCAAGCGGATCAGGTAGCTCTTTTGCGAATACCTCGACTTTAGATATAAGTGGGATCAGCTGCGCCTCCAGCTTCTCTATATCTCTTTCTAAATCGACCGCCATATCCGGATATATGCTCGACTTTGCACTTATGCTGGTTTGCACTCGCTCCTTGTACTCAATCGCTCCGCCCATAACCTTTGCCTCATACAGGGCGTGTCTTTCCTGCAGCGTCCGAATCTGCTTGTGTAGTTCCGGCATAGATAATAGTTCCTCTTTAGTTATTGCGCTCATTGCTCCGCTCCTTCATGGTCTCAAAAACACCTTGCCTAAAACCCGCAGAAAAGTCTTTGCCTGCTTCATGTAATTCTTTACAGTTTTCTGGATTTTGCAACGAAGGCCCCTCTGCTATTCGTCTAAGCTGTCTAGCAATCTTATAGTCCTTGTAAAGCTCCACGACTCTATCGGCGCGCATAAGTTGCTTCAGTTGTTCAGTCATGATCTCGACATCTGCTATCTCCTCAATAATTGCCTCGTCGTTCGTCGAATCAATTGCCTCTATAAGTTCGCCAAGCTCTTCCTTGCACTTAACAAGTTGATGCTTTAGTCCGTAGTGGTCGGCTATGTATTTCAAATCTCCGCTAATCATTCTGTGCCTCCTCTCAGTAATTCATATATAGCGTTTCAGTTCTCTTTCTAGAACATTCGGCCGTGGTTGACTTGTGTTCTTTTCTCCAGCCCTTTAACTGCTCGTTGTATAGTTCGTTCTCATATGCCGAAATCATAATCTTGCAGCTGCTCTCTTTTACAACCCTCAACAGCTCCACATGCTGTTCATCCGTCATTTCATGGTTGTATAGGTACTTCTTCCTTGTATCCTGCAGATATGGTGGATCGATGTAAATAAATGTATCTTCGCCATATAGGTCACTTATAAGTTCAAGTGCGTCCTTATGCTCTATCTGCGCATTTTTCAATCGTTCAGTTGAAAGCCGTATTGTGTCTGGTAGTTTTGCCCATGCTTTGGCGGGGTTTGGGCTCGCCGCCCCTATCCCTCGTCTGTAACCGTTTTTGTACTTGTTACCACATCCGAAGCCCTGCCAACATTTCACCGCAAATCTGCGTGCTTGCTCTAGGTCTGATACGGGTTCGTCCATATATACGGCCGAGTATTCGGTGCGCGAGTACGGCGTGGCTTCTATTAATTTACAGAGCCCTTCAGGATTTTCACGAACCGCTTTGAAAAAGTTATAGATATCATCATCTAGGTCATTTAAAATCTCGTTATATGCAGGTTCTTTGTTCAGGAATACCGCGCCGCTTCCTAGAAATGGTTCGCAGTACACCTTGTGCGGCGGTATATGACTCACTATCCACGGAGCTAATCGATTTTTAGCTCCTGGATACTTCAATAAAACTCTCATTTTGCACCTCCTCTAACTCTTCAACCCTGATGTAAATCCCTGGAATCTTCGCCCAGAACTTCTCGCAAATAAGACTTGCTATCTGAGCATCATCTTTCCAAAATCCCACATAGGTCATGCAGTCTTGTAATAGTTTTTGAGCATTATCTAAATCTGGCTTAGTATCTTTGTACTGTCCATCATACTTAGTCTGCCTAATTGGAAAACACCACTTGACTACAAGCCTAATAGGTCTAGTTATTTTTCGCTCTGGTACATGATGTACTAAATGTCCTATCAATTTACCCCTAGCAGTCTTTAATGCATCAGGTTCGTAAAGAACGGGCTTACCTTTTACTACCCTAACCTTCTTTTCTTGATGAGTCACACTAGGTGGAATCATCGGCATAAAAAATTCAATCATCTTTTCGACTCCTTATCTCGCGCGGTGCATGTATCACTATCCCTATGTGTGGGCGGGGCGGTAGCATTATCCGCCCCACCACATAGGGGTATGTACATGCTTGCATGGGGGTATGACAATACCTATACGTAAGTATAGAGGTCTGTACCCATGCGGTTGACTATAATTTTATGGTCTGCCGTACCCATACGGTGAACTATAAATTTTATAGTCTGTCATACGGGTACAACCAACTATGTTTTAATGGTCTGCCGTACCCCTTAAACATCTTTTCTTTTCACATACCGTTGTCCATCTTCTCCTGTATAAGTCTCAAATCTTTCCTTGTATTCTGGTCTAGATTTTTTACTATTACCGAGCCAAATTCCAATCTGTCTATGTGAAGATAATCCTAATGCATTTGCCAATTCAGACATGAGAACCTCGCCATCTAGTTCAAGATTAGCGAATTCGATTTCGAATTCATTTAGTTTATTTTCCTTTGACTGTTTAGCATTTTTCTTACGATTCTCAACAGCCTTTTTCCATGCTGGCTTATCATCGCCAAGCTCGATATCTGCGAGTATTCCTACATCATCAATCTCATGTTTTGGATACTTAAACCACATATCTACAGGCTTAAACTTGGCAAATTCTCTTAATGTACCACTAATCCTCCATGCACTAAGTGTACGAATTCTTTCTTCCGCATTGTTACACTCTATAGAACACTTTGTAAGTGTAGACTTAGTTAGCGCCCTATTAGCGTGCTCACTCATCTGAGGTAAACTCATAGTGTCATCTATGCCTACACGCTCCTCGTAATAGCCAGGATTATGCTTTTTAATTGCATTTTCATAGACTTTACACTTAGCCTGATTAAGCTGCATTGAATATATCTCATCTGTTAATTCAAGCTCTATTAAGTCTATAAGAGCGTCTGGATCCCTAGCGAATACTCCACTTCCGGAAGCTCTATCTAGACTCTTCTTGCCACCCTGGGCGCCCTTAGAGTGATGGTGACAATAAATAACACTGCACCCTAATTCAGTAGCCACCTTATCGAATTGATTAGTGAAATGAGCCATCTGATCTGCGCTATTTTCGTCACCTGTAAGCACTTTATATATAGGGTCAATAATAACTGCTATGTAGTCCTTTTTAATCGCTCTACGGATTAATTTAGGGGCTAATTTATCCATCGGTACAGTCTTTCCACGGAGATTCCAAATATCGATATTATTGATGTTTTTAGGGATTATATTTAGCGCCTCATATACATCTCTAAATCTATGCAAACAAGAAGCTCTATCAAGTTCTAGATTTACATAGAGAACCCTACCTTGCGTACACTGCCAGTTTAGCCACTTGTGCCCCTCTGCTATCGCTATACACATCTCTATTAAAGCGAATGATTTACCTGCTTTAGATGGTCCTGCAATAAGCATCTTGTGACCTTGTCTAAGTACTCCATGTATTAATTCTGGCGCAAGTTCTGGCATGTCATCCCAATAAGCTTCAAGCCCCTCTGGGTCCGGGAGGTCGTCGTTAATATCCTCTATAAACTGATACCACTCTTCATATGATGATTTACCTATATTTGTATCAATTAGGAACTGCTTCCGACCATTTCTTATCACTCCAGGCATTCTTGATAATCTACTAGGATTCTTATTCTGAGTATCAATCTCTAGCCCGTTCTTTTTACAAATAGAGTAGATATAATCAACTCTTTTGCGATATTCGGTGTAATCCCTAGCATCTATCCTTACAACAGCGTGTAGCGACTTTTTACCACTATATACGAGAGTTGCAATCGGAAGCTCGAGCTCTCGAATGAGTGCATTTTGTTTATCTAAATCCATTGAATCGGATTCTACCAATGCATATCTGTAATCAGTTACGTTGTCATTTTTAACGCCTTTACCATCAAGCGGATTAAATCTAATCCAAGCTCCCGCTTCCTCTTTGTAGTCACCAAGAACCGCCCCTATATCACCATCGCACTTAGATAACTGCTCTATGAGCTGTCCTGCGGTTCTGTCATAGTTACCTTTAGATGGCATATATTTACCATCCTTCTCCCATACCTCAGTTACATAACCGACATTTTCAGTACTATCAAATAATATTTCCAAATACTTAATGAGATCATTAACAGGATTCCAGATATCAGGTTCTTTTATTTCGATACCTTCCACCCATTCCTTTTCTACAATCTGATAGTCTTTATCTATCTCATCATCCCAATTAAGCTCATGGGATGTTTTTTCAGGCTTCCATCCTGCATCTACGGCAAGCTGGTATATAGTTCCGCCAGTTACAGGTGAAGATGTGCCGGTGAAAGTGTTCCATTTTCTATAACATTCACCAGGCTTATATCTTCTATCTGCTTTGCTCCAATCGTCCCATACATCCGCAGAAAAGCCTTCATGTTTTAGAGCCATTCCCACGTTTATCCATTCCTGATAATCTAGAGAGGATGGCTGTATGTAATTTAATAATTCTAAAAAGTTGTTATATTCCATCTTTTTCTCCTAAAATTGTTAAATCATCATTATCACCTACCACCTTTTCTGCTATACTTAGATATCCAGTATAGGTGCTATTATTTAGCTCTGAGACATACTTACCCAAGAATTTATATGCATCTGATTTCCGCTTATAAATTCTTAGTATATGTCTTGGAGCTATTTCTTTCGCTGAATTGCAAACAATATAAAGTTTCTCTTTTTCTTTATCCATAGCCTTATCTCTCTTCACTAATTAGGAATATATGTCTTAGGGTCTATATTTTTGGGCACTCTCCAGCCACCTGCAGCAATCCTATCTATAAGATGTCTTGCACTTTCAAACTGCCAGGTGCCTACATGCTGGAAGCCTTTACTCTCTAGGAATCGTATTTGTTTAGGAGTTGTTAATCCCTCTTCTCTTCGTTTGTCTAGTCTGTCTAAAAGCTTTGATGCTTTACCTGCATTGCCTATTTCATCAGGTAAAATGCCTAACTTTTCTAGTGCCTTTACTTGTTTTTGAGAAGGCGGAGCCATTTCCCAACCAAACGAAGGCACATAATTTGATAAATCTTCAGCCTGTATACTCATCTCAAATTGCAGTGGATCTACTAGCTTTCTTTTTCGTTTCCTCATTTCAGCAAGCTGTTGTGCAAGTGCTTCTTCTCGTTGAGTAACGACATCTGATGCAGCTTTTTCTTCTGCCTCTTGAATGTCCATTTCTATACCTGCAAGACTCTCCATGTTTTCAGTCATCTTCTTTGCTACTTCCTCATTTTCACAAATAAGGCTAGCCGGATGACATAATTCGTGGCGTTCTGTGTGCCACAGAAAATCCAGTAGTAAAAGCTCTTCTTTTCCCTCTGATAGCCTCGTTCCGCGCCCAACCATCTGTGAGTATAGGCTACGTATTTTTGTTGGTCTGAGGACAATTATGCAGTCAACAGAAGGTTCATCCCAGCCCTCCGTGAGCAGCATTGAATTGCATAGTACATTGTATTTATTTTGGCTAAAGTCATCTAAAATCTCCGCCCTATCTTTGCTATCTCCATTTACTTCTGCTGCCTTAAATCCTTTAGAGTTTAGAATATCTCTGAACTTCTGTGAGGTCTTAACTAGTGGCAGAAATACAACAGTCTTTCTATCACTGCAGTATTTAATCATTTCATCTGCAATCTGTTCAAGATATGGATCTAGTGCTGTACCTATCTCACTTGCCTTAAAATCACCTGACTGCATAGATACACTGCTCAAATCTAATTGAATAGGTATAGTTAAAGCTTTGATTGGACTTAGGTATCCACTCTTTATAGCTTTAGGTAGAGTGTACTCATATGCCAGGCTTTCAAAATATGAGCCTAAATTACGCATATCTCCTCTATCTGGTGTAGCGGTAACCCCAAGTACTTTTGCATTATCAAAATGTGTTAAAACTCTCTGATAGCTCTCCGATATACAGTGATGTGCTTCATCAACTACTATTGTGTCGAAATAGTCATTGTCAAAGTTTGCTAGCCTCTTAGGCCTCTGTAGCGTCTGGACAGAACCAACCACAACACGATTCCAACTGTCTAAGCAACTTTCACTCGCCTTCTCGGTGCTTGTAGTAAGACCTGTAGCCTTCTTTAACTTATCTGCAGCTTGATCTAGTAATTCGGATCTATGAGCTAGGACGAGAACTCTCTCGCCTAGCCTTACACGATCCTCAATAACCTTAGAGAAAACAATCGTCTTGCCACAGCCTGTAGGAAGTACCAACAGAGTTTTCTTATTTCCACTATCCCACTCTAAATTTATGGCGGCTCTAGCTTCTTCTTGGTAATCTCTTAATTTCATTGTCTTTTACCAAGCGAAAGCTTCTGGATCCATGACTTCCTGGAAGCCTGCATTGTTCGATGTATTAAGAACTTTAGTGTTATCAACATCTTCCTTGTAAATCATGCGCTTAACATCATTAAACTTATTACCGTTATATTCACGCTGACCTACCTTGCACACACCCTGCTTACCTATGATTGCGTTCCAATCCATTTTCAAAGGCTGTCCCTTTTGCTTTAAACCAATAGCTCCAAAGAATGCTGAAAGTAATCCTTCTGTTGAGCTATGTAAGAATAAATTGTGCTTTAGCCTAACATCACCATCTGCTGTACTAATCACGATATTGATTATTGCCTTGTTGCAAGGTGGCAACTTACCACCAGCTGAAGGTGTATGTCTTGCCCTTTCAAAACTCTCTACAGTGAAGTAATAATCTCCTTCAGGCAGTAGTAAAAATTCACTATCCTGGGCAATCTCATCATTCCAATCAAACTCTCTTGCGTAATTGTTTTCCATTTCTTTTTTCTCCTTTTAATTAGCAGTTTCAATAACTTTATTCCAGTGTGCACTGAGCATATTCCAGTATTCAGTCGGTATGTTCTGGATAGGCATATCTTTTGGAAAATGCCCCGCTTTTGACCAGAACTCACTAAGCTGTTCAACTGATACATTGTCCGACTTCATCAGGTCCTGGACATTTTTAGGGATGCTTTGTGGCATCTCATAAACCTTATTATTGTTATCATCCATCTTCTGTGGTTCTGCTTCTGATTCTGCTTTTTGCTCACCAGCTACTTCTGCTGATTGTGGCATTGAGTCATCAACAGCCCCACCTCCTGGTGTCCATGCAGGAGCAGCGCTTTCTGGTGTTGCTGACTGCGTTGCCTTATTAAATATATGAGCAATATTTTTGTAATCCATAGGCATCTCGAATGGCAGCCCATGACGATTTTTAGCATCCCATGATGGATGATGCTCTGCATACATTACTCGTTCTCCACCCTGTGCCTTATGTTTCTTGCCTTTGTCATCAGTAGCGAATAAGTGCGTCTTGTAATTGCAGAATAAAACTATATCCGCCCATTCTTTTACAAGAGCTGCAGTTTTAGCAGTGGTCTTGTTTCCCAACTTTAATTCGTATCGGTCATAAGCTCCCATCTCATCAGGTTGTTCAAACTTGCGAATAATAGCATGTGCTGTTAGTACAACGTTGATTCCCATCTCAACAAGATCAGAAAGTAAATTTAAAAATCTTCCTATTTCAGTCTCGAGCTTTACAAATCCATCACCATATCCAAACTGAGTAATGTCTGTCTTATTATGAGCTTGACATATCTGCTCGATGATTAACTTTTCCATCCAATCAGCCGTATCAATGATTAACGTGTCACAAACCTCTTTATTAGCTTTTATGAAATTAACTTCGTTAACGAGCATAGAGAAGCTTGTTGGTTTATCTAGCCTAGCAACATCCATATTTCCTGTAGATCCTTCGATATCTATAAATAGTGGATTAGGAAATTTAGATGCTAGTGTAGATTTACCAATACCCTCAACACCATATATAACGACCCTTTGAGCTTTTGCGATTTTCCCTCTTGTTATATTCATTAGTACCTCCTAAAATTCCCATTTAGTCTGTGGATATTTATCAACATCTGGTGCATTTTCAACCGTTGGCTCTTGAGATTTTACATACCCATCTTCGATGATAATTGAGCACTCATCTCCCGTACTTACTCTCGTAGCAATAGCTTGTAGTCCTTCTGATTCTAACCATTCTCCAAATGCATTTAGAGTTGTTACATCCATCTGTTCCAGCTTATCTATTAAGACGAATCCACAATTTGGATTTAGTTTGCGGACAATGGCAGTTGCTACCTTCAGTTGCTCTGAACCACTCATGTTATCCCATTTAAATCCGTTATAAATAAGGTCGCCATCTTCTACGGATAATCCTTCTAATGGTAAATCCGCATTATCTAGCAGAGCTGTTTTCCTCTTTCTTATTTCAGTTATTTCTGTAGTTAGTGCATCATATTCTTCTCTGTAATCTCTAGCATCTTCCTCAGCCTTATCCTTATCGAGGTTAGCTCTTACCTTCCTATTAATTTCGTCAACTTCTGTTATGCTCTTTTCGAGCTCCTCGGTTGATTCATCAATTAGATTTTTAGCGGATTTGCTAGCAGTTGTTAAATCTCCTATTACTTTTGCAAGCTCATTTTCAGCATTTGAAAGTTCCCTTTTTAGCATCTCAACCCTGTTTACCGCTTCTTCATGCAGTTTTTGTATTGATGCCAGATTCTCCCTTTTCTTTTGATTCTCACCATTTCTAGCCAGTATTTCCTGCTGCTGCTTTATTAGATCTGATGCAGATACAAGTTCTTTTGGTGCATCAGGATAATACTCTTGCTCCTTTGCAAACTTTTCTTTCTGGTCAGCAATCTGACCGATAGCGTGTCTACGGTTATATGCATCCTGTTCTTCTTTTTCTAGAGCAACTAACTGTTCTCCTACACCTATAATCTGCAGTAGTGTACTGGCCTTTTCTTTGTTAGACTGCTGCATAAACTTAGGAAGATTTAATGCCAGTTCTTCAACGAATGAGTCTAGTAACTGTTGTCCTGCCTTGTTACCATCTGGATCAATAACTTTCAAATCTGAATTCTTACCTTTTCTCTCAACAACAAGTCCATTACTCATAACGATGTGTAGATTAGGAGGTATAACAGACCCTTCTCGAACAGGCTGTGAAGGTCTAAATTTATTACCTCCAAGTGCCCAGGCAATACTATCTAGTACACTTGTTTTCCCCTGTCCGTTATCACCACCAATTACGGTAATACCATTCGCTGTGGGCTCAAATTTTACAGCCTTAACCCTCTTTACATTTTCAATTTCAAGCTTATTAATTTTTATCTTGCTCATTGCTAGATTCCTCCTGCTTTGCTTTAAGCGAATTAGCGAGTGCTACTAGTGTTCGATTCTCTATAGCTTTCACCGCTTCTTCTGCTGATAGCTCTAAAATTAATTTCATTTGCCTTTAATCCTTTCAGTGCTCTGTGAAGTTTTTCAAAATCCTCTTTATCAGAGCAATCTCTTACAATAGTCACCTTCATAACCGCCACCTACTCTACCAGTGGCATTACATCGTCTGGATCATCTATGTACCTGTTGACGATTGCCTTCATCTCTTCATCCGTTGGCTCTTTGTCAAGCCTTGGGTCGTGCCAGTCGCACTCTGCTCTAGGACGAGTTTTGTCTTCGCCTAGAATGTCCTTGAAGAAGTGGTATAGTCTTCCGTGCTTTTCATGTTTAGGTTCGAGTCCTAAATTATTCATAATCATGTTCCTCCATAAGTTCCTCCAGTTCTCTCAAATCGTCCTCATACTGATTCAGTACCGACCTTAGTAGGTGCTCGTCACTTATATGGTGATCACTTTCAGCCTCTTCGGTTTTGTTTTTTAACAGTGTCGTCTGTACCTCAAGATAGGCTCTTGCGTAACCATATAGGCGTTCCTTATCTAGTGTCATGCTCTTCCTCCCTCTCTATATCAGTTTTGTACACCTGATATCGGTGTAACTCGGCTAAAATAAATGTGATACCGACTACCGTCATGCCGATGATGAATGTTTTAAATATCATGGGTTGCCTCCTTTTTCATCTGTCAACTCTCCCTTCTCCTTACCTCTTACCCTCTAGCCACCAGTTCATAACTTCTTCTGCTGTTTTCCAATCAGTTTTTAATCCCTCTTTGTGCCTTACCTCTAGCATCCTGTCAAAGGCTATCAGATATCGTTTTTTTATCTTCGGATATGCGTCAAGCTCTTGTTTTGCTTTAGTTGACATGGGACAACCTATGCAGCCAATTCGCTTGAACCCCTTATCGTATAGTTCGCAGTACGGAACGTTGTATTCTCTTATAAGTTCCCATACCTCTTCATCTGTCCAATCGATAATAGGGTTCAGGATTTTTTTATGGTATTCGTAGCAGAACTTGAACATTGGTGCATCTGCGATGTTATCTGTCGACATTCGTCTTTTCCCAGATTTCATATGTTCTTCGGCAAGATTGCGCTTGTTTTTTCTTTTGGCGCTTTCTGCCCATCTGACTCCTGTGATTACAAATCTCCCCACGCCGCCAACTTCCTTCAGTTCTTGGCAGCAATATCTCGCAAGCCTTGTTGGCGGCATCTTCTTCCTGGGAATTAGATTCCACATGGTGATTCGCTTTCCCCTATCGTCATACGGATACTCGAATTCAACATCGGGATGCTTCTCTTTTATAAATCTCACCGCCTCTGGTGGGTCTATGCCTGTGCAGTTATAATGTGCGTCATAGGCAACTCCTGCCATATCAGCCAGCGCCTTGATTACGCTGCTGTCCTTGCCTCCGCTAAAACAAAGATAGTAGCCTTCTTTTGGTTCGAAAGCTCGCAGCCTATCAATGGCAACTTGCACTTTATCTGCACCATAGATGTTAAGTTGTTTAATGCTCATTAATTTACCTCGCCCCACACATGTACAGGAACAGCCACAGTGTCGGGATAAGTGCCGCAAAGCTGATACATCCGATTAGCTCCTGCAGCGGTGTGCTCCCGCTCTCCCTGCACGCCTCTAGTAGTACTTCTTTCACCGAACTAAACAGCTCTCTCATTGTCGTCACCTCTCATAATCTCCAGTGCGCGGAGCATCGTATAGAACTCCGTCTGCGCTTGTTTCGTAGCCTTGTCGAAAAGACCGAATCTATCGACCTTTTCGCGATAAACCTCTTCAAGGCTCTTTACTTCTTGCGATAACCTCTCCAGGTTCTCTGACAGTTCAGCGCTAACAGTCTCAAACTCCTTTAAGCGGAAACGGTACTGCTTGCCGATTTTATAAATGCCTTTACATCCCATCTGTCCTAGCTTGCGGAGTACCTGCTCGTCTATCTGCAGAATTTCGGATGCCTGTTGCGTCGAGATGAACCGCTCTTCTATAGGTAAGTTCATGGTGTGCCCTCCTTTCTGTTGCGTTTTATAGCTATTTAATTACATGAAATTATTTCAAGTATCGGGCAAAAAAATTAGAATTTAAACTCATCTATTGAAATTCCACACAGTCTTGCTATTTTTAGCGCATCTTTCATTTTGACTTTTGAAAAATCATTCTCCCAAGAGTTATAGGTCTGTGTTGAAATTCCAAGTTTTTCTGCTATTTCTGCTTGCGTTAAACCAAGTCTGGCTCTTAACTCTTTTAGCGAGTATTTCATTTTATTATTACCTTTCCTTTCTTAATTTAAGTTTCTTGTTGTCACAACATTACATGAAATTATTTCAAGTGTCAACAGTTTATTTGAAATTATTTCAATTTAATTTGCTTTTTCATCAAGTTTACTTGATTTTGTTTCTATTTTAGATATAATGTAGGCACATACTAATCGTTGAATAACAAGGAGTTTTTATGAGCTTTGCAAACAACATCAGATTTTTAAGAAAACAAAGAAATATATCTCAAGAAGAACTCGCAGAAATGGTCGGTTATAAATCCTTCACAACTATTCAAAAATGGGAAACTGGTGATTCAGAACCTAATATGGGAGTGTTGAGGCAACTTGCTGATATATTTCATTTATCAATTAGCGAGTTAGTCGAAACTGATCTCGAGAATAAATCATCAGAACGCCGACATCTTCCATCGAATATTATTATGCCTGCAGCTTATGCGGTGCCTATTCTGGGAACGATTTGTGCTGGTGATGGTGTTTACTGCGAGGAAAACTTTGAGGGATATTTCTATGTGGATCGCACTATCAAAGCCGACTACTGTCTTAAGGTTAGGGGTAATTCTATGGTTGACGTTGGCATATATGATGGTGATTTTGCCTTCCTCCGCAAGGACTTTGATTACGAAGACGGCGAGATCTATGCTGTCTGCTGGGGGGCTGAAGAGTCTGCATCGCTTAAGAAACTGTACAAAATGGATAACAAGATAATGTTACAGCCCTGTAACGCAGAATATTCTCCGGTATTGGCAGACATAGACGATGTTTGTATAGTTGGAGAATGTGTAGGAACTTATCACTCTAGGTAAAAAATAGCGTTAAGAAAGAAAGGATTCCGCTATGAAAAGAACAGATGCTAAACGAAAAAGAGCTATCATAATTATTATATGTGCATTTCTGTGTCTGGGTTTAATAGGTATAATTTCAGAAATTTCTAATGCCAAAAAAGTTGAAGCTCAAAAGAAAGCCGCAGCTCAAGAAAAGAAAGAATTAGAAAAATACAAAAGTCTTAAAGCACCGGAAAAATCTGTTAAATTTATTATAATGAAGCATTTCCCTTCGGCTGATATTGAATATCATGAAGATACAAAAGAGATTTATCTAAATGTAAAAGTTTCAAGAAATTATGATAATGAAAATGAAGCCTTTGATTCCGAGGGTACGGAGCTTGCAGCATGTGTTTCAGAGGTAATGCAATTCGACAAAGAAGTAAAATGGAATGACGTCACCATCTCAAGCAAAAAATACCCGAGTATAATTACCTGCACATTCAATTCAACTGCTGTTCAAAATATAAATGACTGGGAGAATTTTGGGAAAAGAGACTTGATTTCTGTCTGTGATGCTTATTCAGATTGTACAGGAACTCGCAAATAGACATGAGTTGATGGCATAATATAGCGCAGGAGGCATATATGGGTAAAGAATATCAAGAAAAGATGGATATACAGGGTTATGAGATAACTGTCATCTCTAAAGGTGATAATGAAGATTATATATCACTCACCGATATAGCTAAGAAAAAAGATGGTGAATATCCAAGCTACGCAATCCAAAATTGGCTGAGAAGTAAAAACACTCTGCAATTTTTAGGCGTGTGGGAACACTTAAACAATATTGATTTTAATTCCATCGAATTCGATAGAATTATGGAAGACGCTGGTACCAATGGTTTTATCATGACTCCTAAACGTTGGATTGAGAAAACAAACGCACTAGGTATACGAACAAAAGCGGGCAGATATGCAGCAACTTTCGCTCATAAAGATATAGCATTCGAGTTTGCCTCTTGGATTTCTCCAGAATTCAAGCTATACATAATAAAGGATTATCAGCGACTCAAAGAAGATGAGAACAACCGTCTTTCTTTAAATTGGAATCTGCGTAGGGTTCTATCTAAAACGAACTATAAGATTCACACAGACGCTATACAAGAAAATTTAATATCAAGCGAGCTTCCAAAGGGACAACACGGCATTGTATATGCTAACGAAGCCGATGTGTTAAATGTAGCTTTATTTGGGATGACCGCAAAAGAATGGCGTGTCGCAAATCCAGACAAAGCTAAATCAGAAAATATCCGTGATTCCGCTACCATAGAGCAGCTTATAGTCTTAACTAATCTCGAAAGCTATAATGCTCAGCTTATAAAAGAGGGATTATCTCAATACGAACGTCTTTTAAAACTCAGAGAGTTTGCTAGATCACAAATGAAATCACTTATAGATAATCCGTCACTTAAAACGTTAACATAGCATAAATTAAAAAAAACCGCCCCTACTGGAATAGGGACGGTCGGAGCTACTGGTATAAAGTCCAGCAACACTATATCGAATAATATTGTACCAGTAGCACCACTCAATTACAACTCGTATATAAAAGTGGTGCTTTTTGCGCCCAAAATAAGGAAAAATAGTATGTATATCGTAAAAGTAGGAGCAAATAAATATAGGGCGACTCTCTCCCAGACCGTTAGCAGAAAGAGGAAAAGGTACACCAGGACCTTTACAACCGCCAAGAAGAAGGATGCTGTCAGAATGGCACAAATATGGGAGCAAGAGGTGCTTACTAAAGGCTCTAGCGACTACACTGTGTATGGGCTTATTTCGGCTGTGTGGGAGACGGTGACGAAGAATAAATCACCTAATACCGTTGACGGTTACAATGCATGCAGAAAGCGAATTATTGACACTCTGGACGATATGCCAGCAAGTGACTTATCACCACGAGTGTTACAAAAGTGGATTGATAAGCTAGCCAATATGGAGACAAAAGCGAACGCACATAAAAAGCGCAGATACTCGCCTAAGACAATCCGCGAAACCTATTTCGTGCTGTCTCGTTGCTGTTCTGTCGCAGTGAATTGGGAGTTGCTACCTGGTAATCCTTGCCACGATATAATAATGCCTATAGGCGCAAAGAAAGAGGCTCACATACTGAGTCCAGAAGATTTTACAAAATTCGTTGACAATCTATACACACTCCCGCTCGACAGCAAAGTAATGTTCGAGTTAGCCCTATTCTGTTCGCTCCGCCGTGGTGAAGTCCTCGGAATTGAGGACAAGCCTATAAGCGATAGAATCGTTATAGACAAGGCTCGCTATAGGAGTAAAAGCGGTGTGGACTTTGTAAAGTCGCCTAAGACTACATCGGCCGTTAGAGTCTGCGCCCTACCTCAATTCCTACAGGACGATATAAGAGCGTTGAGGGACTATCACACAAGCGAGAAGAAACGGCTAGGCTCTGCATGGAACAATAGCAAATACCTAATTAAATCAGAGGACGGCTCGCCTCTTATCCCTCACGCTGTCAACGAGCGATTAAGACGATACACGAGCCGTATAGGTATTGATCACGTCACATTTCACCAACTGCGCCACACATTCGCCTCTATGGCTGCAAGTAACGGTACCGACCTAGTTACCTTATCAAGGCTAATGGGACACGCTAATAAATCAACTACCCTATCTATATATACTCACCTATTCCAGGATGATGCCGACTTTGGTCGTGATGTTGCAAATACCTTTGATGATGTTATGAAAAGCACCGCAAAAAGTCACAAAAAAGTCACGATTTGAAAATAAAAAGACTGCAACCATTGAAGTTACAGTCAGTTAGTGGCGGGAGTGCGTG
>ERZ773014.1291-NODE-1291-length-16160-cov-2.747532_pt1 | contig 16160 bp, 14 predicted proteins | sample MGYA00580841_ERZ773014 | MGnify/ENA primary metagenome ERZ773014 (study PRJEB29015, sample SAMEA2737989) | human oral metagenome | biome: human oral; feature: human-associated habitat; material: dental | place: China | collected 2067 ...
GCGAATGTACCTCAACCCCCACCGACAACTGGAGAAAATATGGACCAGCAAGTTTGAAGCCACGATGTATCCCATGACACAGATACCGCCCTCCAAACCAAAGCTCGAAAACTTCGTTTGGTTCGATTACATACGCCCTAAAAGCAAAGACGACATCTACGAATGGCGCGGTAAAGCCGAAGGCACTCAGCTCAAAACCAACACCCGCCCGTCGGCACCACCCCGCCGACCTCGCAGTATGCCGCCCGCCCCATCGGCAAGCACCCAACCCACACCACCTCCACGCCCATGAACCTCTTTACCCCTCGTCGCCCACGCAGGTTTCACCACGAATACATCTATTCTGACGAGCGTAAGGCACTGTTAGAAACCATTCGCAACAAAGTCGAACAAGATAAAACACACTTAGAAACATCTTGTAACAAAGCCGAACAGACTAAAACACCAACAGAAGCATATTGCAACAAAGCCGAGCAAGATAAAACATACTTAGAAACATCTTGTAGCAAAGCCGAACAGACTAAAACACCAACAGAAGCATATTGCAACAAAGCCGAACAGGATAAAACACACTTAGAAAACGTTCAGAATAAGGCTGCACAGTCTTTTACCGCGACAGATACCCACCCCACCTATCATCAAACTCTTCGTGGCGCCTTCGCCTCGCAACTAAAACACCTGCAACACACCAACAACGCCCTGCGCACACCCCTACACGCCACATCAGTGTTTATTTTTCTCCTTATTCTTGCCACTCTTACTTTAGTTAGCTACCTTTTTGGTTAAGACCATCGGGCTACAAACTTCGCCAATGGCTTACATACATACGCTTATTGCAGTTTACATTCACTCTGCATTTTCTTAGAAAAAAGTTTGCATCGTTCAACCCTTTTTTATATCTTTGCTACGTACCTCGATAGATACACAACCCAATATCACACAACATTAAAACAAACCTAAACACCATTTACACCAACCCAATGAGCAACACCCCTACACATCCTCCAGCTTTACTATCTAAAGCATTATAAAAAAACTGAATTGGATTAAAGTTTATAATAAATAAACTATCAAAAGACGTGGTTTTTGCCTACTTGCACTTCATGCAAACACAAAAAGACGTGGGTTTTACCTATTTGCACTTAATGCAAACACAAAAAGATGCGGTTTTTACCTACTTGTACTTCATGCAAACACAAAAAGACGTGGTTTTTACCTACTTGCACTTCATGCAAATACAAAAAGATATGGGTTTTACCTACTTACACTTCATGCAAACATAAAAAGACGTGGTTTTTACCTACTTGCACTTCATACAAACACAAAAAGACGTGGTTTTTACCTACTTGCACTTAGTGCAAACACAAAAAGACGTAGTTTTTAACTATTCGCACTTAATGCAAACACAAAAAGACGTGGGTTTTAATAATTAGAATTTAAAAATACTTTTAAAAAACAACCGATTATTTTATTATCAAATCTATAATTATTTTTCAACTAAAAATTTAAACTATGGCAACTAAAAGTACTAAGATTTTGAAATTTGAAAACAGTTGTTCTACAAAGTTCAGTAATGGTTTGCATACGCAGTTTCATCGCAAACAGTATGAACTAATTAAAGCTGAAGATGCGCAGAAACTAAATCTTTCAGCCGAACTGATAAAAGAATGGAAAAATGCTATTGACCTTGAAGTTGAAATCGGTAAGCAGGCACTGGCATCGGTTCATACAGCTAAACTAAAACATAAAGACCACGAACGAGATAAGTTGCTACTCTATTTACTTGCCTTAGTACGTGCTCAACGCAAATCACCTGTCGAATCGATTAGCAAAGCTGCCGAGCGTTTATATATTGTACTAAAGCCTTATACGGGTATTCAAAGAGAATCGATGGAGATAAAAAGCGGACACATTGTTGGGTTGCTCGTTGATGTAGATAAATATACTGCTGAACAAACAGAATTAGGTATGGATAGTACCATTAGTCAGCTGCGAGTAGTTAACGAGGAATACGAAAAGATGCGTACCGATAGGCGTGTTGAGCAAGTGCTGACGAAATTGCCTGATGTACGCATTGTTCGACAGAATGCAGACGAGGCTTTTAAAACAGTATGCCACTATATAGAAGCTTCTTACCTGTTGGCAAAGACGGCCGAAGAGCAGGCACCCATCCAAAAGCTGGTAGAACGTATCAATAAAATATCGACAGACTTTAAAACCTCGCATAAGTTAAGCCAGGCACAGGCAGGTACAGAAGCTGAAAAGCCCGGCAAAAAGAAGCCGAAACACCGTAAACGAGAAACCGAAGCTGAAAAAATAGCTCGTATGCTGCCTGCATTCGAGAAAAAATACGATTTTCCTTCAGGTTCGCTCTCGTTTACAGGCATCACAAAAGATATTGACGGTATGCATCTCTGTAAACTGATCTCTACCGATCCCGCCAAAGAACCCGTTTGGGTGGTTATCAGGCCTAAATATTTAAAATGGATAGGTTACACAGAACCTGAGAAACTTGGCTGAAGGTGAAAAGATGGAAGGATAACATCTTTCAGGAATCGCTCCGCCCGAATTCTGCTTGCAGAAGTGGGGCGGGCGTTTCCTCCTTATCTGTGGCTCATCGGTTTCTTGCGCTATAAAATATTAGGCTATCCCTATCTTTTTACATCAATATTACACTAACTTTGCAATACATTATTATCAGCTAATTTCGCAATAGCAATGAAAGATATAATAGAACTGTTACCCGACTCGGTGGCCAACCAGATTGCAGCCGGTGAGGTAATTCAGCGACCGGCGTCGATTATCAAAGAACTGGTAGAGAATGCCGTGGATGCAGAGGCACAGCGCATCGATGTGCTGGTTACCGATGCAGGTAAAACTCTTGTACAGGTGATTGACGATGGTAAAGGAATGTCGAAAACTGATGCAGGATTAGCCTTTGAACGGCATGCTACGTCGAAAATTCGACGGGCAGAAGATTTATTTGCACTACATACGATGGGATTCAGAGGCGAGGCGCTGGCATCGATTGCAGCGGTGGCGCAGGTGCAGCTTAAAACTCGCAGACAGGGCGACGAGATGGGTACGCAACTGTTTATCGAGGGGTCGAAGTTGATGGGGCAAGAAGCGTGCGTGTGTCCGCCGGGCAGTAATTTCCGCGTAGAAAATCTGTTTTACAATATTCCGGCTCGCCGCAAGTTCCTCAAATCGAACTCTACCGAGCTGAATAATATCATCACTGCCTTCGAACGCATTGCATTGGTGTATCCACATATCCATTTTACGCTGCAAAGCAACGGTACAGAGCTTTTCAACCTGCGCTCGTGCGGTTTAAAACAGCGCATTGTAGATGTATTCGGTAAAAAACTAAATCAACAGCTGCTTTCACTGAATGTAGACACCTCGATGTGCAAGATAAGCGGCTTTGTGGGTAAGCCCGAATCGGCTCGAAAGAAGGGCGCGCACCAATACTTCTTTGTAAACGGACGGTATATGAAACATCCGTACTTTAACAAGGCTGTGCTCATGCCGTTTGAACGTCTGGTGCCGTCGGGCGAACAGGTGCCTTACTTTATCTACTTCGAAGTGCGTGCTGAAGATATCGATGTAAACATTCACCCGACGAAAACTGAAATTAAATTTGAAAACGAACAAGCCATTTGGCAGATTTTGGCGGCCGGAGTGAAAGAGGCAGTCGGTATGTTCAACGATGTACCGATGATTGACTTCGATACACAGGGTAGTCCCGATATTCCGGTTTTTAATCCTTCAAATACTACTCCTGCACCCAAAGTAAACTATAATCCGCATTACAATCCATTTGAAGAGAGCGGCTACGGAAGAGGGGCAGAACGTTCGCCACAGTGGCAGCAACTGTATGATGGACTGGAGCGCACTGCCGACAATACGCCCGAACTGTTTCTGACGGAGGATGCATCGAATAGCACTTTTGAGGGAAAGAGCATTACAGGCATGGGCATTGAGGATAAGTCGCCTGCACATTATCAATATAAGGGGCGATACATTCTGACTGCGGTGAAATCAGGTTTGATGCTCATCGACCAGCATCGCGCTCATGTACGCATCTTGTACGAACAGTATCTCAAACAAATTACCGACCGCAACGGTGCTTCTCAGAAAGTGCTCTTTCCCGAAGTAGTGCAGTTTTCGGCAACCGAAGAGTTGATGCTGCAAAAGCTGATGCCCAAAATTACGGCATTGGGCTTCGAACTCACCCCTCTCGGTGCGCGCAACTATGCCATAAATACTGTTCCCGCCTCAGTTGAGGGCATTAACCCTGCCGAAATGGTACGCAATATGGTGGCTTCGACCGACAAAAGTCAGGGCGATGAGGAAGAAGCCTTTCGGTCGATGGCATTAAGTCTGGCGCGTTCGGCAGCTATCCCCTATGGTCAGGTGCTAAACAACGATGAGATGGAAAACGTTGTGAACACACTCTTTTCCTGCTCGAATGTCAATTACACACCCGACGGCAAGAAAATTCTCGCTATTATGCCCCAACAAGACCTCGACCGACAGCTCAACTGATGTACACCGCATGGATAAGTCGGTTGTTCTGCCTCACATACTGTATTTTCCTGTTAAGAAAACCTATCATGGCAGTCTACTTAATTAAGAATTGTGTATAAGCCACTGATAAGTCTTAATAAATAGCAATTTTAAGTGCGAGAAAAGAAGAAATCTACACATAATCGCTACATTTGTTGCGCAATCATTACGTAAAGCCCGGTATCAGCCACATCAACTGCTACAGTCAGGCGAAATCAATCCGGTAAATTGTATTTTAATTTAATTATTACATAAACTCTCTGGTAAACAACACGATTATGAAAAAGTTATTCCTTGTATTAGTATTGGCAGGTGTGTCAATGACATCCCTCGCACAACAAGAAGGCGATCCTGTACAAAAGCACAGTGTAGCCACTAACTCGTTTTGGCAAAATTGGTTTATTCAAGTAGGCGCCGAATGGAACGCTTGGTATTCTGACCAAGAACACGGACACGGTCTTGCCAGCAGTCCTTTCAAAGATTTCCGCTCCAATCCCGGCGTATCTATCGCCGTAGGTAAATGGTTTACACCCGGTATCGGACTGCGTACCAAGTTGCAAGGCATCTGGGGTAAAACCGTTTTTTACGGTGACCCGAATAATTTTGACCGCAGTAATAAGTTCTGGACACTTAACGAGCAGGTGTTGCTCAACCTTAGTAATATGATTGGCGGATACAACCCCAATCGCGTGTGGAACTTTATCCCCTTCTTCGGTGGTGGTGTAGGTCGTTCAATGACCAACAACATGTATGCAATGAACCTCAACGTAGGTATCCTCAACACTTTCCGCTTGAGCGATCGCGTTGCACTGAACCTCGAACTCGGTTGGAATCGCTTTGAGGAAGACATGGACGGCATAACTGCAGCAAGTACGATAACCCCATTCTACCGCCCCGTAGACCATCGCGGCTGGGAAACCAAAGACAATTTGCTCTATGCCGAAGTGGGTCTGACCTTTAATTTGGGTCGCACGGGATGGAACAAAACACCTGACGTAGATGCTATCAAAGCACTCTCGCAGGCACAAATCGACGCCCTTAATGCACAGCTGGCTGACGCCAACGCTGAAAACGAACGTTTGCGCAACATGTTGGCTAATCAGAAACCTGTCGAAAGCAAAACCGTCAAAGAATTTGTCAATACACCCGTTTCGGTATTCTTCAACATCAACAAGTCGAACATCGCTTCGAAGAAGGATCTCGTGAACGTACAAGCCGTGGCTAAATATGCGAAAGAAAACAATACTCGCATCAATGTTACGGGATATGCCGACAGTGCTACAGGCAAGCCCGCCTACAATCAGGCTCTGTCTGAAAGACGTGCCGAAACCGTAGCCAACGAATTGGTGAATATGGGCGTAAGTCGCGACCAGATTTCGACCGTTGGCAAGGGTGGCGTAGAAGACCTTTCGCCTGTATCTTTCAACCGTCGCGCAACGGTTCAGGTAGGCGAATAAATGTACACTACACTTTTATTATATATAACTACACTAACGGGAGAGTGCTTCGTGAGAAGCGCTCTCTTTTTTATTTAAAAGTTTTCACTCGCCCAGAAGTCATCAAGGTAAGTAAGCATATCAACAGGTCGTATTTTGTACATACGAACATCGCGTAGATGGAATATCACCCCTGCCCGTCTCTTACAAACAGTGAGAAAGGCGGGCGATAGATAAGTGTTAAAAAGCCATAAGTAAAGGCTTCTTCGTTATTTATTCTTTAATTTTGCGCATCAAATATGCGAAGAAAATCGGTCATAACCCTTCTTTTATTTGCTGTCGTTTTTGTAATGGCAGGTACCCACATTCCCCTTTCTCAACGAAAAGAAAGGGCGAGGGGCGAGGCACGCCGAATGGCAGAGCAGATAACGGCCGACTCGTTGGCCGGTGTTGCCAACGACACTACGCGGATGGACTCATTACAAAAAGCTATCTACCGACACAACCGGATGATTGACGATTCTATCAGGCTCGACTCGCTGAACCGACAGAAAAAAAATACCATTGAGGCACCCGTGGTTTACTCGGGAAATGACTCGTTGGTGTACGACGCTCGGTCGAAGACGGCTTATCTGTATGGTACAGCAAAGGTGAAGTACGAAAATATGGACTTGGCTGCCGACCGCGTTCACATGAATTTGGACAGTAATCTGGTACACGCCACAGGTACGGCAGATTCGACCGAGAAGACCGGACTGCGAGGTATGCCGGTGTTTACAATGGGCAGCGACAAGTACGAAAGCGACACAATGGCGTTTAACTTTAAAACCAAGCGAGGCCTGATTAAAGATGTGAAAACGCAGCAGCAGGAGGGTTATCTGTCGAGTAAACGCGCTAAGCGCAACGAAAAGGGAGAAGTTTTTCTCGAACACGCGCGATACACCACGTGCGACAAAGATTGTCCTGACTTTTACATCTCGCTGTCACGCGCTAAATTAAGGCCCGGCAAGGATGTGGTAACTGGTCCGGCTTATTTGGTGGTAGCTGATGTTCCGCTGCCATTTGCCATTCCGTATGCCTTTTTCCCTTTCTCGAAAAAATACAGCAGCGGGCTAATTATGCCCACTTATGGCGATGAGAGCGAGCGAGGTTTTTACCTGCGCGACGGCGGTTATTATTTTGCACTGGGCGATAAATGGGACCTTAAACTGCTGGGCGAGATTTATACGAAAGGCTCGTGGGGTGTTTCGGTGGCGAGCAACTACCGCAAACGGTATCGTTACAACGGTAGTTTCCTCTTCAGCTATCAGGATACGAAGACGGGCGATGAGGGATTGCCTGATTTTTCACGACAAACCAGTTTTAAATTGCAATGGAGCCATCGACAGGATACAAAGGCCAGCCCTTTCAGTACATTTTCAGCCAGTGTCAACTTCGCCTCGTCGAGCTACGAGAGCAACAACATGACAAGTCTTTACAATCCGCAGACCAGAACACAAACCACCCGCACATCATCGGTAAGCTGGAGTACAACGTTTTCAAGTATTGGCATGACGTTAAGTTCTACGGCCAACCTATCGCAGAACATGCGCGATTCAAGCATTGCCCTGACTCTACCCGACTTAAATATTTCGATTAGTAGGTTTCAACCTTTCAAACGTCGACAGGCAGTTGGCAAAGAACGCTGGTACGAAAAGATTGCGCTGAGCTACACAGGACAGTTGAGTAACTCGATTAACACAAAAGAAAACAAGTTGCTACGTTCAAGTCTGGTAAAAGACTGGCGCAACGGCATGCAGCACAGCATTCCCATCAACGGCAACTTTACGATGTTCAATTACATCACCATGACTCCTGCGTTTTCTTTTACCGACCGCATGTACACCAATAAGGTGATGCGCTCATGGGATACATCGCGACAGGTGGAACGTACCGATACTACTTACGGTTTTCATAACATCTACAACTGGAACCTCAGTCTTTCAGCCAATACCACATTGTACGGTTTCTACGTTCCCAGTCGCAAGCTCTTCGGCGACAAAATCATTGCCATTCGCCACGTCGTTAAGCCGCAAGTAAGCTTTAGTTATGCACCCGATTTTGGCGCAGCACGCTACGGCTACTATGCCACTTATCAGAAAACAGACGCACACGGAAATGTTTCGCAGGTAGAATACTCACCTTATTCGACAGGAATGTTCGGTGTACCCGGACGTGGAAAGACGGGAAGTATCTCGTTTGATATTGCCAACAACCTTGAAATGAAGGTGCGCACGGGCAACGACTCAACGAAAAAGATCAGTTTGATTGAGGATTTAGGTGCTTCAATGTCGTATAACATGGCAGCAGAGAAACGTCCTTGGAGCGATTTAAATATGCGATTGAGTCTAAAATGGTGGAAGAACTATACTTTCAGTATTAACGCCGTGTTCGCCACCTATGCTTACGAGCTGGATGCCAACAATCGACCGGTTATCGGAACGCACACCGAGTGGAGCAAAGGTCGGTTTGGGCGCTTTCAAGGTATGTCGCAAAATATCTCGTACACCCTTACACCCGAAAAAATTAAGAAGCTCTTCGGTGGCGGAAAAGATGAAACCGATAACAAACGACAACGCAATAAGAATGAAGAAGAAGGTCGCGACACGGATATCGAAAGTAATGTAGACGACACAATGATCAACGGACAGCATGGGGCAAGCCGAAAAAAAGACGATGGAAAGGTCCAAACCGACGACGACGGGTATATGTTATTCTCGATACCTTGGTCGCTTTCATTTAGTTACGGCATCACTATGCGCGAGAGTCAGGATGTCAACAAGTTCAATTACAGCACCATGCGCTACCCTTATGAGTTTGCACAAACACTCAACTTCAGCGGAAATATACGTATCAGCGACGGCTGGAATATCAGTTTTTCTTCGGGTTACGACTTCAACGCCCACAAACTTTCACTGACAACCGCATCGTTGCAACGCGATTTACATTGCTTTAACATGAGCTGTTCGGTGGTGCTGGCCCCCTACACCAGTTACAATTTCACTTTCCGTTGCAACGCTTCTACGCTTACCGACGCCTTGAAATACGACAAGCGCAGCGGTTCCGGCAATGCCGTACAGTGGTATTGAAGTTTCAATAATTGTCTCTTAAACAAAATAAACAGCAATGAAAAAGAACACACAAGCTATTCATTTGCCCTACAAACGTCGTGATGCTTACGACGCATTGAGCATGCCGGTATACAACGCGGTGGCTTACGAGTTTGACAACGCTCAACTGATGGCCGACGCCTTTTGCGGACGCATCGACGCTCCCGATTACTCACGGGTCGAAAATCCTACGGTAGCACACTTCGAAGAGCGCATCAAAGCTATCACCGATGCAATAGATGTTATTGCCTTTAACTCGGGAATGGCTGCCATCAGCAACACATTGTTGGCGCTTTCGGCACAAGGAAAGAACATCGTTACATCACGCCACCTCTTCGGCAACAGCTATTCGCTCATCACTTCCACCTTAAAACGTTTCGGTATCGAGGCGCGTCTGTGCGATCTTACACGTGCGGAAGAGGTAGAAAAAATGCTCGACGACAACACCTGCTGCATCTATATGGAGATTATTACCAATCCACAGATGGAGGTTGCAGACATTTCTGCATTGGCGCAAATAGCTCATCGACGGGACATTCCTATCGTTGCCGATACCACGTTGATTCCTTTTACTGCATTTTCGGCAAAAGATTTGGGGGTAGATATTGAGGTGGTGTCGAGCACAAAATACATTAGTGGCGGCGCAACATCGCTCGGCGGACTGGTTATCGATTACGGTTCGCATTCCAATGTGTCGCATTTATTACGCAACGAACTACTTTTCAACTTCGGCGCTTATATGACTCCGCAAGTGGCTTACCAACAAACTATCGGTTTAGAACTACTCGATGCACGCTATCAGGTACAGGCTTCCAATGCGCTTGAATTGGCTAAGCGTTTGCAAACACTACCTACAGTTAAGCACGTTAATTATGTCGGACTGCCTGACAATCCTTATCACGCGTTAGCCAAACGTCAATTCGGACCTACGGCTGGGGCGATGATTACCATCGATTTGGCAAACAGCGAGGCTTGTTTTCATTTTCTCAACAAGCTGAAACTTATTCATCGTGCCACCAATCTCTTTGATAACCGCACACTTGCCATCCATCCGGCAAGCACCATATACGGACTTTTCACCCCTCAACAGCGTGCCGACATGGATGTTTTCGATACAACCATACGCCTCAGCATCGGTCTTGAAGATGTAGACGACCTTTTTAACGACCTACAACAAGCATTGGAGAAATAGAAAAGACATATCTAACAAAGGGAGTAAATAGTAAAAAGAGCAAAGAATAAGAAGTAAGAATAAGATGAAAAAATACGATTTCGACCAAATAATAGACCGTTCGGGTAGTAACGATATCAAACATTGTGTGTTGCAAGAGCGGTGGGGACGTAGTGATCTTCTTCCCCTTTGGGTAGCCGATATGGATTTTGCTACACCCGATTTTATCGTCAATGCTTTAAAAAAGAGACTTGAACATCCCATCTTTGGCTATACTTCTATACCTGCCGACTATTGGTCTGCCATCATCAACTGGTTACAATCTCACCACAACTGGAACGTACAACGGCAATGGTTGCGTTTTATTCCGGGCATTGTTAAAGGCATCGGGTTTGCCGTTAACATCTTTACTCGTCCCGGAGATAAAGTCATTATTCAACCGCCCGTATATCATCCGTTTCGTCTTACCCCCGAAGCTAATGGCCGCGAAGTTGTCTTTAATCCGCTAAGACAACGCCCCGATGGCTATTACGAAATGGATTTCGACAACTTAGAACAGGTCTGCGACGACCAATGCAAGATGCTTATACTCTCCAATCCGCATAATCCTGCCGGACAAGTATGGTCTGTCGACACCCTTAAACAATTAGCAAGCTTCTGTCATTCGCACCAGCTCATCGTAATAAGCGATGAAATACACGCCGACATGGCGCTCTTTTCTCATCGTCATACCCCTTTCGCCACTGTTTCACAGAAAGCTGCCGACATCAGCATTACTTTTGGTGCACCTACCAAAACGTTTAATATAGCGGGTATTGTAAGTTCGTTTGCCGTTGTACCCAACGAGCAATTGCGCACAAAATATTATCGTTGGTTGTCTGCCAATGAACTGGATGAGCCTACCGTTTTTGCACCTATTGCCACCATTGCGGCCTTTAACGAGGGCGAAGAATGGCGCCGGCAGATGCTAACTTATGTAGAAGACAACATCCGTTTTGTAGAAGACTTTTGTCGTGAAAACATTCCATCCATAAAGCCTTTACGACCTCAAGCCAGCTTTTTGGTATGGTTAGATTGTCGACCGCTTCAACTCAGCCACACCGATTTAATTGACCTTTTTGTCAATAAAGCCCGTCTTGCCCTCAACGATGGTAAGATGTTCGGTCCCGGCGGAGAAGGATTTATGCGGCTCAATGTAGGTACACCCCGTTCCATTCTTCAACAAGCACTTACACAATTAGCCCAAGCCATTCGGGGGTAAACCGTTTCTCCGCTTTTCACTTTTTTCACTCTTCACCTTTAACAGTCCTTGTTCCTCCATTTTTCACCCTGCAAATATATGTAACATACTTGTTACATATACCTTGTCAGGAAGAAACCTGCATCGTGGCTTTTGCTTTTTAAAGCCCAAGATCAGAACGAAGCGACAATCTTGGGTAAGTGTTCGTTCCCTCTTCAGCCCGCTGACGGTTTTTGCTTTCTACACTTTTCTTTATTATAATAAAAAAATAAGCCCACTTTGATACAATTACCAATAGAGAGCTTATTTTGAAAAAAGGTATAGATGTTTATTCTATTAACTTCCCGTGCTTTTTGAGTACGGAGAGAAACTCTCTCCATTCTGCTGCTCGTTTGTCTCTTGCCTCCTTAATACCCTCATTCTCTTTTGCATATTTACTGTTATTCTCAATATCGCGTGGATAACAGTCGCTCAGATAAAACTTACCCGATTCTAATTCAGAGACCAATGATAAGTCTGTGAAAATTTGACTATCAACAGAAGATACAAACGTTGAAATATGCAGTAAAACCTTGTTATACGAGTGTATTTCTATATTGCGATAGACGGGGAAAAGCTGACGCGTAGGCTCAAAACCTTGAAAAACAATTTCACGAGTTTGCACGTTGAAAGACTTGATGTTGTCAAGCGTAAAGAGATAGGAACTTGAAGCAGAAACAGAAGCCCTCGCTATACGAGTTGACCCTACTGCAAATAATTCTGTTTTTGCCCCTTGATCAGCAGGGGTTTTTGTTTGATTATCCTCATTGCTGCAGCTAATGAACAACAAAGAAAAGATAAACACTTGTAATACATATAAACTCTTTTTCATATCGATATTTTTTTAGATGACTTTAATGTTTAGATTGTTAAAAGGAATAGTGCTCCAAATATAGTTGTTTTTATTGATATTACAAAAAAACTTGTATTTTTTTAGATAGAGCTCGATTAACTATTTTACTAAATATTGCTGTATGCCATACCGGGATACAAGCCGACAACAGCACCACACTTAGCAATACGGTTGTAGAAAGTAGATTAAAATATGCCTTACTTATCATCTTTTTATCCCTATTTTGCCGATATTATTTTTTATTTGATAAAGTTATTGGTGCTGTCGGGCTTATGAGCGAATGGCTTAAAATGATAATAGCGTTTTTCTACAAAAGTTTTTCCCGAGTCATTATCTCTCATTTCTTTTATCAACAGTGTGGTATTATTCAATATTTCACCCCAATAACTAAAGGTTATGGTATCCCAAATCTTGCGCCAAGTCTCCATTTCAAAGCGATTGTTATTGATTCTAAAGACACCGATTCCGTCAGGACGGTTAAAAAATCTGGCCATTAAATCTTTGTCCAAAAGCTCTTTTTCTATATTTTTGTTATCAGCATCCCTTACACCGTCTAAGAGCATTTCCATACAAACTCCGTTTCTATAGAGCACAATTACGCCAATCGTGGGATCACTATAATCAGGAATGGTCGAATAATAATATCCGTCGGTTCTCAACTCATTGCCTACATAAGGCATTCTCGACATCGATAAGTCGTGTAACTCTTTCTCACAAGCTGTTAACGCCAAGCTGGCGAACAGCAATATTCCTATTTTCTTTATCATTGTGTAGGTAACATTCTAAATAATCCTCCAGCACCAATATTTGCAAAACTATCTAACCACTTTTAAATAAGGAAAGTCATTTCCCATTAAATCAGATGTAAAACCGGTTAATATTCTCAAAGGAAGTTGTCACATTGCCGGGTACAATAACTTTCTTAGGTTGTCCTCTGTACGTAAAGTATACACAATGCTACCACTGGGGCTTCTATCTTTACTTAGGCACCGGTTCCATCATGCAGTAAGCAGGTCTGCCGACTCCAATTGGGCAGGATAAGTTTTGTCGAGTCCACGCTAAGATACAATAAAGTTCAGCTAAATATTACATAAAAATTCAAATGTTTGCTCGTTGCCTATTGGGATAGTCTGTATCGTTTCATTGTTTAACAGAACAATGTCAATCTTTCCTTTTTTCACTCCTAAAAAAAGACGTTGATTATTTTTAATGTGTATATCCGCCATCGATAAAACATATTCATATTGATTGTTGAAAAATAATTTAGCTAAGATGATATCTTCTTTTTTTCCTAAGTAATATTCTTTCTTAAATTTTCCACAACCAAAGAAGGTCCTATTAACAATATAAATGTTATTGAATGAAAGGTTACCAACATATACTTCATAGTGAATAATTTTACTTCTTTCTAAATAATCACCAATAGTACTGTGTATATTAAAATTTGGTTTGTCAACAAATATTTGAGTGGTATCAATTATATCATAGACCACAACTGAACATAATTGATTACTTTTTTTTATTTTGAAAGTTTTCCTTATTCGATTAATGGCGTCGTCAATAGTTTCTTTTCTTATCAATTCTGATGTGATATTTTGAGAAAGGATATTTGTACAGGACATTAATAATATTGTTAATAGTATAATCTTTTGCATTGTTTTATTTTTTATTGTTATCGAGATATTCTCCAAATAAAGTCCATGGAACGAGTTTCAATATTTTCAAAAGTTCTTTTTTTGCGAATATAGATTTTAAATTTAATTAGAGAAGAAAATTAGAGATATTTAACCTCGTTATTTTTAATTAGAAACTAAAAACGTCAAATGGGTAAAGCATTCAATAAATATTTTACGAGGCATTTCTTGTCTATTGAAAAACAGAGGAAAAGGTATAAAGGGATAGATGTAAAAGATATAGACGTCACATAATGAGTAAAAAGCAAGTAATGCGACACACCTTTCTCTTATAAAAGGGAAGACAGAGAGAGGATTTTTTACACCAAACTCAGGTGCTAATAAGAAAATCCGCTAAACAAAGAAACTATCTGGCGGATAAATAATATCAATCAGATATTTTCAACAAACTCGTCAATATGCATCGAAATGAGAAGTGAATTTGTAGTTGACAATCATGAATTCTTAATAGTCGTTCTATTCTTCATGTAATCGTCTAATTTGTACACCTGCATTTGTATAATTCTGTAAACATACACATCATTGTCGATTACATATAAAATCGTATTCATACCTTCCAAATCTGGACAGAACAATAGATACTTCGGATGTTTACGCATTATTTTTCTAAACACTTTTGGTGCATTCCTTACGAGTTTTCTTGAAAAAGCGCTATAGCGCTCACCGTGGTCACCATACTCTCCGTCATAACAATATACGTATAAACGTCCTTTACATCTTTTGTCGAAATAAAAAAGATTAAAAGCCAGTTTTCCTGTATCCACTTGCAGTGTTTGCCTGTCTTTCAGTTTTAAATTTAAAACGTAGAGAGGTGTTCCATATTTCATCTTATATTCAAATTGTTTAATGCCTGGTCTATTCAAAAATTTACTCTTTTGGAGATGTTTTAAATACATACTATCTGTTCTAATTCTGTTGAACCACTGAATGACTTCTATGCTGTCACTATCGGGACAATGCAGTAATTTATATGTTTCTTCTGTTGTTTTTTCTATCCATCTTGTATAAGACGATATAATATTGTCAATGTAAGCAGCAGAGTCGAGCGTGCTATAAGTCTGTTCAATTTGTTCAATTAAAGTTTGAGCTTTTGAAATGCCAAAAAACAGACAACTTATGATGAAAATTAAACCTATTCTTTTCATATTTTTTCGTTTCCACGCTACTTTATACAGAAACTCCGGATGTTCTTTCAATACAGTTCCTGCAAGAAAACGATATTCATATATTTTTTTGAAGCGTAACTTTTATTTTACTGATGTATTGTTAATGACTTTTCCCTTACTCATCACCTCTTTCCGATTATCTTTTTATACCACTTTATAATGAGGCATAGCGTTTTTTGGGGCTCGGTAAGCGATTGCTCCATAGCCAATCGAGAATTGATATCTTGCAATATTTTACCAACCTGATCTTTATTACATTCAGAGAAATACACTTTCATTTGCAAAACATCGGGATATTTTCTCCAAAGTTCACATATCTCATGCAACACTCTAATATATATCCTCAATTCTGATTCCTCCAATCGCGGCATATCCTTATGAATAATGACAATTCGCTTTTCTTGCATCCATTCATCTAAGTAACATAAAGAATCTTTCAAAGCATCCCAGTTATATCCAAAATAAGATGGAAAATTGAACTGCCGGGCATAAGTTTCAAGAAGTTCTGCTGTTGTATGAACTCCTTCAAGGACAAGTGAAAAGACTTCCGGATCAGAAACGTCTACGTCATCCTTGTAATAATAAAAAATGTCTTTAACCATATTTCTAACGTTTTAATAGAATTGAGACCTCTGCAAAACCCCTCTACAAGCAGGTTTACAGAGGCCTCCCATTGATTATTTAACTTTAACGCGCAGAATCTAATTCAATTTGGTAAATGTAGTTATTATACATTTTCCCATTGTATTACGTTCAGTCTAAATCCAGTTTACCTATATTATCGTATTCCTCTAGCCCATTATCGAATGAATTTTCAAATGGTTTACCAGCATTTCCCTTGAG
>ERZ773014.1292-NODE-1292-length-16148-cov-12.592059_pt1 | contig 16148 bp, 11 predicted proteins | sample MGYA00580841_ERZ773014 | MGnify/ENA primary metagenome ERZ773014 (study PRJEB29015, sample SAMEA2737989) | human oral metagenome | biome: human oral; feature: human-associated habitat; material: dental | place: China | collected 2067 ...
TTTGATGGAGGGGCTGGTCAACAGTGTTGTCGCATTTTTGCTTTTGCCCGTACTGCGGGAGCGGTTTCCGAGATTTTAGGGCATATTCATAAAGGAGAATGACGTTGATCCTAATGTTGATCCCTATGAGTTAGGGAATCACTGATAAATTCAAGGTCATCATCTTGGCGCATTTTTTCCTGCTTTTTGCCTTCGATCTTCCACAGAGCGCCGCTCTGCGTGCGGTTTTCCTCCTCAATCGGACGAAAAAGTCTACGCCAATCGGAAGGTCTATTTTATCAGAGGAGGCGATGAATGTAAGGGCGTGATTTTGTCAATAGGAATTCAGAATATGCAGTTCGGGTATTGGTTGAAAGGAAACAGAAGGTAATCACATGAGTACGCAGGAGGATATCAAGGTCGAGGAAATTGAGAATCTGGACTTTGAGAAGTATGAGGACAAGTATTCTGAGGCGGGGCTGTGGGACAAGATCCGCAAGAACATTGCCAAGATCGGCGTGAAGGTGATCTATCAGGCACTACTGCTCTTCTACGTGGCACAGTCACCGAATTGCCCCACAAAGATCAAGGCGGGCATCATCGGCGCGCTCGGCTATCTGATCTCGCCGCTCGATCTGATTCCGGACATGCTGCCAGGCATCGGCTTTGCCGATGATGCGATCGCGATTGCGACGGCAGTCGCCCTTGCACAGATCTACATCACCGATGAGATTCGTGCGCAGGCAAAGGCAAAGCTGGCTGATTTGCTTGGTGAGGATGTACTCAAGAAGCTGGACGAGTGATTTTTACAATATGAAAAGCCCCCATATACGCAGAAAAATCGCGTATATGGGGGCTTTTCGCATGTCTACAGGTTTTCGAGAATACGTATCTCATTCTGCATGATGTACTCGTTTCGTGTGGGAGAAATGCCGCTGATGAGGCGGTCATAGGCGAGCTGCATGGCGATTTGTCCCTGACGGCGTGGGTGCTGATAGATAGCAGCGTTGATAATGCCCTTCTGCATAGCGCGCTGGATGGCGGGGATGATGTCGAAGGTGATAACGGTGATGTCTTGCGCACGGTTTCGTTTCACGAGTGCCTGACAGACACCGTGTGCGCCGCCCGATGTGGCAATGAAGAAGGCATTCATTGTCGGGTGGGCATCGATCATTTGAAGGGTTTCCTCGTAGGCATGAATGTCATCGTCGGAGTCTTTCATCACAGCGGCAATGCCACAGTCCTTCTCGATGGAAAGGCGGCTGCGAAAACCCTCGACACGCTGGTAGTGTCCGAGCATGCGCTCGCCGCTGTAGCTGACGCCTGCACTGATGCGTCCCATGCAGATCTTGCGGAGAAGCGCCGCTGCTGTGCGCCCGCCTGCTGTGTAGTCGCTGCCTACATAGACATGGGGAACCTTTGAGGCGAAATCGTTGTTGAGCGAGATCACAAAGATGCCGTCTCGGACGGCGTCCTCGAGCGCGCTGATGACATCGGCATCGCTGATTGGGTTAATGATGATCGCCTCTGCTCCCTCTGCGCGCAACGTAGCAATGGCGGCGCATTGCTCGGCGGTACTGTAGCCTGTAAGGAGGTGCCAATGCACCTGAAGACCGAAGCGTTCATAGTATTCAGCCGCTTTGCGTAACGCTGCAATAATGGGGGCGAAGAACTGAATCTCACTTGCAGAGATGATGACGCCGGCGATAGGGCTCTGTTTCTGTGATACGAGGGCACGTGCCGCAGGATTCGGTTGATAGCCGAATTCTGCCATGGTCTTCAGGATGAGTGCACGTTTTTCCTCCTTGACGTTGCCGCGTCCGTTGATGACTCGGTCGACCGTGCCGCGCGATACGCCGCAGAGCTCTGCAATCTGTTTAATCGTAATCATGCGAACAACTCCCTTGCAATACCTATTATACTGGCTTTCAAGTTCTTTTACAAATTTTTTGTGTGGATTCCGCAAATTCGCACTTGACAAATATTAATCGTGCTGTTATTCTATGGGTGTGCTCGAGCACAGTTATTAAAATATAAGATATTATAATATATCTATGGAATTTAATAAAATAAATTTGTTCGAGCACGGATGACGGGGGATTTCCCTGTAAATAGAGGTAGGGTTTTATCAGGAGGTTGATGAAGGATGAGATTCAAGAAACTCCTCGTCGCGGGGCTGGCGGTCATGACAGCGGCATTCTTTGCCGGCTGCGGCGGTTCCGACAAGGCGGCATCGGGTGACACAAAGGGCGTCAAGGTTGGTGTATCAATGCCGACAAAATCGTTGCAGCGCTGGAATCAGGACGGCGCGAACATGGAGAAGAAACTCCGTGAGAAGGGCTACGATGTCGATCTGCAATTCGCGGAAAACAAGGTGGAGACGCAGGTATCGCAGATTGAAAATATGATTACGAAGGGCTGTAAAGTCATCGTGGTCGGCTCGATTGACGGCAGCGCGCTTTCCTCCGTGCTGAACGAAGCGAAGAGCGCGGGCGTTTCGGTCATCGCTTATGACCGCCTCATCATGAACACGGATGCGGTCAGTTACTACGCCACGTTTGACAATTATCTCGTCGGCAAGATCCAGGGGCAGTACATTGCGGATCGCCTCGGGCTTGCTGAGGGCAAGGGGCCGTTTAACCTCGAGCTCTCGACAGGGCCGATGGATGACAACAACGTCAACTTCTTCTTCGGCGGTGCGATGGATGTACTGAAGCCCTACATCGACAAGGGGCAGCTCGTCGTCCGCTCTGGTCAGATGACGCGTGAGCAGTGCGCGACGCCGAACTGGGATGAGGCAAAGGCGCAGGAGCGCATGGACAACATCCTGACGACCTACTACACGGGGGCAAAGCTGGATGCAGTGCTCTGCTCGAATGACTCGGTTTCACTCGGCGTGCAGTCGGCGCTCAAGTCGGCGGGCTACAATACGCCGGATCGTCCGTTGCCCATCATCACGGGACAGGATGCAAATCTGCCGAACGTGAAAGCAATCGTCGCGGGTGAGCAGTCGATGTCCGTCTTTAAGGACACGCGTGCGCTTGCGGATGAGGTTGTGAAGATGGTGGATGCGATCCTAGCGAATCATGAACCCGAGGTCAACAATACGAAGGACTACAACAACGGCGTGAAGGTTGTGCCCTCGTACCTCCTCGAGCCGAAGTTCGTAGACAAGTCCAACTACAAGCAGCTGCTCATTGACTCCGGCTACTACACCGAGGCAGAACTGCAGAAATAAAAATATTGTGATACTGCTCTCTGCCGGACGCTCGGAAATACGACCGAGCCCGCAGAGGGCTTCTTACTAGAAGCACTGATAAAATGAAAACGTTATCAATGCTTTCCTGACTAGGAGGGATGACATGGCAGACATCCTACTCGAGATGCAGAATATCGAAAAGGTCTTTCCGGGCGGTGTGCGCGCACTTGACAAGGTGGACATTGTCGTGCGTGCGGGCGAGATCCATGCGCTCGTTGGCGAAAACGGTGCGGGCAAGTCCACGCTTATGAACGTTCTGAGTGGCGTATATCCCTATGGAAGCTACGGCGGGAAGATCCTCTACGACGGAGAGGAGTGCAAATTTCACGACATCCGCGAAAGTGAGCGGGTTGGCATTGTCATCATTCATCAGGAACTGGCACTCATTCCGTATCTGTCCGTGATGGAGAATATCTTTCTTGGCAACGAACAGGCGAGCCGGGGCGTCATCAACTGGGAGGAGGTACACCGCCGCGCCGTCGATCTGATGAAGCGCGTGGGACTGGACGATTTGCCGGAGATGCCCGTCAACAAGATGGGCGTCGGCAAGCAGCAGCTCGTCGAGATTGCAAAGGCGCTCGCTAAGGACGTGCGCCTCCTCATCCTTGATGAGCCGACGGCGGCACTGAACGACGACGACAGCGAGAAGCTGCTCGATCTGATCCTTGACCTCCGTGAGCGTCTCGGCATGACAGCGATCATCATCTCGCACAAGCTGAACGAGGTGACGCGCGTCGCGGACAAGATTACGGTCATCCGTGACGGGCGCACGATCGAGACACTGGACAAGCATACGGACGAGATCACGGAGGAGCGCATCATTCAGGGCATGGTTGGGCGTGCGATCACCGACCGCTATCCCGCGCGCGAGAATCAAAAGATCGGGGACGTCTGCCTCGAGGTCAAGGACTGGTGCGTGGAGTCGCCCTATATTGCGGGGCGGCAGGTGGTCGACCATGTGAACCTGCGCCTGCGCCGCGGTGAGGTGGTTGGCATCGCGGGACTCATGGGTGCGGGGCGCACGGAGCTCGCGATGAGCATTTTCGGCAAGTCATTTGGACGCAATATCACAGGACAGATTTTCAAGGACGGCAAGGAAATACAGGTGGGCAGTGTGGGCGAGGCGATTGCAAACGGGATTGCCTACGTCACGGAGGATCGCAAGGGGCAGGGACTCATCCTCGGGCAGAGCATCCGCGAGAACATCAGTCTGCCGACGCTCTCACGTCTTGCTTCGCGCGGTGTGATCCGCGCGGAGGAGGAGATCGGGGTTGCGGAGGAATATCTGAAGAAGCTGCGCATCAAGGCCCCCGGCATATATCAGGCGACGCGCAACCTCTCGGGCGGCAACCAGCAGAAGGTCATGCTTGCCCGCTGGTTGTACGCCGACCCTGATGTGCTCATCCTCGATGAGCCGACGCGGGGCATCGACGTGGGTGCGAAGTATGAGATCTACTGCGTCATCAATGAACTCGCTGCGGCAGGGAAATGCGTCCTCGTCATTTCCTCGGAGCTGCCAGAGGTGCTCGGCATCAGCGACCGCATCTACGTCATGAACGAGGGTCGTTTCGTCGGGGAGCTTCCGGCAGAGGAGGCGTCGCAGGAGAGCATCATGCGCTACATCATGCAGAGCAATACACGACGCAAGGCGAGCTGAAGGAGGAAACAACGTGAGTGAGAAAAAAGAGACGGCGGCAGTCGGACTCAGCGCCGGTTCTATCTGGCAGACTGCCGTACACAAATACGCGATGTTCATCGCGCTGATTGCGATTGCCCTGTTCTTCCAATGGTGTACGGACGGTGTGCTGCTCGCGCCGATGAACATCTCGAAGCTCATCATGCAGAACAGCTACATCCTCATCCTCGCGATCGGTATGCTACCCTGCATCTTGACGGGGGACATTGATCTCTCAGTTGGATCGGTGGTCGCCGTGATCGGCGCAGTCGCCGCAACGATGATCGTGTCGATGGGCATGAGTGTACCCGTGACGATTATCTCCTGTGTTGCACTCGGACTTTTGATCGGTGCGTGGCAGGGCTTCTGGATTGCGTTCGTGCGCGTGCCCGCATTCATCGTGACGCTCGCGGGGATGCTGCTCTTCCGCGGTGCAACGATGATTATTCTGGACGGCAATACGCTCTCACCATTCCCTGAAAGCTACCAATTTGTCGCACAGCGCTTCCTTGCAGACATTCCCATCATCGGCTCGATTCCCATGAGCACGATGCTCATCGGCGTCATCATTGCGGCGATCGGGGTCTACCTCGTGGCGAACAGCCGCCGTCAGCGTATTCGTCATGGGATTCCTGCGGACAGCATGCCGCTTTTTACGGTGAAGTGCGCCGCAATCATCCTCGTCAGCCTCATCTCCTGCTACTGGCTCGATCAGTTCAAGGGACTGCCCGTCATCCTCATCCTGCTTGGCTTCCTCGTCGCACTCTACTCGTTTATCTGCAACCGTACCGTATTCGGTCGCCACATCTATGCAGTCGGTGGCAATGAGCGCGCAGCGCAGCTCTCGGGCATCAAGACGCGCTGGGTGCGCTTCCTTGTTTTTGTCAACATGGGCCTGATGGCGGCGATCGCGGGACTTGTATTCTCGGCGCGCCTCAATGCGGCGGCACCGTCGGCGGGCATGATGTTCGAGTTGGATGCGATCGCTGCGTGCTACATCGGCGGCGCATCGGCAACGGGCGGCGTCGGAACGATCATCGGCGCGGTGGTCGGTGGTCTCGTCATGGGCGTTCTCAACAATGGCATGTCTATCATGGGCGTCGGAATCGATTGGCAGCAGGCAATCAAGGGTATGGTGCTCCTCGCCGCCGTCGCGTTCGATATCTATAATCAGTCGACGAAGTAAAGAGAGAGGGGAAACAGTATGCTCTATATCGGCATTGATCTCGGGACATCCGCGTGCAAATTCCTGCTGATGGATGAAACGGGCGACATCAAGAAGATCGTGTCACGCGACTATCCGCTCTCCTTCCCACAGGCGGGGTGGAGCGAGCAGGAACCCGCCGCGTGGGTGCGTGCGGTGGAGGAGGGCATTCCCGCCCTGCTTGAGGGTTTCGACGCCGCACAGGTGAGGGGGATCGGCGCGGGCGGTCAGATGCACGGACTTGTGGTTCTCGACGCAGAGGACAAGGTGATCCGTCCTGCGATCCTCTGGAACGACGGGCGGACGGCAGAGGAAGTCGACTACCTCAACGAGACAATCGGAAGGGAAAAGCTGAACGCGGCAACGGCGAACATTGCCTTTGCCGGTTTTACCGCGCCGAAGCTGCTCTGGATGAAGAAGCATGAGCCAGAGTTTTTTGCACGCATTGATAAAATCATGCTCCCGAAGGACTACATCAACTATGTGCTCACGGGCGTGCACTGCACAGAGCCATCGGATGCGGCGGGGACGCTGCTCTATGACGTGGAGCGCGGCGTATGGTCAGAGGAAATGCTGGAGATTGTCGGAGTACGTGCTGAGCAGATGCCAAAACTCTTCGCCTCCTATGCGCCCGTCGGAACCGTCTTACCCGCCGTCGCAAAACGGCTTGGCATTCCACAGGAAACGATTGTTGCGGCGGGCGCGGGGGACAATGCTGCTGCTGCTGTCGGCACAGGAACAGTGGGAGAGGGCGCGTGCAACATCTCCATCGGCACGTCTGGCACGATCTTCATCACAAGTGAGAAGTTCGGCGTCGACCCGCACAACGCACTCCACTCCTTTGCCCATGCAGATGGGAACTATCATCTGATGGGTGTGATGCTGAGCGCGGCGTCCTGTAATCAGTGGTTTATGGACAAGGTGCTCGGCGCAAAGGACTATGCAGCAGAGCAAGAGGGGATTACGGACGAACGGCTTGGGCGCAATCCCGTCTTCTTCCTGCCGTATCTCATGGGCGAGCGCAGCCCGATCAACGACACGGATGCGCGCGCGGCGTTCATCGGCATGTCGCTCGATACGGAGCGGCGTGATCTCGTGCAGGCGATCTTTGAGGGCGTGGCATTCGGCATGCGGGACAGTATCGAGGTCGCGCGTCAGCTTGGCATCCGCATCGAGCGCAGCAAAATTTGCGGCGGCGGTGCGAAGTCGAAGCTCTGGCAGAGGATCTTTGCGAATGTGCTGAATGTGAAGCTGGACATCCTGGCCTCAGAGCAGGGACCCGGCATGGGCGGCGCGATGCTCGCGATGGTCGCGTGTGGCGTCTATCCGAGCGTTGCGGATGCTGCCGCTGCACTCGTACGCGTGGTGGAGACGGTGGAGCCGGTACCAGAGCTCACCAAACGCTATGAGAAGCGTTATGCGGCGTATCGAAAGCTTTATCCTGCGCTCAGAGAGGTGTTCCCAGAGCTGCACTGAAGAACAATGAAAATGCCGGGAATCCTTTTACGGATTCTCGGCATTTTAGGAGGAGGGAATCATGTCCTTTTACAATGATTTTTCCTATGAACAGCTACGCGACCTCAATGTCTTCCTCGTGCGCATGGAGGAGCGGACGATGCACCTGCATCACGACATGGAGGTCGGCATCGTCCTCGAGGGGACGACGCTCATCGAGGTTAGCGGCACGCAGCACCGTCTCTGGCGCGGCGATCTCTACCTCGTCAACCCGATGGAGCCGCACCGCTTCCTTTCGGGGGGCTGCGGAAGCGGGCTGCTCCTCATCGCGCAGATCTCGCCGCAGCTCGTCGCACGTATCTTCCCGGGGGCGATGAATCTGCGCTATGGAGAGGGCACGTCGCTGCGTCCCGTGTTTCCACAGAGCTCGGCGCAGTATGCACGCATGGCAGAGATGCTGATGGAGCTGGGCATGGTGTTCTTTGCACGTAATGTAGGCTATGAGTTTCGCTGCCTTGGATGCATTGGTGAGATCTATGCGCTCCTGCACACGCATCTGCCTGTGACCGTCCTACGCGGCGAAGACGATCTGCCGCAGCGTGAGCGTGCGGATCGTCTGCTCTCCATCATCGCATATATCGAGGAAAACTATCAGCGTAAACTCCTGCTCAGAGAGATTGCGCAGCGGGAACATCTCTCGCTGACGTATCTCTCGCACTTTTTTAAGGACATGCTTGGACTTTCGTTTCAGGAGTATCTGCGCGAGCGTCGTTTCGAACATGCCTGTCATCTCGTGGAAACGACGGATCAGCGCATCCTTGAAATCAGTCTTGTCTGCGGCTTTTCCGATGTGCGCTATTTGACGAAGCTCTTTGATGAGCATTTCGGCTGCACGCCGACGGCGTACCGACAGAAAAAACGAGTTTCTCGGCGAAAGAAACCCGTTTCCCTTGGTTGTATTCAGTCGTTTTTCTCTCCGGAGGACAGCGTACGCCTCCTCGCCCTCCATCGCGCCCGCTGCGGTGAGAGGGTACAGCAGGCGCGTATGGACTGGAAGATAGGTCTGTCAGCAGCCGGAGGCGAAGAGCACGTTGTTCACAATGCCCTCTAGGTACTCCTGCCGTCCCGACCCCGGATCGGCGGGCACTTTCAGTGCTGCAGCGTGTGCGGCGCAGGACTCGAGCGTCGCTGTACCCTCGCGGATCTCCTTGCCGATGCCCGTTTCGTAGCTCGCGTAGCGTTCCTTGACGAAGCTGTCGATGCGTCCATCCTCGATGAGCGCCGCCGCCTTGATGAGGCCGAGCGCGAACGTGTCCATGCCGACGATGAATGCGATGAACATATCTTCGGGGGTATTGCTCGGACGGCGGTTCTTCGCGTCGAAGTTGAGACCGCCGCGCAGACCGCCCGCCTTCAGAATCTCATACATCGCCATCGTCGTATCGTAGACGTTCGACGGGAACTGATCCGTGTCCCAGCCGAGGAGCAGGTCGCCCTGGTTCGCGTCGACCGAGCCCATCATGTCGTTGACCGCCGAGACGCGCAGCTCATGCTGGAACGTGTGCCCCGCGAGCGTTGCGTGATTCGCCTCGATGTTCATGCGGAAATCCTTGTCAAGCCCGTATTTGCGCAGGAAGCCGATCGCGGTCGCCGCATCGAAGTCGTACTGATGCTTCATCGGCTCTTTCGGTTTCGGCTCGATGTAGAAATCGCCAGTGAAGCCGATCTTGCGCCCGTAGTCGCGCGCCATGCGGAAAAGCTGCGCGACGTTGTCCTGCTCGAGCTTCATGTCCGTGTTGAGTAGCGTTTCATAGCCCTCGCGACCGCCCCAGAACACATAGCCCTGTGCCCCGAGTTTGACGGCAAGCTCTATGCCCTTCTTCGCCTGCGCCGCCGCGAAGCAGAAGACATCGGCAGAGTTGCTGCTGCCCGCACCGTTCATGAAGCGCGGATTGCTGAACATATTTGCTGTCGTCCAGAGCGCCTTGATGCCTGTACCCTTCGTCTTTTCGAGGAGATAGTCCGTGATCTCCTCGAGGCGGCGATTCGTCTCGTTGATATCGGTCAGATCTTCGGGAACGATGTCTGCGTCGTGGAAGCAGTAGTACTTGATGCCGAGCTTCTGCATGAACTCGATGCCGGCGTCGACCTTTGCCTTTGCGTGCTCCATCGTGCCCGGCTGTGCGTGGAAGGACTTGTCCGCCGTTCCCGCGCCGAACATATCCACACCCGTCGCACAGAGGTTATGCCACCATGCCATCGCGAAGCGCAGATGGTCTTCCATTGGTTTGCCGAGAATTATGCGCTTTGCGTCGTAATACTTGAATGCAAGCTTGTTTTTGCTGTCTCTGCCCTCGAATGGAATCTGAGGGATGTTTGGAAAAATCTCACCCATAACTCTGCTCCTTTTCTCTTTTGATATGAAAACCTGTGCTGTTTTGCAGCCTATAGTGATATAGTAATATGTTCTGGGCGATAATTCCTGCATAAATCGGTCGTAAAATCCGATTAGTTTGCTTCTGTTTTCGGAAAGTGAGAACTTTTATTGATTATTGACTGGTAACATATGTTACATCTATTGAGAAAGCCCTTTGCTATAATCAGGACAACAAATGTGTATTGGATATATCGCAAAGGAGAGTTTCTCATGGATGCTAAAATGTTTTGTTATCAGTGTCAGGAGACAGCGGGTGGCAAGGGCTGCACGGTGCAGGGAGTCTGCGGCAAGAAGCCGGATGTCGCCGAGATGCAGGATCTGCTCGTCTACGTGACGAAGGGGCTCGGCGCGGTGACGACGGCACTGCGCGCAGCGGGCAAGAAGGTTGCCATCGAGGTGAACCATCGCGTGACGATGAACCTCTTCATTACGATCACGAATGCGAACTTCGACCGCGAGGCGATCATGGACGTGATCGAGGAGACGCTTGCGATCAAGGCGGATCTGCTTGGGCAGCTCTCCGATGCGTCGCATCTGCCAGAGGCGGCACATTGGACAGCGCCGCGTGCAGAGTTCGAGGCGAAGGCGAAGACGGTCGGCGTGCTCGCGACGGAGAACGAGGATGTACGCAGCCTGCGTGAGCTGACGACGTACGGTCTGAAGGGGCTGTCCGCCTATGTCGAGCACGCAAATGCGCTCGGTCACGAGAACGAGGAGATCGACGCATTCATGCAGCACGCGCTGGCACAGCTGCTCGATGATACGATGGACGGCGATGCGCTGACGGCGCTCGTGCTTGAGACGGGCAAGTGGGGCGTTGCGGGTATGGCACTCCTCGACGGTGCGAACACGGGCACGTACGGTCATCCCGAGATCTCAAAGGTCAACCTCGGTGTTCGTAACCGCCCCGGCATCCTCATCTCCGGGCATGACCTCAAGGATCTTGAGCGTCTCTTGGAGCAGACGAAGGGCACGGGCGTCGATGTCTATACGCACGGCGAGATGATCCCCGCGCACTACTACCCCGCGTTCAAGAAGTACGACAACCTCGTCGGCAACTACGGCAACGCATGGTGGTTGCAGAAAGAGGAGTTCGAGAAGTTTAATGGCGCGATCCTCATGACGACGAACTGCGTTGTTCCGCCGAAGGACAGCTACAAGGATCGCCTCTTCACGACGGCTGCGGTTGGCGTACCGGGCTGCACGCATATCCCGCTCGTGAACGGTGAGAAGGACTTTACGCCCGTCATCGAGTGCGCGAAGAAGTGCGCGCCTCCGACGGAGCTGGAGACGGGCGAGATTGTCGGCGGATTTGCACACGAGCAGGTCTTTGCCGTCGCGGACAAGGTTGTCGAGGCGGTGAAGAGCGGCGCGATCAAGAAGTTCGTCGTCATGGCGGGCTGCGATGGCCGTATGAAGTCGCGTGAGTACTATGCTGAGTTCGCTGAGGCTCTGCCGCATGACACGGTCATCCTCACGGCGGGCTGCGCGAAATACAAGTATATTAAGAAGGATCTCGGCGACATCGGCGGTATCCCGCGTGTCCTTGACGCAGGGCAGTGCAACGACTCCTACTCGCTTGCGCTGATTGCTCTGAAGCTTAAGGAAGTATTCGGTCTGGATGATGTGAACAAGCTCCCGATTGCGTACAATATCGCGTGGTACGAGCAGAAGGCTGTCATCGTTCTCCTCGCCCTGCTCCACCTCGGCGTGAAGAACATCCACCTCGGACCCACGCTCCCCGCGTTCCTCTCTCCGAATGTCGCAAAGGTGCTCGTCGAGACCTTCGGCATCGGCGGCATCACGAACGTCGAGGACGATATGGCAATGTTCGGTATCGAAGCGGATGAGTCGGAAGCCGCTGCGGTGTAAGAGAATATCTTTTCATATGATAGGATGATCTTCGAAAAACAGCGAAAGAACCTGTCAGAATAGCTGAAATCAAAAAGAGGTTGTTGTACGTTTTGTTTCGTGCAACAGCCTCTTTGCGTGGGGGAAATTGACGCATCTTTTTGCCCACACTTCGGCGGAAAATTCTCTACATCTAAACGCCCTTCGGTTGAACGGCGAAATCCGCTATCATAGAACCCCGTCGAAATATTTGACACCGGACGCCTCTTTTGACTATAATGAGCCGTACACTGTGTAAAAGAAACGATGTGCGCCAAAGCGCCGCATGGGAGGGCTAACGGATGAAGATTTTGGCTGCGGATGGGATTTCACCCGAGGGGATTGGTCTGCTGGCAGAGTATGAAGTTGATGTGCGTGACAAGATTTCGCATGAAGAGCTTGTGGAGATCATCGGTGACTATGACGCACTCATGGTGCGCTCGGCGTCGAAGGTGTCGGCGGACGTGCTCGCGCGCGCGGATAAACTGAAGATCATTGGGCGTGCGGGCGTCGGTGTCGACAACATCGACGTGAAGGCGGCGACGGAGCGCGGCGTTATCGTCATTAACTCGCCGGGGGGCAACACGATCGCGGCGACGGAGCACACGATGGCGATGATGCTCTCGATGGCGCGCAACATTCCTGTGGCGGATGCGACCATGCACGCGGGAGAGTGGAATCGTAAGGCGTACGTCGGCGTGGAGCTGCGTGGCAAGACGCTTGGCGTCATCGGTATGGGGCGCATCGGCAGTGGGGTTGCAAAACGCGCGCTCGCCTTTGATATGAACATTATCGCCTATGATCCGTATATCAATGAAGAGAGGGCCAAGGCGCTCGGCGTGACCGTGGGAACACTGGACGATATCTTTGCGGCGGCGGACTTTATCACCGTGCACATGCCGCTCACGAAGGAAACGCGCGGTATGATCTCCATGAATCAAATACGCAAGATGAAGCCGGGCGTGCGCCTCGTAAACTGCGCGCGCGGCGGCATCATCAACGAGAAGGATCTGGCGGCGGCGATCAAGGAAGGAATCGTTGCGGGCGCAGCGATCGATGTGTTCGAGAGCGAGCCGCTCGTAGAGGACAGCCCTCTGCGCGATGTTCCGGGAATCGTGCTCACGCCACACCTCGGTGCATCCACGGTGGAGGCACAGATCGGTGTGTCCGTAGACGTGGCAGAGGGCATTCGCGCGGCACTGCGTGGTGAGCCTGTGACGGCAGCGGTCAACATGGCGCCCGTATCGAAGGAAGTCATGCGCGTCATCCGTCCCTATATCACACTCGCGGAGCAGCTCGGTTGTACCGTTTGCTCGCTCGCCGAGGGACCCATCTCCCATGTGGAGGTCATCTACAACGGCGAGATCACGGAGGTCAACACGAGTTTCCTTACGACGGCGATTCTCAAAGGCATGCTCAATCCCATCCTCGAGAGCGAGATCAACTACGTCAACGCCCCGAGTGTCGCGAAATCACGCGGCATCAAGGTGACGGAGATCAAGGAAAAGGAAAACTCGCACTATTCGACGCTCATCACCGTGCGTGTCACGACAGCGGCGGGTACGGCAGAAGCGGGCACGGCAGAGGTTCAGGGCGCACTCTTCGGCACCGAGGGACGTATCGTGCGGATCAACGGCTTCCGCGTGGATATCGATCCACATGCACGCCTCCTCATCTGTCCGCATATCAACCGTCCCGGTGTCATCGGCACAGTCGGTTCTATTATGGGCGAGGCGGGCATCAACATTTCGTCTATGCAGGTGGGCAAGTCAAAACGTGAGGGGATGAGCATCATGGCACTCACGATTGATCACGACATCCCCGACGATACGCTCGCACGCTTGCTCGCCATTGACGGTATCTTTGACGCGAAACTGGTCAATTTCGAAACGATTTGAGAGGATTCCAGCCTTTTTCCATAATGTCCCTGTATGATATAGTCAAAAGGACAAAGAATTTGTCGCGACAAGGAGGAAGAAGCCTATGAACACACTTAAGACGACAATGCTTATGGCGCTCCTCATGGCGCTCATGGTTGCTCTCGGCGGCATCTTCGCCGGACATACGGGTATGACTGTCATGCTCATCATCGCGCTTGGCATGAACTTCTTCTCGTACTGGTTCTCCGACCGCATGGTGCTCAGCATGTACAACGCGCAGGAGGTCGATCGTTCGAGTGCTCCAGAGCTCTATGGACTCGTTGAGAAGCTTGCGGAGCGTGCAGGGCTCCCAATGCCGCGCGTCTACATCATCAACGAGGATGCGCCGAACGCATTCGCGACGGGGCGCAATCCCTCGAACGCGGCGGTCGCTGTGACGACGGGGCTCATGCGTGCGCTCGACTACAACGAAATCTCGGGGGTACTCGGTCATGAGCTCGCGCATGTAAAGCACCGTGACATTCTCATCTCGACGATTGCAGCGACGATGGCGACCGTCATCTCCTATGCGGCGAGCATCGCCCAGTGGGCGGCTATCTTTGGAGGCGGGCGTTCGAGCGACGACGATCGCGGCGGCATCATCGGTCTCATCGCGACGGCGATTATCGCACCGATTGCGGCGGCGCTCATCCAGATGGCGATCTCGCGCTCGCGTGAGTATAGTGCGGACGAGGGGGGCGCAGAGATCTGCGGCAACCCGAACTACCTCGCCTCGGCACTCGAGAAGATCGAGTACTACGCCGTGCACGGTGCACCCTTGCCGGAGGCAACGCCCGCGACGGCACACATGTGCATCATCAATCCGCTCACGGGGCGTGACATCTCGTTCAAGAGCTTGTTCTCGACTCATCCGGACACGCAGGAGCGCATCGCGCGTCTGCGCGCGCAGGCACAGCGCATGCACATCCGCTGAATATATAGGAAGCACTGATAATTTTATCAGCGATTCCTAAAAGAATCCCCTTTGACGGAGACGATTCGTCGAAGGGGATTTCTCTATTTGTTGAGCGTGTCAATCTTTCGCTGCAGAAATTCCAAAAGTTCCAGACGTTCCTCGACATAGTCGAGCAGAGCATCGGATGGCAACTCCGCATGTGCACGTTCCGTCCGTACTGCGCTTGGCCAATTTCCAAAGTCAAGTTTGTCGGAAAAGTAAATCAAGCTTTATCTCAACTCCTGCTTGCATATATGCTCTGATATGATACAATAAGCGTAACATTGGGAGTAAAGGGAGCACGGATAACTTCAGCACCATCGTCTTGGCGCATTCATCAGTGATTCCTAAAACTTTTTGGAGGGAATGCAATTGTTAGACAAGAACAACGGAACAGGCGGGGTACACGATTTCGCGGGAGCGATTCAGGGAATCGTTGCGGGACATGAGAAAAATGAGCTTTTCACAAAACTGCGCAGTAATGAGCCATATGCAGCCGAGCTGAATGAATTGATTGACTGCGTGAACGAGGAACTTGAGTACCAGCGTTTCCGTCTGCGTACGGTCAATGAGGCGATCAACTCCGGCATGTGGTATATGAAGATCAATCCGGATTTCAGCATCGCCTATGCGATCTGGTCGGATGAGTTTCGCCGCATGATCGGTTTCCGTGGGGAGTCGGACTTCCCGAACACGATTGAGTCGTGGAGTTCACGTCTGCACCCGGATGATGTGGAGGGGACATTCTCCTCGTTTAACGCCTGTATCCGAGATCTCAGTGGTCATACGACATACAATGCGGACTATCGCCTGAAGATCCATGACGGCAGCTACCGCTGGTATCATGCCTCCGGCAACGTCGTACGTGACAAGAGTGGACATCCGGAGGAGATCATCGGCGTCTTTGTCGATATCGATGAGGAGAGGCGGAAATCGGAAGAGCTTGAGCAGACATCGCAGAAGAAGGAAAAGTTCTATAGCGAGCTTGAGACGATGCTCAGCAGTCTGTATGCGTCCATCGACACGATCACAGAGAGTGTGAGCCAGACGATGGAGCGCACGATGGAGATCTCGAGCGTACAGGAGGAGATCACGAAGGCGGCGGAGGATGCGCGCAGCCAGACGGAGAACACGCTCAAGATGTCCGAGCTTGTCATGACGATCTCGAAGCAGACAAACCTTCTCTCTCTGAATGCCTCCATTGAGGCTGCCCGTGCGGGCGAGGCAGGGCGCGGCTTCTCTGTTGTAGCGGAGGAGGTCGGAAAACTTGCCGACAGCAGCCGCGATGCCGCGAGCAAAATCCTTGAAGAACTCGGCTCCATGGGAAAGGCGGCGAATCATATTGCCGAGCGCATCAAGTCCATCAACGGTCTGA
>ERZ773014.1297-NODE-1297-length-16102-cov-7.805945_pt1 | contig 16102 bp, 12 predicted proteins | sample MGYA00580841_ERZ773014 | MGnify/ENA primary metagenome ERZ773014 (study PRJEB29015, sample SAMEA2737989) | human oral metagenome | biome: human oral; feature: human-associated habitat; material: dental | place: China | collected 2067 ...
CTTTTGCAGGTTATCAAAAAGTGTATTTGTGTAAAGTAGAGGAAGTACCGGAACTCAAAGATATAAAAGTTTTAGAAAAATACTTGAAACAGTCAGCATACATGAAATAAATCCTAAAATAATATTTTACTAAATTTATAAATAAAGGAAACAAAGTATAGTGTGATATAACATACTTGTAACCTATGCAGTCGATATAAGCAGAAAAATAAAAGCAGTATATAAGAAAAAAGTATATTCTCCCTCTTATTATATCGCAAAGAATGGTTACAGAATTGATTGGTAGGATTTTTTAAGAAGAATGCATTACAAGCGTCATTTGAAACATCTTGAGAATGTTATTTTTATATGCTATTATTAACCTATAAAAAATACAGATATTAACAAGCAGAATTGATATATTTTATGTTTATTGTGATATTATTAAGTGAAAAAGCAAGTTTATGTATATGTTTTGACTAAAAAATATTGGCAGTTGAAGATAGTTTATATGGAAACGAATACAATGCTGCTTACTCTTTCTTTTTAGTATGTATTCTATACTGCCAATAATAATAGCTATTGGTTTTTGTGTCTTTTAGTGAATCGCTAAGATTATTTCATTTTTGATAATTAAGCTAAGTAGTAAGTTTATTTCGTCTAAAGACGGGAATATTTAACATAGGCTTAGCTGTGTTAAGTTATTATGCAAGTTCAGGGAAAATATAGTCAAGGGGGAGAGAGTATTTTCTTATATTGTAAAAATAGAAAAAATAATCATTGAGGGATAAGAATATGAAGCAAAAGTGTAAAATTCGTTGGATAGTTATAGTCGGAACGATAATTATTTTGATATCATATATACTTTTAAATCTTAAAGGGCATATAGTTTTAAAAGATAACAAAGTTAGCGGATATAAAGCAGGCTTGTTGGATAAGTCAAAAAAAGGAGTGTTCATAAGTATACCTGAGGGTACAACAGAAATTATGAACAATGCCTTTTATAGCTGTAAGTTTATAGAAAAGGTCTATATTCCCGAAAGTGTAAAAATGATACATAAAGAAGCCTTTGCAAACTGTACGAATCTAAAAGAAATAAATCTACCGAAATCTTTAGAGAAAGTAGGTGATGGCGCTTTTAGCGGCTGTATAAGTCTGGAAACGGTGAATATTCCGGAAACTGTAGAATATCTTGGGGAAAGCGCATTTAGAGATTGCAGTAATTTAAAAGAAATATCATTGCCGCATACCGTTCGAGAAATAAAAGAATATACTTTTTATAAATGTGAATCATTAAAAAGTATAGATATTCCAAATTCTGTTACAAAAATAGATGCAGCGGCATTTTTAGGTTGCAATAGTCTTGAAACTGTAGAACTTCCTTCTTCTGTAACAGAGATTGGAAACTCTATATTTGCCAGCTGCATAGGTTTGAAAAAGGTAGTTTTATCCGATAATTTGAAAGTTTTGGAAGCTGGAACATTTTATGAGTGTACAAATCTTTTATCCGTATATTTAGGAGATAATATTGAAAAAATCGGTGATTATGCTTTTTATAAGTGTAATAATCTTGAAGAACTTGAGTTGCCGAGTAGCATTAAGGAGGTTGGTATAAGGTGTTTCACTGAAACAGAGTGGCTTGAAAATATGCATGCAGATTTGAATGGATTAAAATGCTACAAAAATATTTTGTTAAAATCAATTGATATCAAGGAAGATATTATAATTTCCTCAGATATCAATGTGATTGCAGGAAATGCATTTGAGGATTCAAAAAAAATAAAAAGTATCATATTACCCGAAGGATTGAAAAATATAGAAGCTTATACTTTTTCAAATTGTGTTAATCTTGAAGATATAAAGATACCGAAAACAGTAGAATATATAGGGGAAGGAGCGTTTGCTAATTGCAAAAGTTTAGCTGATATCTCAATACCGGAGTCTATTATTAATATATATAATAATACTTTTAAAAACTGTGAGAGTTTGAAAGACATAGTATTGCCAAAAGAACTTGAATATATTGGTAAAGATTCATTCAGAGGTTGTATTTTACTAAATAATGTAATTGTTCCAAAGAATGTGAATCAAATAGATGATGGTGCTTTTAACCTCTGCATAAACTTGGAATATATAATGTTTGAAGGGAATTTACTATATATTGGTGATTCTTTTTATAATACAAAATTTTATAATAACATTAAAGAAGATGAGTATGGTTGCAAATATATAGGAAACCATTTTATAGAGCTTGCAGATAAAAAAAGAGAAGAGGTTGTAATCAAAGATGGGACTGTCAGCATAGCAAATAAGGCTTTTTCGAAATCCGATATAAGTAAAGTAGTTTTCCCAAAAGAGCTAAGGATAATTGGAGAGTCGGCTTTTGGTCATTGCTATAACTTAAAAAATATAGAATTTCCAGAGGGATTATTATATATAGATACGTTGTGCTTAACAGACTGTAAAAATTTAAATAGAGTTTATATACCAAAGTCAGTAGTTGATATAGGAATGAGTATATTTTTAGGATCTGGTAATCTAAAAGAAGTAATTGTGAGTAAAGAAATAGCAGATAAGATTGATTTTTACGATAATGTGAAAGTGAGGTATATTGAATAAAATATCGAAAATCAAAAGGAAGAAAAGTTACATTCCAAGGAAGAGAAGTTTATTGATTACAATGCCGGCGTGGAAACTCTTTCAGACAAAGAAGCCATAAAGCTTGTAAAAGAAATTACAGCCTTTATGGATACCGGCATAGAAACAGGTGAAGATGTTGAAGGTTTTAATGGGGAAAACTTTGTCTATTTTAAGAACAAAGAAGATGAAAGTATCTTAGAAAGATATCAGAATATATTGATAGTTTTTAACATGCATATGAACAGAAAAGAACATATGAGAACCTTTCAAAAAGAAGAAAGAAAAAAATGAAGCATATCAGGTTATGGAAATGGAGAGATTCATGCCGTAACAGAGTCGGGTGCTCTATCCCTTGGGATATTATTTGAGAACTATCTTAAAGATTTATAAATATGGGTAGGGAAGTAAATCATAAGACTTAAAAAATATATGGTCTATTAAAAAAAATAACAAGTGATGTTTAGACTTATTGATAAGACAATCTAAAATACAATATTTTAAGAGGAGTAAGGTGATAATTACCTTCCTAATTATCATACAAGGTGAAATTATGAAGAGGTTGAAAGTAATTATTTGTATTGGTGTCAGTTTATTTGTTTTATTTATAGTTATACAAATAGGAAAGAATAGTATCATTGACAAAACTGTGTTAAAAGACAAAGATACCCTTGCAAAGTCGATAATACAAGATAAAAATGCATTGAATGAATTAATTGTATTCTTACAAACTTTTGATGACACATCTATTGTAAAGAATAGTGCAGAAAAAAATTTTAAAAGTTACAAAGGCTACAAGAATTATAATAATTCAACATTAACACATATTTTCAAAAAATACAAACTATGGATGATAAGTATAGATGAAAATGGAACTATAATAAAGTTTAAAATATCTAAATATAAGAGAGGGATTGACTATTGGGGATTCTATTACTCTGAGGATGGTACGCCTTATGGCTGGTATGACAAAAATAAATATTTACATAAAGATGGGATAGGTTATCGAGAAAAAAACAACTGTAATTATTATACAGAACAAATAGATGAAAAATGGTATTACTATGAGGTATCTTTTTAGTTTTATAAAGCCTAGAGTAAAGGTTGTAATTTAAGTAATCAGAAAATACAACAAAAATGTAGTATAAAAATTTGTTTGCTTTAAATAATGACTCAAAACGGTAAATTTGTTTCGCTGTGTATAGTTATAAAAATGTTCTTTAGCTCATATCGAAATTATGAATATTAGAGAGATGAAAAAAGATGAGTATGAACAAATGATTTTAAATGACTTTGTAATGCTGCTAACAAAGCTACTTATAGGTTTAGCGATTATGAAAGGGGTTCAATTTCAATGAAATGGTATGTCTGTTTAGGGGTTATATGTATTTTGTTAGCTGTATGTTCTTACAATATGTATAATAGATATGAGCAGGAAGATATAGAAATAGAAACCGTACTAATTAAAATGTCAGAGGAGAATGAGAGAAAAAGGCAGGAACTTAATTACGATTACCTAGAAATACTAATAAGATCAGAAAAAGAACTTATGGAATATAAGGACTTATATGATTTTTTGAAAGATTTGACTTATGTAAACTGGGAAGAAGAATGTATTATTGTAACTTCATATCCTGTTGAGAGATTCTCATATAAGAGAAAAAATAAGCATAACCAATACTATTTATTAGATATACTATATAAAAATAGAGATAGGAATGTATATGTATATGCTATTACAGGAAAAAACTATATCCAATATGATACAGCAGGGATGTATAAAAAATCGGAATTTAAATAATTGCATCAAAGCTCCCTCAACCAAAATTTGGATTAGCACATTAAGAATTAATATTTTATCTGATAAAATAAGGAAAATAATATTTAGCAAATGTAAGTGTTGTATAGGTATAATAATAGAAACTTAGGGAGATTAAATACTTATGATAAACTTCGCAATAAAGGGTTCATGTATAACAAACAGAACGACAGCAGAAATATGATAAACTCACACCCATTGGCTGAATAAAATATATCATATGTAATTAAGGAGAGTGGAATGAAGAAAAAAATAGTAAAGATACTTCTTTGTTGTATAGCTGTTTTAGTTATATTTGGTCTATATAAAAGCTATATGCTGTTCTCCTGTGCTGTTGCAGACAAAGAAAGGGCAGCGAAACAAAGCACTGTATCTGAAAAGAGCCGACAGGAAGAAAAGGGCAGTAAGACGGATGAGCTGTCGGAATCAGATATTGAGGAGCTTAAATGGCTGGTACAGACTTTGCATGTATCTCGGGATACTTCCAATGCCATAGGAAAAGGAGGTGTGCTGGATACTAAAGAGAAGCAGGCAAACTTTCTTTATGCTTTAAATGAAAGGGAATACGAGCATATATTTAAAAGTGTTTTGGGTAAGTATGTTGTTTTTGAAGATGATAAAAAACTTATAAGTCCTGAGAATGCAGAGCTTATACTTAAAATGGCAGGAGCGTCTGTAAAGACAGATGTATGGAAATATATGACCGAACAATCTATTTATGGTATGGAATCTGAGGATGTATTTGCCCTGCCGATGTATGCGAGGGACGGAAGTGATTACTTTATAGAATTTAGAGATTGGACATTTATAGTTGAGGAGGACGGGAAACTTACAGTAAGATACAAAACCTATATACAAGCTCTGGGCGGGTATATAGAGAGGGTAGAGCTAAGGCTTCATAAAAATGAGCAAAGTACATTCGCCGGATACAGTGCAGACTATATGATGGCTGTTCCCATAGAAGCGGAAGATGAAACTTTTGCAAATGAGAAGCCTTGCCTTGGAAATAATTGGGGTGAGTACAGTCCGCCACTTAGCATGGGAGATTCTATAGATGATTATATTTTCAGACTGGACGGCTATTTATATCAAATGCCTTTTCCGCTTAATGAGCTTACATCAAAGGGCTGGGAATATGACGGAAAACTTAAAGAGGATGAGGAAAGAGAGGAAATTACCCTTAAGAAGGAAGGCAAGGAGCTATACTGTATTGTTTGGAATTGTCAAAGAACAACTGAGCCTATGTGGTATGTTGTAAGTCTAAAGACAGGATTTGGAGAGGGTATTTCTGATGTCGATTTTGAACTTTTTTCAGGTAGAAAAAGGGGAGACTATGCCTACGGATATGGAGTACATGGAATATACGGTTTTTGGGATCCCTTATATTTGGGCTTTGGAATCAGTGTCGATGCAGGTACAGGTGAGGATAAAACTATAAAGGGATTTGAGATTACATACGCTCCCAAATACATAGACAGGATCAAAAGGTTAAATGAGATTGCGACAGATGTAGAGGAAGAGCTAAGCATTACAGAAACAGGTGATACTAAGCTTGAGCGTGATACTTCCTATAAACTCAGTATGTATGATGAACCTATATATGTGCAGGTCAAGAGCTTGGATAAGATAGGCTGGGGTGAAGAGATGGATATAATATGGGTAAAGAAGGCTGATAAGGAAGAGATTATAGGATATATAGAATACGGTGTGGATTTTACCTTATGTATAGATGATAACAAGAAGGCTATAATTAAGGTGCTTCGCATGGAAGACGGTCCAAATGATGAACCTGAGGTGTTTCCTATACACTAGTGTAATGTATCATTGATATTTAATTAATATCAGCAATAGTAGAGTAAGTCTCAAATTTCTTTATTATGTATCTGCTGTAATCTATTAACGGTAAGTAAGTTGAAAAATAAACTCGAGTGGGAGTGGTTAATAGAGCTTGATGCATATATAAAACCGTAAAAGATTTACCTAGGAAAACATCATGATATCGGAGAATAGAACAATGAGAAAAATTTATATAGGAATGATTATTTTATGTATGTTTTTAGGTTTATCATCATGTAAAACCAATTCCGATACTGAATCGGATGCTGCAAAACAGATAGGAAATAAAACAATATCAGATGTAGAAGAGGCAAAAAGTCATAATCTTTCAGATAAAGAATTGGAACAGATAAAATTTTTAATTCAATTAATGCGTTCAGCGGAAAGCATAAGTGTATCTACTCATATAGGTGAGGGGAGAATACTAAGAAGCGGTGAGGAGCAATTTGAGTTTCTAAAGGCTTTAAATGAAAGAGATAAAACTGAATTTATGCAAGATCTTTTTAAAGATTATATTAACTTTAATGAAGATAAAATGACTATAAGCAAGGACAATGCCACAGCTCTTTTGATGATGGCAGGAGCCAAGGAAGATAAAGGAGCGTGGGAGTACATTATAGAAAAAGAAGAGAGATATCAAGTGAATGGGGATACATTTACCTTGTCAGATGATAATAGAATAGGCTCAGAGCTTATAAACGAGTATAAGAATTGGAGTTTTGATTTTCAGGATGATGATGCTCTGAGGGTAAGATGTCAAATCTTTATAAATCCGGAGTATGGACACGCTTACAATTTAGAAGCAATTTTATATAAGAATGATAAGAGCGTATTTGCCGGATACAGTGTAGCTTATATCATGGTAAATTATGCTCAGCATGGTGAGACTGAGGAGACTTTTTTATCTGACTTTGAAGCAAGCGAATATGTCCGACCCGATAATTTAGGTTCATCCTTTGAGGATTATATCTTTAGCATGGATGGTAAGCTGTATAAGATGCCTATACCCTTAGGTGAAATACTGCAAGGCGGATGGCAATTAGATGAAGAGTTGCCGGATGATAGAAAGCGGAAAGAAGTAACCCTCAAAAAAGAAGGTGAGGAGATTTTTTGTATACTGTGGAAGGATAAAAACAAAGACTGGTATGTGGTTGAACTTAAGACGCAGGTAGAAGAAAACTTAGCAAATGTGGATTTTGAATTGTTTAACAATATAAAAAGTGGAGAAGAAAAGCGTAAAGATAAACAGTATGATTTTTATGATTCCCTATATTTTGATTATTTTCGTATCCGTACATTCTTTGATGAAAATAATGTGGCAGAGGGATTTGAAATTCGCTACGCTCCGGAATACATTGACAGAGTTAAAAGGCTGGAAGCTTTATGTGAAAATATTACAAAAGAAGTTTTGCAAGTTACAAAAGAAGCTACAGAACTTAAGTGGGGTGTTACATACAGATTAAGTAATGAAGAAAAAGAAGTAAGCATACAGCTTAGACGACTTAATAAAGTAGACTGGAGCAGATATACTACCGCTATATTTATTGTTGAGAAAGAAAAAACCACAATACTTCCATTAATAGAATACAATGCTAAATTTACTTTATGTGTGGAAAGTGCTGATAACATCTATATTAGGGTAGAGGGGGATGATAAGGCAGTGCATCCTGAGCCCGAAATAATTGATTTGAAAGAGTATTATTAAAAAAATGATGTAAGAAGAATGTTGATGTAGTGATAAAGCTTTTGTAGGCTTTAGAGTAAAAATATTATACAAGCACATATATATTAAAAGAAAGGGTGTCGGTATGTCAGAGAAGAGAAAAACAAAAAAGCTATACATAATAATAGCACTGAGTTTACTTATGCTATCCTGTCAAAGCAAAGAGCAGGCAGAAGGAAAACAAAATAATAAGCAGATAAAGTTAAGCAGTATAGATAACAATACCGATACCGAGCTGTCCGATACTGAAATAAAAGAAATAAAGCTGTTGGCAGAAACTATTGCATTTAGCAAGCCTTCTTCTATCAGGTATATGACGGATGAAGATACTGTGCTTGATTCGGCAAGGGAACAGGCTTTATTTTTATTTAAAATCAATACTATGTCTGATGAAAACATTATAAAGAAAACTCTTGAAAAAACAGCTGTTTTTGGAACGGATGGAATGAAACTTAGTGAAGATGGGGCAAAGAAGATTATAGAGTCAGCAGGAGGTAAGACTCAAGGCAGCAGTTTATGGGATTATATATCTGCTGAAAATAAGGCAGATGCAAGTGAGATAGATGTAAAAGCAGCGGGAAACGAGTTTATATTTCCGATAATTAATAAACATAATTTAGAAAATTACAGAGAGTATAAAAACTGGGAATTTATAAAAGAGGGAAACGGTAGTTTAAGGCTAAAGTTTAGTGAGTACTTAGAGCCTGAAGATATTCATGTGCATGACTTGGAGCTTGAGCTATACAAAAACAATGAAAGTATTTTTGCAGGTTACAGTGCAAAGAAATTCACCAAAAAGTTGGCTTTGCCTAATGATGTGAAAGCAAACTTTATGTGTAGTGATGTGGACTATACTGCTCCTGAGAGTTTAAGCAAAGATATGAAAGACTATACTTTTAAACTGGAAGGAAAAAACTATAGCCTTCCTGCTCCTGTTAAAGCTTTTACTGATGGGGGCTGGCAGCTTAATTTGGCGAATATTCCAAAAGAAGGTAATAAAAGCAGGGCAGAGCTTGTAAAGGGTGATAAAAAGATAGAGGTAAGCGTATATAATTGTACGGGCAAAGATGAGGAGGCTGCTCTTTATGTAGTTTGGTTAAAGGTAGATAATGAAGGCAGGCAGGGCATTACAGACTTTGAACTGTCAGGAGCTGTAAAAAATGCCGATAAAAGAGTTGAAGATAAGAAATATTATTTTTTAGATGCTTTGTATAATGATGAATTCGGTACAGAGATTACTTTTGACAGCAATAATACGGTTAGCGGCTTTGAAATGTCTTATGCACCTTACAGCGCTGACAGAATTGAACAAATCAATGCTTTAAGTACTGATAAAGCGACTGAAGAGATAAAGTTGGAAGCGGATATTAAAAAAATGAAACTTGATAGGGGAAAAATATATTTGGTCCCTACATCAAATAATGAAAAGATTATCAGACTGGAGCTTAAATATCTGGATAAAGTTGCATGGGGCAAATACACAGTATGCCTTGTGAAAGATGGCAAAGAGCTTGGTATTTATAACAGTACCTATGGCAGATTTATAGAGTATCCTGAAATAACTTTAGGTAAAGATACCGACGGAAATATCTATGTATTAATACAGGGCTGTGATTCGAGAAACAATGAAGGTGAGGAGAAGGTGTATATTAATTATGAAAAGACTTCATAAGGCTTATCTTAATATTGTCGGGAACGATAAGAATGGTAAATGGAAGTTCTTGATTTATATAGTGACTATGTTGATTGTTATTAGTTATATATTTATTAATGCAAAATGCGAATTGATTATTGAAGATGATGTGTTAATTGGACTAAAAAATGGGACGATTGAGCGTAAGGAAAGTATAAAACACATTTTTGTTCCGTCAGGAGTAAGAGGTATAGGAAAATATGCGTTTGATGGCTGTTATAGCTTAGAAAGTATGGAGTTACCCGATACGGTAGAAGATATTGGGAACTTTGCGTTTAATAACTGTAAAAGTTTAAAGACGATAGTTATACCTAATTCAGTTAAGAATATAGGTGTAGGTGCTTTTAGCACATGTAAAGGTTTAAAAAGTATACAAATGCCTGACGAATTAGAAACATTGGGGAGTTTTGCCTTTAGTGATTGCACAGAGTTGGAAACTGTTGATATACCTAAGGGGATAAAAATAATTGGGAGTAGTACTTTTGAAAATTGTGTAAAGCTAAAGGAGGTTAAGCTACCTGAAGGAATAGAAGAAATAGGGGATGAAGCCTTTTTGTCTTGCGAAGAATTATCTGTGTTAAAATTTTCTAATGGCATTAAAAAAATAGGCACAAGTGCATTTGGCAATTGCATAAAACTTCAAAGCGTAGATATACCTGATACTGTAGAGCATATAAAAGATAGTGCTTTTTATAATTGTTTAGGTCTTAGTAACATACAAATGTCGGAAGGTATAAAATATGTAGGTAATAAGGCTTTTGAAGATACAAAATATTATAATGAACAGCTTTTAAGTAAAAACGAGTATATTTATATCGGAAAAGTACTTATAAAACATAAAAATATAAAGACAAGGGTGAAATTGGAAGAGGGAGTAAGAGTAATATCAGATGAAGCTTTTATTGATAATAATATATTGCTAAGTATTGATTTACCGAAAAGTCTTATATGTATAGGTAAAAGGGCTTTTAAGAATTGTGTAAATCTTAAAGAGGTGAACTTACCTGAAAATTTAGAAAATATTGAAGATGAAGCATTTAATGCAAGCAAGATAAAAAGCATAGAAATTCCTAAGAGCGTAAGAAATATAGGACATGCTGCTTTTAAAGATTGTGAAGAATTAGATGAAGTTAAGCTACAAGATACTCCGGATACGGTAGGTGCTGCTGCTTTTAAAAATACAGGTTGGATTATGGATATAAAGCTTGATGAGTATAGGTGCAGGTATTCCCAAAACATACTTTTTGAGTATTATGGAAGAGAAAAATTTATAAAAGTAAAGGAAGGAACTAAGGTTATAGCAGGTGGAGTATTTAAAAGTTCGGAAGAACTTGAAAAAGTAGAGTTTCCAAAAAGTTTAGAATATATAGGATACTCATCTTTTGAATACTGTAAAAATTTAAAACAAATCATATTTGAAGAAGATTGCAATCTCAAAGTACTTGATACTAAAGCCTTTGAAGGCTGTGTCAGTTTAGAAAGCCCGGTCCTACCTTCCAAATTAGAAGAAGTAGAAGATTTGGCTTTTGGAGGATGTGAAAAAATTGAAAAAATAAGATTTTCGGAAAGTGTAAAGCATATTAGTAATTACGCACTGTCAACTTGTGTAAATTTAAAAATAATAGAGTTACCTAAAAGTATGAAGGGAAAATACAAATTTGAATCAATTGATATATATCAAATAAAGCCGGAGATAGTATTTTACTAAACTCCGATTTTAAGAATTTAAGATTTGAATAAAAGTCGCTGCCACACCTCCCCCTCCGTCTCCCATTAGCAACATAAACAATAGCTATTTATATACACAAAATTCCCCTATACAGCTATTTCTTGCGGGTTGGTGATTACAGAAACACTCCCTATTTCAATCTTTTTAGCGGTTAGTACTGTTAATAAAGTGAGTTACAAACTTTACAGACGAGGACTGTTCGAGTGCAGCTCGCCACGGAGTAGGCGAGCACACGAGTTCCGCAGTCTGTACTAAGTTTGTCGAAACTTTATTAACAGTACTGCGAGTATGATTGAAATAGGGAGTGTTTCTGTTTAATTGTTGCCGTGCAATCGTTTCTGACTACTGTTTGTGTTTCTGCCCATTGTTTATGTTACTAACTCCCCGATAAACCATCATTTATTAAAGAAACTATAAAGCCCCAACAAGAATATGCAAAGTATCATAATAGGAAGTATATAGGTCATGTAAAATCTCATGTAATCTTTAACCTTTATACCGTCTCCCTTGTTAGCCTCCGTTTTAAACTTTTCAAATCCCCAGCCATATTTACTCACACAGAATATAGTATAAACCAAAGCCCCCAAAGGAAGCAAGATGTTACTTACTATAAAATCTTCAAAATCAAGTATACCTGAGCCTGCCCCAAGCGGCTGTATATTACTCCAAATATTAAATCCCAAAACACAAGGCATTGACAGCAGCAGTATAAGTATACAATTTATCACACAGGCTTTAGCTCTGCTGATATGGAATAAGTCTCTGGTACAGGATATAATATTTTCAAATACCGCAAGTACTGTAGATACCGCCGCAAATGACATAAACACAAAGAACAAACTTCCCCACAATCTTCCAAGCGGCATGTGGTTAAATATATTAGGCAGGGTTATAAATATAAGGCTCGGTCCGCTGTCGGGCTGCACATTGTATGCAAAGCAAGCCGGAAATATTATAAGCCCTGATGCAAATGCAACAAAGGTATCAAGGAAGGCAACATTTACCGCTTCTCCCATAAGAGATTGATTATTACCTATGTAACTTCCGAATATCGCCATAGCGCCTATACCAAGACTTAAAGTAAAGAATGCCTGATTCATAGCCGCAACGACTACATTAAACACACCGGACTTTTGCATCTTGGCAAAATCCGGAATCAGATAAAACTTAAGTCCTTCTTTTGCTCCGGGTAAGAATACGCTGTTTACGGCAAGTACAAGCATAATTACAAGCAAAGCTATCATCATCACTTTGGTGATTTTTTCCAAACCATTTTGAAGACCTATTGCACAGACCGCAAAACTCGCAATAACTACCACAGCCATGTAAACAGTCATCTCAAGAGGTGAGGCAAGCATTTGTGAAAATAGCTTTCCTACCTGCTCAGGATTGGCACCTTCAAACTTACCTATAGCCATATCTACAAAATACCTGAGCATCCAACCTGCTACAGTAGTATAGAACATCATAAGTATATAATTTCCTGCCATTGCTACATAACCATGTATATGCCAACTTGTTTTATTAGGCTCCAAGGCTTGATAAAGCCTTACCGGACTTTTTCTGCTTGCCCTTCCTATAGAAAACTCCATGGTAAGCACCGGTACACCAAGCACCAACAAAAAGAACAGATACACAAGTACAAAGGCACCTCCGCCGTATTGCCCTGTAATATACGGAAACTTCCATACATTTCCTATTCCTATTGCACAGCCTGCACTAAGCAGTATAAATCCCAGTCTGCTTCCTAAACGCTCTCTAGCCATTTTTAACCCCTTTCAAAACTAAAACTCTATACAGTATGCTAATTTTTTGCAAAATCACTAAGTACAAGATCCGGATTTCTTTCCTCAACCATACGTATACTCCATGAATTTACAAAGATAAGCAAAGGTCTGTCTTTTAAGTCCTTGATTTTTTTCATATCGCTTGTTCCCTGCAATTTATCAATATTGATTTCGCTATAATTATCAATCCATCTTATATGCTCGTAGGGAAGTTTCTCCAACTTAACTTCTACATTATACTCATTTTCCAACCTGTAAGTCAAAACCTCAAATTGGAGCTGACCTACCACTCCTACTATGATTTCTTCCATACCTGTATTGAACTCTTGGAAAATCTGTATCGCTCCCTCCTGGGCTATCTGATATATCCCCTTGATAAATTGCTTTCTTTTCATGGTATCCATCTGCCTTACTCTTGCAAAATGCTCCGGTGCGAAGGTAGGTATACCCTCAAACTCTATCTTATCCTTGGTTGAGAGTGTATCTCCTATGGCAAAGATCCCCGGATCGAAAACTCCGATTATATCTCCGGCATAGGCTTTTTCAACTATTTTTCTTTCATCCGCCATCATCTGAGTTGACTGATTAAGGCGAAGTTTTTTCTTAGCCTGTATATGTATAACTTCCATTCCGGGAGTGTATTCTCCCGAACAGATACGCATAAAGGCAATTCTATCCCTATGAGCCTTGTTCATATTTGCCTGTATCTTAAAGACAAAGGCTGAGAAAAACTCATCCTTCATAGGGTCAACTTCCACATCCTTGCCGCTTCTTCCAAGCGGAGGACTGGTCATATCAAGAAAATGAGACAGGAAGGTTTCTACACCGAAGTTGGTAAGTGCAGAGCCGAAAAATACCGGAGAAAGCTTACCTTTATTTACTCTTTCCATATCCAGTTCATCACTTGCCCCGTCTAAAAGCTCTATATCTTCTAAAAGCTTGGAATAAAGTATCTCTCCTATATCGTCTTTTGCCGCAGCATCATCAAAGGCGGTTATGTGGCTGTCCACCTCTTTCATTCCGGCATGACCTGCACTGTAGCTGTGTATCTTTTTGCTTGCCCTGTCATATACTCCCTTAAACTCCTTACCGCAGCCTATAGGCCAGTTTATAGGGCAGGTTCTTATACCGAGTACTTCCTCTATATCGTCAATCAGCTCAAAAGGATCTTTTGCCTCTCTGTCAAGCTTATTAATAAAGGTAAATATAGGTATATTTCTCATTACACAAACCTTAAAAAGCTTCTTGGTCTGAGCCTCTACACCCTTACTTGCATCTATTACCATTACCGCCGAGTCGGCTGCCATAAGTGTTCTGTAGGTATCTTCCGAGAAGTCCTGATGCCCCGGAGTATCAAGTATATTTATACAAAAATCATTATAATTAAACTGCATTACAGAAGAAGATACGGATATACCCCTTTCCTTTTCTATATCCATCCAGTCGCTGACAGCATATTTTGCAGTCTTTCTTCCCTTTACACTTCCGGCAAGATTAATCGCACCTCCGTACAGCAAAAACTTCTCAGTCAGAGTAGTTTTACCTGCATCTGGATGGCTTATAATCGCAAAGGTACGCCTTTTTTTTATCTCATCAAAATTCAACTCATTGCCTCCTAAAAATATTACTTATTATTGCTTTTTTTACTATATTTAATGATTTCATCCAAAATCTTATGGGCTACTTTCTTCTTGGATAAAACTTCGGTTTGTATAATGTTCTCTTTTGTTATAATACTAACCTTATTGGTATCTTTTCCAAAGCCTGCACCCTCTTCTTTTAAGTTGTTGGCAACTATCATATCCAAGTTCTTTTTTTCGAGTTTAAGCTTTGAATTCTCTATTAAATTGCTTGTTTCCATTGAAAAACCGCATAAGAATTGATTATCTTTTTTATTCTCTCCAAGATATTTTAGTATATCGGTAGTTCTTTCAAGTCTTATATTAAGCTCTCCATCCGATTTTTTCATCTTTTCATCAGCTACATCATAAGGTCTGTAATCCGCCACTGCTGCCGATTTGATTATAATATCAGAATCACTTGCAAATTCTTTCACAGCCTCATACATATCCTGCGCAGACACCACATCCACTATATCAACAAACTCGGGTCTTTTTAGTGCTGTTTTACCAAGTATAAGTCTTACCTTAGCTCCTCTGTAGGCTGCCGCCTTGGCAAGTTCTATACCCATCTTGCCGCTGGAATGATTGCTTATAAAGCGTACCGGATCTATTTTCTCTATAGTAGGACCTGCGGTAACAAGTACATTTTTACCTGCCAAGTCCTTCTCATAAGCTATATTCTTTACTATATGATCAAACAAGACTTCTATATCCGCAAGCTTACCCTTTCCCACATCTCCACAGGCAAGCCTTCCGCTTGCAGCTTCTATTATCTCATATCCGTAAGAGCTTAGTTTTTCCAGATTATTTCTGACCGTTATATGTTCATACATATTTGTATTCATAGCCGGAGCTACGAGTATAGGACATTTTGCTGCCAAAACGGTAGTTGTAAGCATATCATCTGCAATACCTGCACTTAACTTTGCAATAATATTGGCAGTTGCCGGAGCTATAAGTATTAAATCGGCTTTTTTAGCAAGGGAAATATGCTCCACTTCAAAGGTAAAACCTCTATCAAAGGTGTCAACTATACATTTATTGCCGCTAAGCACTTCAAAGGTGGTCGGTGTTATGAAATTAGTTGCATTCTTTGTCATAATAACATGAACTTTTACTCCATGTTTTACCAAGGCACTTACCAGATTTGCCGTCTTATATGCCGCTATACCGCCACTTACTCCTATAACTACACATTTTGACCTTAACATATTAACCTCCATGTCAAGCATAAATGATTATGTCTCGAAATAATTAATTTATAAGCCCCAAAACAA
>ERZ773014.1300-NODE-1300-length-16087-cov-5.116143_pt1 | contig 16087 bp, 16 predicted proteins | sample MGYA00580841_ERZ773014 | MGnify/ENA primary metagenome ERZ773014 (study PRJEB29015, sample SAMEA2737989) | human oral metagenome | biome: human oral; feature: human-associated habitat; material: dental | place: China | collected 2067 ...
AGTCTGACGCCAAGCGCCGTGCACGCAATGTTGCGGAGAAGACGCGCGTCCGCCGCGCCATCCGCAGTGTCAATGACGCTGTTGCCGCAGGCAACGCAGACGAGGCGAAAAACCTCCTCGTTGCGGCATACAAGTCCATCGATCAGGCGGCTGCAAACAACGTCTATCACAAGAACGCTGCAGCACGCAAGAAGTCGCGTCTTGCCAAGAAGGTCAACGCGCTGGCACAGTAATAAAAAAGCCACCAATGTGAGTTGGGGGCTTGAACATGTAGCGTATAGCCCCCTATGAGGGGGCTTTTTTATTGTCCTTTTTCAGTCCTGATACCTGTAAAGGAATGAACAATTCCTCTCGGACTCACCATATCGCCATCATAGTATATTACGTTCCATCAGTTTTTGCAGTTCACGAGGGTCAACATCCTGCAAATAGGTCTCGGTCTCGAGTATCCGATCCACCTCTGCATAGTAGTTCGTGACAATCTCAGCGTACGGAGAATTAGAAGGTCGTCCCTCTGCGTGCCAGTGGCAGAGGTCTCTTAGTTCTGTATGACGCTCTGCAATAATAGCGAGTGTTGCCAGATTGTCATGCCAAAGACGCGCCTTCCACTGCTCAGATTTTCCGCCCGATATCCCCGTCCCGCACTCATACCATATAAGGTTGTGATCCCAAAACCCGAAGCGAATGTCATCGGCAGCCATAATGACGTATGCCGAATCCTCTGCATATACCACCCGACCATAGATCAGCTCTGTGTAGGCTGTTACAAGGCCACGCTCCCCCATAAATGCGGCACCAACTACATAGTCCTGACAAACAAGATAGGCCTGCTTTACCGCATCATAGTCTCGCTCTTTATAGGATTTTAGCTGAAAAGGCTGCATGCGGTCAAAGATGCGATATGTGTCCTCCTCCTTAGCATAGAAACAACTGCGCCCAAAGGCAATTTGCCACCCTTCCGTTTTCATGAAGTCCATCATACGAGAGAGAACACGATCATCATATAAGTAGTCCCCCGGCGAGATCATCTTCACATAGCGCCCGCGCATCGAATGAAGGATGCTCATTGCATTCTGCACTATCCCCTTATTCTCCGGGCTGCGCACAATCATATAGTTACGAAAGCCATGGCGCAGCATCCAGAGTTCAATCTCCTCCTGCCGGAAGTCCTGTGTTCCATCATCTCCGATGATAATTTCATAGAAGCAACCCTGTTGGCAAATGATGGAGTACAGTGTCGTATACAGCTGGTCATAATCCGACCGATAGGTCATAACGCCAATACTTATATCGTATTCTCCTGGTGTGTGAAAGAGACGCTCCCTCACATCCACCCCGTAGACCATCTTCACGCCGGAACGAAGAGCATAATCCGCATATGCAGCAGAGATTTCTTCCCTCGTCGTGATGAGGAAATCTGCCATCTCAAGCATGTGGAATGAAGAATTCTCAGATGTGTATATCTGCACCAGTGGCGCATCCGCATGACACATGGAGAGCAATGAGAGAAGCTCTTGACGCTCTGTCGAAAAACCTTCCTTGGGAATTTCAACGAGGAGGACGGACGGACGATCAGCAGTATACGCCGACAAATAATCCAGGAGCACCTTTCGCCATATACTTTCATGCGCTGTAAAATCCGCTACCAAGTAATAAATGGCGTATCCCTGCTCTCTCAACGATGCAAGCGCCTGTCCGATCTCATCGGGCTGTGCAACATTATCTGCTGCAGAGAATTGTTCTGCAAACGCTTTCGCATTGTTTTGCAGAGACTGCTCGCACGCTTGTATCTTTTCCTCTGGCCAGTTCCACCATTGAATATTCAAAAGCCGCTTAATCGTTTTTTCATCATATCGGTATCCTGTAATTTGCCCCGGATTCCCCTCAACAATGGCATAGGGCGGAACATCCTTTGCAACAACAGCGCCCGAATGGACAATTGCTCCGCTGCCAATATGAACGCCCCCAAGTATGATGACGTCCTCGCCGATCTTTACATCATGCCCGATAATGATCTGATTGTGATTGACATGGAAGGCGTGATTCGATATCCCATCGGTATAAAAAAACTCCTCAAATGGATAGGCTGCAGTCCGATGATAGTCATGGTTCATCCCGATCTCAAACAGGACATGCCCCGTCAAAGAAGTGTATCGTCCAACAAGTACGTGCAGCCGCTGACTGCCATGCTCAATGATCCCGTCCGCCACATAGGAACCGGCGCCTACGGTCATGAAGACCCTGCCGTCCTGATGGAGCATGCGAGTCTCTACAGCTCGCTCAAGACTGACCTGAATAAACACGACCTACTCCCCCGATCAAAACATCACACAATCTGCATTTTGGATGCCACATTCTTCCGCAGTGCCGGAAAGATACGCTCCCTTGGCGCAAGCCCATAGACAATATTTACGCCGCTGTCTGCCGCATACTCCGCACACACGGAGGATACAGCCTCCTTCGTCGTAATAAAGGAGTCTACATAAGACCATATAGATACCATTCCCGCTGTATTTGCGTAACATGTCATAACAAGAGGGGCATCTTCTCCAGCCTCTGCAAGTATGCTGCCGAGTTCTGTAAGAAAAGCCTCCGGCGTATCATCAGGCAGCGCGAGGAGCAACGCAACATGATCTGTCACCGTATAGGCTCCTAAGTAGTCTCGGAAGACGTTACGCCAGATTGCCTCCTCAGATTCAAAATCAGGTATGAAATAATAAAGTATATACCCCCTTTCCTTAAACTCAATAAGACTCTCTAAAAAGGGCTCCGAAGGGATCTGCTCCTCCGATGCAGAAAACCGTGCAATAAATGTACCAACATCACCCAACAATAGTGAAATATGCTGCTGGATTTGTCCTGCAGGCCAATACCACCACTTGATGTGCTGAAGCCGTGCTATTGTCTCCGCATCGAATCGCTTCTTAACGACGCGCGCAGGGTTGCCGACGACAACAGTATAAGGCGGAACATTCTCTGTGACAACCGCCCCTGCACCAACCACAGCCCCATTTCCGATATATACTCCTCCATGAATGGTCACATCACAGCCGATCCAGACATCACTGCCGATAATCACCTGAGAGCCACGGCTTCGTACAGGAGCTGCCATTGGATTGTTTTCCGTCTCAGTGCCTGCAAAGCCGCTTGCATAGGATGATCCGAATGATTCCTGGAAGAGGAATGTCATACGTGGCCCTAGAGATGAGTAAGAACCAATCAGAACATGTGCGGCATCGCCCACTCCTCTAATAGTCCCGTCTACCAAGTAGGAGCGATATCCTGCCGTTAACAAGGTCGTCCCGTTCTCTGTGAATATCTTGCGAACAGATGCTTCTCTGCCATCAAGCCTCACTTTAATGTCCATGATTCACTCCTAGGACAACACTCGCCTCAGTCGTTCCTCTGCAACAGGACGCACAGCGTTCCAGTCTTCCTCCGTGCGCACATACTCCGCCTGTTGCATATTGTTGACAATAAGCTCATGTGGATAGCGCGGTGTGCCATCATTCCGACGAACCCCATACTTCTCATGATAGCGAATGGAGGGCAAATTTTCGGCTCTACTCCAAAACTAGTGGAAATACGATTTTTAGAATGGAGCAGGTGTAGCTAAATCTAACTTTCCTGCAACCAAGTAGATCATCGTTGCATAGCCTTCGAAGGTCTGAAAACCTCTTGCTTTGCGTTTCGCCGCTTAAATCATCAAGTTGATCCCTTCGCAGATCGCGTTTGTCAGGCGCGTGTGGAAAAAGTTCAGTATCTCCCCCCGTGACGCTTTAGCGGCAAGGCAGCATCCTTCATTGGCTGCAAGCGGCAGCGCCTCATCCATGAGCACAGCTTGTTCAGCCGCACCTGCACCTCATCCATGGAGGCCGGGGCATAGAAGTCATCCAGAGATCGGACAATCCGAAAGGCTCGCCCCGGTTCGACATCGAAGGCACGGCGCCTGTCTGCATCTATGGCAATGGTGACGGAAGAGACATCGGAAAGATCCATGCGATTTACAGCCTCATGCACCCAATACGTGAGGATACCTGCGAGCGACTTCTCGTCGCAGCGAAGCAGACGGGCGGCTCTGGCACGAGGAACATCTTGCAGCAGGAGCATGGCATAGCCCTCGAACAGCAGGGTAAAGCGACTGTTCTTGCGCTCAAACGGTGCGTTGACCTGCATGGCACCGCATTTTTCGCACAGAACACGGGGGCGTATGCAGTGGACATAGCAGAGATAAAACAGGCAGTCCGCATGACGCCAGATTCTCTCCTTCGACTCGTAACCGTACCGTTTGGCCGGCGCACCACAGACATGACAGCATAGTGCGGCCGCCTTGTCTACGCCCACGTGTATATGGATTGCCGGCTCTTCTTCATGAAATTCTGCCCCTAGGATATACCACGGCTCTTCCAGTCGCAGTGAGCCTGCAAGCATCTTCTCAAAGTTCTCGGCCATTTCTCATCACCCCAAGTGATTATACCATTTCCACCACTTCGGGAGTAGAGCCATTTTCCCAGAGGCCTCTCTCAGAATACTGTTCCCCGTACTTTTCAAAATCCAGATTCTCAATATCTTCGGCTTTGATTTCATCTTTCATGCTCAATTATAATCTCCAATCGTTACGCATGCACATATTCCTACACAGGAAAGTCTGGATCAAACGCCAGAATATCCGCCAGTGTATCAAACTCATGGATAACGGCGTGCGGATAGCATTTCCGGTAAAGTACAAGCTCATCAAGATGCCGCATATAGAACTGCTCCCAAAGCATCTCCCTAATGGCGGCATTCCGCTCGTATTCAGGTTTTAACAATGAACGAAATTTTTCACTGAATGCCCGCGAAAAATACACCTGCCCCATCATATACCAGCCGCGGTCTCCGCCGATCTGAACATGGGAGATGCGGTCATCCGCATCGACGGACAGATAGTATTCTTCCGTTGGCCCCTCGCCGTAAACCGCCGCATAGTAGGAGCGACAGACATATGGTTCAAAAACATTTTCCGTAAAGTAATTATCCGCCGAGCAGATGTAGGTATTGTCCAGCACATCCAATACACGGTAGACGGAAGACGTGTTGTTGTACCTCCAGTAATCGGGATTCTCGACAATATGGACATGCGGATCCGACGCAAGATACGAAAACTGTTCCTTTCGATACCCTACGACAAGAAATATATCTTCGATCCCCGCGGCGATGAGCTGCTGTATTTGACGCTCCACAAGCACTTCGCCGCGGATCCGCAGGAGCCCCTTCGGTTTTTTGTCCGTGATCGGAGCAAGTCTGCTGCCGTATCCAGCGGCCATCAGCACGGCGTTTTTCACACGATAGGGCTCGAGCGCCGCCAGTGCAGATACCCGCTGCGCCGCACTGCCCGCTTTGCTCTGCGCGCAGAGTTTTTGAAAATCATCATATGTCATCATATCGTCTCTGCTTTCTGCGGATAAAGAGAAACCAAAACAACGCCGGCAAAGACAAGTCCGCATCCCAGAATCATCTGTCCCGACACCGCTGCGCCCCCAATGCTCCATTGCAGAAGGACGCCCCAAATAATGTAGCTGGCATTCAGCGCCATTCCGCGGGCGCATCCAATGGCTCTGTTGACCGCATACCAAAGGAAATACGATATGCCTGCAATGATGCCTGCAGCGGCGAGCAGCCCGAGTGTAGTTGGACGCGATGAAATCTCCTCGAGCACAAACTGCCCTTGTAAAATGATCACAGCCATAAACAGCAAAACGGTACCGGAAATGCATTCGCGCAACGTAATGGCAAGATCGGGTTCAATATCTGCCATCCCCCGCACGGCGAGCACGATTTCACTCCCCCAGCAAAGCGCTGCAGTCAGCGCGCAGAGAAGCCCCGACAAAAGCAGCGGCGCGTCAAAATCGGACGGTGTCCCCGCCGTCAGGATCGCCCCCGCTACGGCAAGCATAATGCCGATCCCCATGCGAACGGTGATCACCTGGCGGAGGAGAACGCGGGCAAGGACACAGCCGACAACGGGATAAAGCGCCGAGATCGCCAACGCGTAGGTTGGTCCCGCCCAGAGGATGCCGAGGCAATAGGAAAGCTGTCCGAGTGGGCCGCCAAGAATTGCCGCAGCACACAGGAAGGCTCCGGAGCGATGAAAAATCGTACGAACGGAGCGCAGGATGCCGCGCGCCCCGTTCACGAGGAGCAAAAATACAGCCGCACTCATGTCATTGACAGCAGTGCAGACGAGCGGGATCAGAATCCCTGCTGCGGAACTTCCCTCCGCAAGGGGCCGCGCTCCGATATCGTACAGATAATTGTTGCAGCCCCAAAGGAAGCCGCTGAGAATGCCGAGCGTCAGCCACAGAGGATAGTTCCGCATCACATCTCACCCATGAGAGCCCGCGCCTTTGCAGGATAGTCTCCTGCAAATCGAAATTGGTTCTCTGCATACGCGCCGAACGTCACGCCGAATGAACTCTTATAGGCGCACCAGCAGCTCCAGAGAAGTCCGCCAACCGCCATGTAGGCATATACTCTTGCTCTTACCCGGTCGTCAAATCCTTCGCGGAAATATCCCGCAAGCAGCTGCTCCGTCTCTGCTTCCGTATAATTTGCATAGATTGCAAACATCGCTATATCGATGAGCGGATCCGAGAGGCCTGCGTACTCCCAATCGATGAGATAGGGCCGCTCGCGCCCCTCAACGAACAGGAAGTTATCGAAAATCGAATCAATATGACAAAGCGTGATATGGTCTGTTAAAAAAGGGCGCAAAAAAGAGCGCAGGGAAAAGACCTCTTCCCGCACTTTTTGATATTCCACGCTGTTCAGTCTCTCCGCAGGCATCAGTTTTTCATAGAACGCCAGCGTTTCAAACGGATCAAAGGGTTTGGCTCCGGTCAATCTGCGCTCATGGAATGAGCGCAGGGCTCTCATGCAGCGCTCTGCCTCATCCCTGTTCCCGGGGTCACAGACATGCGCGCCCTCATAGTAATACGAGATCTTATAACCGGGATCGATGCTGAGTGCGACGATGCGTTCTGTGATATCATCCCCAGAAAGAAGCTCATAGACCGCCTTCTCATTGCCGCGGTCGATCAGGAGCTCGGTTCCCTGCCCGTTATAGCGGAAGATGTATCTCTGTCCGTCTGCAGCAAACAGGAAGGAATCGTTTGTCATTCCCTCCTTGAGCGGCAGAAGAGTGCTCTCAGCGGCATCTCTGCCAAAGTGGCGCTCGATCGTGCGCCGAATAAATCCTTCCTCTTCTGCCTGCATCGGCCTCAATTGTTTTTCCCCATTCGATGTCACACACAATGCCCCATTCCGTGTTCATACAACGCCAAGATCCAGACGGTACTGACGAAACACCTCGCATATATTCTGATATAAACCTTCGGGCCACAGATCCGTCTCAACAGGCACCGGAAGCGTCAGCGGATCGGCAAAGAGAAGCATCGCAAGCACGAGACGCGAACGCCGCTCCCGCTCCCCGGCAGCTTCATACATCTCCTGCACCTTTGCAAGGATCTGCTCTTCTCCCCACACGAGATTTTCATTCTGAAGGCGCAGCGGCAGGAGCGCCAGATAGAGCGGGTACCATTCCTGTGTGCAAAAGTTCTGCAGCAATTCCTCCGTTCCTCTTCCGATCAAGGAGACAAAGGCTTTCTTTTGGTCGAAGATCCATCTTTCCACATCGGGCAGATATACGTTCTCGGGATGCAGGCTGTCTGCATAATCTTTTTTGAGCCGGTCGGCGATACGCTTCGCCGCGCCGAGATGTTTTCTGCGGAATGCGTCAACAATGGCCCTGCGCCGATCCGCGGCAGGATCTTCACCGCGGATCAGCTGCTCCAAATGCTCTTCGGCCTGCGCCCAATGCTCGGCGACATAGCTGCCCTCAATCATCTTCCCGTAGTCGTCGGTCAGCTCGGCCCCGTTCGGGCAGTAAACCAGAGGACGCTCGAGGAGAAAAAACGGCATGTTGAGGGAGGAAAAATCCGTCAGCAATATATCCGCTCGGCTGAGCGCCTCAAATGGCGTATATCCCCCATCGTCGAGCTCAATCCCGCACTCCTTCAGCCGTGCTTTATAAGATGTGACCTCACGCTCCGTCAGATCTCCCCGCTGGATAAAATTATCAAACATAAAAGGATGCGGGCGAATTGCAAATTTCAGTTGCTCACTCCCGTGTCTTACCGCAAAGTCGACAAAGCGGTCTTTATAATCAAGGAAGTGGCTTCCTCCCACCATCGGATCGGTTGTCCAGCGCGGCATCCACAGAATTTTGCGGACGGAATGCTCCTCGCTCTGCTGTCTCAGGTACGGCTCGAAGCTGGGATAGCCGAGGTCCTCGAAGTGCTGCAGACCGGCAGCAACGGTACTGGGATAGGTGGATTCCAGCGCAGCCTTCTCATCCGCAGCGTCGCAGAAATGAAATGTCAGATACGAGAAAAAATCCTGCATCGCCGTTTCCCAATGGATAAAAAATTTTGTGCCCTGTGTCCCGTATGCAATATAGCAAAGCTTTGCAATCTTTGCGAGCTGTGCCGTGTGGGTTCCGTCGAGCGGGCGCAGCCCTTCGTAGGGAAGGCCCAAAAAGATATAATCGGGGCTCAGAATCCGCAGATCAAGCACATTGGTAAAGTCATAGACATCCGGATAGTGATCGTGAAAGAAATGCCAATAGCGCTCTTCGTATTCGCCCACGTTCTTCCCCGCCGCAAGATCCGTTGCACTGTAGCTCGGAAGAAGTACAATGATCGGCTCCGCTTCGTCATCTGCTGCGAGCACATCATAAACGGGCGCCTGTTTATCCCAAATAAAGTCATTTTGGACGAGAAAAACAACCCGCATCTTACGCTCTGCATGCGGGCGATTATGCGCTTTTGCCAAGTAATACGGGGCGATATAGGGGTTAAAATACGATTTTTCCTGCATACAATTACATCCTTACTGCCCATATGCCCGCACGTTCCGCTGTACAGACGCAAACGTCCATGATGCGGAGCTTGTACAGACACTTCTCTCATCCGTTCGACAATCTTCGCACGACAGTCTGCCTGACCGCAGCCCAATCCTCTTTCGAGCGGACATACTCGACCTGCTTCATTCCGTTCACCGTCAGCTCGTCCGGGAAACGCGCAGAGCCCGGATGCCGGTGAAATCCATACTTTTCATGATAGCGCATGGAGGGGGTATTCTCGCACACGACATGCGCATAGCAGGCGTCCACGCCGAATGCACCGTACATATAGTCCGCAAAAAGCAGCGTCGCCTCGGCAAAGAGGAGCCTCCCCCGATAGCGCCGGTCACCGACCAGCAGCCGCCCCGTAATGCAGATCCGCTCCTCCGGGATGTGGTCCGTCCAGCCCATCGTGGCAAACGGCACATCGTTTTGTTTGTCCACAACGACCAAAAGGCCCTGCGTGGGATCTGCACAGTAATGCCGATACCATGCCTGCTGTTTCTCCATATCGAGGAGAAAGGGCTGGTTCAGATAGCGATTGTTCAGAGGATCGTTGCGCCATGCAATAATGTATGGGAAATATTTTTCCGCAGCCTCTGCCAAATATACGGCATTCCCCTCCAGACAAAGCTCCCGCATAGGCTCTCCTTATCAGACATCACGGGCGGTATGCATTGACCGTCTCGATCACATAGGCAATCTCGTCCGCGCGCATCCCATTGAACATCGGCAGGCTCAGCACCTCATCCGCATAGCGCTCCGCCACGGGGAAGCTGCCGTGCCCGTACCCGAGGTTCACATAGCACTCCGCCAGATGCGGCGGAACCGGGTAGTGGATGACCGTCTCGATGCCATTCGCCGCAAGGTAGTCCTTGAAATGCCCCCGAGCTGCCGTACGCACAACAAACTGATGATAGACATGCTCTGCCCCGTTCCGCGTCTCAGGAAGGACAATGTGTGGATTGCGAATGCTCGCCATGTACTGCGCAGCGATTTTCTTTCGCTCCTCAATCAGCTCCGGCAAATGCCCCAGTTTGACACGCAAAAGAGCCGCCTGTATCTCATCCAGGCGGGAATTGACACCGCATATTTCGTTGTGATATTTTTCCTTGCTGCCGTAGTTACGGAGCATGCGAATCTTCTCCGCGAGCGCGGCATCGTCGGTCACGATTGCCCCCGCATCACCGAATGCGCCGAGATTCTTCGTCGGGTAGAAGCTGAAGCAGCCGACATCACCGAAACGTCCTGTCATCGTCTTACCGAAGTGTACCCCGTGCGACTGAGCGCAGTCCTCGATCACGGCAAGATGGTGCGCCTTCGCGACCGCCATGACAGACGGCATATCGACTGCCTGTCCGTAGAGATGGACAGGGATGATGGCACGCGTACGCTCCGTAATTGCGGCTTCGAGTTTCGATGTGTCCAGATTGTAGTATTCATCCGGTTCGACGAATACAGGTGTCGCCCGATTTGCTGTCACCGCAAGCACGGTTGCGATATAGGTGTTTGCCGGTACAACGACCTCATCCCCCGCACCGATGCCGAGCGCGGCGACGGAGAGTGTCAGCGCGTCGAGTCCCGAGTTCAGCCCAACGACATATTTCGCCCCCGTATAGGCGGCAAACTCCTCCTCGAACGCAACAAGTTCCGGCCCCATAATGTACCAGCCGGAACGCAGGCCACGCAGTGCCGCCTCCTCATACGCTGCAGCATGGAGCTCATACTGACGCCCAAGTATGGCAAGATCAATCTTCATGACCGCTCCTCCCCATCCACCATACGCAAGAACTCATCGTAGTCACGAATGTAGTCTGCCTCATCGTAGACCTCGGACGCGAGCACCATGAGCACGGCATCTGCGGAGAAATCATACATCTCCCGCCACATCGCACTTGAGATATACAGCCCCTCATATGGTTTTTCGAGTGCAACGACCTTCTTCTCCCGCCCATTGTCGAGGCGCACCTTACAGCTCCCATGAATGCAGATGAGGATCTGTTCGAGTTCCCGATGTGCGTGATGCCCGCGCACCACCCCCGACACGGTATCATACATATAGTAGACACGCTTGATACGAAACGGGATATCGTTGAACTCCTCGAGCGCGACAAGCATCCCGCGCTCATCGCCGTGCGGCTGAAACATATATTTTACGATCTGCATAGTGCACTCCCATCCGTTCTAAAAGGTATGATACTTCCTCCGATAAAGCTACTCGGAATCCGCCTCATCCCACTTTGCCTGTTCCCAGAGCTGCGCGTACAGAACCTCCTGAACACGCAGATCGACGTCGAATACCTGGATGGGATAGTCCGATCGATTCTCGCGCAGGATCTTCGCCAAATTCTCCGTAAACTCGTCCGCTGTGATAACGAGTTTTTTTGTACAAAACTCATTCTCTTTCATTTGACGGTAGGTCGGATCTTCGATAAAATGCCGCAGTTCCGCAAGAAAGTCCTCGATATCCGTATACTCGATGCCCAGCTCCTCCGTGGACAGAAGTACCGAGGGAGCCCCCGCCCCGTATGGGAGACAGAGGAGGTTAAACGGAGGTTTCCCCGCCAGGGCAGCGTACTGTGTCATCAGACCACCGATTTGCGGACAGGTATTCAGATACATATCCACATTCTGCATGATTTGGAACAGGTCTTCACACTCTCCTGTAAGAAATACCCGCCCCGCATGTTTTTGCTCCAATGCCCGTAGATCCCGAAACTGATGCTCCGGCCCCGTTCCCGCATACCAGAATTTCACCTGAGGGAAGTTCACAAGGCAGAAATCAACAATCTGATAGTATGTTTTTGCTCGGTCAAGCGTTTTATAAACAGCCCCACCCGAGAATATGATAAAGTCCCCAGCCGCCTTTTCAAACGGGAACCCTTGAAACAGAAGCGTACTATCGATACAGGGATAGTAGAGCTGTTTCAATATTTTCTGTGGTGCGATCTTCCGATACTGCCGCGAGACATTTGCTCCGAAATCGCGGAACTCAAGACAGTAGTCAAACGCATTCACGCCAAGCCAGAAGGCATGATCCGTCAGATTGATCTGATATCGCTTCATGCGTCCCGCAAAGCGCATGAATGTCAGAATCCCTGCAATATCCCACGGTGTCGTATATAAAAATCCAATGTCGGGTCGGATCTCATCCATGAGACCGCACAGAAGATGTGTACGCGACCATGCGTCCGTCTTCGCCGCATCCGGCAAGAAGCAAATGCAGCCGCCGCATTCATTCAATATCGCTTCCAGTCTCGGAATATTCCCCCGCGCAGACTCGGGTGCAATATAGTAGAGATCAACATCCATGCGGCTGAGTGCACGGAGATAGATGAAAGCAAGTCCGCGTATGTCGTATCCGAATGCATCGTAGAATACAATGCGCTGTCGCTCATGGGTTTCCTGCACAGAAAACGGCTCCGGCAGCAGCTTTGACAGAGTGGAAAGATATTCTTCGAGGACTTCATCGGTATAGGTCTGATTGCAGTGATAGAGGATGGTCGCAAGGTATTCCATCGACCTCATGACGTTCTCATAGGAGCCGCTGCGAAGGTGTTGTCCGATGATCTCACACTGCTGCGACACTTTTACAAAAAAATCATTCAGTTTTTGCTGGGTTTCCTCCGCCAATACAGGGGGGGGCGTGCGAATGTCTGTGCACCGGAGTGTCGCGCAGAATTACCTTCTGCGGCACTCTCATTCAATGCAAAGAAAACTTCTCCATGAACGAGTTTTTTCAACTCGTTCGGATCGACACTTTGCAGATATGACGTTGTTTCCCGTACCCGTCTCATTTCAGCATAGTACTCTTCCATGATCTTCATGTATGGCACATCCGACGGCTTTCGTCCACCGACATGCCACGTGCACAATTCCCGCAGTTCGGGATGCCGCTGCGCGATCATCATCAGGACAGTACAATGATCCCGTCCCAGACGCTCGATCCACTCCTGTGACGGACCGCCGGAAATCCCGGTCTCACACTCATACCAGATAAAATTATGATCCCAGAATCCGAGTGGAATATCATCTGCGACCATCATAATATGAACACCGTCTTCCATGTAGGTCACATGACCGACGATATCCCTTGTATAGGAGATCATCAATTCTCGCTCAACAAGAAAGGCCGCACCAACCGCATAATCCTGACAGACGAGATACGCCTCCTTGATCGCAAAAACAGTGCCTTCTCGATATGAGCGCAAATGATGGGGGTTCATACGATCCACGATAATGTATTGATTTTTTTCCTTACGATAGTTACAAGAACGCCCGAATGCAAATTGATACCTGTTCTGCTTCATGAACTGCATCATATCTGCCAAAGCGTGATTACTGTAAAAGAAATCGCCCGGAGATAGGTTCTTAATATAGTGTCCACAGGCGTGAACATACATATTCATATAATTCAGGACTGTACCCCGATTCTCGGCACTATGCAAAATCGTATAGTCCTTAAACCGATGCTGCAAAAGCCACAGTTCCACACGCTTCACATCAAAATGCTCCGAACCGTCATCCCCCACCAGAATCTCGAAGGAACATCCCCGTTGCTGAACAATCGAAGTAAGCGCCGCAAAAAGCATTTCATCGTCAGAATGATATGTCGCAACACACACGCTGACATCGTATTCCCGTTGATACGGCATCCAATCCTGACCACTGGAAATCTCGGCACCCGCACGGGCAGCGATATCAGCGCAGTGTGCGGACAGAGCCTCCTGCGCAGCGATAAAACAGTCCCCCCCCCCGCACAGCCGCAACAAAAAAATCATCCGAATACGTATGTGCGAGCACAAGCGGAGCATCTTCGCCGAGTGCCGCAAGGAGTTCAAGCATCTCGCCCAGCTCTACGGAGGCATCGCCCTCCGGCAGCATCAGTATCAGAGCGGTATGATCTGCGGCGGAGTAAGCACGGAGGTACGAACGGAATACACTGCGCCACAGCCCTCCATCCGAAGTAAAATCGGACACAAAGTAATAAAGGCGGCAACCCTGTGAGCGAAGTTCTACAATCCGACGAACGGCTTCTTCTGTCTGTGAACCACTGTGCGCGGCTTCTTGTTCCCTCATACTCCACTCTTTCTCCTCATACAAACGCCCATATATTTATATCGAAAGAATCTGCTTGTTTGCTAAAGCATTCCTTACCCCGTCAAAACTGCGGGAATCTCCCCCGCAAAAGCGGCAGGAGGAAAAAGGCGATGATACCGTTGACAAGCCCCTCCATGATAAGTCCCGGCGTGGAGGCAAGTGCGGCAGACATACTCGCATAGAGCACCGCCCCCGCAAGGGTATATGCCGCCGCCATCCAGAGACTTGAGAGGAGGAGCGCGGCGATGATGCTCGCACGGGGTACGATTGCATCCCCCCTGCGGCCGATGCGATAGACGATCTCCGCCATGACGAATTTGATGACGAGCGTCGGCACGATCCAAATGGCAAAGCCGCCGAGAAGGTCGGCGAGTGCCGAGCCGATGCATGCGGCAACGAGCGCACTGCGGCGCGGTGTGAGCAGCGCAAGCAGGAAGATCACCGCATCCCCGAGATGCGCATAGCCGAGTGGTATTGGGATATGCGGCAGATAGGTCGCGACGAAGACGAGCGCCGTCATCAGCGCAGTAAAAACAAGCTCCTGTGTGGTGAATGATGTTTTTTTCATGTTCTGATGTTCCATGAGCCTTTCCAAACTTTTCCTAATTTCTTCTATATCCTAGCACACAGCGTACCAAAATTCAATCTGCACAAACAAAAACGACCGCCCCGCCGCAACAACGCGATGAAGGGAGGTCGTTTCCGTTTTGTTTACGACAAAATGCGTACGAGATAGGTGAGCGAGTCCGACCAGAGCAGAGCGCCGAGGAGGACGAGCACGATGCCCGCCGCCTGCTGAATGCGCGGAAGATACTGGTAGAACGCACGCAGCTTCATGATGTGCCGCCGCCAGATGACGGCGAGCAGGAAGAACGGCACGGCAAAGCCGAGACTGTAGACAAGGAGGAGCAGAGCACCCGCGCCGACGGTCGCCGTATCCCCCGCATAGAGGAGAATCGTCGCGAGCATCGGGCCTGTGCACGGTGTCCATCCGAGTGTGAAGCCGCAACCGAGAAGGAATGCGCCCCCAATGCCGTCAAAGCCGCGCCGCTGAAACGGGCGGTACTCACGCAGGAGCAGCGGAATCCGTATCCAGCCCGTCATGAAGAGCCCCATGACGATAATCAGCACAGCCGCACCCTGCCGCAGAAGCTCCTGATAGGAGAAGAGCCACGCGCCGAGCAGCGATGCCGACGCGCCGAGCAGGACAAAGACGAGCGTAAAGCCCGCGAGGAATGCGGTCGTATTCGCATACAGCCGTCGTGCCTCACCGCCATCCTGTTGACTGTTCTTCGCGAGAATCAGCGAGAACGTGGGCAGAAGCGGCAGAACACAGGGGGAAATGAAGGAGAGAAATCCCGCAAGGAAGGCTCCGCCGAGAAGGGTCAGTTCCATCGGAATCGCCCTCCCTGCATCGCGGGCTTAGAGCTTACTGATAACATCTTCGAGTTCCTCTTTGGTAACACCGCCGGTCTTGCGATAGGCGATCTTCCCGTCCCTATCAACGACAACAGTCGTCGGAATCGCACGCACGCCGTAGAGATTTGCCGCCGCTCCCTGCGTGTCGAGCACGACGGGGAGCTCCACCTTGCGCTCCGCCATGAACTTCTGCACCGGCTGGGCATCCTCCTGCAGGTTGACCGCATAGAAGTCCACCGTATCCTTATGTGCAGCGTGGAATGCGGCAAGATCGGGGATCTCCGCCTGACATGGCGGGCACCACGTCGCCCAGAAATTGATAATATAGGGCTTTCCCTTCGCCTCGACAGCGACATCCGCGCCCGCAAGATCCTTGAGCTTGAACGTCGGTGCTGCCTCACCGCGCAGGCCGCTCCCCTTGCTCTGTTCTGCAGAGGGCTGTGCACTTGCTGTTGTGCCCTTATCAGCGCTCTCACTTCCGCCGCAGCCCGTAATCATGCTGAGTGCAAAAACCGCCGCGAAAAGTGCTGTATATCTATTCCTCATATATTTTCCTTTCTAAAGATCAAAGTTGCCCAATTCATATTGTGTTACGACAAGCGCCGCAAGCGCCGCCGTCTCTGCACG
>ERZ773014.1301-NODE-1301-length-16079-cov-25.495944_pt1 | contig 16079 bp, 6 predicted proteins | sample MGYA00580841_ERZ773014 | MGnify/ENA primary metagenome ERZ773014 (study PRJEB29015, sample SAMEA2737989) | human oral metagenome | biome: human oral; feature: human-associated habitat; material: dental | place: China | collected 2067 ...
GATCCGTTCGCTCGATCAGGACAACCAGAACACGCAGAACGGCAACAGCATGATGCGTACCGCTGAGGGCGCTGTCTCCAGCACGGTCGAGATCCTCAAGACCCTCAAGGAGAAGGCGATCAACGCAGCGAACGATACGAACACGGATGAAGATCGCCGCACGATCCAGAAGGAGATCAACCAGATGGTTGATCAGATCGACGACAACGCGCTCGCCACGTACAACGGCAAGTACCTCGTCGACGGCTCGCGCAACAGCGTCGGCACGGCAACCTGCACGACCCTTTCGAACACCGCGCTGAGCACGGAGACGGTATGGACGTCTGCTCTGACAAGCATCCAGAACCGCATGGGCGAGAGCCTCAACATCCAGTCGACGGATAAGCTCACGGTTTCCTACGTTCGTCAGGGTCGTACCTACACGACGACGTTCGAGGTCGGTACAAACTCGCTGAACGACATTCTCACGAAAGCTGCGTTCAACGGCTCGGAGTCTTTTGCAGGCAGTGAGCTTCTTGATAAGACTTCCACGCAGAATAAGGCCTACATCGGTAAGGACAAGGCTGGGAACAGCATCTACACGGCGGATAACAAGACGGCGATTTCGATCGCGGCTGCCGGTGCGGGCACGACCTATCAGATCTCCTCGTTCACGCTCTCGGTCATGGACAACGCGGGCACGCTCCGCAAGACGGCGAACAATGCTCTCGATATGTTCAACGAGCGTATTCGTGCAGAGAACAAGTCCGATGACAACGCTCTCGTTCTTCAGACGGGCACGAAGGCAAACCAGGCGATTAAGGTCAGCATGACGGATATGCGTTCGCTCGCACTCGGTCTCAAGGGCACGGATGGTTCTGTCCTCAGCGTCCAGACGCAGGATCGTGCAAACGCTGCGATCAACACGCTTGATTCGGCGCTCCAGAAGGCTCTTGATGAGCAGGCAAACATCGGCGCTGTCCAGACGCGTCTCGCCTACACCAGCTCGAACCTCTCGACGGCATCCGAGAACGTTCAGAACTCCGAGTCCACGATTCGCGATGCGGATATGGCGAAGGAGATGACGAACTACACGAAGAACAACGTGCTGCTCCAGGCTGCGCAGTCCATGCTCGCGCAGGCGAACCAGAACAGCTCCGCTGTCCTTTCGCTCCTCCAGTAATTCGCTTCGGCTGTTACATACGGATGACAGGAACCTCTCCCCTCGGGGAGGGGTTCTTTTTCTTTGCTAATTTTATCCATATCGCGTATAATATTCCTCGAATGGGAATGGAAGGATGTGCATGATGAGGATCTCTGCCTGTTATATTGTAAAGGATGAGGCAGCTGAGCTACGACGTTCTCTTGCCTCTCTTCGAGATGCGGTCGACGAGATCGTTATTGTCTCAACGGCAGCGGACGTAGGTGTGGCAGAGCTTGCATCAAACTTTCATGCACAGCTCTGGGATTTTCCGTGGCAGAATGATTTCTCCGCCGCACGGAACTACGCTCTTGGCAAGGTTAGCGGGGAAATTGTTATCTTTTTGGATGCGGATGAATACTTCTTCCATCCGGAACACGTTCGAAATGCGCTTGATGATGTGATACGTGCAGCACCCGACTTTGACATAATAATGCTTCGCCGCTGCAATTTTATGACTGCCAATGTCGTTCAGAATGCTATGTATGACAATAGCCCTCGTATTCTTCGTATGCCCGGTCTTCACTACGAGGGCATGATTCATGAGCAGGCTGTTCGTGATGACGGAAAGGAGCGCGTGCTCGCCTATGGCGATGAGCGCCTTGCTGTCGGACATACGGGGTATCTAAAGATACGCGGCGAGGCGAAGATTCGGCGCAATATTGCGATGCTGGCACAGGATGCCGCGCTTCACGGACGAACGGAGATGCATGCGCTTTATTTGATGGATTGCTTCTTCGGACTGAAGGACTATGAGAAGGTAATTGCCCTGTCCAAGGAGGTCTTGCAGGGAAATATCAGGGTTATTGGCTCTGAGAGCACGATCTATCATCAGGTGATCGAGTCCATGCGCGCCCTTCACTATCCGGACGAGGAAATGTTGGCGCTTGCTGATGAGGCTCTGGCGAAATTTCCGGAGCTGCCGGATTTCTACGCGCAGCGCGGGATGATCCTCTGTGGGCTTGTGCGTTACCGTGAAGCGGCGGAGAGCTTTGAGGAGGCTTTGCGCCGCTACGATCATGACTTTCTTTCCATACATAACTCCTCGTTCTTTAATGATGCTGTTGCGGCGCTTGTCTCAGAGCGACTCGCTCGGATCTATCGGGTGCTGGGGGTGCCCGCGGCGGCGCAGCTTTGGGAGGAGCGGCAGAGAGCTTATCTGGGGGGGGATACGGGAGCCGAGGTGAAAGAGAAAATGCAGATTACGGCGTGCTACATTGTGCGCGATGATGCCGTCCATCTGAAACAGTCCATTGAGAGTCTGTGCACTGCTGTGGATGAGATCATTGTCCTCGATACGGGGTCGAGGGATGACAGTGTGCGCACTGCGGAGGAATGCGGAGCCTCGGTATACCACGCAGCGTGGCAGGATGACTTTGCAGCGGCGCGCAATGCCGTGCTTGCCCACGCGAGTGGAGCGTGGATTGTCTTTATCGATGCGGATGAATACTTTTCTCCCGAGACGCGGGAGCATCTGCGGGCAGTGATTGAGGAAGCGGACCGCACGGAGGGTGAGGTGCTTCTCGTCCCGTGGCACAATATTGATGAAGCGACGGGAGAAACGCTGCTCGATTCCTATGCACCGCGCATCTTTCGGCGACGGGAGGGACGGCACTACGTGGGGCGCATTCATGAGGAACTGCGGGAAGCGGATGGCTCGGCACCGCTTTCCCGCATCATTGCACCGGAACTTTTGACGCTTGTCCATACGGGCTACTCCGCCGTGCTCACCCGTGAAAAGGGAGAGCGCAATCTGCGTCTGCTCCTCGAAGAACTGGAACATACCGATACACCGGAGCGCTGCTGGCGCTATCTCGCCGAGACCTATGACAATTTGGGTAATGAACACATGGCAGAACGCTATGCTCTTCTCGATATCGGGACGGGTCGGCGCAGTGTTCTGTATGCGAGCTGTTCTTACCGGATCCTCCTGCGTATCTATGGTGCGAATCCGGCGCTCAGGGACAAGCATCTTGCCGTTGCGGAGCAGGCAGTACGAGAATTTCCGGAACTGCCGGAGATGCACGCGGAGCTCGCGGAGGCGCTTGCTGCATTTCATCGATATGAGGAGGCGATTGCCGCAGCAGAGCAGGCGCTCCAAACAGGGCCGCCGACGGCGGGGACGGAGCAGTCGGTCTTTACGGATGAGATGCGCGATGCACTGTGCCGCCGGATGAGAATATGGCAGCGTATTGCATCGCGTGCAGAGGAGATCCGCATTGCCGCATGTGTCTTTGTGCGCGATGATGCGCGCGACATGGAAACGTGGCTCGGCAATGCCGCAGTCTATGCCGATGAGCGGGTCGTTGCCGATACGGGATCGACGGACGGGACGCGAGCGCTTTCGGAGCGGGCAGGGGCGAAGGTCTTCGACTTCCCGTGGCGGGATGACTTCGCCGCCGCCCGCAATGCGGTGATTGCAGAGGCACATGCGGACTGGGTGACGGTTCTGGATGCGGACGAGTCTTTTGTCGATCCTGCGGAACTGCGGCCCTATCTTGCGATGATGGATGTTGTACTGCCCCATGTGGACGCCGTTCTACTGCCGATCGTGCATGTGGATGAGGATGCGGGCAATCGTGAGATCGGGCGTGCACCGCATGTCCGGCTTCTGCGTATGGGGCGCGGCCTTTTCTATGAGGGGCGGGTACATGAGGCACTGCGCAAGGAGGGCGGAGAGCCGACGTTCTATCACGAGCCGGTCGCTCTTGTCATTCGCCATGTGGGGTACTCCTCGGGACGCATCCGTGCGAAGCACGAGCGAAATCTTGCACTGATGGAGCGGCGCATCGGGGAGCACGGTCTTCAGATCGGCGATTGCCGCTACCTTGCCGATACCTATTACGGGCTTGGAAAGTATGCTGCTGCGCTGATCTATGCGCGTGCCGCTCTTGAGGAGAATGTGACCTCGTTCGGTGCGCAGAGCCATCTTCATCATCTTCTGCTGGATGTGATGGAGAAGGAGAATATTCCGCTGCCGGAACAAATTGCAGCCGCACACGCGGCATGCCGCGCGTTTTCGCAGCTGCCGGACTTTTATGGGCGCCTCGGGCTGCTCCTCGCCGCAGATGGTGATGCCGGCGCTTTGGATGCCCTGACAAAGGCGCTGATGCTCTATGAGCATCCGACAGATGCGGAGGGTGAGGCATCTGTGTTCCCTGCGTGGGCAGGGGCGGTTTCTGCTGCGCGTGCACGTATTTTAATGGAAATGGGACAAAGAGATGCGGCAGAGGAGGAGCTGACACGCGCATTCACATTCAATACTGCGCGGGAAGAGGCTCTGGATGTCTCTATGGAATTGCATGGTTTCGAGGATGTAGCGCAGATTCTCGCCGGAATGCGGGAACTTCTTGGTGAGGGAGTGGAGACGCTTGCCTATCTCGCGCGCTTTGCGGACAGCTATGGCTGGCTGGCGCTCGGCGCGGCGGCACGCGCAGAACTCTCGCGTATGACGGGGCACGTTGTTCCTACGCCCGAAATCTATGAGCGCATGCGCGTGCTTGCACCGAAGGAACTGGGCGAGCACGTGGTCGGCGCGTTGGTCGAATACGTGCGCGAGATGCCGGAGATCCTTCTGCGTCTGGAACGCGAACGCCGTGCGGAGAGTCTTCATCTCTATCATCGGCTGCGCAGTCTGCTGCCGGATGCGATGCTGGCATTCTGGCGGCACTACGATGAGCCGGATGCGGTCGCACTGCCGGAGGCGATGGACAGCTATGAGAGCGTGCGTGCGGCGTTTATCCATCATGCGGACGCGGAGCAGAGCGCACGCTTTCTGCGTGTTGCTGCGGGCTATGGAAGAGATGTCCTGCGTGCTGCGGCAGAGGATTTTGCAGATGCACAGCGATGGGAGGGGGCGTTCCTCGGGTGGAGCCTCCTCTCTGCCGTGGAGGGAGAGTCGCCGGACAGCTGTTACGGGATGGCGCTTGCCGCCCTCTATCTCGGTGCACGCACGGAGGCGCAGGAATGCCTAACGCGTGCATGCACTCTCGATCCATCGCACAGGAAGGCAATGGAACTATTGGAGCTGATCAAATGAAGATCTCGGCATGTGTGATCGCCAAGAATGAGGCGGAAAATTTGCCGCGCTGGCTCGCGTCGATGCGTGTCTTTGCCGATGAGATGATCGTGGTCGATACGGGATCGGCAGATGCGACGGTGGAGATCGCACGCACAGGCGGTGCGCGGGTGTATCATTTTGACTGGATCAATGATTTTGCCGCAGCAAAGAATTTTGCACTCGATCAGGCACAGGGCGACTGGGTGGTCTTTACGGATGCGGACGAGTACTTCACGGAGGAGAGTGCGCCGCGCGTACGTCCGCTGATTGAGGAATACGACAAAAAAGAGACGATGGACGGATTTATCGTGCACCTCGTCAACATCGACATGGATACGGGGGCGCTCCTCGGTACAACGGCCCAGGTGCAGCGGATCTTTCGCCGTGCGCCGCACATCCGCTTTGTGGGGAGTATTCACGAACATGTGGAGAACCTCAGCGGAGATCCCGGGCGCGAGATGATGATGGCGCCGGGGCTGACACTTTACCATACGGGCTACTCGCCGCGCATTATCAAAGAGAAGTCCAAACGGGATTTGGATCTGCTGCTCGCGCGGCGTGCGCGCGGCGTGTATAAGAAGCTCGACGAATACCATCTGATGGACTGCTACTATACGCTTGAGGATTATCCGAAGGCAGTGCACTATGCACGGTTGGCACGGGACAGCAAGGATCGTCCCGTCGGTTCGGAAAACCGTCCGCATGCGGTTCTTCTCCAGGGGCTCATCCTTATGGGGGCGCCGGATGCGGAGATCGAAGATGCGTATCAGGCAGCGCGCCAAGCATTTCCGGAACAGGCGGATTTCCCTCTGATCTATGGGATCTATGCGTGGGAAGCGGGCTATTTCGCGCGGGCGCGCGAAGCGTACACGGAGGGGGTACGTCTGCATGAGGAGTATTATCGTGCGGGGGACTTCTCTGGCATTCTCGCTCCGCGTGCCTATGCGTGCCTCGGCACGACTGCGGTACTCACGGGAAATGCGGAGGGGGCAGTTGCGCTCTATGAGCGTGCCATAGAGCTGCGCCCGCACGATGCATCTGCCCTCGTGGGATTCGTGCGCCTTCTCGGGGCGGTGGGCGCGGATGATGCGACGCTCATCGAAACCCTGAATCGGCTCTATGATGAAACGGCGGATGCGGCGTTTCTCTCTTCGATTCTCGCGGGAACGGACTTTCCTCTGGCAAGCCTCTACTATGACCGGCGTGCGGACATACACTTCTCGGAGCGTCGGCGCTTCCTCCTCGCGGGTGATGTAAGCTCTGCGGCGGCATCGCTGATCGAGGATATGGAGCGCACGGCGGCGGTTGCAGCTGCGCGTGGGGCACGCTTTGCACCCGCGCAGCAGGGGGCACTTGCGCTTTTGCTGCCGCATGTGTGCAGGGGGGAATCCGCTGCTCCCGAAGCACAGCGGGTGATACGCCGCATCGGACGGCTTGCGAGGGGGACGGAATGACGGGCGAGACACTTGAGGCGCTGCGCGATCGGATCTTTGCGGCGCTCGCGCACGGGGATGAGAAGGCAGCACGCAAGGGGATCAAGCAGCTGCACAAACATGTACCCCTCGAAGCTGCGGGGCTCCTGACGGCACTTCATATCGAGGCGAAACGTACGCAGGAAGCTCTTGCGGCATGGAGGGAATGCGCGGCACTTGCCCCCGACGATCCCTATACAATCTTTTTGCGTGCGCGCATTTATCTCCTTGAGGGGGAACGTGTCGCAGCACGCAAGGCATTGACGCCGCTTATTGACGCAAGCATGCCCCCTGCGATTGCGGAGAAGGTGTATAATCTCGCGGGACAGTGCGCCCGTTTCCTCGGCGATGCAGAGGGTGCCGTGAAGTTCTATGAACGGGCGCGCGACGCTGCGCCCGATCTCGCCCTGCGTGCGCTGAACGCGAGCAATGTACTCTTTAACCGGCACTATCTGCCCGCGACGCTCGCGGAGGACAAGAGGGCGGCAGAGGAGTACGGCGCGCTCTTTGCGGATGTGCATCCGTTCGATCACACGGAGCACCGTGCGGGCAAGCGGCTGCGCATCGGCTATCTCTCGCCCGATGTCAGGGAGCACGTTGTGCTCTCCTTTTCATATGCGCTGATGACGGCGCTCGACCGGTCGCGCTTTGAGGTGACGGTCTATGCGCTGAATGCAGAGGATGCGTACACGGAAAAGGTGCGGCAGTCGGTTGAGCATTTCCGCAATCTTGGACAACACTCGGCGGAAGAAGCGGCGCATGCGATCTATCGTGACGGCATTGACATCCTCGTCGAGCTTGCGGGACACACGGCGGGCATGACGCTGCCGATCCTCGCCCATCGTCCTGCGCCGATGCAGATCTCAGGGATCGGCTATTTTGCTTCGACAGGGCTGCCTGCGGTTGATTATTTCCTTGCCGATCCCGTGCTTGCGGAAGGGGATGCGGAGGCGGGCTTCGTGGAGGAGCTGCTTGTCCTGCCGCACTCACATTTCTGCTGGCAGCCGCTCCATGCGGCGCCCATACCCGCTCACGCTCCTGCGGCGGGGCGCGGCGTTGTCTTTGGCAGCTTCAACAACTTTACAAAGCTGAATGACCGCGTGCTCCGTGCATGGGCAGAGATCCTGCGCCGCGTGCCGGAGAGCCGCCTCTTTTTGAAGACGGATGTCTTTTCGTATGCGGATGCGCGTGCGGAGGCTCTGCACCGCTTGGAGGCGGCGGGCATTCCGCCGGATCGCGTCGATACGGAAGGTTCCTCGAAAGATTATCTTGCTGCATACAATCGCGTGGATATTGCGCTCGACCCCTTTCCCTATCCGGGGGGCGGCACGACATGCGACGCCCTCTATATGGGCGTGCCTGTGGTCACGCTTGCAGGGGCGTCTCTCGGCAGCCGCTTCGGTGCCTCCCTCTTGGAGAATGTTGGAGCGGGGGCGCTCGTCGCGCGGACGGAGGAGGAATATATCGCGCTTGCCGTTTCCCTTGCCGGTGATGCCGACATACTGGATGCCCTGCACGCGGGATTGCGGCGGATGATGGAGAACTCCCCCGTGATGGATGCGGTCGGTTATGGTGCAGCAGTGGGAGCAGCCTATGAGCAGCTTTGGTCGGCATATACTGCTTAAAGTCCAACTCCATTTATGACGATAGTATGAGTGTGGACAGAAAGAGGAGAGAAGATGAAGAAAAAAAAGACAAAGCGTAGGGAAAGAAAACGCACGGAGAATGCAGAGCGAAAGATTCGTCTCGGCTATCTCTCCTCGGATTTTGGGATGGGGCGTACGCGGGATCTGCTGCCCGCGTTCTTCGGCGCCTATAATAAGCTGCGTTTTGAGATCTATGCCTATCATACGGGCATGGGCGGTGATACGGCGCTTTTTTCCAAGGAGGTCACGCTGCGGGAGCTCGGTGGTGCTATGCCTGCAGAGGCGGCAGAGATCATCCGCAGGGATAAAATTGATCTGCTCGTGGATCTCTCGCTTCGAATGCCGGATGAAACTATCTGTGCCATTATGGAGATGCATCCCGCTGCGCATGTGATCTCCCTCGCAGACAACTGCCCACGGGAGCTTGCGGAAGTACTGCCCACGGTTGAGGGGGAGGTGCTTCTTCCTTATTGCTATACGCCGTTCGATCCTGCCCACAGATATACCTACCGCGCTCCGCTCCTCGATACGGGGGTGCCGGCGATCGGCGTGAGCGGATCGCTGTACGGGGACGGTGCGGCGGCGCTTCGGCAGATGCTTTCGGATCTTCTTGCGCGCATGCCTGCCGTTCGTCTGATTCTTCCCGCAAGTATTGCAGAGGGGCTTTCGGCGGAGAACTTCGCGCAGCTTGCGGAACTGGGGACGGAGAAATCTGCGCTCGATCTGGTGGATGAGCTCCCCTATGATGAGATTGACATTTTGCTTGGGATCCATGTCGATCTCATGGATGTCTGCCATGCGGCGGAGCACGGTGTGCCTCTTCTTGTATCGGAATCTCTTGTCGATGACCGCTATGCCGCGATGTTGATGGCTCGACTGGGACTGCCCACGGCAGCTCGTGTTGAGGATGTGGGCGCGCAGGCATGCGCGCTCTGCGCTGATCTTCCGCGCCTCTCACAGCTGCACGGGCTCCTGCATTGGCATCTTTTGGATGCATTCGATATAGGTGCGATTATGTTTTCCGTGGAGAGGGCCTATGATCGCGTGCTTGTATGCGGCGCGGCGCAGGAACCGGAGGAGCTTGCCGTACGGCTTGCACATGCAGCCGGCGCACAGGATTGGGAGACGGTTTTCCATACGGCGCACATGCTGGACGGGCTTGAGCGGCTTGTGCCGGAGCAACGCATGAGCCTTGCGTGGGCATATTTCTTCAGGGATGATCTGGTGCTTGCCGGACGATGGGCGCTTGCGGCTGAGGGGGTGCCGTGGGAGCGCGAAGGCGCACGCCTCTATCTCTCTGTCATCAGTGATACACCGCCCGGAACGCACCTGGAGATCTATGAGCGGGCGCAGCATGGACTTGCGCTGATTGACAGCGGTCTTCCTGTGGTGGAAGATATTCCTGAAAAATTGTTTAAGGTGTGTGCGGATCACGGGGTATTTGTCTGTGATTCTGCAACAGTATCTTCCTATGCAATGGCATATTCTCAGCGGACGACCGACCTCTTTATGCGGCGCTTCTACTATGGGGGCGGACTCTTCCGGCTCAATGCCGTGGATGTTCCGGCGCGGGAGGTCTATCAAAAGAGCCTTGGCTATGGGGCGCTCTTTGCGGATGTGCAGCCCTATTCCCATGCAGGGCGACGCAGGAAGGAAAAGCTGCGCATCGGCTACATCTCCGGGGATTTTTGTATGCATGTCATGCAGTACTTTATCTGGCCGTTCCTTGCCGGATTTGATCCCGACCGGTTCGAAGTCTACGCCTACAGTCTCGGCGAGGAAGATCAATATACAAAATTCTTCCGAACGCTTGTTACATGCTGGCGGGATCTCTCGGAGCATGCACGGGATATGGAGCACGTTGCGCGCGCGATCTATGCGGACGAGGTCGATATTCTCTTTGACCTTGCGGGGCATACGTCGAATTCCGGGCTTGCCGCCCTTGCATGGAAGCCTGCCCCCGTGCAGCTTTCGGGGCTTGGTTATATGGCGACGACGGGACTGCCTGCGGTAGACTATTTCGTAACCGATCACTACTGTGACCCGGAGGGAAGCGGCAGCGAAAGTGTCTATGTTGAAAAATTACTGCGTTTAACGAGTCAGTTCTGCTATAATGGCTATACGAGTCTGCCTGCATCCGAGGGAACACCGGCACGTGCGAAGGGCTATGTTCAGTTTGCTTCGTTCAATAAGTACGCAAAGCTGCAGGATGAGATGCTTCTGGCATGGCGCACGATACTGGAACGTGTCCCGAATGCACGCCTCCTACTGAAGAACAGTGCCTATGGGGGGCGGGGGATTGCTGTACTGGCGTATGATCGCCTGCAGCGGCTCGGATTTGATATGAGCCGCGTGCAGTTCGAGGGCGCGACATCGGACTATATGCTGCGGTATCTCGATGTGGACATTGCGCTCGATACCTTCCCGTGGCCGGGCGGCGGAACGAGCTGCGATGCGCTCTACATGGGTGTGCCCGTCGTCTCCTACTATACGGAGCGGCACAGCACGCGCTTTACTTACAGCCTCTTGGCGAATATAGGGCTTGCAGATCTTGCCTCTGAGCAGCTTTCGGACTACGTCGAGACGGCGGTGGCACTGGCGGGGAATCTCGATCTGCTCGATGCTCTGCACAGGGAACTGCGCCCTCGGATGAAGGCATCGCCGGTCATGGACCAGGAGCGTTATATTCGTGAGATGGAGGAATGGTATCGTGCGATCTGGGCGGACTGGGAAGCGCAGCAGGGATTCGTTTGAACGCAGTCTTGCCGGAATGCAGGAAGCATATGCAGATGGGCAAGGCATGATATGAACATTTGCATAGGTTACCGCATAATCCGATTGGTTTAATGATGGGCTCCACAGCTATGTCCGCGCCGTGGAAGCGGCATATGAGATGATATGGGAGCGATATTTCAATGAAGAAACGCAACAAGAGCCGTGCAGAGCGCACGCGCAGAAAGCGTGCACGTCGGGAAGAAAAGCGTAATGCGAAAGGGACGATGACGATGGCAGAGAAGAAAATTGCAACGATCGAACAGATTCGTAAGCATGTGGAGAAAAAGGAGTATGCAGAGGTCATCAATTCCTTTGCCGATATGATTGCGCAGGGAAATCCGCCGGAAGAGTGTTTCGGGGATGTTGCGCGTGCCTACTTCGAGCTCGGCGACTACACGCGTGCGGCAACTTGGGTGACGAATGTGCTCTCGCGCGATGCCGGCAATGTGGATGCACGCATTCTGCTTGCGCGCATCTGCCGGCGTGAGAAGCGTCCGGACGATGCGCTGAAGCTCTTTGAGAATATCCTTTCTGTGCACGGGCGTGCAGTTTCCTCTGCGCAGCGTACGGAGATCAGCCGCCTAGCGGGGCTCGATGCGCGCCTCACGCCGGAGAGGACGCGTGCAGAGTATCCGCACCTCGCGGCGCTTTTGGGGCTCGGTGCAGCGCCCGTACAGCAGGCGCCTGCTGCAGCTGCCGTCACAGCGCCGCTTGCCGTCCCGCAGCCTGTCGCTCCGGCAGTGCCTGTCGCAAGCACTGCAGATGCCGAGAAGCGGGCGGCGGAGATCCTTGCGCAGGCGATTCGCCCCGTGGAAAAAATGGAGGCGTTGAACGCCTTCGCGGGCGCGGCATATGTCGCGGATGACTATGCGGGGGCAAAGGTGCTGCTCACGGCAGCCCTGCATCTCGATCCGGGCTGTGATGCGACGCTCAGGAACATGGCACTCCTTCTGCACGAGATGGGCGAACGGGATAAGGCGATTCAGGCGGCCGCAAAGATGCGGATGGCAGACTTCACGCTGCTGCGTACGCTGAAATCATGAGTGCGCTCAGCATTATCCTCACAGCCACAGAGGAAGTGGCGTATCTGCGCGAGACGGCAGAGGCGGCACTCTCCTCTGTGGCGGCTCTGCGCATCGATACAGAGCTGATCATCACTTCACCGGCGGCGATGGAAAAGACCGTGCGAAAGGAGATGCGCGGTCTGCCATGCCGCGTGTGCCCCGCTGCCACAACTGCGCCTGCAGCACTCTCGAATCACGGTGCCGCACTTGCCTCAGGCGAAGTGTTCCTCTTTCTGCAGGAGGGCGTTATCCTTACGGCAGAGGGTTTGCAGAAGCTCTTGGGGACCCTTTTGCTGCACGAAGAGATCGCTGCCGTCGGTCCGTTCTCCAATCACACACAATTTTTGTGGCAGTACCTGAAGGACGAGGAGATGAGGGCGTCCGGCGAGGATCCGACCGCATGGGTCAGCAGGCATCTGACGAGCCCGTCGGAGAGCCTGTTCCTCGAGCACGTTGCCCTGCTTGTGCGGCGTTCTGCATTTCAGCAGGTACATGGGTTCGATGAGGCGTTCGCGGGCGGCGGCGCCGATCTTGATCTTTCGTTCCGCCTGAAATACGAGGGGTTCCACCTCCTGCGCGCTCCCGTCTACTTTGTGCACAGGGGCGCGGGAAGCTGCGACCTCTACGATCTGACACGATCGGAGGCGCGTCCCCTCCTGCTGCAGCGGTGGGGGATCGACATCGGCGTGCCCGAAACGATTCTGCAAGAAACACTGGGCGGTATCGTGTGGACAAAGAATATGCCGCTCATTCATGCAAGTGGGCGATCGGCGCTCCTCAGGACACCGCTTGTCAGCATTATGATCCCGACGTATAACCGACCGGAGTACTTTCGTGAGACGCTTGAAAGTGCGCGGTCACAGACGTATCCCAATATTGAGATCATTGTCTGTGACAACTCTACGGATGACCGCACCGAGGAGCTGATGCAGGCGTATCAGGATGATATACGCGTGCGCTATGTCCGGAATAAAATGGCGAAAACCAAGGCAGAGAACTTTATGCCGTTCGAGCACCTGGCACAGGGGGAGTTCCTGCAGTGGTGCATGGACGATGATATCCTCCTGCCGGATAAAATAACGCGGATGGTCGATGTGTTCCTGTGCGAGCCAACGGTAACCCTTGTCACATCGGTGCGCGGTGTTATTGATGGGGATGGAACGTTTATTGGACAGTCGGGAGATGCGCCGACCATTGACGGGATGTATGGATGTTTCTCGGGATCGCTGCTCGGTCATGCCCTACTCATTTCCTTCACCAACTTTTTGGGCGAGCCCTCCGCCGTCCTCTTTCGGCGGCGTGATCTGACGCATCATTACTGGCGCGCGGAGTCACGCGGCTATCAGATCCTGTCGGACTGCGCCATGTGGCTTGAACTCCTCGAAAAAGGGAATGCCGTTGTCTTTGCCGGTCCGCTCAGTCTCTTTCGCACGCATAACGGACAGGAGCAGCGGCAGTCGGAGTCCTTGGTTTGCGGCGCGATTGAATGGCGGCGCCTCATCGAGGAATATTGGCGGAAGCGTGTGTTCCTGACGAAGGAGGAGGACTATCGGACGGTGCTTGCCAGGCTCCAAAAAACCTGCAAGAATGTTGTCGATCCTCTGCTCCCACTGGTATCCCCTGCGCTGCGTCAGGAATATGAAGCGGGGGTGCCAGATATCCATGTTGTGCTGATGAACCGCGTGGAGGAGTGCGCACAGATTCGAATGGACATTCCCTTTGCAAAACTTGTTTCACGCGGTTTCATCTCGGTAAGCGGGGCGACGCAGCGAGGAGATGAGGCGCTCGATCTGTATGGTCTTCGGGATCTTCATGATAGTCTTATCCTGTTTGAAAGAGCTTTTATCAACTGTGATTCACCCGTGAACCAAATCCTTGCAAAGTATGGAACACAGGGAAATGTATTGCTCCATGAGCTGGATGACCATCCGGTGATCTCAAAGCAGATGCTGGAGGATAACTACTTCTCCTTCCGTGCCGTCTCCGCCGTGCAGACTTCGACGCAGTACCTCGCGGACTTCCTGCGTGAATTCAATCCGTATGTCTATCTCTTTGAGAATCAGTTGGAAGCTCTGCCCGAGCGGCGTACGTATGACGTGCCAAAGGATCGCGTGACGATCTTCTTCGGCGCATTTAATCGTCGCCGGGACTGGGAGCCGCTGATGCCCGCGATCAATAATGCGATCCGACGGCATGGCGACCGCCTGTACTTCCGTGTCGTTTCGGATCATGGCTTCTATCAGGCGCTCCAAACGGAGGCAAAGGAGTTCACGGGCGGCACGCAGGACGGTGACATTGTCGTCCCGTACGAGATGTATACGGCGGCACTGCATGCCTCGGACATCGCGCTCCTGCCGCTGAATGATACGGATTTCAACCGTGCCAAGTCCGATCTGAAGTTCATCGAGTCGGCGGGACACGGCGCTGCGGTGCTCGCCTCGCCGACGGTCTATGCGGGGACGGTGCGTGACGGTGAGACGGGGCTGATCTTCCGCAGCCCGAAGGAGTTCGCGCAGAAGCTCGACCTCCTCATCCGCCGTGCCGACCTCAGGCGTACGCTCGCGGAGAATGCTTACCGCTATGTGGCGGAGCACCGCCTGCTCGATCAACATATCGACGACTATATCCATGCCTATCGCGAGATGTTCGAGCGGAGGGAGGAACTGGAACGCGCACGTCTCCGACGTGTTGCAAAGTTCTTTCCGCATCTTTGAGGAAGCACTGATAAATTCAGCGCCATCATCTTGGCGCATCTTTTTTGCCCGCTTTTCGCCCGCGATCCTCCACATAGCGGGCAGCTATGCGTCCGGTTTGTCTCCTTGACAGGACAAAAATCTACGCCAATCTGCAGGACTTCATTTTTATCAGCGATTCCTTCAGGAACCGTGGAAGGAGGTGGGCACATGGAGTTCCGATGCTGGATGGGGCTGATGATCGAGGGGAAGTCCTACATCATCGCGGAGAAGATTCAGTACAAGGAAAAGACATCGGACGATGTATGGACGGAGTACGGACTTGTCACGGAGGAAAGCAATGATCGTACATGGCTGACCGTCGCGGACGGTGGTCTCTCGTGCAATCTGTCCTCCCCTGCGGGGAAGAAGGTGCCAAATGGGTTCCGTTTGCATGACAAGGGGACGGAAGTGGTGACGGGCGTCTGGGGCGATACGGACGCCGCAGTCGGTGATGAGGCGACGTACGAGCAATACGAGACTGCGGATGGGAAGTTCACGTTCTTTATTGAGAACTGGAGCGGAGAGAAAAACGCCTCGATGGGACGTAGGATCGCCGCCGCCGATATTGCGCCCGAAGCACCGCCGCCCGCCGAACGCCTGCGGGCAATGGCGCGCGCGAAGCGGGCAAAGGTGCTGAACGGCATCCGCGTCGGCATGATCGCCGTGCTCATCTATGCAGGTGTCACGTCCCTTTTCTTTGGTACGCTCGGAGACGGCGGTTTCAGCGCGCGCGACTGGCACGATTTCCGCAGCATCGTGAACCTCCCCTATGCCATACATGAACGCCTCAGCGATGCGCCCTACTACACAGAGCGGCAGAAGGAGGACGGCGCACGGGTTTACACGGCACAAATAGATCCCGCGACTGCCGCGCTCGACCTCATCGAAGGCGTTGACGGCAATGTGCAGGATGCGTACGAGGATCTCAGCGATGCAGCGCATCCGCTCATCATACGCACGCAGACAGAGACCGCACGCATTACGAGTGCCGCGGACGGCACGGCGCACATTGTCGTGACGAAGGCAAGCCCCGACCTCACCCCCGCCGCCGAGCAGCTCCGACGCAGTCATACGTTGATCCGCTATGCCGAACTCGTCCGCACGGGCGATTCGCGCGGACGGGCAGGTGTGACAGTCGAAAAACCAT
>ERZ773014.1310-NODE-1310-length-16036-cov-17.209061_pt1 | contig 16036 bp, 10 predicted proteins | sample MGYA00580841_ERZ773014 | MGnify/ENA primary metagenome ERZ773014 (study PRJEB29015, sample SAMEA2737989) | human oral metagenome | biome: human oral; feature: human-associated habitat; material: dental | place: China | collected 2067 ...
CGACCTTGTCTCCCCATGAGTTTTCAACTTTCCACTTGGTTGACTTGCCATTTTCATCCAAGTCCACACCTGTCAAGACCATGGCGTGGGTCATCAAACTTTCACTGTAGTCCAAGCGTCCAGCCTTGTCTTGAGTGAGTTGAATGTCCATGCTTGATTCAAAGTCATAAACATCTGTCGCAAGGATTCCAGCTTTACGATTGCTGAGCTGACCGACATCTGAACCAAACCAAACAGTTTCACCTGTTTGCATTTGGGCAATCGCCAATTCTTTCAAGCGCTCCATAGGAACGTTGATATAACGAACTGCACGGCTACCAACGACATTTCCCAACATCTCAACTGTATAAGATTTGCCATAAGGCTTGTCGGCAGTTGGAGCATTGATCACAGAAACATAATCTTCTAAAGGCAGATTGACATATTTCTTGTAAAATTCCTGTGGCGTGATGCCCTTTTCGCTTTGGTAGTTGTTATCCTTATCGCGGTAGGCAAAGTCAAATTTACGTGGTGGAAGACCCAATGACATGGCAAGGAAGTTAAAGATTTCTTGCAGGAGGTCTTCTTTCTTGGTTTGAACAGTCGCTTGGTCTGCACCAGATGCGAGCAAGTCACGCAAGATCTGAGCATCTTGGCGAAGCAATTTGTTGAGGATAGCATTGAGTTCACGGCTATTGCTAGATGAGACAGACTCTGGATAAACAGACTTGGGCACGACACCGTATTTCTCAAAGAGAGAAACCACCATATCCCACTGACCACCATCTTGTTGAGGAGTTTGGAGCAGGAAGCTAACCTTGCGGCTCGTCAATTCTTGGTCTGCAGTCGCAATGACTTGCTCCAAGAACCAGTTAGATTTTTCATACTTGTCCCAGAAGAAGGTGTGGGCTTGTGACAGTTCAAAGTTTTCTAGTTTGTATTGTGCAATGAGTTTGTGACGGAAAGTGTTAAGGGCTGCAAACATCCAGCAACGACCTGATGCTTTCTGGTTAGTCACCTTGTCCTTGGTCAAATCAAGCGAGAAAACAGGTGTATTGTCTACATGGCTTTGACGACGTTCTAGGGCTGCAAAAATTCCATTATGGCTAGCAGCATTTTCGATAGCTTGGTATTTTACATTTGCTTCATAGTTAGCAAATAATTGATCCGTAAATGATTCTTGAATCGCGTTCATAGATTCCTCCTTTTATTCTACTGTCTATTATAACTCTTTTCACAAAGGAAGCAACTGAAAAATGAAAAAGCAAGCCAAATAGACTCACCTTTTTCATGTTATGGATACTATTTCACACTAGCAAAAAGCAATTCGAGCTCTTCTTGACTGACGCGACGCCATTCTCCCCTTTTCAAATTCTCATCCAAAACTAGAGCCCCCATAGTCAAACGTTGCAGGTCCACCACTTCCTTACCACAATAGGCCACCATGCGTTTGACCTGGTGAAATTTCCCTTCTGCGATGGTCACCCGGATTTTGCTTTGATTCTTTTCTGTATCTATGGACACAAGCTCCAATCTAGCAGGCTGACAAGTAAAGTCCTTGAGAGGAATTCCCTTGGCAAATGTCTCCACATCTTCTTGGGTCATAATTCCCTTGACTTGGGCTAAGTAAGTTTTATCCACATGACGCTTTGGCGAAAGAAGAGCATGGGCAAGCTTGCCGTCATTGGTCAAGAGCAGAAGACCATGCGTATCGATATCCAAGCGGCCCACTGGAAAAACCTCCTTGGCACGTCCATAGTCGCCCAACAAATCCAGAACTGTTCTATGCTTGGGATCTTCAGTCGCTGAAATGACTCCTTGGGGCTTGTTCATCATGTAGTAGACAAACTCTTCATACTCCAGCACTTGACCGTCAAAACGAATCTCATCTCTCTCTTCATTTATTTGCAGTTTTGCTGATTTTTCTTTCTTGCCATTAACTGTCACGCGTCCAGCCTTGAGCAGGTTTTTGACCTCTGTCCGACTTCCTACAGCGCAAGCAACTAAAAATTTATCTAATCTCATAGAACTATTATATCATACTCAAAAGGAGGCTGGCTCAATGACCAACCAACTATGCACCCTTAAAGCCAATGATTCTCAGTCACCAACGTTTTTATCCACTAATTTTTATAAACTACATAGAAAATTTTTCATCTCATTTTTTCATCTCATTAAAGTGAACTTTGTCCATGCCCTCTATGATTTGCATTAAGGTTTTACTATTTTGCACTATTTCATCCGCTCTAATTGGTCGGTGTGACAAGACGTTTATAAAAGTAAGCAACTCTCCCAGCTTACGCTTCTTGTTGTTCCCTAATGTTTTTCCTGTAGCTTCATAGTATAGAGATTCTATTTCGGCTTGATTAGACCTTTGTGGAAGAAGATTCGGTTTTTTAAAGTTTAAAAATTCTTCAAAAATACGCCTCATACTATTAGCCGCGTGATAAATCTCGCACTGTTCCAATTCATCTGTATTTTTATCTTTCAATATATAGATTTCTTGAAATAATTTCTTATACGGAGCAATATTCCCTTGACAAGTTCGTATTTCGCTATAAAAATTGTTACTTGAATTTTTATATATTTCAAAAATTCCGTAATTAGTGTCCGCAGTTTTTATTCCATATGTAATTTGACAAAAATCATTCCAAGAATGAGTAAGTAAAAATATTTGAGGCAAATTTTCGGACAGTATCTTTTTAACTATCTCTAAAACATAGAACTTATTAGAATCATCAAGACTTGATATCGGATCATCTATTACTACAAGTTTAATTTCAGGCTTAAATTTTTTCTGCTCTTTATCACTGTATAATTCAAAGTAAAAATACAATAATGCTAAAAGGTTTTTCTCTCCCTCACTGATATTATCAATTGTTAGGTCGCAATCTTCAAGGGTATGTCTCAAATAATAATTATTGTCCTTTAAGCTTAATGTAATCTGAATTCCTAAACTACTTAACACTTCGTTTAAGAAATCCATAAAATCAATATATTCAGATTTGCTTTCTTCTAAAGTTCGTATTTCCCCTAAAAGTTCCTTATTTCTATTTTCAATTTTCTCAATTTCTGCTTCATTTTTTTGAATATTTTTAATTTCTTCTGAAATATTGGCTTCTTCGATAGCAATTGCAATTGTTCCCTTCGTAATTCTTTCAATATTGCCGATTGAAGTATTTATTTCGTCTAACTTTTTCTTATGTATATCCTGAATTTCTTTGGATCTTTTACTGACTTCTTTTTCAAATTCTAAAATATAATCTTCTATTTTTATTGATTTATCCATATTTAGAATCTTTCTTTCAATTTCCTCTATAAGATGAGTGATATATTCTAAATAATCAAAATTAAATATTTTATCTATCTCTTCTTCAGAACATCCAAGAACAGATAAATTCCCCTTAATTCTTTCAGCATTATCAATGTTCTTTATATTACCATCTAAACACTCCTTAATTGCTTCTAATCTAAAGATATCTTTCTGCTTAGAATCTTCTTTATATCTTCTAATAGAATCTTTTACATCTTCAAGATTAAAATTATTATGACAGAACTTACATATAGTATCCGATTCATCATGTAACGAGACACCTTTCTCCAGCCATCTAATTACCTCAGAAGTCGGTATGTCACTGGTCAGTATATATTTTTTTTGCAAAGCATCGAATAAAAATTCTTTATCATCAGCAAGAATCTCTTGTATTTTCAGTTCGGGAAGTTGAGTCCTTGTTATTCTATCTTTTTCCTTTTCCAACTCATCACTGTCAGCAGTAAACTTTTTAATATACTCTCGATTGTTCACTTTTAGTGCATTTTCTAAATCTACCGAGTATTGTTCTATAACTTCTTCAACTTTAAGTTTAGATTGCTTTTTATTGATATTTGCAGTTCCTTTTTTATTATCGTGAATACTATCAATCTTTTCTCGAATAGTCTGCCGATTTTGAGTATTTTCCTTTTTTCGCTCCGTAACGTCTTCTATTTGTTTTTGTAATTCTGCAATCTCTTTTGCGATATCTGCATCTTTTTTACTAAAAGAAACTTTAATTCCCTTAATAGTAGAGTCACTATTATCTAATAACAATCGATTTTTTACATAGTCTCTATTAAAAAATCGAATTGACTCTTCCGTGGTATCTTTTTTAGAGTATTCCTCAACGATCCCTTTAGACAGTGAACTCTTTCCCCTACCATTATAGCCAAACAGTATATTTTTCTGTTTGAAGAACTTCTCTGGAGTAGAATAATTTTTAAACGACTTATAAGTGTAATTTTTAATGGCTTCAATCATAATATAAACCTCCTTGTTATTATATTATAACACATTTTTAAAGAGTATCTGTTCGCATTATCTATAAAAAATACTTGGCACTTCCTCTATAGCGAGTAATGATGAGCTCATCAAATAAAGCATGGAAGATTTATATAGAGAAATTCGATAAAAATATAGAAACTATCTAGCTTACCAATTTTGCGAAACTATGAAATTATATCATACTCAAAAGGAGGCTGGCTCAATGACCAGCCTCCTTTTCATTTCAGATTTAAGGAACTAACTTCCTCGTCTCCAGAAAATAGCTAAGACAACCATAGCACCTAAAACAGCTGGAACAATAGCTATCCCCGCTAGGTTTGGACCCCAAGTTCCAAAGAGCAGGTGCCCCAAAGAAGCACCAATCCATCCGAGAAACATTTTTCCAAAGCATCCCATGCTCTCTCCACGGTTGCTCAAAGCACCTGCCAAGAGTCCCACTAGGAGACCAACAAACATACTTCCAAGCATTGTAACTCCTTAAATTGCCCAGTCTCCATTACGGAAGAGGGGTACGCGTGTTCCATCCTCACGGATGCCATCAACATCCATTTGACTAGACCCAATCATAAAGTCAACGTGAACATCTGAACGGTTAAGTCCTGCAGCTTCAAGCTCTTCTTCGCTCATCTCTGCTCCACCAACAACGCTGGTTGCATAGGCAGCACCGATAGCCAAGTGGTTTGACGCATTTTCATCGAAAAGGGTATTAAAGAAGGTAATGCCTGACTGAGAAATTGGACTTGGATCTGGTACCAAGGCACATTCGCCTAAGGCACGCGCTCCAGCATTTTCAAAGACAAGATCTTTCATAACTTGATCACCATTCTCAGCTGAAATATCCACGATTTGACCACCCTTGAAGGTCACTTTAATCCCTTCGATGATATTTCCGTTATAGCTAAGTGGTTTTGTAGAAGTGACATAACCATCCGCGCGACGGAAGTCAGGCGCTGTGAAGACTTCCTCTGTCGGCATATTTGGCAAGAAACCTTCGCCTTGAGCATTGACAGCACCAGCTGATTCCCAAACGTGATTCTTAGGCAATCCAAGCGTCAAGTCTGTTCCAGGAGCCGTGTAATGAAGAGCTGAAAATTGCTCGTTGTTCAGCATTTGAGCCTTGCTCTTGAGGATGGCAGCGTGTTCTTCCCAAGCCTTAACTGGGTCTTCTTCGTAGACACGGCAAGTTTTGAAGATTTGATCCCAAAGGAGGTCCACTGCTTCTTCGTCGCTTGCTGCATTTGGGAAGACCTTCTTAGCCCACTCAAGTCCCGCAGCGGCTGCCACAGTCCAGCTAACCTTGTTAGATTGAGTTGCGATACGCATTGGCTTCATGGCAAGTCCCATAGCTTTGGCAGAAGCAGAAAGCTTGTCAGCATCCACTCCGTTCAAGGCACCTGGGTCAGATGAGCGAACTCCAAGACGACTAGCCTTGTTCTCCAAAAGATAGTTCATCTCAGCAATCTTGTATTCTGGTACATTGTCCAAACGCTCCATTGGCGCGTGGAGGAATTTCTCACGGTTAATGACATCATCTGTCCACTGAACGATGACCTCATGCGCACCAAGTGCGTAGGCTTCTTTGACGATTAGATGCGCCAACTCGCGTTGCTCCACATCGATTGAGAGAGCCAAGGTGTGACCTGGTTGCACATTGATTCCGTTCGCAACCAATAATTTTGCATATTTTTCTAGATTTTCTTTAAAATTTGGTAAAACCATGTTGTTTTCTCTTTTCTATGATTTTTTAATAATTCTTTTGGAATATTTCCAAAATTTGAAGCAAAAAGGGGCAAAATAACCCCTTTTTCACAAAACAATAATGAAACAGTGTATAATGATTAGTCTTCTCTCTTCTTGCCTAATCCATATCCACCAGCAAAACCAGCAAACAATCCTCCAACACTATAAATAAGTTTTTCTAAAACATCTGGCTTATCTTTTAAAATTACAACCAGTATTATAAAAACAATTGAAACAATTATTGCTAAAGCTAGAATAAAATATTTAGAATGCTTTTTCTCTTCAAAAGCTAACGTCATATTTTTTTCAACACCATCTAAGTATCTTGTAATATGTTCAGTTGTAATTTTATCTGAAAAATCAGTCCCAGAAGATATTTGACTTAACGTAGCCATCATTTGACTCATTTCAATCAGCTCATGTTCTTTAGATTCAGAATCTATAATATCAACATCATGATCTTTCTGTAACTCATTAGTTGTCATGTACTAACTCCTTTTTAATTTTGTTGTATGACTCCATATAATGGACGGTCTTATCATAACGTTGATTTTTTAACAATCTGTCATTCAATTGTACTCTTAAATTTTTCTTTAATAGCAAGGGAATCTTATTTAACTCTTTATTAAAATTTCTACAGACATTTTCATTAAAATCAGTTATAATAAAAGATTTTATTATTTTTCTATATGTATCTATATCATTATTTTTTTTCTCGGTAATATCAATTAATGCTTCTAATTTTTGATAATTTATTTGCTTACTCATTCGTTATCTCCTTTACATATAACTATTCGTTATTTATATAAAATAACTTTATTGCATTAAAACTAAAGTAGATAAAATTAAACTAACAAAAGTACTTATATGATATACTTTCTCTCTACTACTTTTGAATATCATTCGTAATTGCAGAACATCTAATCCCTAATAAAGATTGTATCAAAAAGATAAGTTTATGTAAATCGATAATACGATGTTTATAATTTTCATTATATTGTTTCTCTTATATTTGTTCATATGGTAGACTTCTTAAAACAACTCATCAAACAAACTCAACTGGTTATCTTCTGGCATATTGCCGAGAATCCCCATTTCATCCATCTTTTCAACCAAGGTTGATGAGAGTCCGCCACGCTTGCGGAGTTCCGTTTTAGAGAGGAATTCTCCCTCTTGGCGCGCGCGCACCAATTGTTTAGCAACGTTCTCTCCTAGACCATCCATAGCCACAAATGGTGGGATAAGGGTGTCGCCATCGATGAGGAATTCGGTCGCCTGACTACGGTAGAGATCGAGTTTTCCAAACTTGAAACCACGCTCCCACATCTCATTGACAATCTCAAGAGTCGTATAGAGATCGATTTCCACATTAGAGGCTTCATTGTTTTTGCGTTTTTCAGCAATTTCTGCCATTCTGCGCTTGATGGCATCCAAGCCCGCACCCATGGTCTTGATATCAAAGGCCTTGGCGCGGATTGAGAAGTAAGCACAGTAGTAATAAATCGGATGGTGAACCTTGAAGTAGGCTACGCGAAGGGCCATCATAACGTAGGCTGCCGCATGGGCTTTAGGGAACATGTACTTGATTTTTCCACAGGACTCGATATACCATTCAGGCACCTTATTGGCCTTCATGGCTTCGATGTAGCCATTTCGTTCCTCTTCAGAAATCTTCAACCACAAGCCCTTACGTACCCGTTCCATGATGGTAAAGGCCATCTTAGGCTCGAGACCCGCGTGCATGAGGTAAACCATGATGTCGTCCCGACAACCGATAACGGTTGATAGGTCAGCAATTCCTTGCTTAATCAGATCCTGGGCATTTCCCAACCAGACATCGGTACCGTGAGATAGACCTGAGAGCTGAAGCAACTCCGCAAAGGTTGTCGGATGAGTTTCATCAACCATCCCTCGGACAAAGTTGGTTCCAAACTCTGGTATTCCCAGCATACCCGTCGGCGTTCCGATTTGCTCAGGTGTCACACCTAAAACTTCCGTTCCAGAAAAGAGTGCCATCACACCTTCGTCATCCATAGGAATTTCATTGGGGTCAATACCAGACAAATCCTGAAGTTTCCGAATCATGGTCGGATCATCATGCCCCAGTACATCAAGCTTGAGGACATTCTCATCGATATCGTGGAAATTGAAGTGAGTGGTCTGCCATTCAGCCGTCACGTCATCTGCTGGATACTGGACAGGCGTAAAATCGTAGACGTCCATGTAGTTAGGAATAACAACGATTCCCCCCGGGTGTTGACCAGTCGTCCGTTTGACACCAGCCGCACCTTGAGCGAGGCGTTCCACCTCTGCATCACGATAAAACTTCCCATAGTCCCGCTCGTAGCCCTTGACAAAGCCATAGGCCGTCTTGGCAGCCACCGTACCAACCGTTCCTGCACGGAAGGCATATTCCTCACCAAAGATATCACGGACATCCAAATGGGCGCTAGGCTGGTCTTCTCCCGAGAAGTTCAAGTCAATATCGGGAACCTTGTCTCCATCAAAACCAAGGAAGGTTTCAAAGGGAATATCTTGCCCGTTTTTGCTGAGTTTATGACCACATTTAGGACAGTCCTTATTGGGCATATCAAATCCTGAACCGTAAGAACCATCGGTGATAAACTCGCTGTACTGACACTGACCACAGACATAGTGAGGAGAGAGCGGATTGACCTCTGTAATCCCAATCATGGTCGCAACAAAACTAGACCCAACAGACCCACGAGAACCAACCAAGTAACCCCGTTCATTGGAACGTTGTACCAGCATCTGGGAAGCCAGGTAAATCACGGCAAATCCATTCCCCAGAATGGAAGTCAATTCTTTTTCAATTCGTAAGTCAACAATATCCGGTAAAGGATTTCCATAAATCTCAAAAGCTTTCTTGTAGGTCAGCTCAGCGACCGTTTCTTCCGCCTTGTCGATGAAAGGCGTGTACAGGTCACCCTTAACAACCTCAACTGGTTCAAAGATATCTGCCAAGGCATTGGTGTTTTCAATAACCAACTTGCGTGCTAAATCCTCGCCCAAGAAGGCAAATTCATCCAACATCTCATTAGTCGTTCTAAAATGAGCTTTTGGAAGTGGTGCTGGTTGGGCATGCTCACCATGACCAATGGTTCGGTTAATCATCGCACCCTGTCCCAAACTACGGACGATAATTTCACGGTAAATCTCTTCTTCTGGTTCGATATAATGGACATTTCCCGTAGCCAGAACAGGCTTGCCAAGGCGGTCTCCCACCTCTATCAAACTCTTGATAATGGTCTGGAGTTCCTCCATATCCTTGACCTGCTCCTTGGCAATCAATGGCGCATAGATAGCTGGTGGCATAACCTCGATAAAGTCATAATACTTGGCTACCTCAACCGCCGCATCCACACCTTGGGAAACGACTGCATCAAAAACTTCACCTTCTGAGCAGGCTGAACCTAAAATCAAACCTTCCCGATGAGCATCTAGAACTGTTCTCGGAATCCGTGGCACTCCATCAAAGTACTTAGTATTAGACAAAGAAACCAGTTTAAAGATATTCTTCAGCCCTACCTGGTTCTTGACATAAATAGTCGCATGCTTGATCCGAGCTTTTTTATAAGAATCTGGACTGATTAGATCAATATTTAACTTAGCCAGATTGGTCACACCATGTTTTTCTGCCACCTCTTTGATAAAGATGAAAAGCAGACGACCAGTAGCTTCCGCATCGTAGTTGGCCATGTGGTGGTGTTCCAGAGCCACACCAAAACGCTTAGTCAAAGGGCCCAAACCATGACGTTTATACTCAGGGTAGAGGTTTCTAGCAAACTCTAGCGTGTCGATTACTGGCTGGCTAATCTTAGGCAAACCATGACGCTCATAATTGGCATTCATAAAGCCAACGTCAAAGGTGGCATTGTGGGCAACTAGGACTGTATCCTTGCAAAATTCTTGGAATTCTAGCAAAACTTGTTCCAGTGGTTTGGCATTTTTAACATGGTCATCTGTAATCCCAGTCAACTCAGTAGTAAAAGCTGACAAGGTATGCCCAGGATTGATAAATTCATCAAATTCGGCGATGATATTGCCCTTATACATCTTAGAGGCCGCAACCTGAATCAGGTCATTATAGATGGCTGAAAGCCCCGTCGTTTCCACGTCAAAGACCACGTAGGTCGCTTCTGACAAGTCCATCTCCACTTCGTTATAGACGATAGGAACACGGTCTTCAACGATATTAGCTTCCATTCCATAGATCAGCTGGATTCCCGCTTTTTTGGCTGCCTTATAGCCATGTGGGAAGGACTGAACATTTCCATGGTCCGTGATGGCTACCGCCTTATGCCCCCACTTAGCAGCTGTCGCAACGATTTTCTCTACCTCAGGAAGAGCATCCATGGTCGACATATTAGTATGAGCATGAAACTCAACCCGACGCTCACCTTCTGGCATGAGATCCTTTCTTTCATGATGCACCACTTCCTGCACATCTTGCACATTCATGGTTAAATCTCGTGTAAAGTTATTCATCTCTACATTCCCACGAACACGGAGCCAAGAATTCTTCTTGATGAGGTCAAATTTCTGAGCCTCTTCTTCATTCTTAACCCATTTTTGCATAGAGAAACTTGAACTATAGTCCGTCATCTTAAAGTTAATCAAGACACGGCCTGTTCTGGTCACTTTATGCTCGACATCAAAAACTACCCCTTCAAAGACCAAACGATTTTCCTCAGTCGTCACATCAATCATCTGGGTCACTTCTGCCTTATCCAGTTTTGGCTTAGCTGCTGCCTTTTTAGCCTGAAAATCAAAGGCTGGTTTCTCTTCTACTGGTGGAGGAGCCATTTGTTCTAGTTGTTCCATAGCCCGCAGGGCTTCTTCGTTGGCAGCTTGAACAATTTGTTCATTATCCGTATGAAAAGCTTCCTGCTGCTCTTGTGTAAGGGCATCATTCTTTTCTATCTGACAAACAAAAGCTGGGAAACCAAACTTTTCAAGTTGATTTGCTAGATTAGGAAGATGATTCTTCTTAAAGTGTTCCTTATCAATCGCCTCTGAACCTTCAATAAAGAGCTGATTTCCCTCCGCACGAACTTGCAGATTTTGATAAAGGGACTTAAAACCTTGACTAGCACATGGTCCCTCAGAAAAAGCCTCCTTGTAGTAGGCCTGTAAGAGTTGATTAGAAAATTCTTGAGAGAGCGCCTTGATTTCAAAAACAGCTTTATTCCCTGTCTTAGAAAATTCTTCACTCAACCCCTTCTTTAATTCTAGAAAGATTTCGATGGGTAAAATTTTAGAAAATACAAAATGAAATTCCCAGACCTTACTGATTTTATGAACCACAACACGCTCAATGCTTGCATCAATAAGAGCAGGATCCTGTCTAAGTTGATCAGAGATTCCTAGTTGATTCATTAAAATTTCAAACTTACTTGACATTCAATTTCCTCACATTATTCTCTTACTATTTTACCATAATTAAGACAATTTTATCGATAGTACCATTTCCCTTGCGATTTAGATAGAAAGGTTTTATCATACTTGTAGTAGATAAAACTATACTGACCCGTAGTCACATATTAAAAAGTGAGATGATATCTCACTTGGCATCTCACTTTTTTTATTCTTAAAATCCATTATTGTCGCTGAGTTCTTTGAACCAGTGGCCTGATTTCTTCAGGCGACGTTCTTGCGTTTCCAAGTCTAATTCGACCAGACCATAGCGGTTTTTATAGCTGTTGAGCCATGACCAGCAGTCGATAAAGGTCCAGATTAAGTAACCTTTACAGTTAGCACCGTCTTCAATGGCACGATGGAGTTCACGCAAATGCCCTTTGACAAAGTCGATACGATAGTCATCTTGAATCATTCCATTCTCACGGAATTTTTCTTCACCTTCAACCCCCATGCCATTCTCTGTCAGCATCCACTCGATATTGCCATAGTTTTCCTTAATGTTTTGTGCGATATGGTAAATCCCTTGCTCGTAGATTTCCCAACCACGGTGCGGGTTAATCTTACGGCCCGGCATGACGTAAGGCTCATAGAAATGTTCAGGCAGAAGCGGGCTGTCAGGATGTTTGGCAAAACGTGGCGCCATAACGCGCAAAGGTTGGTAGTAGTTGACTCCAAGAAAGTCCACTGTATGTTCACGAATGAACTCCAACTCCTCTGCTGTGTAGTCTGGCAGCAAATCATGCTCTGCTAAAATCTCCACTAACTCTTCTGGATAAGCTCCCAAGACAGATGGGTCTAGGAAAGATTGAGCTTGGAAGAGATCCGCAATACGGGCGGCTTTCACATCAGCAGGATGCTGGCTACGTGGGTAGGCTGGTGTCAAGTTGAGGACAATCCCAATCTTGGAATCAGGCAAAATCTCATGACAGGCCTTGACTGCAAGACTGCTAGCCAGTTGTGTGTGATAGGCTACCTGAACCGCCGCTTTAGCATCTACCTTGTGAGGATAATGGGCATCATAGAAATAACCAAACTCAACAGGAACGATGGGTTCATTGAAGGTAATCCATTGGTCCACCAAGTCACCGTAGGTCTCAAAACAGAAACGAGCATAGTCTTCGTAGGCCTTGATAGTTGCCTTACTTTCCCAACCATCCCCGTCTTCTTGAAGGGCAAAAGGCAGATCAAAGTGGTAGAGATTGACTAAAAGACGGATCCCCTTAGCCTTAATCGCTTCAAAGGCCTGACGGTAGAAAGCCACACCTTGAGGATTGACTTCTCCACGACCTTGTGGGAAAATACGAGACCACTGAATAGAAGTGCGAAAGGCTGTATGACCTGTTTCTACCAGTAGTTCAATATCCTTTTCCCAGTTTTCGTAAAAAGTCGATGTTTTGTCAGGTCCAATTCCATTGTAGTAGCGATTTGGCTCTACTTGGAACCAATAATCCCAGAGATTGTCTCCCTTGCCGTCTCCAGGCACACGACCTTCTGTCTGTGGTCCAGAAGTAGAGGAACCCCAGACAAAATCCTTTGGAAATTTTAACATACTTATACCTCTTAACTTGATGATGTATTTATTCATTCCCATTATATAGAAAAAACAAGGCAAAAACTAGTTACATTTTTGCCTTGTTTTTCTTCTGATTATAGTTTTTATTTCTTGCTGAGGATTTCAAGGGTTTCGAGCAAGTTATCTGCGTGAACCTCGATCGTGTCACCAGTCGCCTTGATCTTAACTTCTACGATACCATCAGCCGCTTTCTTCCCAACAGTGATACGGATTGGAAGACCGATCAAGTCGCTATCGCTAAATTTAACCCCGACACGTTCGTTACGGTCATCTGTCAAGACTTCGTAACCAGCTCCCATCAAGCTTGCTTCAAGCTTTTCTGTCAAGGCCTGCGCTTCTTCATCTTTTACATTGACAGTGATCAAATGCACATCAAATGGTGCCAATTCTTTAGGGAAGTTGATTCCCCAAGCGTAACGGTATTCACCTTTTGGCGTTTTGTTAACAAAGAGGCGAGCGTGTTGCTCCATCACTGCTGAAAGGAGACGGCTAACACCGATACCATAGCAACCCATAATGATTGGGATCGCACGACCATTTTCGTCCAAGACATCCGCACCCATGCTTGCTGAGTAGCGAGTACCGAGTTTAAAGATGTGGCCAATTTCGATACCACGGGCAAAGTTCAAAACGCCTTGTCCGTCTGGTGAAATTTCCCCCTCACGAACTTCACGGATATCCACATATTCTGCAGTAAAGTCGCGGCCAGGATTCACACCAGTCAAGTGGTGGCCATCTTCGTTAGCACCCACAACAGCATTGCGACTATCTTGTACCTTCCGATCAGCGATGATTTTAACATTCTCTGGCAAACCAACTGGACCAAGCGAACCAAAACCTGCCTGAACAACACTTGCCACTTCTTCTTCGCTAGCAACGTCAAAGAAATCTGCTCCCAAGTGGTTCTTCAACTTGACTTCGTTGAGTTGGTCATTTCCAACTAAAAGGGCTGCAACAAGCTCACCATCTGCCTTGTAGAATAGTGTCTTGATCGTTTGTTCTTCTGGAACGTTAAGGAAGGCTGCGACTTCATTGATGGATTTAACACCTGGTGTTTCCACGCGTGTCACTTCTTCTTCCGCAACGACACGGTTGCTTGGTTTGTACTCGTTTGTTGCCATTTCCAAGTTAGCCGCATAGCTTGACTCACTTGAGTAGGCAATAGTATCTTCACCAGAAACCATCCACTTGAGCAATTCTGCCTTGATTTCTTCTTGCACTTCTGCAGGAATTTCATCAAATGAGGTAACTGACTTGTCCAAGACAACCCAGCGGTCAAGGTCTGTACGAGCAGGAGTGATGGCCATAAATTCTTGGCTGTCCTTACCGCCCATAGCCCCACCGTCACCGATGATGGCCTTAAAGTCCAATCCACTACGAGTGAAAATACGCTCATAAGCTGCCTTGTACTCGTCATAGGTTACATCCAAGCTATCGTAGTTGGCATGGAAGCTATATCCGTCTTTCATGATGAATTCACGCGTACGGAGAAGGCCGTTACGTGGACGTTTTTCATCACGGTACTTAGGCTGGATTTGGTAAAGGTTGAGTGGCAATTGTTTGTATGACTTAACAGAGTCACGGACAATAGCTGTAAAAGTTTCTTCGTGTGTCGGACCTAGGATAAAGTCGGACTTTTCACGATTTTTCAGTTTATAAAGGTCTTCACCATAGGTTTCATAACGACCTGATTCACGCCAAAGATCGGCACTAAGAAGGGCCGGAGCTAGCATTTCTACCGCACCAATCTTATCAAACTCTTGGCGCATGATGTTCTTAGCCTTTTCAATCACACGGTTAGCAAGTGGCAGGTAAGAGTAAACACCGGCAGAAACTTGACGAACATAACCAGCACGCAACATAAGGGCGTGGCTGATAACTTGAGCATCGCTTGGCATTTCGCGAAGCGTTGGGATTAGCATTTTACTTTGTTTCATAATATTCCTCGATTATCTAAAAGAAGTGTCGCATAATGTCATTCCAGGTCACAGCTAGCATCAAGACAACCATGATAACTACACCAGCCATGGTGACATAGGTTTCAATTTCTTGTTTAAGGGGTTTACGGCGGATAGCCTCTAGGATATTGAGCACAATCTTTCCACCATCCAAAGCCGGGATAGGAATCAAGTTAAAAATTCCAATATTGATGGAAATCATGGCTAGGAAGTAGAGGACATTCTCAATTCCATTTTTGGCAGCATCGCTACTTGCCTTAAAAATAGCAACGGGACCACCGAGTTTGTTCAAATCTGGATGGAAAATCAAGTTTTTCAGAGCTGAAAGGATACGGAGACCAGAGTCAGCAGCTGTCGTAAAGCCACCAACAAACATGGATAGAAAGTCTGACTTGACTCCCGGTTGAACCCCAAGAATATAACGTCCTTGATTCTCTTCTGGAGTCACAGTAACTTGTTTTTCGCTACCATTTTCAGAAATGGTCACATCCAAGGTCGGGGCAGTCTTATCCTTGGTATCTGCTTCCACAGCCTGGGTCAAATCTTGCCAATTCTTAACCTCATGCGAGCCGACCTTGGTAATTTGAGCGGTCTCAGCTACACCTACCTTCGCCAAAGCTCCCTCTGGCATGACATGAAAGAGATTGGTCTGAGTGTCTCTAACACCACCCTGCAAAAAGATCAGGATCCAAAAAACAACGACTCCTAAGATAAAGTTATTCATAGGACCTGCAAAGTTGGTGATGAGCTTGCCCCAGATAGAAGCATTTTGATACTGTACATCCAGAGGAGCGATGCGTACTTCGGTTCCATCTGCCTCAACAACTGTTGCATCGTGATCCACTGCAAAGGTCTTTTCTTCTTCCAAGACCAAGCCTTTAATGAAGAGCTTGTCTTCAAAGTCAAACTGGGTTACCTGCATAGGGAGAGCTGTTTGATCCAGTTTCTTCCCAGATAGATTGATCCGTTTGACCTTACCATCCTCTGCAAGTGTTAAACTGACCGGGGTTCCTGTCTTGATCTCCG
>ERZ773014.1314-NODE-1314-length-16009-cov-20.097656_pt1 | contig 16009 bp, 10 predicted proteins | sample MGYA00580841_ERZ773014 | MGnify/ENA primary metagenome ERZ773014 (study PRJEB29015, sample SAMEA2737989) | human oral metagenome | biome: human oral; feature: human-associated habitat; material: dental | place: China | collected 2067 ...
CGGCCAGCGCCCCGTTCACGCCTCGAGTCACCCCGGCTAGGTCGCCGATGTCGTCCAGCAGCCGGGCCGCCGCGGCGGTCTCAACGGTGTTGCCCCAGCGCGCCGCGTCCACGACAGCGATGGAGAGTTCTGGTTCCCACAGCAGACGCCAACTTTCTTTGAAGGTGCCGGTGCCGGAACTTCCTGCGGGTGTGCCCCAGTCGATGCCGAGGATCCTCAGGCGCCTGAGGAAACAGGATCTGGCAAGGCCGTTTTCCTTGCGCAGGTCGAGGTCGATTTCCTTCTCTGTGGCCTCCTGCGTGAGTCTGAGTCGTCGCGCGGTCGCCGTGAGGTCCGCATCGAACGGTGTGCGGGGCACATCATCGGGCACCTCCCCAAGCAGTTCACCGACGATCGCCTCCCGGGTGACCAGGTCGAGGGCCAGATCGTTTCCCTCGCACAGCACCGCCAGGGTGGCCTCCTGCACCTCGGGCAGCCCGGGCATGGGGCGACCGCGCAGTACTGCGAGAGCATCAGCCAGCCGGACGCCCTCGATGACGTGTGCGGACGAGGTGGGCAGGTCGTGTTCACGCAGCACGGCACCGACGTGGGTCAGCCAGCGTTCAACGGGACGGTCGGGGGCAGCGAACAGGTGGTGGTACCAGCCGGGGGAACGAACACCGGCCCCGTATCCAGAGGAGGCGGCCAGCCTGCCGTGGGACCACGGCACCCAGGTGAGCTGAGTTTTCACCTTCGGTAGCTGCTTCAGCAGGGCGTTGTCGTCGGCCACCTTCACCTTCGCGGCCAGCGCCGGAACGTGATAGGCCCCACACACCACCGCGATCTTCTCGTGAGCACGTTTCGCCGCTCGCAGCGCCTTGCGCATGTGTGCCTCGCGCAGCAGGGTTTCCTCATCGTCGTCGCCATTCTCACGGACTGCGGCCATGGCCTCTGCGATCACATCGAAGACGTTCTCGTCACGCTGCTCGACGAGATCCTCCCACCACCGTTCCGGATCATCGTGTCCGGCGGCCTCGGCCAGCAGGCTCAGCGGATCTGTTTCTACCGTGCGTTCCTCCCGGGAGCGGGCGAGGCCAAGCGAGCTGGGAAGGTCGATGAATGACACGTGCCGGGAGTTGCGGGTAGCCCAGTCGAGAGCCTGCCATTCGGGTGAGAAAGTGGCGAACGGCCAGAACGCGGCCCGGGATGGCTCGCCGGTGACCCACGCCAGCAGCGCGACCGGGGGTTTCAGACCGGCCACGTGGGAGACCATCGCGTCGGCGTCCGCGGGTCCTTCGATGAGGATCGCATCGGGGGTGAAGTCATCGAGGGCCCGCAGCAGAGACCGGGCCGATCCCGGTCCGTGGTGACGGATCCCGTAGATCCGAATCTCGCTCATGGGCGGGCCTCGATCACCGCGCCACCTGACGGCAGGCACGGTAGAAGTCCTTCCAGTCGACGCGTTCCCGCACCACCGTCTGGAGGTATTCCTGCCAGATCACCTGGTCGGCCACCGGATCCTTCACCACTGCCCCGACGATGCCCGCCGCGACATCCTCGGCCCGCAGCACACCGTCGCCGAAGTGCGCGGCCAGCGCCAACCCGTTGGTCACCACCGAGATCGCCTCGGCGGCGCTGAGAGTGGCGGACGGGGTTTTCAGAGAGGTCTTGTTGTCCTCGGTGTGTCCCTGCCGCAGTTCCCGGAAAACCGTCACGACGCGGCGGATCTCGGCGATCGCATCGGTGGCCTCGGGCAGCTCCAGAGAACGTCCCAGTTCGGCGACACGTTTGGTGACAATCCTGAGTTCCTCCTCGGCACTCGAGGGCAGCGGCAGCACGACGGTGTTGAAACGGCGCCGCAGCGCGCTGGAGAGATCGTTGACACCGCGGTCCCGGTCGTTGGCGGTGGCGATCAGGTTGAATCCGGCACGGGCCTGCACCTCCATGCCCAGTTCCGGCACGGGCAGTGTTTTCTCGCTGAGAGTGGTGATCATGCCGTCCTGAACATCAGATGGCATCCGGGTGAGTTCTTCGACCCGGGCAATGGCGCCACGCTCCATCGCGGTCATGATCGGTGAGGGCACCAACGCCGCCTCCGAAGGACCCTCCGCGAGCAAGCGGGCATAGTTCCAGCCGTAGCGCACAGCCTCCTCGGCGGTACCCGCGGTGCCCTGCACCAGCAGCGTCGAATCACCGGAGACCGCGGCTGCCAGGTGCTCGGAGACCCACGACTTGGCGGTGCCCGGCACCCCCAGCAGCAGCAGCGCCCGGTCGGTGGCGAGCGTGGCCACGGCGACCTCGATCAGCCGTTGGTTTCCCACGTATTTCGGGGTGATCTGTGTCCCGTCTGGCAGGGTCGCACCCATCAGGTACTGCACCACCGCCCAGGGTGAGAGCCGCCAGTTCGCCGGGCGCGGCTTGTCGTCGACCTTCGCCAGGGCATCGAGCTCATGGGCGAAGGCCTGTTCGGCGTGTGGGCGAAGCACGGTTTCAGTCATCTGGGCTCCTTGGTGTGGGCGATGGATTCGTGGATGCTGTGGCGCAGAGTCAAGGCGGCGACGGCATCGCGTACGGCGCTCTGACTGGAGTGAGAGAGGTCCGGATCTTCCTTCAGCACTGTGAGACGGTCCAGTAGCTCGGGAATCTCCTGGGGATCGGTCGAGAACGCCAGGAGTTGAGTGGCGGCCTGGTGGACACCGGCTTTGGCGTTCACACAGGCCCGGATACCGTCCAGGACGGCACCGGCCGTCTCGGGACCGAGACGCAGCCCGTCCTGCTGCCGCAACCGGTGGCACATGTCGGGGAATTGTTTGAGAGCGGTGGAACGGATCGCATCCGCCAGGAAGGCATCGCGAGTCGCAGAAGGCAGGAGCAGCGCGAGAGCCGGGACGGAATGCTCCTCGAGCAGCTCACGGGCAGCATCGACGTCACACCAGCGGAGCACGGCACTGGTCAGGGCCGGTGCGAGTGGGACCGGTTCGTCATCGAGCAGCACACCGGCTGCGAGTTCGCGGACGCTGAACCCCAGCTCCGCCCAGCAGGTCGGTGGTATCACCGCGACAAGCCGTTGCACCCGCCCCGCTGGCCCTTCGGCGACACGGATCGATGCGACATCGGCGTGGAAATCGGCTGCCAGTTCCTTCTCAGGTGGTGCTACAGCGACGATGGACCGTTTCGGGGCACGCAGTTTTCCGAGCAGCCCTGTGGGCAGCTCCTCCACCCACGAGAAGCTGGTGCGGGCCAATTCAACGGCACGAGCCAGGTAGGCCGAACCCTCGAGTCGGGCGAGGAGCCCGGCAGCGGTGCGTCCCACCTCTTTGGAACGATCGCGTAGGAATCCCTCAAGTAGTTCTTCGTCTTCCGGTCCCAAGCCCACCTCCAGGGCAGCGACGAACCTGGCTCGATCGGGGGCCTTTTCCTTCCGGGTTTGCTCCACCAGGTCTCGTCCCGCGGCGGCATCGGTGGCGCGCAGGCGTCGCAGCCATGCGACACGCTCGGGGAGGCTGCCCTCGTCCCAGTCCAACGCTTCCGGTTCAGTCACGGCTCGGCCCTTCAACCAGGTATCGCCGAGCCCAGCCAACCAGCGACCCCGGGATCCCAGCACCGCGGGAAGCCGGGCCGCGATCTGCCGGTTGCCTTCGGCAAGCTCCAGCAACGGGACGATGAGCCGGGTGGGCAGCACCAGTCCCGTCTCGGCGAGCAGCATCAACGCCTCGAGCAGGATCGGGTCGCGCATGGCTGGGGGCCGGGCGCGAACCGCGTTTATCGTGGTGACGAATGCTCTCGGAGGCTGGTTGGGCTCCTGCGCCGGTGCGGGCGAGGGCATCGGTAGATCGCGGGTGCGCACATGGGCTCGATGTACACAGGCCTGCCGGGCTGCGTGGTCGAGAAGATCCGGTTCGGGGCTGCCCACCAGGGAAGCAGCGATGAGCTGGGAGGGTTTCACAGTGGGTGCACCGTCGCTTCCTGCAGATGAGCGATGGGTCGTAGGCCATCGGAACCGAGCTCACCGAACACGGTGGTGGGAGTGGTGCCCAGCTCGGCGAGCAGGCGCCAGTGGTCGGTGGTGTTACCGGTCAGGGGCACGGCCCGATCCGCGACCAGCCACACGCCATCGTCCCAGGTCAGCGATCCGTGGATGGCCACCGGCCAGGCCTCACACCACGGGTCAGCCGCGACTGCCTCGCGAAGCTGGGCCACCGCGGTTGCGACATCATCGCCCACGAGGTCCCAGCCGCCGACCCGCCGGGATTCGACACGCTTGGTTCCGACGACGGCCCGCAGCCGGGGCCTTCCCGGATAGAAGTGGAGGTCGGCATCAACCTCGGAGCCCGGGTACAGGCCGGTGTCAAAACCGTCTCCGGCCCGGGCGAAAAACAGCACGAGAGCACGGGTTCCGGTGGCACGGCCCCACAGCCACACGCGCCGCACGCTGACCTGTTCCTCGTCGGTATCACGCATGCCCAGCACCACCCAGCGGTCCCTAACACCGGGAGTCGCAAGCACGTCCTCGGTGCGGGCACTCCAACCGATGCGGGATCGCACGCTCGCCACGAGATCACTGGGTAGTTTCTCGCGTCCGGCCCACGCCCGAGCCACGAGGTGCAAGGAACCGTATTCGTCGATGACACGGGTGGGCCAGTCGCCCGATGACGGCTGGGCGGCGAGTTCCCGGAGCCGGGATGCGACGCCCGGGGCCTGCGCATCAACCATGCGCGCCGCCATGTGCTCCAGGCGCCGCATTCGATCCCCGGCATGGGTTGCCAGTCCTTCCCGGAGCTGATCCGCCAGGAAACGGTCGAGCTCGGCCAGGCCGTCAGTGATCCTCCCCTCGCGTTGCACAACCCTTTTGGCAGCGGCGGCTTTTTGTTCCTCGGTTCGTTCTCTCGGTTCTGTTTTCCTTGCCGCGCGGGCCTCACGCGCATCCGCCCACTGGGAAGCGAAATCAGCCACCTCACCGGATTCGGAAACTTTTCCCTGGGCCCACAGAAACAGCAGGGCAAGGGCATGCTTGCAGGGAAATTTGCGGCTGGGGCAGGAGCACTTGTAGGCGGGAGATCCCACGTCAATGCTCACCCGATACGGCGTCTTTCCCGATCCTTGGCAGGCCCCCCACAGCAGATCCCCCTGAAATCCGATCTCAGACCACGGGCCCGGTGTGGCGAGTTTGCGGCCCGCCTTGATCGACGCGGCGTCGGGGGCGGCTGCCTCAACCCGATCCACTGTCCACGGTTCACCCATGGGCCCAGAGGGTAGCGGGCATCACCGACACGACACATCCCAGGAATTGACCGGAATCAACCTTCCCACGGCGGGAAAAGTAGCAGGAGAATGTTTCTGCGGTTCACTCGTCGTGCACCCTCGAGGTCCGGAATCACCGAACCCGCTGCCCATCCGGCGTTCACAGAAGCACCACCGATCGCAGGACCTCACCCTGTTTCATGCGTTCAAAGGCCAGCTCCACCTCGTCAAGGGCGATTTCCTCGCTGACGAAGGCGTCGAGATCCAACCGTCCTTGGCGATAGAGATCGACGAGCATTGGGAAGTCGCGGCTGGGTAGGCAGTCCCCATACCAGCTCGATTTCAGGGAACCGCCCCGGCTGAAGACGTCGAGCAGCGGGATCCGGGGCACCTTCCCGTCCGGGGCGGGCACCCCGACCAGCACGGCGGTTCCCGCCAGGTCGCGGGCGTAGAAGGCTTGTTCCCAGGTTTCTGGCAGGCCGACGGCGTCGATTACCACATCGGCCCCGAAGCCCTCGGTGAGATCGCGGATCGCCGTCACGGGATCCTGTTTCCTGCTGTCCACGACGTCGGTGGCCCCCAGATCACGGGCCCAGCGAAGTTTCCTCTCGTCCCGGTCGACCGCGATGATCCGTCCCGCACCGGCCAGCGACGCACCGGCGACAGCAGCACATCCGACTCCCCCGCAGCCGATCACCGCGACGCTTTCGCCGCGCTTCACATCCCCGGTGTTGATGGCGGCCCCGAGCCCCGCCATCACGCCGCAGCCCAGCAGCCCCACCGCGGCAGGGCGCACCCCGGGATCGACCTTGGTGCACTGCCCAGAGTGGACGAGGGTTTTCTCGGCGAAGGCACCGATCCCGAGCGCAGGGGTGAGTTCTGTGCCATCGGTGAGAGTCATTGGTCGGGAGGCATTGAAGGTGGAGAAGCAGTACTGGGGTTCGCCGCGTCTGCACGCCCGGCAGGTGCCGCACACGGCCCGCCAGTTCAGCACCACGAAATCCCCCGGAGACACGTTGGCCACCCCGTCGCCGATGCTTTCCACAATCCCCGCTGCCTCGTGTCCCAGCAGGAACGGGAAGTTGTCGTTGATGCCACCGTCCCGGTAGTGCAGGTCGGTGTGGCAGACCCCACAAGTGAGGATCCGCACGACCGCATCTCCCGGCCCCGGGTCGGGTATGACGATCTCCTTGAGCGTCACCGGGACACCCTGTGACATTGCGACCAGGCCACGCACTGTTTCAGTTTCCATGTTGTTGAGGCTATGCAGGGATCCGGCGCCGCAAACTCCTGCAGCCGTTTTCACAGGAAACCCACAGCCCAGAGATGCCGGGCTCAGAAGACGCGACCTCGGTGCAGGGCCCTCCACGCCCCCAGCTTCCCTCCACAGACTTCGTGGGAGAATCGGGAACGCCATGACGAACCTCAGCGATCTCCTGCCCCGGGATGCCTCCCCCGATTCCCTCCTCGACGCCTTTACCGGCTGGGTGGAGGCATCAGGCATCTCGCTGTACCCACACCAGGAAGAATCACTGCTGGCAGTCCTCGCGGGCGACAACGCCATCGTCACCACGCCCACAGGTTCCGGGAAATCATTGATCGCGCTCGGCGCCCACTTCGCGGCATTGGCGGAAAGACGTCGTACCTGGTACACCGCCCCCATCAAGGCCCTCGTGAACGAGAAATTCTTCGCCCTGTGCGAGGCCTTCGGTGCCGAGCAGGTCGGAATGGTTACGGGAGACGCCTCAGTCAACGCCGACGCCCCCATTATCTGCTGCACCGCCGAGATCCTGGCGAACCTGGCATTGCGGGAAGGGCGCAGAGCCGATGTCGGGCAGGTGGTGATGGACGAATTCCATTTCCTCGCCGAACCGGAACGTGGCTGGGCATGGCAGGTTCCGCTGGTGGAACTCCCCCAGACGCAGTTCGTGATCATGTCAGCAACCCTCGGGGACGTGACAGAACTGTCCGATGACCTGACCCGGCGCACCGGACGCGAGACGGCCGTGATCGGCGGGGCGACCCGCCCCGTGCCGCTCACCTACCGTTGGTCGATGGTGCCCCTGCACGAGACGATCACGGAGATCGTCGAAACCCATCAGGCACCTGTCTACATCGTTCACCCCACCCAAGGAGCGGCCGTCGAGCAGGCGACGGCCCTGCTCAGTCAAGGGGTGGTGCGCAAGGCCGGTTCCGCGGTCCCGGAGGAGCTGAAACAGGCCATCTCGGGGTTTCCGTTCGCCGGTGGTTTCGGGACGACGCTGTCCAAGTTGCTGCGCGGCGGAATCGGGGTCCACCACGCCGGTATGCTGCCACGTTACCGACGGTTGGTGGAGCAACTGGCCCAGCGCGGGTTGCTGGCGGTGATCTGCGGCACCGACACCCTGGGGGTCGGCATCAACGTTCCCATCCGCACCGTGCTGTTCAGCTCCCTGACGAAATTCGACGGCAGGCGCCAGCGGGTGCTGCGCAGCCGCGAGTTCCACCAGATCGCGGGCCGCGCGGGCCGCGCCGGTTTCGACTCCATCGGCAACGTGGTAGCCCAGGCCCCCGAACACGAAGTGGAGAACGCCCGGATCCTGGCCAAATATCAAGGCGATGAGAAGAAACTGCGCTCGGTGCGGCGCAAGAAACCACCGGAGGGTTTCGTCAACTACACGCAAGCCACCTTCACCAAGCTGATCGATTCGTCCCCGGAGCAGCTGCACGCCCGGATGAGGATCAGCCACGCCCTGCTGTTGAACCTGTTGCAACGGGACGAAGAGACCGCCATCGCGGTTGCTCGCTTGATCGACTCCACGAACCCGGAACCGAAGGCACGCCGCGCAATGCTGCGCCGCGCCGCCGGGCTCGGTCGGTCGTTGCTGCGGGCCGAGGTGATCACCCGCCTGCCCGAACCGACCCCCGGCGGTCGCCGCTACCGGTTGAACGTCGATCTGCAACGCGACTTTGCGCTGAACCAGCCCCTGTCGGCCTTCGCCCTGGCGGTGGTCGAGACCCTCGACCCCGACTCCCCCGACTACGCCCTCGACGTGGTCTCCGTAATCGAGGCAACCCTGGAGGATCCCCGGGTGGTACTGCTTGCCCAGCAGTTCAGGGCACGTGGACAGGCGGTTGCGGAGATGAAGGCCGACGGCTGGGACTACGAGGAACGCATGGAGGCCCTGGAGGAAATCACCTGGCCCCAGCCCCTTGCCGAGCTGCTGGAACGGGCCCACATCGAATACTCGGTGGCACATCCATGGCTGTCGGAGACCCCGGTCAGCCCGAAGTCAGTGGTACGCGACATGTACACCCAGGGCATGACCTTCGGCGAATACGTGGCTCACTACAAACTACAGCGCACCGAGGGCTTGTTGCTGCGCTACCTCGCCGACGCCTACCGGGCGCTGCGACAGAGCATTCCCGAGGGGCTGCGCACCGAGGAGCTGGAGGACCTGATCGCCTGGCTGGGTGAGATCACCAGGCTGGTGGACTCGTCGCTGCTGGACGAGTGGACCGAATTCGCCACCCTGGCCGGGGTTCCTGTCGAGCAAAGGGCCGAGGCGGCTCCCCCGGCACGACCCGTCACTGGCAACGAACGCGCCTTCAGGGTGATGGTGCGAAACGCCATGTGGCGGCGTGTAGAACTGTGCGCCGACGACGACGTGGACGGTTTGGCCGCCCTGACCAGCGGGGATCCCATGACCCGGCAGCGCTGGGACGACGCCCTAGGTGACTACTGGGATGAACACGAGCACATCGGCGTCAGCGCGGATGCGCGCGGACCTGCGTTCTTCATCGTTGAACCGAGGCGGGGCGGCAGGCTCTGGGAGGTGCGTCAGATCATCGACGATCCCGCGGGTAACCGCGACTGGTCCATCTTCGCCACAGTCGATCTCGACGCCTGCGATGAGGCGGGGGAACTTGTGCTGCGCACCGTGGACTTCAGCCGGCTGGATGGTTGAGCAGGGGCAGGATCCGTTCGGTAAACAGAGGCGCCCATCCGGGTTCCGGAGAGGCCGGATCCACGAACCGGGCCTCCTCAATCTCTGACCGCGGTTCCGGGAGCCGATCAAGGGGTTCGGGAACACGGAAAACGTCGGCGAGAACAACGGTGTCGGTCTCATTGGCGGCCGCGGCACGATGCCTTCCCAAAGGCAGCAGCCCCTCCGGGTCGAGTTCCAGCCCCAGCTCCTCACGCAACTCGCGGACAGCGCACTCCTCTGGGGTTTCCCCCGGCTCGGGTTTACCACCCGGATTGAGGAAGGCGTCCGTACCACGTTTGCGGACCATCAGCACCCGGCCTGCCGTGTCGGTGAGAAGCACGGCACTGACCCGGATCTCCCCCGGCCTTCGCATCCTCGTGTGCGGGATGCCCGCCTCCGGGTACTCCGGACCCACCGGCTCGAATCCAAATCCGCGGTAGAGCGGAACCACATGGCTCTGCGAATGAATCACGATCGGCTGCCCGCCGAAGCGTTCCAGCACGGCTGCAACCAGTGAACGTGCCAGGCCTTCGCCGCGCCGATCGGCTCTGACAGCCACCCTCCCGAAGGAGAGAGTCGTCCCCAGTTCGGGTTCGTCGAGCAGAACCGTGCGAAGGTATCCGGCGCAACCGGTTTCGTCGGGGACCCACCAGTGAAGGGTCCCGGGCTGCCTGTCGAGGTCATCGAGGTCACGAACGTCGATGCGTTGCTCCATGAAGAACACCTCGGATCTCAAAGAGACGATCTCGAAGAACTCGTCCCGGGTCAGTTCTTCCCAGCTCCTGACCCGTATCGGAGTTTCCACGATGTCGCCTTCTCCCTTCACTTCGCCACGGGAAACCCATGAGAATCGCCCGGCCCCGTTTTGGTGGTGTGACGTACCCTGAGAGTACAGGGTGCTTTATAGGAGTGATGTTCCGTGAGCCTTGGTGGCTTGATGATCATGATGATTGTTGCCGGGATGGTTTTCCTGGCTCTCAGAGGTTCGCGCGCGTTGAACAGAGGCCAGCAGCCACAACAACTCAGGGCAGGACCCGTACGGTATGGCGAAACGCCCATCGGCGACGCGGCACGCGCATCCCTGGATGCCGATATCACGCGTTTCGGCGACGAGCTGCGCGATCTTGACCTGGATGTGGTGGGCATCGAACTGAGCGAAGAAGCCCAGACGAACTACTCGGAGGCCCTCGACGCCTACGAGAACGCCAAACAGGCCATGAACCAGGCACGCTACGAATCTGACGCAATAGCCATCGCCCACATCCTCGAGGAGGGGCGTTACGCGATGGCCTGCGTGAAGTCCCACGCCCAAGGCAAACCGATGCCGGAACGCCGCCCACCGTGCTTCTTCGACCCAGCCCATGGGCCCTCTGCCAAGAACGTCACCTGGGCTCCCCCCGGCGGCGCACCGCGTGAGGTCCCGGCCTGTGCGCTCGATGCGGCCCGGGTCACCTCCGGCTCGGATCCCCACATCCGCATGGTTCAGCAGGGCTACCAGGCGGTGCCTTACTGGCAAGATCAGGGACATGCCGCCTACGCCCGCGGCTACTACGAACCCTACGGGCTGGATCCGGTGGTCCAGGGACTGGCAAAGGGCGCGTTGATGTTTGGGGGGTTCTCCCTCCTGATGGGGCTTCTCGACGACTGACCCATTCGGCCCCGGTTTTCCTCCGGGCCGATTCCATGGCCAGGGCCCGCTGATCCTGCTTTCCGGGCTTGTGTCGGCCCGCCCGGCGCCGGGAGGCCCAGTCGTGCGGAAAAATAAGACACTCATCCGATGTGGGTAGGCGGTGCACGTGTTCAGGGAACTTCGAGAGGGGATCGGTGGCTTTCTGCGATCCACCGGCCTCATGTTCCGGTATCTGATCGTCACGAGCATTCTCCGAGCCACGATTCTCTTTCCCCTGTTCTGGTGGGCCGCGAAGTACCTGTTCGCGATGCGAGGCCTGGTGTCCCTGAACAACGCCAACGCAGGCCGTTTCCTTCTGTCCGTCCCAGGAGCATTGTTCATCTTGCTCGCCCTGACATTGGTGTTGTTGACGACCCTGCTGGAGGTCGGCGGGTTCGTGAAACTGAGCGCCATCGCAATCTGGAGCGACTCCAAACCCTCTTATTTCGCCATCCTCGGCAGTATTTTCCGTTCCTTGGTCAAGATTGCCGGACCGGGTCTGGTTCTTCTTCTACCGTTAACGCTGGTGGTGCTGCCGTTGACCGGTTCGGCATTGAACCCGAGTTTCCTCCTCACATTCCACATTCCGAATTTCATCACTGCCACCGTCCTTGCCACCCCTCAGTACGCCGTCGCCTACTGGTGTCTCGTGGTCCTGATGCACGTCGTGGTCCTGATGATTGTCTTCGTCTTCCATTTCATGTTGCTCGGCGATCTCAAGGCCCTCGCCGCGATCAGGGCAAGCATTCGCCTGATAAAACCGAACGTGCTGCGTTTCGTGACCTTCATGCTTATCTCAGCGCTGTTTTTCGCTCTCGTCGCCGCGCTCATCATCGGGGCATTCGCAGGCCTTTACCTCTTGAGCATGATGGCTGTCCCGGCAGATGCCACAGCCCTCGCGACCTTCGTAGGCTCTGTTTTCGTGATACTGCTGGCCCTGGTGATCGGCCTGATGGCCAGTTTCGTGGTACCGCTGGAACTGTATCTGCTCACCAACCGCTACTACGCCTTCCTGCGGAAGCTGCCCGATTCCGATCCACTCAGACCACTGGCCGACGTCACACCCGCCCTGCCCTCCAAGAAACATCCGAGCCTCCTCGACCGCATCCTGGGGCATCGGATCGCACTCGGTTGTCTCGTCACGGTGCTCGTGGTCAGCATCGCCGGCATCTTCACCATCACCGCCGATGAGTTGACAGCCGCTCCCGACATCACAGTGGTGGGACACCGCGGCGGACCGGAGGACACCACAGTGGAGAACAGCATGGAGGCGGTCGAACAATCGATCGCCGCCGGAGCCAATTACGTCGAGATGGACATCCAACGCACCCGGGATGGCCACTACGTGGTTTTCCACGATGAGAATTTCTCACGGTTTACTCATGAAAGCCGTGCGGTTCAGGACATGACGCTGTCCGAGATCCGCGAGCTGGATCTCGGCGAGAAATCAAAGGGCAGATTCAGTAACGTGAGGGTGCCCACCTTGGAGGAGCTCCTGGAGAAAAGCCGCGGGCGCATCGGGATCTTCCTCGAGCTCAAGGGCAAAAGCGCCGACCAACAAATGGTCGACGACGCCGTGGCGGCCCTGAAACGCCATGACATGCTGGATCAGGTGGTGGTGATATCGCTCAAATACGAGCTGATCACCGGCCTCGAGGAACGCTATCCTGAGGTGACGAGCGGTTTCATCTATTTCCTGTCCTTCGGGGACACCGCACACCTGGTCGGCGACTACCTGATCCTTGAGGAGGACGCCGCCACCAGCGACACGATCACGCAGATCCACGAGGCCGGTAAACGCGCCGCGGTCTGGACCATCAACACCGAGGAATCGATGCAGAAATTCGTCAACTGGCCGGTGGATGCCGTGATCACCGACCGGGTCCGGCAGTGGCAGGCTGTCGCGGAGGAACGCCGACGGGCCGCCCCACTGGATGTGCTGATGCGTGAGCTCATCGAGTAGGAGGCTCCGTCGCCGTGGCGCCGAAGAATGTCACAGACCTGGGGTACGCTTCGGGGCCGTATGACTTCCTCCGCGTTCGAACACCTCTCCCCCGCATTCCCGCAGCGCGCCGCCTGGGGCACTGCACAGAGTCTTCGAGCCTGGCAGGTGGCTGCCCTCGAGCTGTACGCGACCACCCAGCCCCGCGATTTCCTGTGCGTGGCCACCCCCGGGGCGGGCAAAACGACCTTCGCGCTGCGTGTCGCCCATCAATTGCTGCACACCCGGACCGTGAAACGCGTCGTGGTGGTGACCCCCACCGAGCACCTCAAAACGCAGTGGGCCGATGCCGCGGCCCGGGTCGGTATTCACCTGGATCCGGGCACCGGAGGGGTGAAGCGGGGACGCTCCAAACAGTTCGACGGATCGGTGGTGACCTACGCGGGGGTTTCCCTGCGCGCCTACGCCTACGAGGCGCTGTGCAACCAGGTTTCCACCCTGGTGATCTTCGACGAGATCCACCACGCGGGCGATACCCGGAGCTGGGGGGACGGCATCCTGCAGGGTTTTTCCGAGGCCACCCGCCGCCTGGCGCTCACCGGCACCCCATTCCGCTCCGATGACAGCCCGATCCCCTTCGTGACCTACGAGGAATCCGAATCGGGGGTGAAGACCTCGCGGGCCGACTACACCTACGGCTACCGGGAGGCCCTGGCGGACCACGTGGTGCGGCCCGTGATCTTCATGAACTACGGCGGGCAGATGCGTTGGCGGATGCGTTCCGGGGAGGTGCTCGACGCCGACCTGGGAACGATGCTCACCAAGGATCTGACCGCCCACGCCTGGCGCACCGCCCTGTCTCCAACAGGCGAGTGGATTCCCGCCGTGCTGCGGGCCGCCGACCAGCGCCTGACACAGGTGCGTCGGGCCATTCCCGATGCGGGTGGCCTGGTAATAGCCACCAATCAGACCGTGGCGCGCGCCTACGCGAAGATCCTGGCAGAGATCACGGGGAAACGCCCTGCTGTGATCCTCTCCGACGACGCTAAGGCCAACGGGAGAATTGAGGAGTTCGCCGCGGGCCAGGACCGCTGGATGGTGGCGGTTCGGATGGTCTCGGAGGGAGTGGATGTACCGCGGCTGGCAGTCGGGGTATATGCGACGTCCACCTCGACGCCGTTGTTCTTCGCCCAAGCAGTGGGCAGATTCGTGCGTTCGAGGCGACGCGGTGAGGTGGCGACAGTGTTCCTACCCACTGTCCCGATCCTGCTGGCCCACGCCGCGACGTTGGAGCGGCAACGCGACCACGTGCTAGGACGTCCCCGCTCCGAGGAAACCGACATCTGGGCGGAGACAGAGGCCCTCATCGATACAGCTAATCGCGACGAAAAAGCCTCCGATGACCTCCTCGGCGAGTTCGAGGCCCTCGACTCCCAGGCCACGTTCGACCACGTGCTGTTCGAGTCCCAGGCCTTCGGGATGCACGCCGAACCCACCTCACAGGACGAACTCGACTACCTGGGTCTGCCCGGTCTCCTGGAACCCGAGCAGGTGAGCACCCTCTTGGCCGAGCGGCAACGCCGCCAGCTCAGACGGCGCGAACGCAAGGACCCGAAGTCGCAACCGGAGGTGCCGCTGCACCGGGCACTCGCGAACCAACGCAAGGAACTCAACTCCCTGGTAGCCCAGCTGGCTCGCCTGGAACAACGCCCCCACAGCCACGTACACGCCGACCTGCGCCGCGAGTGCGGCGGCCCACCGCTTGCCCAGGCGACGACCGAACAGGTTGCTGAACGCATCTCCAGGGCCAGGGCTTGGCTCAGACGTTGACCTCTGGTGTCGTGCAGCCCCCTTCTGGCCTTACAATTTGTTTCTTCGAGCTTCAAGAGGAGATTCAAGTCACATGTCTCAGTTCCCCTACGACTCGCAATCCCCCTACGGATACGACTCCTCCCAGTCCGCGAGCCTTATTCACAGCCTTCCTCAAGTGCGCCCTGACTAGGGGCTTTGCTGGCCGACACGCCGTCTGTGAATAAGCCTCCGCGAATCCCTACGGGTACCAGCAGCCCCCGATGCAGAATCCCTACGGCCCCTACGCCCCCGGCATGCCAAATCCATACGCCCCTTGGGGGTCGCACCCCATCACGGGAGTTCCATACTCGGAGAAATCCAAGCTCGTCGCGGGACTGCTGGGAATTTTTCTCGGCTATTTCGGTGTCGGACGTTTCTACACCGGCCACTACGGTCTCGCCGTGTGCCAGCTCCTGTTCGGTTGGTTGACGCTGGGGATCTGGCCCCTGGTCGACGGAATCATCCTGCTGTCAACTGACTCCACGGATTCGGAAGGACGTCTGCTCCGCAGCTGAGCCACCGACGTTGTCAGTTCATTCGCCATTACGCTTGGGGCATGAGCGATGATCCCAAGAAGTTGGCGCACGAGGCCGTCGAGTTTCTCTCCTCTCGTTTCGGTCTGGACCGCATCGACCTGGCATTGGTGCTGGGTTCCGGCTGGTCCGCCGGGGCCGATCAGTTGGGTGAAGGACTCGGCGAAATCACACTCGGCGCGGTGCCGGGTTTCCGCAAACCCGTCGTGAAGGGGCACGGTGGTGTCCTCAAACTGGTCCGAACTGCGGGCGGCAGGACTGCCGCGGTCCTGACGGGTCGCACCCACTACTACGAGGGCCGGGGGGTCGACCCGGTGGTCCACGGGGTGCGCACCATCGCCGCCTGGGGAGCCTCCACTCTGGTTCTCACCAACGGTTGCGGCGGGTTGAACCCGGCGTGGGCGCCGGGCACCGTCGTCCTGATCCGCGACCACATCAACCTGACCGGGGCCACCCCGTTGCGGGGAGCGACCTTCGTAGACATGACCGAGGCGTACTCGGGTCGGCTGCGCGACCTAGCCCGCACCGTTGCCCCGGAACTGCCCGAGGGCGTCTACGTGCAGTTCCGCGGCCCCCAGTACGAAACCCCCGCTGAGGTGCGGATGGCAGGACTGCTGGGGGGAGACCTGGTCGGGATGTCGACCGCGCTCGAGACCATCGCCGCCCGAGAGGCCGGGCTGGAGGTGCTGGGATTCTCCCTGGTGACCAACGCCGCCGCGGGCCTGGCGGAGGCGGGACTCGACCACGCCGAGGTGCTGCAGGCCGGGCGCGACGCCGGTCCGCGGCTGGCCTCGTTGCTGGCGGGATTAGTGGGTGTGTTGTGACC